>Ga0136617_10001137_pt1 | contig 23299 bp, 25 predicted proteins | sample AntDrymUQ3222106_2_FD_129672 | JGI IMG/M metagenome (GOLD analysis project Ga0136617, IMG submission 129672) | Polar desert sand microbial communities from Dry Valleys, Antarctica - metaG UQ322 (21.06) | ecosystem: Environmental > Terrestrial > Soil > Desert | place: Antarctica: Dry Valley...
CACGGCGTGTCCCCGCAGCAGGTCGCGCTCGCGTGGCTGCTGGCGCTCAGCCCGGTCGTCATCCCGATCCCGGGCGCCAGCCGGCCGGAGTCGATCCAGGACTCCGTGCGGGCCGCCGACCTGGAGCTCACGCACGACGAGTTGCAGGCGATCGGCAGGATCGCCCAGGCCGCATAGAATGTAAGCCACATGCCTCGATCGATCTGGAGCGGCGCGATCTCCTTCGGCCTGGTCAACGTGCCGGTCAAGCTGTACTCGGCCGTCTCGCGCAAGACCGTCCGCTTCAACCAGCTCAACAAGGACACGGGCAACCGGATCCAGCAGAAGCGCGTCGACCCCGAGACCGGCGACGAGGTCTCCTACGACCAGATCGTCAAGGGCTACGAGCTGTCGAAGGACCGCTACGTGGTCATCACGCCCGAGGAGCTGGACGCGCTGGACCCGGAGCGCACGCGGACGATCGACATCGAGGACTTCGTCGACCTCGACGAGATCGACCCCGTCTACTACGACCACCCGTACTACCTCGTCCCCGACAAGGGCGCGGCGAAGGCCTACGGGCTGCTGCTGGGCGCGATGGAGCAGGCCGGCAAGGTCGCGATCGCACGCGTCGTCATCCGCTCCAAGGAGCAGCTCGTCGCGATCCGGCCGTCCAGCGACGTGCTGCTGATGGAGACGATGCTCTTCCACGACGAGGTCGTGCCGTCCGGCGACATCGAGGACCTGCCGGAGGGCAAGGAGCTCAAGGTCTCCGACCGCGAGCTGAAGATGGCCCAGCAGCTGATCGACTCGCTGACCGCGGAGTTCGACCCCTCGCGCTACCACGACGAGTACCGCGAGAAGGTGATCGAGCTGATCGAGCGCAAGGCGTCGGGCGAGGAGATCGCCGTCCAGCCCGAGGCGCCGCAGCCGGCGCGCGTGCCCGACCTCATGGCCGCGCTCGAGGCCAGCCTGTCCGCGGTCAAGGACAAGGACGCCGACGGCAACGGCGCCCCCGCCAAGGCAGAGCCGAAGAAGCGCTCGAGCGGCACCAGGGGCCGCTCGAAGGCGAAGGCCAAGGCCTCCTCCTAGGCCTCGGCGGATGCCACGGCTGCGCCGCTCGGACTGCTCGGGCCCCGGGATCAAGCGCGTGGGCCGGGGCCGGGGGTTCAGCTACCTCGACGAGGAGGGCGACGCGCTCGACGAGCCCGAGATCGTGCGGCGCATCCGCGAGCTGGGCATCCCGCCGGCCTGGAAGGAGGTCTGGATCTGCCCCTATCCGAATGGCCACATCCAGGCCACGGGGCTCGATGCGGCCGGGCGCAAGCAGTACGTCTACCACGCGGACTGGCGCCGCCGGCGCGACGCGGAGAAGTTCGAGGAGATGCTCTCCTTCGCCCGCGCGCTGCCTGCGCTGCGCGAGCGCGTGGAGGCCGACCTGCGTGGCCGGGCGCTCACCCGCGAGCGCGTCCTGGCGTGCGCCGTGCGCCTGCTCGACCGTGGCTTCTTCCGCATCGGCACCGAGGAGTACACGGTCGCCAACGAGAGCTTCGGCCTGGCGACCATGCGCAAGTCGCACGTGACCGTCGAGGACGGCCGCACGATGGTCTTCGACTACCCGGCCAAGTCCGGCAAGCAGCGTGTGCAGGCCATGGTCGACCCGCTCGTGGTCGACATCATCGCCCAGCTCAAGCGGCGCCGGGGCGGCGGCGACGAGCTGCTGGCGTTCAAGGCGGGCCGCCGCTGGCAGGACCTCAAGTCCGACGAGATCAACGAGTACCTCAAGGAGGTCACGGGCGCCGGCTACTCGGCCAAGGACTTCCGCACCTGGAACGCGACCGTGCTGGCGGCGGTCGCGCTCGCGGTCGCCGGCGAGGTGGCCGGCACCGCGAACGGCCGCAAGCGGGCGATCTCGCGCGCGGTGAAGGAGGCGGCGCACTACCTGGGCAACACACCCACCGTGGCCCGCGCCTCCTACATCGACCCCCGCGTGTTCGACGCCTACGAGGGCGGGCTCATCATCCGCCCGGCGCTCGAGGCGGCCGGACAGCTGCCCGAGGGGCAGCTGACGATCCACCACCGCGCGGTGGAGGAGGCGGTGCTCGACCTGATCGACGAGCGCAGCTCGGCGCCGGGGGTGGAGAAGCTCGCGGCCTGATGGAGCTCGGCGTCTACACCGCGGCCTAGGCCTGGAGCACGTTGCGGACGAGCCAGCGGTTGAGCGGGCCGGCCGTGATGCCGTGGAGGACGACGGAGAGGACGACGCAGGCGACGGCGGTCCAGGCGATCAGCTCGCGCTCGTCGTCGGGCAGCGGTGAGCCCGCGGCGACCGCGATCGCGACGTAGAAGAGGGTGCCGACGCCGCGCACGCCGAACCAGGCCAGGAACGCGCGCTCGCCGGGACGCTGCAGGCGCGAGCCGAGCAGCGCGAGGTTGACCGTCAGCGGGCGCAGGACGAACACGACGAGCAGCGCGAGCCCCCAGCCGGCCAGGCCCGGCGCGCCGAGCCCGTCGAGCGTGAGCATCGAGCCGAGCAGCAGGATCACCGCCAGCTCACCGAACTTCTCCACGATCTCCGCGCCGCCGTGGACGCGGGCGTTCAGCTCGTGGTCGCGCTCGTAGCGGCGGAACGCCAGCCCGGCGGCGAACACGGCCAGGAAGCCATAGGTGCCGAGCGTCTCCGCGACGCCGTAGACGGCCAGCGTGGCGGCGACCGCGATCCAGCCGTCGAGCGCTCCGATCAGCAGCTCACGGTCGCGCAGGCCGACGATCGAGGCGGCGATGCCCCAGCCCATGCCGGCGCCGATCGCCGTGCCGACCCCGATCGCGTAGAGGAGGTCGGCGGTCACCCACTCGACCGCGCTCGAGCCCTCGGCGATCGCCAGCCCGAGCAGCACGAAGGGGAACGCCAGCCCGTCGTTGAAGCCCGCCTCGGCGCTGATGGCGAAGTGCGGCTCGTGCTCCTCTCCCTCCTCGCCGGGCGCCCCGACGCCGATGTCCCCGGCCAGCACCGGGTCGGTGGGGGCGAGCGCGCCCGCCAGCGCGACCGCGGCGCCCAGCGAGAGGCCCATCACGACGTTGCCGAACGCGGCGGCCAGCGCGATGAAGGCGGGCATCCCGATCGCGAGCAGGCGGGTGACGGTGCTCCACTGCCGCCAGCGCAGCGCGCGCTCGACCCGCAGGCCGGTCGAGAACAGCGCGATCACGACCGCCAGCTCCGTGACGTGCTCGAGCAGCGTCGCGTCCTGCACCGGATCGATCCAGTCGACGCCGAACACGGTGAGTCCCGCCGCCGCGAGGAGGCCGAGGCCGAGGTAGATCAGCGACGCCGAGAAGGCGCGCTCGTGCTCGTGCGAGAGCGCGCCGACGGCGGCGAACACGGCCAGGCCGAGGAAGGCCAGGCCGATCGCCCAGGGGTCGGCGAAGGCGAAGCCGTTGTCGGCGGCGAGCGTCAGGCGGCTTCGCCGGGCGCCGGCTCGTCCGGCTGCGGCGGCAGCGGGTCGTCCGGCGCCGGGGTGTCGGGACCGGTCGGCGTGTCGGGCGCCTCCGGGCCTGGCGTCGGGTCGGCGGGCACCGTGGGGGCGTCGGGCACCACCGGCTGCGCGGGCGCGTCCGGCACGACCGGCTGCGCCGGCTCGGCGGGCTGGGGGACTTCGAGTGTGAGCATGGCCGGCAGGCTAGTGGACCGTCAGCCCCGAGCCGTACGCGTAGAGCTTCTCCAGCGACGACCGGATGATGCGCGAGACGTGCATCTGCGAGCAGCCGACCCGCTCGGCGATCTCGGACTGCAGCAGGTCGTGCCGGAAGCGCAGCCGCAGGATCTCGCGCGAGCGCTCGTCGAGGATCGCGGTCAGGTGCTCGATCGTCACGCCGGCCTCGACGCGGTCGAACTCGGGGTCCAGCCGGCCGATCAGCTCCCCGGCGCTCGCCGAGTCGCCCTCCTCCTCGTGCACCGGCGCGTCGAGCGAGCGCAGCGAGCGGCCCTCGGTGGCGTGCAGCGCCTCGACGACCTGCTTGGGGGGGCGGCCGAGGTGGCCGGCGACGTCGCCCACCGTGGGAGAGCGGCCCAGCTCGCTCCACATCGCCTCGCGCGCCTCCTCGACCGCGAGGCAGAGCTCCTGCATGTCGCGGGCGGGGCGCACGTCCCAGGTGGCGTCGCGGAAGTAGCGACGCAGCTCGCCGAGGATCGTCGGCACCGCGTAGCTCGAGAACGCCAGCCCGCGGTCGGGGTCCCAGCGGTCGACGGCCTTCACGAGCCCTACGGAGGCCACCTGCACGAGGTCGTCGAGCGGCTCGGAGGCGCGCCGGTAGCGCAGCGCGAGGCTGCGGGCGAGCGGCATGTAGCGCTCGATCAGCTGGTCGCGCGCGCCGTGCTCGCCGCGGCGGTGGCGCTGGATCAGCCTCTGGTCCTGGCGCTGCCGGCGGGCGCGCTCGGTCGGCGTGGCGCGGGCGCCGCCGACGGTGGGGCGCTCCGGGAGGGTGAGGGTCTGGGGCACAGCCATCGCGGTACCCAATGGATGACACGAAGCCGCGCCGGACGCAGGCTCCGGCGTTCGATTGTTGACCGTATGCCAAGCGAGGCTAGGCCGCCGGGCCGCGCGAGGGCCGGGCCGCGGCGTCGATTGGCGTCAGCAGCTCGGCGGGCTCGCCGCCCAGCAGCTTGCGGCGCATCGGGATCACGCGCTCGGCCTCGTCCGAGGGCGCGCCGATCGGAGCGCCCCTCAGCAGCCAGGAGCCGTTCGCCCGGCGCACCAGCTCGTCTCGCCGGGCGAGGTCGCCGATCGCGGTGGATACCGTCGGCCGCCGCGCCCCGACGAGCTGGCCGAGCATCCGGTGCGAGAGCGTGAGCGGCACCGCCATGCCCTCGGGCGTCATGCGGCCCCAGCGCTCGGCCAGGTGCCAGAACAGCGCCAGCAACCGCCGGTCGACGCGGTTGAGCTGGGAGATCGCCTGCGTGGTGGCCAGCCGCTGAGCACGGTGGTCGATGCGGTCGATCAGCACCGAGTTGACCTCCGGCCACTGGATGACCCGGTTGCCGAAGCGGCGATCCAGGATGGCCACGCGGCACTCGGTGAGCACGCTCCAGCGCACGGTGATCTGCAGCAGCGACGGCGATCCGCTCACCGCCCACGGCCGCAGGACGTCGCCCGGCCCGAGCAGCTCGGTGCTGACGGTGTCGGCGACCACCACCTCGCGGGAGACGACGCCCTCGAGCACCAGGAGCCCCACGTGCTCGGGGTTGGTGGCCGCCAGGCGGCCGGCGCTCCACGGCCCCTCAGGGAGCCGCCGGACCTCGACCTGCAACTGCTCGTGCGCTTCCCGGAGACGCTCATCCCGCAGCAGCTGGGCCAGATCGGGATCCAGGTCGAGCAGTGACAGCGTGCGGCGTCGGGTCATCTTCGTACCAGTACCGGACTACCGGACGAAGGGGATGACTAATCGCCGGCGGTAAGCGCTAGGACAGGATGCCTAGACCGGGATGTACGGGAGGTCCCAGATGAGCGCCGCGGCGACGGCGGCGGCCGCGGCGCAGGCGATCGCCACCGCGGACAGCGCCTTCTGCGCCGGGGTCGCCTCCGCCGCCTTGCGCCTGGCGTCCTCGCCCTTGACGAGCGCGTGCTCGAGCAGGCGCTCGGCCCACGCGAACTCGCGCGCGAGGACGGCGAGCCCGATCGGGATCACGATGAACGCCGGCCCCGGCAGCACGAGCATCGCGATGCCGGCGGCGAGGATGACGAGGCCGGCGACGACGAAGGTGCCGCGGTAGAGGAGCCCGCGCTGCTTGTGCTGCTCCTGGCGGGCGCGCAGCCTCTCGACGAGCTTCGGCTCGGGCGGACGGTCGGGGCGTGGGCGCTCCGGCGCGGCGGCCATCGCCCGCAACGGTAACCGGTCGGCCGACCCCGTCAGGCGGGCCGGGCGCGCTCGACCTCGAACCACACGCAGAAGCCGCCGTCCTGCAGCGTGCCCCAGCGGTTCGAGAGCCGGTCGAGCAGCACGAGGCCGTAACCGCCGGCGCGCTCGGGCGGCGGCGGCTCCGGGGTGCGCTCGGCGAACCCCTGGCCGTGGTCGCACAGCTGCACGCGGACGCAGTCGTCGTCGACGGCCGCCTCCATCGAGATCTCGCCGGCTCCGCCTCCGCCGGCGTGGCGCAGGCTGTTGGTGGCCAGCTCGGAGACGAGCAGCGTGACGTCGTCCAGCCGCCGCGCCGACAGCTCTGCGCCGAGCTGCTCGCGCACGGCCTCGCGCGCGCTGCGCGCGGCCAGCGCGCCGCTCTCCAGTCGCCGGGGGGTCCACGCGCTCATGCGCCGGTTCCTGCCCGCTCGACGCGGCGACGAACCGCTTTGCGGTCACATTCGGAACCGCGCCGTGGACGTGCACGCTGCCGCCCATCGGTACGTTCGGCGGGTGCCGCAGCCCAAGCGCGTCGAGGTCGAGGTGGACGGCAGGACGCTGTCGCTGTCCAACCTCGGCAAGGTCCTCTACCCGGCGGCCGGCTTCACCAAGGCGCAGGTGATCGACTACTACACGCGCGTCGCCCCGGTCCTGCTCGCCCACCTACGCGGGCGCCCGCTGACGCTCAAGCGCTACCCGAACGGCGTCGAGGGCCAGTTCTTCTACGAGAAGCAGTGCCCCGGCCACCGGCCCGACTGGGTCCGCACCGCCGCGATCCCGATCCGCACCGACGGCCGCGTGATCGACTTCTGCCTCGCCGACGACCTGCCGACGCTGGTGTGGCTGGCGAACCTCGCCGACCTCGAGCTGCACACCTCGCTGGCGCGGGCGCGCGACATCAGGGCCCCCGCGATCCTCGCCTTCGACCTGGACCCTGGGGAGCCGGCCACGATCGTGGAGTGCGCGCAGGTCGCGCTGGCGCTGCGCGACGTCTTCGACCACCTCGGCCTGGCGGCCTTCCCGAAGACCTCCGGCTCCAAGGGCATGCAGGTCTACGTGCCCCTCAACACGCCGCACACCTACGAGCAGACCAAGCCGTTCGCGCTCGCGCTCGCGCAACTGCTCGAGCGCCGCCAACCCAAGCTCGTGGTCTCGGACATGAAGAAGTCGCTGCGCGCCGGCAGGGTCTTCGTCGACTGGAGCCAGAACGACGAGCACAAGACGACCGTCTGCGCCTACTCGCTGCGCGCGCGCGAGCGGCCCACCGTGTCGACGCCGCTGCGCTGGGAGGAGGTCGAGGCGGCGGCGTCCGGCGGCGAGCCGGAGCAGCTCGCGTTCAGCTCCGACGACGTGCTCGCCCGCGTCGCCGAGCACGGCGACCTGTTCGGCCCGGTGGAGACGCTCCGGCAGGAGCTGCCGGCCCTCTAGCGGGGTCAGGCGCGGGCCGCGGCCACGCTGCGCGCGGCGGCGGCGATCGCCTCCGCGTCGATGCCGGCGGCGTGCAGCAGCTCCTCCGGCGTGCCGGAGACCGGCATCTCGCGGACGGCGAGCTTGGTCACCGGCGGCCGGTCCTCCGCGTCCGCCAGCGCCTCGAGCACCGCGTCGCCCAGGCCGCCCTCGGGCCAGTGGTCCTCGACCGTGACGATCGCGGCGCAGTCGCGCGCGGCGGCCCTCAGCGTCTCGACGTCGATCGGCTTGATCGAGTAGCAGTCGATCACGCGGGCGCGGATGCCCTCACCCTCGAGCGCCTCCGCCGCCCGGTCGGCCTCGTCGACGGTGATCCCGCAGGCGACGATCGCGAGGTCGTCGGCGTCGGCGCCGCGGACGATCCGGCTGCCGCCGATGGCGACGTGCTCGTCGGGCGCGGTCCGCACCGGCGTCTTCCCGCGCAGCGTGCGCAGGAACGAGATGCCCTTCTGCTCGGCCATCGCGGCGACGAGCCGGCTCGCCTGGTTGGCGTCGGACGGGTGCAGGACGACCGAGGAGTGGATCGCCCGCATCGAGGCGATGTCCTCCAGCGCCATCTGCGACGGGCCGTCCTCGCCGATCGAGACGCCCGCGTGCGAGCCGGCGAGCCGCAGGTCGGCGCGGCTGATCGCCGCCATGCGGACGAAGTCGTACGCGCGCGAGAAGAACGCCGAGAACGTCGACGCGAACGGCTTCCAGCGCCCGGAGACCTGCATGCCAACCGCCGCCGCCACAAGCTGCTGCTCGGCGATGAACATCTCGAAGTAGCGGTCGGGGTGCGCCTCGCGGAAGTCCTCGGAGTGCGTCGAGTTGGAGACCTCGCCGTCGAGCGCCACGACCGTGCCGTCGACGGCGCCGAGAGCGGTCAGGGCCTCGCCGTAGGCCTTGCGCGTGGCGACCTCCTCGCCCAGCTCCCACCTCGGCAGCTCCTCGTCCGAGGTCCCGAAGGTGGACGGCTCGGCGCTCTCGGGCAGCGCGATCTCGACCGTCAGGTCCCGCTCGCCGCCCAGCTCGGCGATCGCCGCCTCGGGATCGTCGAGCGGCTTGCCGTGCTTGTCGGGGAGGTCCTCGACGGCCTCGACGCCCTTGCCCTTCATCGTGCGGGCGATGATCGCCGTCGGCTTGCCCTTGGTCTGCTCGGCCTCCGTGTAGGCGGCCTCGATCTGCTCGACGTCGTGGCCGTCGATCTCGATCGCGTGCCAGCCGAAGGCGCGGCAGCGGTTGGCGTAGCCCTCGCTGTCCCAGCCGAGCATCGTCTCGCGTGTCTGGCCGAGGCGGTTGACGTCGATGATCGCGACGAGGTTGTCCAGGCCCTCCCAGCCGGCGTGCTGGAACGCCTCCCACATCGAGCCCTCGGCCATCTCGGAGTCGCCGCACAGGCACCACACGCGGTAGGGCAGCTTGTCCAGGCTGCGCGCGGTCATGGCGATGCCGACGCAGATCGGCAGACCCTGGCCCAGCGAGCCCGTCGCCACGTCGGTCGGCGGGATGCGCGGGGTGGGGTGGCCCTCCAGGCGCGAGTCCAGCTTGCGGAAGGTGAGGAGCTCCTCGTCGTCGATCGCGCCCGCCGCCTTGAGGATCGAGTAGTACAGCGGCGAGGCGTGGCCCTTGGAGAAGACCAGGTGGTCGTTGGCCGGGTTGGCCGGGTTCGCGTAGTCCAGCCGCAGGTGGCCGTCCAGCAGGACGGCCATCAGGTCGGCGGCCGACATCGACGAGGTCGGGTGGCCGGAGCCGGCGGCGGCGCTGGTGCGGACCGAGTCGACCCGCAGCTGCTGGCCCAGCTCGCGCTGGAAGTCCGTGCCCTTGCTCATGCCGCGACGAGCTGGTCGCGCTTGGACTCGATGTCGCTGAAGAGGTCCTTGAAGGAGTCGGCGAACTTCTGGACGCCCTCCTTCTCCAGCGTGTCGACGACGTCGTCGTAGTCGATGCCCGCCGCCTTCAGGTCGTCGAGCACCTTGCGGGCGCCCTCGACGTCGCGGGTGAGCGTCTCCTCGATCTCCCCGTGGTCGAGGACGGCCTCGACGGTGGCGCGCGGCATGGTGTTCACCGTGTCGGGGCCGACCAGCTCCTCGACGTAGATGACGTCGCGGTACTCGGGGTTCTTGGTCGAGGTCGACGCCCACAGGCAGCGCTGGGGGGTCGCGCCCTTGGCCGCCAGCGTCTCCCACCGCGCCCCGGAGAAGATCTCCTGGTAGGTCGCGTAGGCGAGCTTGGCGTTGGCGATCGCGAGCTTGCCCTTCAGCTCGTCGTGGCCGCCGAGCGCGTTCAGGCGCTTGTCGCCCTCGGTGTCGACGCGCGAGACGAAGAAGGAGGCCACCGAGGCCACCTCGCCCGGGTCGCCGCCGCTCTCGATGAGGCGCTCGAGGCCGCGGATGTACGCCTCCGCCACGGCGCGGTGGCGCTCGAGCGAGAAGATCAGCGTCACGTTGACCGCGATGCCGGCGGCGATCGACTCCTCGATCGCGGGCAGGCCCTCCTGGGTGGCGGGGATCTTGACGAACAGGTTGGGGCGCTCGATCATCGCGTGCAGGCGCTTGGCCTCCTCGGCCGTGCGCTGCGTGTCGTGCGCGAGGTTCGGGTCGACCTCCAGCGAGACGTAGCCGTCCTTGCCGTTGCCCTCGTCGTAGACGGAGCGCAGCAGGTCGCAGGCGCCGCGGATGTCCTCGCGCGCGAGCGCGAGGAAGATCTCCTTCGGCTCGGACTCGCCCTGCTCGACGATCTCGCGGATCTGGTCGTCGTAGGCGTCGCCCTCGGCGATGGCGCCCTGGAAGATGGTCGGGTTGGAGGTGACGCCCACCACCCCCTGCTCGACGAGGCCGGCCAGGTCGCCGTCCTGGACGAAGCGGCGCGACAGGAAGTCGATCCAGACACTCTGGCCGTGGTCGGCCAACTCCTGGAGCGGGGTCTTGGCCATGATGCTCCTCTGCTGGTTAGGAACGCTCGTTACCGAGGTTGTACTACCGACGGTGCCCGGGCGCAGCCCGGGGAAAACGGCGGTGGCACCGAGTTAACAGGAGCGTCAGCGGCCCCGGCCGGACAACTCGCGCAGCCAGGCCGAGACGGCCTGCTGGTTGCTGAGCGCCTCGCGGCGGCGCGCGGCGCGCGCCTGGCTGGCGCTGATCGTGTTCGGCCCGTGCGCACGGCCGGGCTGTGCGGACCTCGCGGCCGGTGGGGCGGCTCGGGTCGGGATTCCGAGCTGCCGTTGAGCGTCGTAGCCGAGCGCCATCGCGCCAGAAGCTACCCCACGAGGACGGCTTTGTCGACTCCGAATGGGTGCGTGACCCCATGCCTCACCGGCCTAAGCGGCCAAGCAGGCGAGGGGAACGATCGCGTATTCCAGGAAGAACAGCTGCCAGACGCGGAAGTAGAACGCGGTGAACTGGGCGCGGTCGGATGGATCGATCCCGCGGGCGGCGAGCCACAGCAGTCCGAGCGCCGCGAGATGGGTGGTGGAGAGGACGACGGGGTCGGCCCCGTCGACCAGCAGCGGCCCGAGGACGGCCATTCCGAGGTAGGCGAGCGTGAGCACGGCCAGGCCGGCGCGCATGACGGTGCGGCCGCCGTGGCGGACGGTGAACGTGGCGATCGCGTAGCGCCGGTCCCCCTCGGCGTCGGGGACGTCCTTGAAGATCGCGATCGCGAGGCTGAAGGGGAGCACGAACGCGGTCAGCGCCCATACGGCCGGCGCGATCTCCGCCCCGCCGCCGAGCGCCGCGGAGAAGTGCGCGGCGACGCCGAGGTTCACGATCGCCGAGCGCACGCCGGAGACGCACAGCGATGCGATCGTCGGGTAGCGCTTGAGCCGCAGCGGCGGGAGCGAGTAGGCCGCGCCGACTGCGAGCGCGGCGGTCACGGCCGCCAGCTCCCAGACGCCCTGGGTGAGCGCGAGCAGCACGGGCAGGGCCGCGGAGGCGCCGACGATCCACCACGCCCGCTCGCGGGTGAGGTCGCCGGCGGCGATCGGGAGGAACGGCTTGTTGACGCGGTCGATCTCCACGTCGGAGATCTGGTTGATGCCGACGATGAACACGTTGACGGCGAGTCCGGCCACCAGCGTCCAGAACAGGTGGAAGGCGGCCCGGCCGGGGTCGACGCCGTCGAGGCCTGAGACCACGATCGCGAACAGCCCGGCCACGCTGACGGCCGTGCCCACGATCGTGTGCGGGCGCGAGAAGCGCCACAGCACGCCGGCGGCGCGGGCGGGTGCCGCGACGGCGCCGGCCGTCGCCATCAGCCCGGGCGGCCCGTGAGCCGTGCCCGCAACGCGAGCACCGCGCCGATCGGCACGAACAGCGCGCCGGCGGCCGAGCCGACCACGAAGCGCCCGGCGAAGCGAAGCCGGTCGCCGAGCGTCATCGGCGCGCTCCGGTCCTCCACCGGCGCGCCGCGCTTCGCCTCGCCCTCCGGCGCGGCGCCGCGCTCCGCCGCGGGCTTCCTTCCGGCCACCGCCACGCCGTACGGGGAGCGGCCGCGGTACCAGTCCGGCGCGAGCGCGTGGACGCGGACGTCGGTGAACCCGGCGCGCTCGAACCACTCGCGGTACTGCGCCTCGGCGGGGAACAGCATCCACGCGCCCGACAGGCGCCGCAGGATCGGGTTGGCCGGCTCGACGGGGCCGACCACGACCCCGACGCCGCCGGGACGCAGCACCCGGTGGGCTTCGGCGATGCCCCGCTGGGGGTCGGGCCAGTACTCGATGCTCCCGGCGGACACGTAGCGATCGAACGCCGCGTCGCCGAACGGCAGCCGTTCCGCATCGCCCAGCCGCTTGGCGCACGCCGCCAGCGCCGGCTTGCCGCGGGCCCGCGCGAGCTGGTGCGGGCTCTGGTCGAGCATCGTCACCCGTCCCGGGTCGACGTGCTCCACGATCCCCTCGGTCGTGAAGCCGGTGCCCGCCCCCGCGTCCAGGACCTCGAGCCCGCGCCGGTCGAGCTGCGCCGCGGCGAGCGCCTGCGCGCGCATCGCCGGCGTCCAGAAGAGCGGGTTCACCCAGCGGTCGTAGCCGATCGAGAGGAAGCGATAGAACCAGTACGCCTCCCGCTTGTGCTGGATCAGACCCATGCGCGCCCGGCGGACCATACCCGCGGGCTCGAGCGCGGTAGCGTCGGGCGCCATGGCAGTGGAGCGGCTCGACGCCTGGTTGGCCTCGCCCGCCGTGCGGACCCACCACCGCCGCGGCGCGGCGGCCCCGCCGGAGGCGCTCTGGGACTCCGCCATGCGGGTCCGCCTCGACGACACCCGCTCGCTCGGGCGGCTCGTACGCTGGCGCATTCCCGGCCTGACGTCCGACCTCGCCTACGGCGAGCTGTTCCGCGGCGACCCGTTCACGGTGCTCGAGGAGGACGAGCGGCTGCTGATCACCGGCCTGTGCGGCCGCATCTGGACGCTCGCTCGCGACTACCCGCGGCTCGCCGGCCCGGACGACTTTCGCGGGTGGGACGAGCCCGGAACGGTCCGCGTGCTGCTCGGCCACTGGGTCGAGGAGGTCGGCGAAGGCCGCGCCGAGCTCGTCTCCGAGGCCCGCGTGCAGCCGGTCGACCGCGCCGCCGCGCTCCGCCTCCGCGCGCTGTGGACCGTGATCGGCCGCTTCGAGCGGCTCGTCGGGGCCGAGCCGCTCGCGCTGGCGGCGCGCGACGCGGAGCGTGCGGGCGGCGCTGGCCGCGCCGGCGAACGGCACGGCGGCGGCGAACGGCACGGGGGCGCCGGCGAACGTCAACGGCGCATGTAGGGAGGGTGTGCGGCAGCGCCAGAGGGTCGTGCCCGACGTTGACCGCGACTATCGCGGTCAACGTCGGGAGCGGGGCTCCCTGCGCCGCGCGTACGACGTTGACGGCTCTCCCAGCCAGGCCGGCTCCCTCACCTCCCTACCCAGCCGCAGGAAAAGGCGCCGGACCAGCGCGCACGACGGACCGCCGCCTCAGCCCGGCGTCCCCAGCTCGAGCCCGGCGAGCGACGACTCCTCGCGCAACAGCACCCGCCCGCCGCGGCGGACCAGCACCCGCAGCCGCCCGCCGAGGTGGTGCTCTGAGCGCAGCACCGCGCGGCGCTCGAGGGGGACCGGCACGGGGAGGACGTGGGGCGGCGCCGAGGCGTCGGCCTCGAGCTCGAGGACCGCGCGTGCCGAGCGGGCCCGGAGCCGCCATGCGCCGCCGCCGGCCGCCGCGGTCACGATCGCCGCCGGCGGGGTGAAGCGCAGCACCTCCCGGCCGGTCCGCACCACCACGGCGCTGGCGGCGAGCGGGCCGCCGAGCCTGCCGCCCGCGAACGCCGCGAGGGCGCCGTCGCCGAAGCCGGCCTGGCCCCACCACCACCGCCCGGGGAACCGCGCGCCCCAGTTCTTCTCGGCGTAGGCGTCGAACCCGTCGAGGTCGATCGTCTCGCCGCCGAGCACCGCCTCGCCGCGGACGCGCGCGTGGAGCAGCCAGGGATGCCAGTACTGCGGTAGCCCGGGAACGGCCTGTGCGGGGCCGAGCCCGCCGAACGCCCGCCGCGGCCACGTCGCGCGCCCTTCGAGCACGGCCTCGAGCCGCGCGTCCGGGCCCAGGTCGACCATCAACCGGCGGTCCGAGCCGCGCAGCACCGTCGCGCCCTGCGCATCGGAGGCCGCGACCCCGAGCGCATCGGGGTCCGCCACCGCGCGCGCCGCGTTCGTCCAGCGCACGAGCCCGCCCGGGTGCCCGGCCAGCGCCACCACCGCCCACACGCCGTCGGGCGCCCGGCACACGCCGCACAGCGCGACGATGCAGCGCCCCGCGGCGGGGTCGGTGAAGCGCCAGTAGTAGCCCTCCATCGCGACCCCGTGCGCCCGGCGCGGATCGCCGAACGGAGGATCGGCCCCCACCCCGCGATAGGCGGCCGCCAGCCGGCCCGCCCGCCCGCCGGTCACCTGTGCGCGCCCACCGGCCGGGCGCGGGCTCAGCGCTCGATCAGCGCGTGCGTGACGGGGACGCCGAAGCGCTGCTCGGCGTCGGCGAGGCCGTCGTCCTCGCGGTAGTCGCGGTCGCTCTCCGGGTGGGAGAAGACGACGATGCGGTCGGCCGCGAAGGTGGCGAGGGCGTCCTCGATCGCGACCGCGGGCTCGCTCTCGCCGGTGTCGCCGGCGGCGTCGACGCCGTCCTCCTCGAGCCGCTCGACGGTCTCCGCCTGGGCCTCCTCCGCCTCGGCGATCGCATCGTCGGAGTCCGAGACCCAGAACGCGAGCTTCGACTGGTTGCCGGCGGGGGAGACGACGAGCACCTCGGCGCCCTCGACATCCTCGCCGAGCGTCGAGCGCAGCATCGCGGCGTCGACGGGCTCGGGGGTGACGACCAGCAGCTTCACGACGTCTGCGCTACCCCTGCCCTCGGCGCGTCAAACGGCCCTCATCCCGGCGCCGCTAGCCGAAGAACGTGTCGAACAGCAGGAACGCGTTGAGCGCGATGATCAGCCCCGCCACCGTCGAGGCGACCGCCGTCGTGTGACGCCGGTTGACCAGCTCGCCCATGACGTCGGCGCGGCGCGTGAGCAGGATCATCGGCACGAGCGCGAACGGGATGCCGAACGACAGCACGACCTGGGAGATCACCAGCGTCGAGGAGGGATCGAGCCCGAGCGCGAGCACCACGAGCGCCGGCGTCATCGTGATCGCGCGCCGTAGGAAGAGGTTGATCCGCATCGCGATGAAGCCCTGCATGACGACCTGGCCGGCGAACGTGCCCACGCTGGAGCTGGACAGGCCCGAGGCCAGCAGCGCGACCGCGAACGCCAGCGCCGCGCCGCCGCCGATCAGGACCTCGATGCCGGCGTGCGCGCCCTCGATGGTGTCCACGCCGGTGCGCCCGGACTCGAAGAACAGCTGGGCCGCGACCACCAGCATGGCCATGTTGATCACGCCCGCGATGCCCATCGCCAGCGCGACGTCGACGCGCTGGAAGCGCAGCAGCTCGCGCCGCTCGCCGGCGTCCCGCGCCGGGATCCGGGTGCTGGTCAGCGCCGAGTGCAGGTAGACCACGTGCGGCATCACCGTCGCGCCGAGGATGCCGACGGCCAGCAGCACGCTGTCGGTGCCTGCGAAGCCGGGCACCAAGCCGCCGGCGAACGCGGCCGCGTCGACGCCCACGAACGCCAGGTCGTAGAGGAAGCCGAGGCAGACGATCCCCAGGAAGCCGGCGATCGCCAGCTCGAAGCGCCGGTAGCCGCGCTCCTGCAGGGCGAGGATCGCGAACGCGACCGCCGCGGTGATCAGCCCGGCGGCGAACGGCGGGACGCCGAACAGCAGGTTCAGCGCGATCGCCGCCCCCACGAACTCGGCCAGGTCGGTCGCGATGGCGATCGCCTCGGCCTGCACCCACAGGCCCCAGGTGACCGGGCGCGGGAAGCGCTCACGGCACAGCTCCGGCAGGTTGCGGCCCGTCGCGATGCCCGTCTTGGCCGACAGGTACTGGACGAGCATCGCCATCAGGTTGGCGGCGACGATCACCCACACCAGCAGGTAGCCGTGCTGGGCACCGCCCGCGATGTTCGTGGCGAAGTTGCCCGGGTCGATGTAGGCCACGGCGGCGACGAACGCGGGGCCCAGCAGCGCGAGGCGCCCGCGCAGCGGCCCGCGTGCGCGCACGCGTCGCAGCGCCGACTGCTCGAGCGGCTCGTGGCCGGGGAGGCGGGGCGCCGCCTCGGCGACGGGAGGTGCGCTCATGCCCCGGTTACGTGCGACAACACGAAACGGATTATGCCACGACTAAATCGACTGGCTCAGCGCGTGTCGGGTTCATAAGCACTACGATGCCGCGCAACTGAGGCCGGCTCGAGGACCGGGCCGGCTCGATTCGTTGCCCCAGGGCAGGGCGAGAGGAGGCCCAATGGGTCATCGCAGAAGGCTGGCCTGGGCCGGCCTGGTCGCCGGCATCGCGACGCTCGCGTTCTCGTCGAGCGCGCCCGCGCAGCTCGACGAGGTCAACACGCAGCGCTTGCGCGAGGCCGTGACGGTCAACGGCATCATGCAGCACCAGCGGGCGCTGCAGGTCGTCGCGAACCAGAACGCCGGCACGCGCGCCTCCGGGACGCTCGGCTACCGCGCGTCCGTCGACTACGCCAAGGGGCGCCTCCAGCGCGCCGGCTACCGCGTCTCGGAGCAGGAGTTCACGTTCCCGTTCTTCCGCGACACCGCCGAGCCGGAGCTCTCGCAGGTCTCGCCGACTCCGGCGGACTACGAGACCGACACCTTCCAGTACTCCGGAAGCGGCGAGGTCACCGGCCGGCTCGTCCCGGCGACCGGCAACCAGGTCCCGCCGCCGGCGGCGCCCGGCGTGACCGCCGGCTGTGAGCCCGGTGACTTCCCGACCGCCGGTGCGGAGCCCGAGGTCGCGCTGGTCCAGCGCGGCACCTGCACCTTCGAGATCAAGGCCGCCAACGCCCAGGCCGCGGGCTACGACGCGGTGATCATCTTCAACGAGGGCCAGGAGGGCCGCCAGGAGCTGCTCACCGGCACGCTGGGCCGGCCGTTCGACATCCCGGTCGTCGGCGCGAGCTTCGAGGACGGCGCCGCCCTGCAGGCGGCCGCGACGGCGGGTGACGTCGTGGTGCGGGTGTTCACCTCCACCGAGACGGACCTCGAGGCCAAGACCTGGAACCTGATCGCGGAGACCCGCAAGGGCGACGCGTCCCAGCAGGTCATCGTCGGCGCGCACCTGGACTCCGTCGTCGAGGGCCCCGGCATCAACGACAACGGCTCCGGCAGCTCGACGATCCTGGAGATCGCCGAGGAGATGGCCGAGGCCAAGGTCAATCCGCGCCGCCAGGTCAAGTTCGCCTTCTGGGGCGCCGAGGAGTCCGGCCTGCTCGGCTCGACCTACTACGTCGAGCAGCTCGGTGCCAACGGCATCGGCGACGTCTACGCGAACCTGAACTTCGACATGGTGGGCTCGCCCAACTACGTCCGGTTCGTCTACGACGGCGACGGCTCCGACACGCCGCTGTCCGGGCCTCCCGGCTCCGGTCAGATCGAGGCGCTGTTCAACCAGCACTTCGCCTCCCAGGGCCTGCCCACCGAGCCGACGGCGTTCGACGGGCGCTCCGACTACGGCCCGTTCATCGCGGCCGGCGTGCCGGCCGGCGGGCTGTTCACGGGCGCAGAGGGCATCAAGACCCCCGAGCAGGCCGCCATCTACGGCGGCACCGCGGGGATCGCCTACGACCCGAACTACCACCAGGTGGGCGACACGATCAACAACCTGAGCACGAAGGCGCTCAGCGAGATGTCCGACGGCGCCGCGCACGCGGCGTTGACGCTGGCCCGGTCCCGGCGCGGCTTCTTCGAGGACGGCAGCCGCGCGGCCCGCGGCAAGGGCAAGAAGAACCGCAACGCGGCCGGCCACCAGAGCCTCCGCTAGCGACGCGCAGCACACGCACGACGACGAGGGGCGGCCCACCGGCCGCCCCTCGTGCGTTCGGGGTAGCGTCCCGCGCCTGGCCGCGCACCGCTCACGCCCGCGGGCCCTGATGGGCCTGCTGTTCTTCCCGCGCGGCGGCTCGGCGCACGTGGCGCGCAACCTCGCGCGCAGCCTGCCGGCGGCGGGCTGGGACGTGACGGTGCTGTCGGGCTCGCTGACGCTGCCCGGCCGGCCGGGCGACGCGCGGGCGTTCTACCGCGGTGTCGACGTGCGGCCGTTCGACATGACCGCGGCGCTGGCGGCGCCCGACCCGCTGCTGGCCGAGCTGCCGCTGCACCCGTCCTACGAGGAGCGACCGGACGCGCAGGACCGCGTCTTCGCCTCGCTCGACGACGCGACGTTCGAGCACCAGACGCGCGCGTGGGCGCGCGCGCTCGAGGCCGCCGGGGCGCCGGGGGCCGGCGTGCTGCACCTACACCACCTCACGCCGATCCACGCCGCCGCCGCCCGCGTCGCGCCGCGGGTGCCGGTCGTGGGCCACGTCCACGGCACCGAGCTGCTGATGCTCGAGGCGATCGCGGCCGAGCCCGGGCGCTGGGCCCACGGCGAGGCATGGGCGGCGCGGATGCGCGAGTGGGCGGCGGCGTGCCGGCGCCTGATCGTGCTCTCGGACTCGCAGGTCGCGCGCTCCGGGCGGCTGCTGGGCGTCGCGCCCGAGCGCTGCGTGCGGGTCGCCAACGGGTTCGACCCCGAGACGTTCCGGCCGCGCCACGTCGACCATCGCGCGCACTGGCGCGAGCACCTCGTGGACGCCCCGCAGGGTTGGGCGCCCGGCGAGGAGGCCGGCTCTGTGCGCTACGCGGAGGCCGACCTCGCCGCGTTCGGCGACGACCGCGGCGAGACGCCGGTGCTGCTCTACGTCGGGCGCTACACCGAGGTCAAGCGGATCGGCCTGCTGATCGAGGCCTACGCCGCCGCCCGCGAGCGCTTCGGCCGCCGTGCCCCGCTCGTCCTGGTCGGCGGCTTCCCGGGCGAGTGGGAGGGCGAGCACCCGCTCGAGACCGTCCGCCGCACGGGCGCGCGGGACGTCTTCCTGGCCGGCTGGCACGACCACGAGCAGCTCCCGGACTTCCTCGCCGCCTCGGACGTCGTGGTGCTGCCGTCCGTGCGCGAGCAGTTCGGCCAGGTGCTCGTAGAGGGCGCCGCGTGCGGCCTGCCGGCGATCGCGGTCGACGCCTACGGACCGGCGGAGATCGTCGCCGACGGCGAGACGGGCTGGCTCGTCGCGCCCGACGACCGCGACGGCCTCGCGGACGCGCTCGTGGCAGCGGTCGACGAACCGGCGGAGCGCCGGCGTCGCGGCGAGCGCGCCGCCGAGACCGCTCACGAGCGCTACGCCTGGCCGGCGCTCGCCGAGCGCGTGGCGGAGGTCTACGACGCGGCGCGCTCGCAGTAGGTTCCCGCACTGCCGCCGACCCACGGGGAGACCGGCTGCTTCAGCGCACCTCTCCGAGCGCCTCGACCGGGCCGCCGGCCCGGCCGGCCGGCGCCTCGAATCCGCTCGTGAGCAACGAGAGCGCGAACACGCCGACGGCCACGAGGGCGACGGACGCGCCCGCGGCGAGGTCGGCGTAGTAGGTGACGTAGAGCCCGGCCACGCCGGTCGCGACGGCCATCGCGGCGGCGAGGCCCAGCGCCGGACGCAGCCTCGGCACGAGCCGCAGCGCGGTGGCCGCGGGCGCGAGCAGGAAGGCGATCAGCAGCAGGCTGCCGAGGCCGGTGACGGCGGCCACGATCGCGAGCGAGAGCACCACGAGCAGCGCCAGCTCGGCGCGCTCGGGTCGGGTGCCGAGCGCCCGGGCCGCGCCGGGGTCGAAGGCCGCGAGGCTGAGCGGACGGTGGGCGGCTTCGAGCGCGAGCAGCCCACCGACGGCGACCGCGGCGGCGGCGGCGATGTCGACCGTCCGCACGCCGAGCAGGTCGCCGAACAGCCGCTCCTGCAGACCGGCCGGCGTCGCGGGCACGAGCGCGAGCAGCGCGCCCGCCCCCGTCAGCGCGGTGATCGTGACCGCCACGGCGAGATCGCCCCCGACGCGACGGTCGCGCGCGGCGAGCGCGATCAGCACGGCGCCCAGCAGCATGCCGGCGACGGCGCCGAGCAGCAGCGGCAGCCCGATCAGCGCGGCCAGCACGAGGCCCGGAAGCATCGCGTGCGCGAGCGACTCCGCGGCGTAGGAGTGGCGCAGCAGCAGCACCCAGACGCCGAGCGGGCCGCACACCACGCCGAGCAGCACGACCTCGGCGAGCATGCGCTGGCCGATGCCCGACCGGAACGGCTCGAGCAGGACGTCGATCACGGCGGGTCGTGATGGTGGTGGTGGTCGACGGTGACGATCGCCGCCTCGCCCAGGCGGATGACCTCGCCGCCGTAGGTCTGCTCGAGCGCCTCCATCGTCAGCGCCCGCTCCGGCGGCCCGAAGGCGACCTGGCGGCCGTTGAGGCACAGGACCCGGTCGCACTCCCTCGCCTGCGCGATGTCGTGGGTCGCGAGCAGCAGCGCACGGCCTTCCGCGCGCAGCTCGTCGAACAGCCGCGCGATCCGCTCGGCGCTGACCCGATCGACCCCGGTCAGCGGCTCGTCGAGCAATAGCACGGGCGCGTCCTGCACCAGCGCGCGGGCGAGCAGCACGCGCTGGCGCTGGCCGCCCGACAGCGTGCCGTAGCGGCGGCGGGCCAGGTCCTGGAGGCCGACACGCTCGAGCGCGTGCCGTGCGGCCTGCGTCTCGGCGCGACCGCTGCGGCGGTACCACGGCGTGCGCGCGTAGCTGCCCATCAGCGCGACGCCGAGCGCGTCGACCGGGAAGTCGAGCCGCGAGCGCTCGCCCTGGGGGACGTACGCGGGCCGCCCGCCGAGCGTGACCGCCCCGCGCCGCACGGGCAGCTCGCCGAGCAGGGCCCGGAACAGCGTCGTCTTGCCGCCGCCGTTGGGCCCGAGCACCGCCGCGGACTCCCCGGCGCGGACGCTGAAGGAGACGTCGCGCAGCACCGCCTCGCCGCCGTAGCCGCCGGACAGGCCCGCGACCCCGACCAGCTCGGGGCCGGTCACGCCCGCCGGCTCCGCAGCGAGCCCGCGACCGCCACCAGCGCGAACAGCGTTCCCGCCAGCAGCGCGATCGCCGGGCCGGGCGGGACGTCGAGCGCATGGGCCAGCCACAGTCCGCTCACGCTCTCGGCCAGCGTGAGGGCGACCGAGCCGGCCAGCAGCGACGGCACGCGCGCGGCGACGAGCGCGACCGTCGCGGCCGGCAGCACGAGCAGGGCGCCGACCAGCAGCGCGCCGACCGCGTCGACGGCGACGACGACGGTCAGCGCGACGAAGCCGAGCAGCGCCCAGTCGGCGCGGCGCGACGGCACGCCGAGCGAGCGGGCGCTCGCCGGGTCGAAGGCGCTCGCGACCCACGTCCGGTGACAGGCCAGGGCGGCGAGCGCCGCGAGCGAGGCCGCCCCTGCGGTCAGCAGCAGGTCGGCGTCCGTGACGCCGAGCACGGTGCCGAACAGCAGCCGGTCGACGCCGGCGCCGGACTCGTAGACGTCCGACGCGAGCACGATGCCGACGCCGAGCGCGCCGACGAGCAGCAGTCCGGTGGCCGCGTCCGGGGCGACGCGCCGCCCACGCACGAGCCGCTCCAGCCCGGCCGCCATGCCCAGGCTCACGCCGAGCGCAGCGAGCTGCGGCGGCACGCCCCACGGGCCGGCGACCACGAGGCCGGGGAACGTGGCGGTGCCGACCGCGTGGGTGTAGAACGCCAGCCGGCGCAGGACGATCCACGCGCCGAGCAGCCCGGCGGGGACCGAGAGCAGCGCCAGCTCGTCCAGCGCGCGCTGCATGTACGGCAGGTCGAAGGCCTCGATCACCGCGCCGCGGCCAGATCGCACGCATCGCCGCCGAACCCGCGCGCCATCGCACCGGCGTTGGCGGCGATCGACTTCACGTACGTGTCACCGGTCGAGCCATCGGGCCCGAGCGTATCCGCCCACAGAGGCTCGCCGACGCGCGCGCCCGCCTCGTCGGCGATGGCGCGCTCCAGACGCGGCGCGACCGAGCTCTCGGCGAACACGACGCGCACCTGCCCCGCGCGCATCTGCTCGATCAGCTCCTGCGTCTCGCCCGCGGACGGCTGGGCCTGGGTGGAGAGGGAGTCGAGCACGGAGCCGATCGCCTCGACGTCGTAGCGCTCGGCGAAGTAGCCGAGGGCGTCGTGGGTGGTCACGAGCTTGCGCTGCTCGGCCGGGATCGCACCCAGGCAGGCCGCCACCTCGCGGTCCAGCCGCTCGAGCCGCTCCGTGTAGGCCCGTGCGTTGCGCTCGTAGGCGGCGCGGCCGCCGGGGTCCGCCTGCACGAGGGCGTCGCGGATCGCGGCCACGGCGCGGACGCCGTTGCGCGGGTCGTGCCACCAGTGGGGATCGACCTCCGCCGCCTCCTCGCCGGCGTGCTCCTCGTCGTCGTGGCCGTGGCCGCCCTCGATGGTCTCGACCCGGTCGATCAGCGTGAGGACCTCCGGGTCGGTCCCCGCGCTCTCGACCACGTCGCCGAGCCACTCGTCGAGGTCACCGCCGGAGCGGACGACCACCTTCGCCTCGGCGATCGCCTGCGCGTCGCTGGGACGCGGCTCGTAGTCGTGCGGGTCGACGTCGGGCCCGAGCAGCGCCTGCATCTCCACGCGCTCGCCGCCCACGTTGGCGACGAGGTCGGCGACCTGGGTCGTGGTGGCCACGACCGGAAGGCGGTCCTCGCCGCTCGCTCCCGGTGCGTCCTCGTCGCCGCCGCAGGCGGCGACCATCAGGGCGAGGAGCAGCGCTGCGACGGGGAGTGACGGGGCGCGCATGGAGCGATGATGATAACCATTCCCGTCAAGCGACGGCGGCTCGGGCACCCCGGGCCCCGATAAAGTGGCACGCATGAACGACGCGAAGTGGCTCGAGCACGCGCGGGGACGCGTGCGTGCGGGGGGCCATCGCGTGGGCGGTGCCCGCGAGGAGGTCATGGAGCTCCTCGCCCGCCAGCACTGCTGCCTCACCGCGCAGCAGATCCACGATGGGCTGCGCGAGGAAGACCGAAGCGTCGGCCTCGCCAGCGTGTACCGCGCGCTGGATCTGCTGACGGGTCTGGGGCTGGTCCACCGCCTCGACGTCGAGGGCACCGCCGGCTACGAGCCCGCGCATCCGGACGGCGAGCACCACCATCACCTCGTGTGCTCGACCTGCGGGCGCGTCGACACCTTCGAGGACCCCGCGCTCGAGCGCGCGATCGAACGCCTCTCAGCCCGCGTGGGCTACAGCGTCGACGAGCACGACGTCGTCCTGCGCGGCGCCTGCTCGGCCTGCGCGGCCTGACGAATGCCCACGCCGCCTGACCGCCCTGCGCGGCCTGACGGACCGAGGCGCCATCCGCGCCGCCGCCTCAGGGTGTCGGGCCGACGATGCCGCCGGCCAGCACGCCGGCCGTGACGAGGACCCCGGTCATGACCTTCTTGCGCCGCGTCGTGCGCGTCGCGGACCGCCTGCGCGCGCTGCCGGATCTGTCGCATGCGCAC
>Ga0136617_10001138_pt1 | contig 23273 bp, 21 predicted proteins | sample AntDrymUQ3222106_2_FD_129672 | JGI IMG/M metagenome (GOLD analysis project Ga0136617, IMG submission 129672) | Polar desert sand microbial communities from Dry Valleys, Antarctica - metaG UQ322 (21.06) | ecosystem: Environmental > Terrestrial > Soil > Desert | place: Antarctica: Dry Valley...
CTTGACCAGCTCGGCACGAACCGAATCGAAGCAGGCCGCGAAGCGAACCTGCGCCAGAGAGTCGGCTGCGCGTCGGACCTTGCGCAGACTGTCGGCGCGCACCCGCAGGGCTACCGCGCGTACTTCGGCCTCTTTGGCCGCCTTTTTGTTCCCCAGGAACGGCAGGTTGTCGAGCTGGGAGCACCCGGACAGAGCCAACCCCGCCAGGAGAGCGAGCCCGAAGGTGTTACGTGCCACTGGCCCCTCCTTCCTGGGTGGGAGACTTCACGTAGGTACGGATCTGGAACCTGGCCTCGAGCAGCGAACCGGTGCTGTCACCGAGGGCCTTGGCCGAAGTAGGGTTGGCCGCGGCGACCGACAAGTTGTAGGGCACGATGATCCGCTGCAGGCTGGCCACATCGGCCAGGAACTGCCCGATCTGATCGTACTTGCCGATGACCGACATGTTGTACGAGTAAGTATCGAAAGGAGCCGGGCCGGCCTCGACCGGCTGAGGCACGACCTGCGAGAGCGTCACCCCGCGGATCTTGCTGCGGGTTGAGATGTCGTCGAGCAGGTTCGGCACCTCGTTCCGCTCCGGAACCAGGCGGCGCAGCAGCATCAGGTTGGAGCGGTAGTTCTCCAGCCGCTTCCGCACATCCGCCACACTGCCGCGAGCCAGATCTTTCTTGGCGCTGTCGGTGGCGGCTTCCATCCGCGTGATGGTGTCGCGCACGGCCACCACCCGCTCCTGCCCGGCGGCCAGACCCTTCAAGCCAACCAGGTCGATGACGGCTCCGGTGTAGGCGCAGTACCCCACGATTCCGGCCAGAGCCAGCGCGAGCAGCGGAGTCGCCTTTTCGTTCGAGAGTGCCATGGCTATCTCACCTCACCGACTGGCTGAAGGGAGCGATGCGGATGTAGGCCGAGTCGGCCGGGTGGTATGTAGCCCGAATGCTGAACGCGGTGACTGGCCGCTCCTGCTCTACCACGGTCTGAGCCGACACCGGGGTCACGTCGTGAATCCATGGAGACGCCTCGAGCTGCCGGAGAAACCGGGTGTACGCCTGGATGTCGATGGTGCGTCCGGTGAGATTGAACACCAGCTGCGGCCGCTCAGGAGCAGTAGTTGAATCAGATGCCGGTGCCGCTTTGCCATTGGCCGGCTTGACAGCGGCCGGAGCCGGCTCCGGGGCGGCGGACCCCATATCCACCAGCCAGGTATAGGCCGGCAGTGCCTTGGTAACCTCATCCAGCACATGCGGCCAGATGTAGCGGTCGCCGTCGACATTCCGGATGACGGTGATCTGTGCCAGCAACGAGTCCCGGATCTTCTCCTGACGACGCTTGTCGGCCAGGAAGGTCTTGAAGCGGCGGTTCTCACTACGCGCCTGTTCCAGACGGGGCTCCAGGGTGTAGAGCTGACGCACGTTGTTGAGGTAGACGAAACCCAGGAATCCGAGCGCGCACACCCAACCCGCTACCGCACCCAGCAGGAGCGGATCCTTGACCTTGGTGCCCAGCTGTCGGAAGCCGTCCAGCATTCCCTTGAAGTCCAAAGGAGAGCCGGAGCGCTTGCGCCGTTTGCCGGGGCGGAGATTGACGGTGATCATGATGGGTCCGGGTCGGGGTCAGGCTGCGGTGCGCAGGGCAAGACCGATCGGGAGCATCAGCAGGGGGGCAACTTCGTCCACCTGCATACTGTCGAACACTCCCTCGGCTACCTGCAGCTTCTCGATCGGATTGGCGAGCTGAACCGCAATCTGGAGCCGGTCTCCCAACGCACGGCTGAGCCGCGGAATCCGCGCCCCGCCGCCGGTCATGAAGATCCGGGAGATCCCACCCGCGGAGCGGCTGGCCGTCTGGAGGAATGCTGCGGCCCGCTCGATGCCGACCGCGAGCTCCTCAGTGCGAGTCTGGAGAAACGCCTCCGGGATCTCGCCGCTGGTTCCGCCCTGCAGCAGGCGTTCAGCTTCCTCGGCCGAATGCCCCCGCTCGCGCTGCAGGTCCTCCCGGAAACGCCGGGTACCCACGGGTATGTCGCGGGTAAGGACGGGGACGCCGTCGTCCAGTATGTAGATGTTGGTGACCTCGTGACCGATGTTCACCAGGCCTACCACGCCGTTCATGGCTTCCGGATAGTTGATCTCGAAGGCGTTGTGAAGCGCGAAGGCATCCACATCGATGATGCTCGACTGGAGGCCGACATCGGCGAGCAGCGCGACCTTATGGTCAACCAGCTCCCGCTTGGCAGCCACCAGCAGCACCGTCATCTGGAGACCCTCGCCCTCGGGATCCAGGATCTGGAAGTCGAGCTCCACATTGTCCATGTCAAAGGGGACGTGCTGTTCGGCTTCCCAGCGGATCACCTCGCGGGCCTCCGATTCCCCCATTCGATCCATCGTGATCTTCTTCACAATGACATCGCGCCCGCCCACCGCCGTGACGACGGACTTCGTCTTGATTCCGGCGCTGGCGAGGAGACCCTTGATGGCCTCGGCGACGATGCCGGGGTCCATGATCTCACCTTCGACTATGGCATCGTGGGCGATCGACGTGAACGCCACCTTGGTCAGGACTGGACCACCGGCGGAGTGCGAGATTGCGACGAGCTTGATCAGGCCGCTTCCAATATCCAGCCCAACCGTGGTTGCCTTGCGCCCGAAGAGTCCCATAATGTCCGCTGGTTGAAGAGGCATCGAGATATCGCGTGGTCAGTGGGCAACCGATGTGCCACACAAATTGCACATCGGCAATCCTTTGCGGGAAAGCAGCTTAACCTGACAATTGACGTCACCTCGGAGGAAAGAGACGCGCTCGCATCTTCCCTTTCGCAAGCCGTCTCTCGGGATGCAGCAGTACGGCCCCCAAAACGCGGTGCAACGTGTGGCAGTGTCAGTAGAGCCCGACCCAACCCCGTTCGGCCAGACGCGACACTCCCATCTGATCCTCGGCTTCCGCCTGCGGTGGCGCTCCTGATGCCACGAGCTGAACCAGCATACCGAGGGTGCGCGTGGCCAGGGCAGCACCCGACGCGTCGTGCCTGGTGCCTTGTGCACGAATGAGGAACAGCCGGCTGGTGAGGCGGGCGATCTTGCTGTGAACCGTGACTTCCTCCCCGACCGCCACGGTGCCGAGATCGAGCGGGACGCCTCCTACCGGAAGGTCTTCCAGCAACGCCGCGTTAACTGTGGCCATCGCCTCAGCCAGACCCGCTTCGGCCGCCTCCCGGGCCTGGCCCGAGAAGAGCACGTTCTGCCCACTTTGCTGTTCCAGGCGGCCCGCGAAAAAGCTGCTTGCCACCAGTGCGCCTATCAGGGTCAGGGCGAACACGGCGGCCACCAGCGCTACACCGGATTCGCCTTGCACGTGCGGCAGGCGGCGATGGCGGCTGCCGGGGCTCGATGAGATCATGTGGCGGGAGAGTTTCGCAAAGCTACTCGGGTGACGAGCTCTTCCTCGGGGGGAGCTGCGTTGTCTCCAGCGCTCTCGACCATCCCTCGCAGCCTGACCTGGATGCTCTTGACGTCGCTGCGGTCGGCGGTAGGCGACCCGGTGGCGTCCAGGTACTCGAGCTCGAAGCCACTCACGTCAGTCAGAGGGCCGAGCAGTGGCTGGATGAGCTCTCCGGCACTGACGGACCGCGCGCCGAGCCACGATCTGCCATCCGCACGATAGAGCCGGAACTCCATCAGTTCGGTAATGCGGACCGGAGTGCCAACCTCCAAGGCTTCCAGGGAAGGGCTACTCGATAAAGTCAGGGTAATGCCGGGGCCCTGACCGCCGGGGCAAGGCGCCGCGGTTGCCACGGTCACGATATCCCGGGGTACCCAGGAGTCTGCCGTTTCCGCATTACCAGGTACGAAGACAAATGCTCGATCTCTTCCAGCCTGCGGATCCCGATGCCCGGTGAAGGTGCTTCGGGCCAGCCGGATAACGGTGGCGCCCGGCAAATGACAGATGATCCCCATGCCCCTCATGGCCCGATAGGTTATGGCACTGGAGCCCATGGTCAAAACATCGTTCTGATCCGGTGTACCCCCCGTGGCCGTGCTCAACTCGGCTAGCTCGTTCAGGACGATGAGTGAACCGGCGCGGAGACTGGACTGCAGCATTACCCGTTGGGCCTGTGCCCGGGTGACCCGCTGAGTGGCTAGCAGAAGGTTGTAGATTGAGCCGGTTACCACGAGAGTAACCACAAGCCCCAGCATGATCTCCGCCAGGGTAAAGCCCCGGCGGTGAGCGAGCATCAGCATGTCACTCGGGTCTCGAGTTGGGCGGTCCGGATGCCTCGGCCGGTCAGATAGGTGACTGTGACCCTAACTGGACGCACCTTGCCGGACGCGGATACCTGCCAGGTTTCCGTGATACCGGCGGAGATGGCGGGGCCGCCGGTGGCAAACGTTGGATCGGTACAGCGGGGGGAGTTGGCCGCGGCAGCGCGGAGAATTTCCATCCGGCGAGAAGCCGCCAGGGCCGCACGGGTTTCCATCTTGCCGCGGCCAATCATGCGCGTAATTGAAGACGACGCACCCACCAGCCCTACGATACCGATTCCCAGCACGACGATGGCAACCAGCACCTCGATGAGTGTGAAGCCCGAGCTCACATGCTTCATGGCCTTCCCTCCGAGTTCCTCAGAAGGTGGCATCATCGCGGCGAAACGATGTACCGGATCGCCGCGATCTTTATCGATTGAGTGGTGGTAGTCTAGGTCTAGGGCCTAGGGTCTAGGGTCTGGGTCGAGGTCTGGGGTCTACAATCGAGATATCGTTTTATGCTCCAGACTCTAGACTCTTGACCCTTGACCACCTAGTGGGCTGGCAGGCGCCGCAGTTTGTAGAACAGGGTGCGGAGGCTGATACCGAGGAGATTGGCCGCCTGCCTTCTATTTCCCTTTGCGGCATTCAGAGCGCGCTGGATGGCGTCACGTTCTACCGCTTCTACCTGGGAACGCAGATCGAGGGAGCCGTTGGAACTACCGTTGTGGGACGACGAGGCTCCGTTCGAGAGCGCGAAGTCCTTGCAGTCAAGCGGATTCCCCGCACCAAGTACGGCGGCGCGCTCCAGCGTGTTCCGAAGCTCGCGAACGTTGCCGGGCCATCCGTGGTGAGTGAGCGCAGCGAGTGCCGCCGGCGTTATGCTCACGGGATGGCCAAGACGCTGCGCCATCTGTCGGGCGAAGTGAGTAAGCAGCTCGGGGATGTCCTCCGGCCGCTCCCGCAATGGCGGGATGTGGAGCCGGACCACGTTCAGACGGTAGTACAAGTCCGAGCGAAACTCGCCCCGCTCCACCGCCTGCTCGACCGGGCGTCTGGTGGCGGCGAGCACGCGCACATCGATACGCCGGGGGTCGCGCCCGCCCAGCCGGCGAACCTGGCCTTCCTCCAGCACTCGCAGAATCTTCGCCTGTAGGCCGGGCGAAACGTCGGCGATCTCGTCCAGGAGCAGGGTGCCGCCGTCCGCCAGCTCGAACAGGCCAGCGTGGTCGGTAGTTGCCCCGGGGAAAGCGCCCTTGCTGTGCCCCAGGAGCTCGGATTCGAGCAGCTGCTCGGGAATGGCGGCGCAGTTGACAGCGGTAAAGTTGCGCTCGCTGCGGGGGCTCATGCGATGGATGGCGCGGGCCACGACTTCCTTGCCGGTGCCGCTTTCCCCAGTGATCAGGACCGGCGTGTGGTGGCGGGCGACTCGCGTAGCCAGCTCCAGCGCGTCGCGCATGGCCCGACTCTGGGATACAACCAGCTCCTTGACGGCGCCGATGCCCACATTCGACCTCAGGGCTTCGACTTCCCGGCGGAGGCGCTCCCGCTCTTCGGCCTTGCGCACTGCCATGATGACTTCGTCGGGCTTGAAGGGCAGCTGCACGTAGTCGTAGGCACCCTCCCGGAGGGCTGCGAGCGCGGCGTCTTCCATTCCCTGCGGACTCAGCATAATTAGAAGAGCAGTACCCCCCTCCGCTCTCAGCCGGCGGAGGAAGTTGAGCCCGTCCATTCCGGCGAGCTTCACGCCACAGAGGACGAGGTCGAAATCCTCGGCGGTAGCGCGTGCGAGCGCGCGAGTGGAATCGCTCTCGGTCTCGACCAGATAGCCGGCCTCTCCGAGTACCAGCGCGAGCGATTGCCGGACATCGCCTTCTTCCTCAACGATCAGCAGCCGCATCGCCTCACCTGCGATTAGAGATAGACCTGACCTCGCACAGCCCTGCTCACCATCAACCCGGCTTCGGGCATAATCCACGGGACCTTGCACGATCCTTACGACAGCGATTGCATCTCACTCGTAATTCAGCGAGATGCAGCAGTGCAGGGAGACATCTAGCAATTTTGCCGCCATCCCAGGCGACACCCTCTCACAGATCCACCCAATGCACGGGAGCTGCCGCCGGTTTACGGCGTGCAGGCCACCAGTCCCTCGTCGGTAGCAGGTGCAGGCGGAGCCGCGGTGCCGATGAAGATGGCGCAGGTCCGCGATGAGCTGGGGGTGCTGGCGACGGCGGCCCAGCCGGTGTTGGTCACCCCGGATAGGGTGACTATGTTGTTCCCGGAGGGACCGTAAGCCAGGGCCGGGTCTGGTATCGGGCCGCCATAATAGGTGAGGGCATCGGTGATGTACGACTCCTGCGCCGTCACCATGTTGCGCAGATCGCTCCTCATCTGGCTGACGATCGCCCGCTCCTTGGTGTTGCTGAACTTCGGGATGGCGATCACGGCCAGCAATCCGATAATCACCACGACAATGAGAAGCTCGATGAGCGTGAAACCAGCTTCAGAGCGCCTCGTTATCGTTGGTAAGGTCGGCATAGGAGTACCGCTGCTCTCTCACGATTGAAGAAGTTGGGGCTTGAGAAACGGGGCGGTGACCCTCGGCCACCGCCCCTTTTGTTCTCAACCAGCGCTCAGGCTTACCAGCAGGCCGGGGCGCCTTCCTGTACGACTGCACCGTTCGGAGTGGGCTCGTTGCCGGCGTATACGCCGCAGGTCTTGGCCAGGCTCAGGCTGGTGTTGGTGATGGTTGCCGAGTAACCAGCCGCTGCATCGGCAGCGACAATGGTCAAAACTGAGTTGCCGACAGTCTGCGCGAAACACACCGATGCGGCTGCCGGCGTGCAGTTGGCGGCTGCGTTGTGCCCCGTGGCGTAGGTCGCGTAATCAGCGAAGTGGCCTTCCTGAGCCGAGACGAAATTGCGCAGGTCCGACTTCATGCTGGCGATCTTCGCCTTGTCCTTCGTGTTAGCAAACTTCGGGATCGCGATTGCGGCAAGAATGCCGATGATCACAACCACGATCAACAGCTCGATCAGGGTAAAGCCCTTGCGATTGCTCATACTTCCTCCAGTTGAGTGGCGCGGCATCGGAACGTGTTTGCTGCGAGACGCGGTGTGACTGGCCTGGGGTAAGGCAACACATATGCCACCCCCCGGTGCTCATACCCAAGGCGAATATCTTCAGGCACTTAGCAATCCATTGCACCGCCGGGTGCAGCCGATATGCGGGCCCGCTCAGGCGGATTTTGCAAGAGCCCACTCGCCGGAGTGAGCCGACGCAACCTGTTGCGGTCTCCGAAGCAGAGCACAACCATCTAACCGCGTCCGAGCCCGAATTCGCGGGTGCGGCGGCGGAGAGGGCTGTCTTAGTCGTGGGATGCGGCATCGGGGGCTGCGGGCTTCCAGCTACGAGGGTTGTCGGCTATGTAGCGTCGGATGGCCAGGAGGGCGGGTTGACTGCGGATTACCCGTTCATAGTTGGCTGGGGACAAACCAGATTCGCTGCGATACGTGGATCGATGCCTTCGTGGTCATGCCCAACCATTTTCACGGAATTGTGTGGTTTGATGTGGACTCGGGATCTCTGGCGCGCGGTTTGGATCCCGAGCCAGGGGCGCACGCGGTGCGCCCCTACCTGGGTCGATTCGTGGCGGGCTTCAAATCGGCCTGTACACACCACTACCGCGAACTCGCCGGGCATCCCGATGGCCGTTTGTGGCAACGAGGCTAGTCGTGGCCTTTGTGCCGGAGAGCTTTTCGCTGGGGGACGCGCAACGGAGGCGGATTGGAATTTTTCGTCGCGGGCGCACGCAGTGCGCCCCTATACCTTGACCTCGACCTGCTCCTCGTAGCGGCTCAACTTGCGATACAATGTCGACGGGTCGATACCCAGCACCTCGGCGGCCCGGGTCTTGTTGCCGCCTTCGGCCTGGAGCACCCACATGATGTAGGCCCGCTCGATCACCTCCAGCGTCGGATTGCGGTAGGAGCGCTCGGCCACCAGCGGCTCTTTCCGGCGCTTGGTGATCCGCTCGGGCAGGGACGACGCCTCGATGAGGTTTCCTCGAGTCAGCACCACCGCGTGCTCCAGCGCATTATCCAGCTCCCGAACATTCCCGGGCCACTCATAGACCATAACGGCGTCGAGCGCCTCGGCGGCCAGCGCCTTGGGCTCGGTTCCGGTCTCGGTGGCCAGGTTCTGCAACAGCGCCTCGATCAGGAGTATCAGATCGTCTCGCCGCTCGCGCAGCGGCGGCAGGTTGATAGCGATGACGTTGAGCCGGTAGAACAGGTCAGAGCGGAAGTTGCCCCGCCGGATCTCCTCCTCCAGCTCGCGATTGGTGGCAGCGATGATCCGAACGTCTACCGGGATGGCCTCCGTTGCCCCCACGGGAATGGCCTCCCGCTCCTGGAGCACCCGCAGGAGCTTGACCTGGAGGGAGGCCGGCATCTCCCCTACTTCATCGAGGAAGAAGCTCCCGCCCCGGGCCGCCGCGAAAAGTCCCTGCTTGTCTCGAACGGCACCGGTGAATGAACCCTTGACGTGACCGAAAAGCTCGCTCTCGAGCAAGTTTTCGGGCAGGGCGCCGCAGTTGATCGATAGGAAGGGCCCGTCAGTCCGGCTGGAGAGGTTGTGGATGTACCGGGCGATAACCTCCTTGCCGGTGCCGCTTTCACCCTGGATGAGTACCGTCGAGTCGGTGGGCGCCACATGCTCGGCCAGCTTGAGCAGGTCCAGGAAGCGCTTGGATTTGCCGATGGGCCGCGCAATGGCGGGGGCCTTGTCGCGCCGTCGGATCTCCTGCTTGAGCTGGGTATTCTCGACCTTGACCGCCCGGTACTCGCAGGCGCGGCGAAGGATGGCCACCAGCTCGTCGTTGGAGAACGGCTTCTGGATGTAGTAGAAGGCGCCTGAGTTCACCGCGCTTATGGCGCTCTGGAGCGACGCCTGCGCCGTCATCAGGATCACCGGCGTCATGGGGTCCTGCTCCCGGGCGGCGGTGAGGATATCGAGCCCTGAGACCTGCGGCATGCGCACGTCCGACAGGATGATGTCGTGGGTGCCGGAGCGGATCTGTTCCAGTCCCGCCTTCCCGCCTTGAGCAGTGGTGACCTCGAACCCCTCGTTCCGCAGCAGAATCCGCAGGGTGTCGAGAATTCCCGATTCGTCGTCGACGACCAACAGCGACGGCTTCTGAGTCATGCAGCATCCTCCGCAACCATCTTGGCAGGCAGGAAAATGGTGAAGGTGGTGCCGGTACCGGCACCGGAATCGACCAGGACCAGACCGCGATGCGCTTCCACGGCGCGCTGGACTATCGCCAGCCCCAATCCGCTGCCGCCGGAGCGGCCGGACACGAACGGCTGAAACAGCCGCTCCCTGACCTCTTCTGGAATGCCGGGCCCGTTGTCCTTGACCTGCAGCCGGACGGCATGCTCCAGATTGGTGCCGTGGGGGATGTCCGAGGCCTGAACCTCGGTAACCGCAACGGTGATCTTGATCGGTCCTCGCGCGGCCTGGACCGCGTTCAGGACCAAATTCGCGATAACGCGGTGCAGCAGGTCCTCATCCCCCTCGAGCACCGTATGCCCGCCTTCGACGGTAATGGCCGCATCCGGCCTGCAGTCGGGATGGGCCCGGATCAGCCGCACCACTGCCACCACCACCGTGTGCAGGTCGAGCGGGACGAAGTGGGTGGCCCGCACCCGGGCGAAATCCAGGAACTCACTCAGCAGCCGACTCAAGCGGTCACTCTCCCGGACGATGAGCCCAGCCAGAAACCGCTCGTCTTCATCGGCATGCTTGGAGCGGGCCAGCTGTTCCACCGAGCTACGGATCGACGCCAGCGGATTGCGAATTTCGTGGGCCAGCGATGCGCTCAACTCCGCCACCGCCTCCAGACGCTCCGCCCGCATGTGGAGCTCCTGTACCTCCTTGAGATCGGAGATATCGGTAAAGATGGCGGTGACCGATGGCGCCTCCTGGGCTTCCTGGCGGAACGTGGTGGTGCTCAACCCGATCGGGAACATACGGCCACCACGCTGGACCACCATACCCTCACCCCGGCTGATCTTCCGTCCGTTGCGTATTCCGGACACGGCGGCAGCCCAGAGCTCGGAAGAGCGGGTTTTGAGCTGGTCGAGCACCGGCCGTCCGATCAGGTCCTCACCGTCGAGATCCAGCAGTCGCTCCGCCGTCGGGTTGATGAACGCCAGTCGCCCCACTCCATCTACCGTGAGCACGCCTGAGCGGATATTCCGAAGAATGTCGTCCGCCTCGAGACGAACTCGCTGCAATTCGGTAGCGAGGGTCGCCTGCTCCATCCCCGCCTCGCGCAGCCGATAGCCCAGCACCCCCACCATGGCGAACACCAGGTTGTACACCACGATCTGCGCCCACGATGCGGTGTCCAGCCCGGAACCGTGATTCCAGAGCGTGTCGCCGAGATATAGCAGTGAGGCCAGCACAGCGGTGACCGCCACCGGCACCGGCGGCAGCAGCAGGGCGTAGGCGACCACCACCAGCGCGTATAACGCCGGAAATGCCGACTGCGGCTGGCCGGTGAAATGCACTACCGTTGTGACCAGACCCAGATCCACCATCGCCTGGATCAGGAAGAAGGCGTTCCCTGTCTTCCGTTTGAGAAGAAATACCGTGCCCGCCCCATACCCGGTAAAGACCAGGGCGAACACCACCGCAATGCTGACGATGAACGATTCCTGGGGGCGGTCGGTCCAGACCAAGCCAGCCCACAGTAACACGCCCGTAGCCAGGACCAGCCGGCCGGTAAAGAGCCAGGTGAGCAGCGTGCGCTGGGCGGGAAGAGTGTTCTTTCCCGGCCGCCGCCGATCCGGCACCGTCGGAGCCGAGTTCCGCTCCGACGGAGCGTGTGATTCCATCGTACCTCATCGTGGAGCTATGATAGCTCATAGCTCATGGCTCATAGCTAAAGGGGGGCCAGCCGAAGATAGAGAGGGCGACCACGCGGACGGTAGGGGGCGCATCTATCATTAGACCAATGAACTGGACAGTGTACCTTGCCCGATGCCGGGATGGGACCCTGTATACCGGGGTCACCACCGATCCCGTGCGCCGGCTGGCGGAGCACAACTCCGGAGACGGCGGTGCGTACACCCGCTCCAGAGTACCCGTCGTCATGGTTTATAGGGAGACCGCTACCGACCGCTCCGGCGCTCAGCGGCGCGAGCGCGCCATCAAGCGCCTAACCCGCGCCCAGAAGGAGCAGCTGGTGAGTGTCTGGGGCTTGAGCCGCTAACCCGAGAATGAAGAGGGGCCGTCGCCCTTACGGGCCGCGCTGAGCCCCGCACCCGCCGGCAGCTCGGATAGCGAACTGGGTGAGTCGAGGTGCGCGCCTCCATCCACTCCTACCGCCAGACGGTACACCAGTTCCCCGCCCAGCCAGGCGGTGATCAGGGAAAGCATGACCCCTGAGAGCCCCGCAACGATGGCACCGGTGGGAGGCATGGCCGGATTCTCTCGCCGCAGCAGCCAGCTCAGAATGAACAGCACCACCACCGCCATGTTACCCAGGCCATGCCAGAGCCCGAGGCGTTTGGCCCGGGTGCCCGCCGGGATCCCCAGCCAATCGAGCCAGCCGAACAGCGCGGCGGCTAAACCCCCGATCAGCCCGGCTCCGATCATGTAGTGCGCTGCCACCGCCCATTGGGAATTATCGGAAATGAGGTATACGATGTCGAAGACTACCGCCGCACCGAGAAGGCCTAGCGGAAAGACAATGAGCATCGGGTGAACCGGATGCCCCGCAAACTTTACTCTGCTTTCCATAATAGACTCGACCTCCTGGACGCCATTCGGGACGTTTTCATGCTAGGACATTATTTCTGGTCAAGATGGGAGCGTGGGAGGAGCCGGGTGTGACGCATGACCGCTCACTCGCTCCCTTGGTTACTCCGGTCGAGAACCTGACGCACGGTCAGGGTCAGACTGTCTGCTGAAAAGGGCTTCTGAAGGAATGACGTCTCCCAGTCCTGCATTCCAGCCCGGACCTTGTCGCCCTCGGCGTATCCGGACATATAAACCGCCCGTACCTGGGGCCATCTCTCGACCAGGCGTTCGACCAGTTCGGGGCCGGCCATGTCCGGCATAACGACGTCCGTCACTACCAGGTCGATCGCGCCGTCGAGTTTCTCCGCAATGGCCAGCGCCTCTTCGCCGTTGCATGCGGCAAGCACGAAATAACCCCGGTTGGTCAGCACCCGGGTGGCCACGGTGCGCACCGCCTGCTCGTCCTCGACCAGCAGGATCGTTTCCGAGCCCCGGGTCGGCGCGGCAGGACGCTCGCCCGGTTGGGCAATCTCCCCCTCGGCATCGACCCGGGGGAAGCACATCTTGAATGCCGTTCCCTTTCCGGATTCGCTGTCCACCCAGATATACCCGCCACTCTGAGCCACAATTCCGTAGACAGTCGCCAGGCCGAGGCCGGTATTCTGCGTGGTGGGTTTGGTGGTAAAAAACGGCTCGAATAGGCGCCCTTTTACCTCGGCAGTCATGCCGTGGCCGGTATCAGTAACCACCAGCATCACGTAGGGGCCGGCTGGAATGTCGATTCCAATGTTCCGGTAGGCGTATCCCTCGGGCAGATCTACGTCCAGAGTTTCGATACTGAGGCGGCCCCCGCCTCGCATGGCGTCTCGGGCGTTGAGGGCGAGGTTCATCACCACCTGCTCCAGTTGTCCGTAATCGGCTTCGACCCCTCCCAGGCCGACCGACAGGCGGGTCACCAGCCGAATGTCTTCACCCAGCAGCGGGCGCAGCATCCGCTCCATCCCTGAGACGATCTCGTTGAGACTGAGAACCGAGCGAGCCACCAGTTGTTGCCGACCAAAGCCAAGCAGCTGCCTTGTCAGGTGCATGGCCCGCTCGGCTGCCTTCCGGATCTCGTCAGCATCCGCCCAGCGCGGATCGTCCCGGGCAAGGGCGCTGAGCAGGAAGTCGCTGAACCCCATGATGATCATCATCATGTTGTTGAAATCGTGGGCCACTCCTCCCGCCAGTCGTCCGACCGCTTCCATTTTCTGGGCTTGCCGTACCTGCTCCTCCGCCCGCCTGCGCTCGGTGAGGTCCTGCAGGTTGACGGCGTAGCAGATAACCTGACCTGCGGCATCCCTGACCGCAGTGGCATCGATCAACGCAGGGAATGCGGCACCGTTCCGGCGCAGCCGCTCGGTCTCCCATATCTGATGGCCTTGTGCGCGCAACGCCCGGCTTTGGTCAAGGAACTCCTCCCGGCGCCCAGCTGCCGCCAGATCGGCCATTGGCCTGCTGCGCAGCTCATCAACCGTCCAACCGTGCATCAGGGCGAAGGCAGGGTTCACACTCTCGATAGTTTGACCGTCGGGGCTGATGATGGCAACGCCCCAGCCGGCATGCTCGAATATCCTGGCCCATCTCTGCAGTTCGCGTCCCGCCTCCACCCGCTGGCTGATGTCGCGGCCCACCCCGACGATATCGGTGACTTCGCCGGTGGCGTCCCGGAGAGGAGAGAGGGTGGTCTGCATGTGGTGGATGCCGCGCTGGGACCGGAGGACCCACTCATAGGTAACGGTCTCGCCCGCCAGGGCGGCGAGGTTTGCCATCTCGTGAACCCGGGCCGCGTCCGCCCCGACTATCTCGGCGATCGTCTTGCCGATCAGCTGGGCAGGGCTGAACCCTTGCCGCTCGAGCCAGCGGCCAAACGCATCCACGCAGCGCTGGTCACGGTCCAGCCGGAATACGACGTCGTCTATCGACTCGACCAGGCTGCGGAACCGCTGCTCGCTCACATGAAGTGCATGCTCCACCGGGGTATCGTCGGGGATCTCACGCGCGTAGCACACCAGACCACTCGACGTCGGGGCGATCCTGATCGAGAATCTTCGATCCAGTGGCCCGCAATGCTCCTCTACCTCGACCTCGGTTCCCTGGGCGTGCGCTCGGAACGCCTCGGCCTGAATGCGGGTGCCCGCAAGAGCCGGGAAGGCCTGCCACACATTGAGTCCGAGCAGACCGGCGCGGCGGAGCCCCAGCACCGCCAGATACCGGTCAGCGCGCTCGTTGATGTGCGTTATGTGCCACTCGTGATCGCACCCCAGAAATGCCTCGCCCATGGCATCGAGGATCTGAGCGGTGTGCCCCTGCAGGGCGCCTTCGCGCAGGAGGACGGTGAGACCATCCTCCGATGGGTAGGCCCGCACCTCGACCGGACCGCGGCTGCCGCTGTCGAGCACTTCCTGTATCACCGGGATCTGCTCGGCGTGAGCGCGGTGCAAGGCCCGGCCCAGGGAGGAGTCAGCCAGCTGAGGGCAGTTCCAGATAATGCTGCCGAGTAGATCGGCGGAAGGGGACCCGGTAAGACGGGCCAGCACCCGTTCGGCGTGCCGGTTCAGATAGGAGAAGCGCCAGTCGGCATCGAGAGCGAAGATGCCCTCGCCAACGCGTTCCAGCAGATCCAGAGGTTGGGCGGTATTGAGCAACCCGATGAGACCTGACAGTGAGGAGGCGTTTCAAACTAAAAACATCCTCCCTGGGTTGCTACCCTCACATTTGCGGGATGTCGCCGGCTACCGGCTCCTCCAGTGAGCTCGGTGGGGACTTCGCGCGCTCTGTCAGCTGGCCCCGATACAGTGCCCGATAGATATCTTCGTTGCGCTGAATGATGCGGACGTAGTCCCGAGTCTCCACAAAGGCAATGCGCTCGGCGAACACTTCGGGGTCGTCCACCCCGATCCGCTGGGACCACCGCTCGACTCGTGAGACTCCGGCGTTATAGGCGGCAAGAATGTGAACCCGATCCTCATACCGAGTGAACAGCTCGCGCAGGTGGACCGCGCCCAGCTGTATGCTCACATCCGGCTGGTATAGGAGCACCGGATCCCAGACCGGGTACTCCAGCTCGCGGGCCAGTCGCTCACCCAGCTCGGGCATCACCTGGGCCAGGCCACGGGCCCCCGCGGGCGACGTGGCCGAGGGGTTGAAATTCGACTCCTGCCGGATCAATGCAGCCATCAGGCTCGGGTCGAGCCTGTGCTCGGCTGCTTCGGCGGACAGCGCGTCCTCATGAACCACAGGGTAAATCAGCCGGTAGGTGCGGGCATCCGGCGGCGCGCCCAGAGCCAGGGCCCGCCGGGCGATCTGAATGGCCTGCGACGCCATCCCCTGAGTGCGGAATGCGTTTGCCAGTGTCAGGAGGTGCTCGGGCGAGCTGTCGCTGGAACGTGCCAGGCGGTCCAGCTCCCAGCGGGACTCGGCCACCAGACCAAGCCGGGCGAGGAGAGCGGCGCGAGCCACCTTGGTTTCGAGAGCGGTGTCGGTGGCAAACGAGTCGGGGGCGGGTCGTGGCACCCACGGCCGAATCCCCAGGCGTCTGGAGCTCAGAGCCGCATAGTACGAAAGCGGATCCCGGGCGGTGACGCTCTGCCACCGGCCTCTGGCGAGCGCGCTGTCGCCAGCATCGGCCCAGGAGCGCCCGGCCCAGTAGGTGGCGCTCAGCACCTCGTCGCTCCCTGGATGCCGCTCTACCAGCGCGTCAAACTCCTCCGCCGCAAGCCGCGGCTGCCCGCTCAGCAACGCGATCATGGCGGCCCGGAAGCGGGACGTGGGAGCGAATCGGCTGGTGGGATAACGAAGCGCTACTATCCGGTGAAGCCGGCGCGCCTCGAGGTCGCCACGGTCGTCCGAAGCAAGATCCGCCCTGAGGAATAACGCCGAAGCGGCGGCGACCGTGTCCCGTTCGTGCTTCTGGCTCACGGCAACTAGAGCGGCGCGACCCGGTTCGATCTGGCCGTCGCGTACCAGGGCGCGCGCCGCCAGGTAGGCGGCGAGGGCCGCCATAGAACGCGGCTCCCGGACCAGCTTGAACTGAAGGGCGGCCTCCGCATTCCGGTTGAGGCGGGTCAATGCATTACCGTAGGTAAAGCGGTCTTCCCCGGACCCGAGCGCCCCCCCGCCCACCTTGGCGAAGCCGCTCGCGGCACGAGCCGCCCATCCAGCTTCCATGGCAGCGCGGGCGACGACCAGCTCCTCGGCTGGCTTGAGCGGCGCAAAGACGCTATCGAGGACGATTATTGCTTCTCGCACGGCAGCGCCGCCGGCCCTACCCGTCACCAGCCCCAGAAACTCACGGCGCAGCTCGGCCCGCGGTCTGCTGTCGGGGCTTGCCGCAAGACGAAGTCGAAGGCTGGTGATACGGTCGCCTGCGGCTGCGTATCGCCGCGCAGCCCCCAGCAAGTCGCCGATCTTCTCATGCGCCGCCGCGTCGGTCCGGGGAATACGAGTCTGTGCCAAGGGGTTAGTGAGCCTGCCGTAGAGGGCCACCCGGGCAACGCTGTCATCGGTCACCGCGGCCGAGCGAAGCAGGAGCCAATCGGCTACTGCGGGGAGCTGCTCCGCGGCACGGAGGTATACCGAAGCGGCACTGTCGCGGGCCCCGAGCCGGTCGAGCGCGGTTGCCAGCAGCAGCAGACGTTCGCCCGAACCGGGACGCCGCCCCAGCGCCAGAGTGGCATGATAGAGCGCGATGGAGTCCTGTCGCCGCTCGAGAGCAGCCCGCGCGAGCAGGACCCGAGCGTTGCCGCCATACAGGGTATCTACCCAGGGCTCCGAGCCCAGCAGCTGAAGCACCTCGCTCCACCCTCTCCACTCGCTGGCCGCGCGGGCGGCCAGAAAAACCGCGCCCGGCGTACGTCGGGAGGAGTCATTGAGCCAGGGCGCGATGAGCCGGGTTGCCTGCCAGGGCCGGCCGCGCGCCAGTGCCTCGCCCGCGTGGATCAGGGCTGAATCGAGCGAGTGATTGATGTCGCCCGAGTCTGCGGCAGCAGTCCGGAGCGCAATCGGCAGCGTGGAGTCCGGGGGAGAAACAGCAATGCTGGCCAGCCAGAGCCACACATGGACCAGATGAGTCACATTAATCCGATCGGTCGGGGAGGTATGCCTGACCGAATACGCCTGCAAAGGCCACGCCGCGGCAGACTTGGCTCTGGACTCACCGGAGCAGTGCTCAAGCCCTCATTCCTGAACCAGACCCTGGCAAAGAAGGACGGCGGAAGGATCGTGCACTGGCTAGCTTTGCGGTATGACCGGGACAGCAGACCGAGTTCGGCTCGACAAGTGGCTTTGGGCTACCCGCTTTTTCAAGACCCGGTCCCTTGCCGCCGAGGCGATCGCCGGGGGTAAAGTCCAGGTAAATGGAGAGCGAGTCAAACGTGCCAAGCCGGTGCAGATGGGCGACGAGGTCCGAATCCGGCAGGGGCCCTATGAGTATCAGATTATCGTGCGCGAGCTCTCCGAGCGTCGCGGGCCGGCCGCCGACGCCGCCCGGCTGTACGAGGAGAAGCCCGAGAGCCGGGCAGCACGAGAGGCCATGGCACTCCAGCTCAGGAGCCTTCATGCCGCCTTTGTGCCGGAGCGGGGAAGGCCGACGAAGAAGGATCGACGAGAGCTCAACAAGCTGAAAGGAAGAGAATGAGATTTCATTCTGCTGGATCCTTCGCTTCGCTCAGGATGACAGCGTTCTTACCCGTTCACCGTTTACCGTTCACGCACTACATATTTTCGACCATCGCGCGGCCGAACTCGCTGGTCTTGAGCAACGTGGCGCCGGTCATGAGACGCTCGAAATCGTATGTGACCCGCTTCTGTAAAATGGTCTTTTCCAGCGAGGATACAATCAGATCAGCTGCTTCGTCCCAGCCGAGGTAGCGGAACATCATCTCACCCGAAAGAATCACCGAGCCAGGATTCACCTTGTCCTGTCCAGCATACTTCGGTGCGGTGCCGTGAGTGGCCTCAAAGATGGCGTGGCCGGTGAGATAGTTGATGTTCGCGCCGGGGGCGATGCCGATCCCGCCGACCTGGGCCGCAAGTGCATCCGAGATGTAGTCGCCATTGAGGTTCATCGTGGCGATGACGCCGTAGTCGCGGGGACGGGTGAGAATCTGCTGGAGAAAGGCGTCGGCGATCACGTCCTTGATCACCAGGCCCCCCGGCAGGCTGCACCAGGGGCCGCCGTCGAGGTCGGTTGCCCCATACTCCTCCCGAGCCAGGGCGTAGCCCCAGTCGCGGAAGCCGCCCTCGGTGTACTTCATGATGTTGCCCTTGTGCACGAGCGTGACGCTTTCGTACTTCTGCACCAGAGCATATTCGATGGCCGAGCGGATCAGCCGTTTTGAGCCCTCCTCCGAAATGGGCTTGATACCGATGGCGCTGGTGTCCGGAAAGCGGATGGTCTGGACCCCCATCTCCCCCTGAAGAAACTCGAGCACCCGGCGGGCATCTTTGGTTCCGGCCTTGTATTCGATACCGGCGTAGATGTCTTCCGTGTTCTCACGGAAGATCACCATGTTGACCGCCTCGGGGGTCTTCACCGGCGAGGGCACCCCGCTGAAATAGCGCACCGGACGCACGCAGGCGTAGAGATCGAGCTTTTGGCGCAGCGCGACGTTCAGCGAGCGAAACCCCCCGCCGACGGGCGTTGTCAGGGGCCCCTTGATGGCAACCAGATAATGGTCGATGGCCGCCAGAGTCTCATCGGGCAGCCAACTGTTCATTCGGTCTTTGGCCTTCTCCCCGGCCAGCACTTCGAGCCATGCGATCCGCCGCCGGTTCCCATAGGCTCGCTCTACCGCGTTATCGAACACGTATTTCGAAGCATGCCAGATGTCAGGGCCGGTGCCGTCTCCCTCGATGAATGGTATGATGGGGATGGTGGGCACCTGAATCCCGCCCTGGGTCATCGTGATGGCTTCGCCGCCGGTAGGGGCCTCAAGCGGCGTAGGGGCAGACGTGGACGCTGACATTGCGCACCCTCTTACGGCCTGTGAGTTGGCTGGATGTTTCGCCGCTCAATCTGATCGGGTGATGAATGAACGGCAATATGACCCTCCACCCCTCCTCCGGCGCGGTGACCGCCATCCATGCGGCCTACGAGAAGTATGCGAGCGGCTTCGAGGAAATTACCCGCCGCGCCCCGAGCCGCTTCGAGCAGCGCGACTGGTCGGGTGCGCAGGCCGACGCCACCGAGCGCCTCGCGCTCTACAAGACCCACGTGGATAGCGCTGTCGCGGAGGTACACGGCAGACTGGCAGACGGTGTGATGGAGCGGACGTGCTGGGCGGCCATGAAGTCGGAGCATGCTCGCCAGACCGCCGGCCGGCCCGATGCGGAACTAACCGAGACGTTCTTTAATTCGGTGACCAGGCGGGTGTTCAGCACCGTGGGCGTCGACTCTACAATCGAGTACCTGGACCGTTCACCCTCCCTCCCGACGCAGGGCCAGAACACCATCTGCAATGTGTACACCGCCCCCAAGGTAGACCCCACGCTGCTACGCCGTATCCTCCAGGCCGTGCCCTGGGCGGTGCCGTACGCCCAGCTGGAGCGGGATACCGTGCTGGTGGCCGAACTGATCGACGCCCGAATCCGCCGGACGCTGGAATCATCGGGGCCGGTGGACATAGACGTGGTGCGTTCTGTCTTTTATCGCAACAAGGGAGCGTATCTGGTGGGCCGGATTCGCGCTGGGTCCGAAGTCATCCCCCTGGTGATACCGCTACTGCACGCTGAGCGAGGGATCGTGGTGGACGCGGTTCTCATGACCTCGGACGAAGCCAGCGTCGTCTTCGGATTCAGCTGGACCTACTTTCGCGTGGATGCACCCTATCCGCGCGCCCTGGTGGACTTCCTTGCTACCATCATGCCACTCAAGCTGGTACACGAGCTGTACACGGCGATCGGCCACAACAAGCACGGCAAGACTGAGCTCTACCGCGGCCTGATGCGGCACCTGGAGGAGCCGGAGGTGAGATTTGCCTTCGCCGAGGGAGATGAGGGCATGGTCATGGCGGTCTTCACTCTCCCCTCGTTCAACGTGGTGTTCAAGGTCATCAAGGACAGCTTTGGCGCCCCCAAGAACACCACCCGGCGCGCGGTGATGGACAAATACCACTTCGTCTTTGTTCGGGACCGGGTGGGCAGGTTGGCGGACGCCCAGGAGTTCGAGCACCTGGAATTTCCCTGCCGCTGCTTTCCCAAAGCCCTGCTGGACTATCTGGCCCGGGTGGCAGGCCGAACGATAAGGGTGGAGGGAGACCGCGTCATCGTCCGCCACCTCTATACCGAGCGCCGGGTGACCCCGCTCAACCTGTTCCTCGGTGATGCCGGCCAGGACGCGGCACGAGATGCCGTGATCGACTACGGCAACGCCATCAAGGATCTGGCCGCCGCCGATATTTTTACCGGTGACATGTTGCTGAAGAACTTCGGTGTGACTAGGCACAGCCGGGTCATCTGCTACGACTACGATGAGCTCAGCCTGCTATCGGAATGTCACTTTCGGCGGATTCCCGAGCCCACCTCGATCGAGCAGGAATTTTCGGCAGAGCCGTGGTTTCACGTGGGAGAACAGGACGTCTTCCCGGAGGAGTTTAAGGCCTTTCTGGTGCCTGCCGGCCCCTTGCGCGATGACTTCCTCGAGGCGCACGGCGATCTCCTCGACGCCGGGTTCTGGCAGGGCGTTCAGCGGAGGCTGGCCGCTGGCGAAATAGTAGACGTCTTTCCCTACCGTCGGGAGGCCCGACTGCAGCGGGGAGGGAAGGATGGAAGGAGGGAAGGAGGGAAAGAGGAGGATTGAAATGCTTACTCCTGCGTTAAGCGGATGCGACGGACGCAGACTCGCTGCTTAGAATCATCAAATGATGCCGTACGAAAAGTACGATGCGTGGAAGGTTTCTCACGCGCTCGCGCTGGAGATCTACCAATCCACGGAAGAGTGGCCTAAGCGCGAGCTCTAGTCCGAACTTTCGTACCTCCTACTTTTCAGTAGAGAGCGAGGGTTGCTGGAGGTTCGGGAGTGGCAGCGGCTAACGCTATACGCAACGAAGCTGGCCGGCTAGTGTGGGGCCTTCATCAGTGGGCCCAACAGAAAATCCGCTCGCCCGGATAAATGGCCGGACTGCTCGCGTCGCCCATCCCTCGTTCCCTCCTTCCCTCGTTCCCTCCTAGAGCCTAGCGGCCGCCTCCAGAATTCTCCTGGTATAATCCGCCGCGGATTCCCTCGCGCGCCGCTCCGGGAGGACGAAGTGGGGATTGTCGGGCTCCGACGAGTCGGGAGCATTGGTCATGGTGTCTCCGCCTCTGGCCTCGACTACCGACTCGAAGCGCTCCACCGCCGACCACAACGTGGCCAGCTCGTCGTCGGTCTCACTGCCCGCCAGGAGCACCCCCCGCTGGGCCAGCACGTCGGCAGCGCGCTGGCGGGCACGCTCCTGCTCCTCGGCCCGGTGGGGATTGAGAACTTCGTTCATATCGGTGGGGGTGGAACTCCGTCTGTCTTCTGCCATGCTCGCCTCAGGCTGGTCGATAGGTATAATCTCCGCCAAAGTACCAGGATGTCCAGCACCATCAGGCTTTCCCGCAAATAGAAGCGGGGCCGCCCGGTGACCGGACAGCCCCGCCTTACTTCGGTTGCATAGTTTCGAATCAGTCGCGGATCTTGGTGACGTTCTCCGCCGCCGGGCCCTTCTGACCCTGGACGATGTCGAATTCCACCTTCTCACCTTCTGCCAGCGACTTGAAGCCGCTGCCCTGGATCGCGGAGTGGTGTACGAAGCAGTCCTTCTGGCCGTTGGACGGGGTAATGAAGCCAAAGCCCTTCGCATCGTTGAACCATTTCACGGTTCCGGTGGTACGCATGTCGTACTCCCTCTTATGGTTGTCGTCGGAGTCCGGTCATGCCGTACCTGCCGACAGTGAATGTTCGCGGACTTGCCCCCGCGCCAGGCTCAACGAAAAAGGACCCAGCTGTGAGCCAGGTCCCTGAGGATATTCACTGGTCCGCATGGCGATCCACTGCATTGACTGGCGCAGAATCTAGGGGTCGGACATGAGGCTGTCAATCACTCCGCTGCCGGGCGGTTCGGTACGCGGAGGAATCGTTCCGCCAGCTGTTCCAGGCGGTCGTTCCGGTCCTCCCTGGCCTCGTCCAGGATCCGTTCCACCAATGGCCGGAGCTTCGGCTCCCCCCAGTAATAACCGGTGGCCGTCTCAGCACTGGCTGTGTCACCGAGGTCGGCGCCCTGGAGCAGTGCGCGAGCCGCCGCGATGTCAAAAGAGGGGTCCTCCCGCTCCGGGAGGGGAAAGCGCGGCACCTCGCCGGAACCGGCGTCTTCATTGATGAACGCTCTCGACATGCCGCAGTATAGTGCCCCGAGCCAGGACAGGTAACGAACCGCCCCGCCTGCAAGCAGACGGGGCGGTCATTGCTACGAAAATGGGCCCCCTAGGTGGTGCGGCGGAACGGTGCGGCCAGGGTGACCTTCAGGCGGGAACCTGCCGCCACAACCACGTCCCTATCCTGAGTCTCGATGGCTCGCTGAGTACCCACGGCACCACCGGCGACGCCGCCTATTACTGCACCCTTGGTGCTGCCGCCGGTTACCGCAGTCCCCAGGAGAGCACCGGCACCAACGCCTACGCCGACTTTGGCGATGTCACCCGCGTTGGTCTTGCGATCCTTGAGCGTGCGATCAAGCGCGCTGGCCGACCCCGAGATGGCGTAGGTGCGGCCGGCGATTACGACCTTGGTAGGAGTGAGAACCAGCTTGCCAGACTTGTCGCTCTTTCTCTCCGACTCGTGGATGGCCGCAATTGTCACATGAACTTTAGCGCCAGCCGGTATTACCACGCGGCCGCTCTTGTCCTTGACCGCGGATGAGACGGTGCCGGTGAGCTTCTGTCCCGCCTTGTGGGTACGGGAGCTGATGCCGGCGTCGAACTTGGCCGATATCGCCGTACCGGAAGCGAGTACCTGTTCCCGGGAGGCCGACTTGGCGGCCGGCTTGGCGGCCGGCTTAGCCGCGACCTTGGCAGCTGGGGTGGATTTGGCCTTCGCCGGCCGGTCGCCCATAGGAGCGCTGGCATCGACTGCCGGACGTTGCAGATCGCGGGACGAGTCGTCGCCCGCGGCTCGCCCGTCCGGCTGGCTGCCGCACGCCGCCAATAGGGCCAGGGTAATAA
>Ga0136617_10001139_pt1 | contig 23273 bp, 23 predicted proteins | sample AntDrymUQ3222106_2_FD_129672 | JGI IMG/M metagenome (GOLD analysis project Ga0136617, IMG submission 129672) | Polar desert sand microbial communities from Dry Valleys, Antarctica - metaG UQ322 (21.06) | ecosystem: Environmental > Terrestrial > Soil > Desert | place: Antarctica: Dry Valley...
CGGCGGCGGCACCACCCTGAACATGCGGGTGATCGAATACCACATCACCCTGGACGGGCAGACCACGCCCGAGCTGTTCTGCCTGGTCACCGACCTGCTCGACCACACCACCCACCCGGCGCATCCACTCGCCGACGCCTACCGGTGGAGGTGGGACGGCTCCGAGACCGCCCTACGCGAGGCCACATCAGCCATCCACGACGCCGGCTCGGGGACCGGGGCGATCCTGCGCTCACACAGCCCGGACCTGATCCGGCAGGAACACGCCGCCTGGATCACCGCCACCGAACTCGTCCACGCTACCACCCGCAGCGCCGCCGCCACCGCCGCACCCTTCCGGAAAGGCCCCCGCACCGGCCAGCCCGTCGCGGCCCGCCACCTCTCGTTCACCACCACCCGCCGCACCCTGATCACCACCGTCCGGGCCGGCACCGCCACCGCCTCCCTCCCCGAACCCGCCCGGGCCGCCGCCCACCACCACGCCCTGGCCGTGATCGCCACCTGAGGGCCTGGAACCCGGCGCACCCGGCCAGACAGCCGGGCCACCGCCATGCACCCAGCCACCCGTCACCCTCCGTGCACCAACCCGAAGATCACCACGAGGCAAGTACTGCCCCGCGAACTACGTCATCTCCCTGGCATTGGCTGTCGACCAGTGTCGGGATGAGCGCGAGAATCTCGTCACCGGCCTCACGGTCTACCAGGAGGGTTATTCAGGAGAGTTGTGTGGATCTTGTAAGACCGCGGTTGAGCTGCGGAGATACGCCTCCGATCAAGATCGCTGAATAAGCCTCCAGGTAGTTGTCCTTGCCGCCCAGTAGGTAGTTCCAGAATCGAGCTGACTGTGGCTTGCTGGTATCGATCGTATCTGGAAGCGGGTGCTGGTTGGATGAGTCCGAACTAGATGTCACGAGTCCACCTCCTGGTCTGCGTTATGTCCAAAATACTGTACGACGGCGTGATCAGATCCTTGGTGTGCATCGGGCTGTTCGGGAGGGTTCGGCGCCGCCCTGACCCGCGTCGTCAACCCGGCAGCCCAGTCAACATGACTGACGAGGGCTGCGGTTTCACCTGCGAGAAGTCGACCTGTATCACCGGCGGCCGACTCTCGTGGATGGCCGAACACCACCCGCTTGGTGTCCGCGGCGGGGTGGCAGGCCCGGGACGCCATCCCCGGCCCTTGCGACCGCCAACCTGGGGAGCTCTCCGGTGAGATCAACAGACAACGGCGAGGCAGGTTTCCGGGCCACGGGCGGAGCACTGATCCGCACCGCACACCACTGCGGGCTCTTCCGCCATGGACTGACCTGACCAGTGTCATTCCCAACCGTCTCACCGTGTGGGTGGACTGGCTGCGCCGGGTGTGGGTCAATGGACCTGCCTTACGAAGGTCAGCGGGATGATCGTTTTGTGATCTTCGCAGGTAGTGGCCTTGCCACGGCTTGCGCCAGAGGAGGCGGGCGATGGTCTCCGTAGCCCGCTACCTGCGACGGATGACCGGTTGCCCGACATCCTCCGGGCTGTTTGTCGGCGTCGCCTCGGCTACGTTCGGGGCCCGGCCCCACATGCGGTGGGGCCGGGCATCGGCCCGTGGCCCGAGTGGACGTCGCCTGGGTGGCCGGCGTCATCCGCCAGCCGGAGGGCTGCCCTCGCCCGCTCCGGGAAAAGGTTGTCGCACGATGCTGATCAGGGTCGAGGTTGTGATTCCGGCTTTGTTCATACCCTCGGTGACAAGTGAAGTCAGCCAGCCGATCGCTTCAGGGGTCCATTCGGGTAGTTCCGCGTCGAGTGTGATCGGATTTCTTGTCGGCCCCATCCACAGGTCTCCGACCAGGGCCGGTTCACAAGCGAGGTTTGCCACCGGGCGGCGGTCGGGGACCGGGGCGACCGCAAATGGCTTGATGGAGATCGCCTGCATGCCGTTCACCACAGCCGCCGAGGTCTGCTCTCCCGTCTCATCCGCGCCCGGGTCGAGGACCACCTCGGCGTGCACGCGCGCAGCAGGATCGGCGGTGGTGAACCAGGACCGGGTGGAGACGAGATGAGTCCATGCGGGTGCTGCCTCGTGTACCGGAACGAGCAGCTGCACCGCATCGACGTCCATCATGCCGATACGAGCGAGCGACTTCCACGCACACACCACCAGCGGCACCAGCGGCAGTGCCCCCTCCGTCTTGTCGAGACCGACCTGGAACCATCCGATCCGGCGCTCCTCGCCCGATCCTGCCTGACCAGCGTCGTTCATGCCCCAGACGGTTGCCCCGATCCCGTCCGGCCTGGACGCCGACCATCCCATCGCTGTCGCGTGGACGCGGAAGAGGCTGTAGGCGTCCTGCGGATCGGCGTTCGCCGCGATCCACGGATGGGGACGCAGGGTGCCGTACAGCCCGACCATCGCCGTCATGTCGATGATCTTGTCAGATGTCATCCTCTTCACTTATCCGATCTGATGACCCGGAGGAACCTCACACGCCGCATTGCAGAAGTCGTGATGGAGTATACAGCCTCTCCGGGCTGTCAGCGTACCCGACCAGATCCACATCCACGACGCTACGCCAGCTGACATTCAGCGAGTTGGCGCACCCATACCGCCCGGTTGCTCGGTTGCCGGCCCCGCCACCACTTCGCACACGCGCCGTTCCTGCAGGTCCGACTTTCACCCAGTTTCCGCTATTCAGGACTTGCAGTTGAACTGTCACGTCGGCCAACGTCGCGTCGCTGGAGACGTTTTCCCACCAGCCGTGACCCGATGCCGTTCGAGGTGGAGTGTTTGATATGTGAACGTAGTCGCCAGCAGTGTTGAAGACCTTGCTCTCGTTGGCCTGGGCGGACGAGATGCTGGAGTCGTCCCCGCTGGGCTCCTGATCAGCGTAGGCGGCAGGCGTGAAAGCCACAGACAGAATTAGTGCTCCACTGAATACGAATTTTAGCTTTGCCAGGAGCCCACGACTGCTCGACGACATGGTACCCCTCCTGTGTCACGTGACAGCTTGGTCTGCCCCAGAGCTGCTTTGTTCCCAAGGTACACGACGTAGGATCAATCAGACGTACTTTTGCGTACGTATGATTTGGGATCATGCCTGATCCCCTCCAGATCCAGGGCGACGCGCAAAGTCGTTTTCGCGGTTCAGGGGTGATGTGAGGGGTGTGAGGGCTCCGTGTTGGGTCGATGTGTGACGTGGTGGGTGGGGGTGGACAGCGCCTGACCATGATGCCGCGTCTGCGGACGGCGATCATCGCCGTGGCGTCGGCCGATGCCTACGCGGCCCGGGAAGCTCTCGCGCACCGGGAGCTGCGCCCGGCACTGACGACAGGTCAAGAGCAGGTGCTGCCTGCGATGGTCGAGGCGTCGGGTCTCGGGTGCGGTGCGATTCCGCAGGGACTGCTGACGACCGCATGGCGTCGGTGGCGCTGGCTGAGAACCAGCTGCGCGCCCTGCTGGACTGACCGCGCAGTCCCGTGCGCAGCTGAGGGTTACTGCTTCGCCGCGATATTTCACGAGGGCACCGCAAGTAACGGAAGCGTGCTCGGTTGGTCACGATGTTGTTCCCGGGTCGGGGTCGCCGTTGGGTTGCGGGGGTTCGCCGAGGACTCGAAAGTACATGCCGTTGCGTTGTCGGATCTCGCGTGCGCGGTTCTCCAGCCGGCGGGCGGCTTGTTCGAGCGCGGCGTTCCATGCCTGTGGGTCGACGGGTGGGTCGTCGAGCTTCATGCTGGCGACGAGCTCGGAGGCTCGTTTGTCAGATGGCGGCCTCGCCGGTGATGTCGTAGCGGTCGGGCATGGCTGTCTTCTCCGCTGGTCGGAGTCCGTGTGGAGGCAGATGGATGGACCCGGCGGGTCGCTGGTACAGCGCGCCGGAGCCCCGGGTGTAGGGCTGGTCGGAGCCGGCGGGCGAGTCGTCGGTGATGGTCCGGACCAGCGTGCCGACGCGGAGGAAGCCGCGTGCCTCGTAGTACCGCTGGAGTGCGAGGTTGTCTCGGTGGCAGCCCAGGCGCAGCCACCGGTGGCCGTGGGCCTGGGCGCGGGCACTCGCCCAGTCGAGGATGCGTCCGCCGAGGTTGCGGCCGGCCCACGGTCGACGAACGGCCATTCGGAAGATGTAGAGGGCGTCCCCTCGGGCCAGCCGTCCGAGTAGTCCGAGTCGACCGGTCCGAGGCTGAAGGTGGCGACGACCTCACTGCTGATGCGGACCAGCCACGCCTGACCGTCCTCGACGTAGCCGGCGATGCGCGCCGACCGCCAGTCGTCGACGTCGCCGAAGCTGGGTGGCCACTGCAGGATGCCGCGCTGGTGTAGTCACCCAGCGGTTCGTCGAGGACGTCGAGGACGACGTCCAGCTCGGCCCGTCGCGCCGGCTCGAACCGCAGCGGCATCGTCAGCCCTCGTCCGCGAGGTCCTGGGTGGGCCGGGTCTCGGGCACGTCGAGGTCGTAGCGCAGCCGCTGACGATCGCCGGCGAACACGCTCACCAGCACGCGGACGCGGCGTCCGCTGGCGTCGACGCCTACTCGTGCGTGCTGCCCCACCGGGGTACCTGGTTGCGTGCGGAGCAGGGCGGCCTCTTCCGGGGTCGGCATCCGCACCTGGATTTCGTCGCGATACTGGACCTGGCGGAACCCCAGCGCTCGGTAGATACCGCCAGGTACCACGACGATGTCCGACTCGAGCAGCGGAGCGACCCCGTCGACCTCGCTGTGGGCGATGTCGATCGGTGTCCAGGTGTCGGCGATCAGCGCCAGCTGTTCGGGCACGTCGTCCTTGGAGACGTACCGCAGCCGTCGACGACGCACCAGCCGAGCGCCCGGCTTGACGCGGAGGTAGCGGGCGATCTCGTCGGGAGCAGCGAGCTCGGCGACCCCGGCCATGACCTGACGGGTGTCCCAGCCCTCCGCGTGCGCGTCCGCATCCCATTGACCGACTCGGTTGACCGGATCGTCCACATAGGCGCCGAGCTCGAACCTCGTCAGGTTCCACCGGATCAGCTCGCGGCGGCGGACAGCTCGTCCCAGACTGCCCGCACCGGCGGTGACCAGCCCGTCCTGTTCGAGTCGAGCGAGGGCGGTCCTGACGGTGTTGCGGCTGAAGCCGTACCGGGCGACCAGCTCCAGCTCGGCCGGCAGCCGCGCTCCGGGGCCCAGCTCGCCCTGGTCGATGCTGGACCGCAGGTCGTTGTAGACGACCTGCCAACGAGGACGACCTGGGCGCAACGAAGACTCCTCGATTTTGTTGGGTCAAACCCACAAAATGGTTGACCGACGGGTATATATGTACCTACAGTACCAACTATCCGCTCCCCGGTGGATGAGGTCGGTACGGAGGCACAAGGAGGCTCGATCATGTTCATGAACGTCAGGTGGTACTTCCCGGACGGGAGGACGGCGCAGTCAGCGCTCCGGCGCGCGCGTCCACGGCACAGCCGTCGCACGGCCCCGGGTGTCGGTTGGTGGGACTGTCAGCCGATGCTGCGCCACCGAGCCTTGGGTGGGCGGCAGGGTCGGGTGCGGCTGCCGGGTAGGCGGTGGGCGACCGGAGCACTGCGGGTCGATGTGGCTGACACTTTCCGATGATCTTGAAGCGATCGCGGTTTCAGACCTCGGCGGGTGTGGCTGGTGTGGTGAACTCGCCGTTGGTGATGCCGTCCACGAAGCACTGGTACTCGATGGGTGTGAAGGTCAGGGTGGCCGATGTGCGGGGGTCGGACGTGGTGCGGCCGGTTAGCTCGAGGTGGCCGTCGGAGCGGACGGTGGCGCGAACGGAGCCGATCGTGGCTGCACGGTGTCTCCGAGTCGGGTGTTCGTCATGGTGGAAGCCGACCAGGGTCGTGCAGAGCTGTGTCCATTCTTCGGGGTCGAGGTCGAGGATCGGTCCGTGGGGTGTGTGTTTGGAGTCGCGGATGAGGTAGGAGTCGCGGATCAGGACCTCGACGCAGGCGTAGGCGTTGTCGCTGCGACGCGCCTTGACCCACGGTGGGTCCGGGGGGTGTCGTCGGTCGGGACCGTGGCCTGTCACGTCAGCTCCTCGGCGGCACGTTTGATCAGGGCGATCGAGTCGGCGGCGGGGAGTGCGGTCTCGCGTGCCGCTGTGTGGGCGAGGGCGTACTCGTGCACCGCTGTTGGGTCCTCGATCAGGTCGGTTGAGCTTACCGTCTCGAGCCAGACGAGGGTGGGCAGTCGGGCGCTGGGGAAGCCGAGGAGATGGAACGTCGAGGATCCCATGACGGGGTGGCCGGTGACGGTGAAGGGGATGACGCGTACCTCCACGCGGGGGTGATGTTGTTCGACTTGCCGGACGAGGTGGGTGAGCTGGTCGGCGAGCACGGCCGGGCCGCCCACTTGTTGGCGGATGACGGCCTCGCTCATCACGACCGACAGCGCGACTGGGTCGGGGACGGTGAGCCGCTGCTGGCGGATGAGGCGGGCCTGCACGCGCCGTTCGACCTCGGCCTGGCGGATGTAGGCGCCACCGGCCTGGATGACGGTGCGGGCGTACTCGGGTGTCTGGAGCAGGCCATGGATCAACCCGCCACCGAAGGAGGAGATCGACTCGCAGCCGTGCTCGAACCCGAAGAACCGCAGGACCTCCGGGGCGAAGATGCCGCTGAAGGCGGCGAGGGGGCTGCGCTGGGTGCCCTGTTCGCGGAGCGTGAGGAGCTCGGTGGTCTCGGTGTCGTCGAACTCGAGTCGCTCGGTGAAGGCGGTGAGCTTGTCGAGGGCGGGGATCCTCTTGCCGGTCTCGATCTGGCTGAGGAACTGCGGTGTGCAGCGGGCCGCCCGGGCGAGGTCGGCGCCGCCCAGTCCCAGCGCCTCTCGCCGTTCCCGGAGACGTCGTCCCAGCTCGTGAGCTGCGACGACAGGCGACACGGGTGCCACGGCATCCTCCCTCGGCATCGGACCGGTCGTCAGGCATCGACCCGGCGGGACGAAGCTAACCAGGCGTGGTCCGGGTTCACCCTTGCCAGGGTTCAGCTAAGTAGCTAGAGTATCTGCATGGGTGTAGCTTGTGGATTAACTACGCTTCGGGCTGTCGGACACCCCACCGCGAGGGCATGGCCTGGTGAAGCGCACAACCGAGGGCTGGACTGACCGGTGGCGATTGGACGGTGGGTCACCGCAGCAACCTGAGCGCAAGACATCGTAGGGGAAGGAGTCGATCATGATTAGGAACACCATGTGGTACGTCCAGGGCGACGAGGTGGCCCAGCCGGCGCTCCGGCGCGCGCGTGCACGGCACAGCCGTCGCACGGCCCCGGGTGTCGGTTGGTGGGACTGTCAGCCGATGCTGCGCCACCGAGCCTTGGGTGGGCGGCAGGGTCGGGTGCGGTTGCCGGGTAGGCGGTGGGCGACCGGAGCGCTGCGGGGTCAGAGTGGCTGACATCTGCCGATGCCGTCTCCCGTTCACCCCGCCGGACGGACCGCACTGGTGGCCCCAGCGTGACCCCGAACCCGGCGAGCAGGTGGTGGCTGTCGCGCTCGCGGGGGACAGCCCGCGGTCCCTGTACCTGGCTCGGCTGGGCGACGGCTGGTCTCCGTACGGTCCGCGCGCGAGCCATCCCGTCCCACGGCCGGTGCCGTGGGCGGAGGTGGGCCGATGCTGGGACGGCGTGCACCACGCGGTGGTCGACGTCAGCGACGTGGTCTTCGTGCCACGACCGTCGCCCGGAGCGGCCGCCGCCCCGCGAGGGGGCGGTATCTGAGCTGGCGGCACCGGCGGCGGTTACCCCCCGACCTTGCCGCTGGTGCCGCCTCCCGGCGTCATGTCGTGATCGAGTGGTTGACCGGTGTGGTGGACGGCCGCGAGCACGCGGTGATCGATGGACAGCTCCGTGCGGGGTTCGAGCGCGGTGGGCCTGGTCGGTTCGCTCGTCAGCGCCGGGGTAGTGGCCGGGTCGGTGGTGCTGGACTCCGGTGCCCGCTGCCGGTCTGGCCGTTTCGGTTCAAGGGAAGGAGACGAGGTGAAGCTGCTGATCTACGGCTATATGCGGATTGACCCAGAGGTGCCGGGTAACGACATACGACAGATGGAGCGTGTCCTCGAGTACTACGCCGAAGCCGCGGGTTACTGCTTCGCCACGGTATTTCACGAGGACAACGTAAGTAGCTCAAGTCACCTCAGTGCTTTCGACGAGCTGATCGTAGAACTCCAGCGTTCGGAGGCGCGTCATGTGATCGCACCGAGTACCGATCACTTCTCGCTTTATCCACTTATGCGTACCAGAATGCTCCTTCGGCTCGCGAAGGAGGCGCACGCCCAGGTTTACACACTGAGTGGTCGGTAGTCGCTGCGCCGTCGGTGGTGATGGATCCGTACGTTGCCCTGCTTGCCACGGTTAACGGGTCCACGTCCAGGCACTTCATCATCGCCGGGGAGATGTACTGTATGCGCAGGCCGGAGGCTCGAGCGTCGTCTCCGGCGGGTGGGTGGGTGAGTGAGTGAGGTTGGTCCGACTCCTCGGCACCGCGTACCGGAAAAGCAGTCCGGAACCACAACGTCCAAGAAGGAGGGAATTATCCCGTGCCTGAAGTGACCAGCGATCCGGCCGATGTCACGGTTAGACTCCGCCCTGTGACTACCGACACCACTCGCGAGGGCGTGCACGCGGATCAGGACGTCGACGAGCTGCGCGGCGCCATGGTCGATGAGGTGATCGTGGACCGAGAGTGGGTGGGGATGGTGCCGCGCGAGGTCGAGGCCGCGTTGCGGACGGTGCCCCGGCACCTGTTCGCGCCGGAGGTGCCGTTGGATCAGGCCTACGCCGATCGCTCCATCGTCACCAAGCGCAACGAGCGCGGCGCCCCCATCAGCTCGGTCACCGGGCCGCATACACAGGCGATGATGCTGGGTCAGCTCCAGGTGGCGCCCGGTCAGCGGGTTCTGGAGATCGGCTCCGGTGGCTACAACGCGGCGCTGCTTCGGGAGCTGGTCGGGCCGGAGGGCTCGGTGACCACGCTCGACATCGACCAGCAGATCGCCGACCGCGCCCGCGCCTGCCTGGCGACCGCGGGCTATCGCGATGTCCGTGTCGTCTGCGCGGACGGGGAGTTCGGCGCGCCGGAGCACGGCCCGTTCGACCGGATCATCGTCACCGTCGGCACCTGGGACATCCCGCCGGCATGGGTCGAGCAACTCGCCGACGGGGGGCGGCTGGTGGTCCCGCTGCGGACCAAGGGGCTCAACCTGTCCTGGGCGCTGGAACACGCCGACGGATACCTGGTCGGCCGTGCCCCCATGCCGTGCGGGTTCGTGCCGATGCAGGGCGTCGGCAAGTCCCGGAGCCGGTCGATCTCTCTTCATGGCGGCGAGGCCAGCCTCTGGGTGGGTGAACAGCAGGTCGATACCACCGAGCTGGGTGAGGTGTTCTCGACGCCGCGGGCGCAGGCCTGGTCCGGCGTCACGGTCCGCAAGCGGGAGAATTTCAACGACTTAGGCCTGTGGCTGGCCAGGCTGCCGGGCTTCTGCCTCCTCTCGGCGACCCAGGACGCCGTCGACCGCGGGTTGGTGTCCCCGACCTCGCCCATGGCCACTCCGGCGCTGCTCGCCCGAGGCAGCAGCCTCGCCTACCGCGCCAAGCTCCGGCCGGTGGACGCCGACGGAAATGTGCGAGAGCTCGGTGCGTACGCCCACGGCCCGGATGCGGCCGAGTCCGCGGATTGGTTCGTGGAACAGATCCGGATCTGGGACCGGGACCATCGGCACGGCCCGGGACCGCGCCTGACGGTGCACCCCGCCGACACCCCCGACGCCGAGCTGCCCAGTGGGCTGGTGACCGACAGGCAACGCACCCGGATCGTGATCTCCTGGCCTGACCACACCAGGACCACACCGAATAGCACCGCCCCTGCCGAGAAAGGAGTTTCGATGGATGTCACGACGTCGTCCACCACCGATCTCGGGTGGATGAGGTCTCCCACCGTCTGACACCAAGGACTGCATCATCTATCAATTCGGAGGTGGTCCGCAATGTCTGCGGATTCTCGTGATCGTTCGACCGTGCAGGGACTGTTTCCGTCGTCGGATCATTTTCCGTTGGGGCGCGCCTATGGTTGCGTCGCAGCGACGCCCGAGCCAGCGTCATCGGTCCGCCCGTTCGGGCTCACCTTGGCCGTTAAGCTGGAAGCAGGGACCGTGGTAGATCCGGCTGAGTTGGGCTACGACGACGACGCGCAAGTCGGCTTGATCCGCCATGGTGCCGACATGATTCCCTTATCCAGGCACACTACCGGACAGACCAACACGATTACCCAAGGCGGAGACGGTCAAACTACTAACGTAGACAGCGACACCGATCAGCGGGAGGACTGACCAGGTGAGTGCCGCACGGACCGTATTAGTACTGACCCATCGATTCGACCCGACGGCCGACACCGTAGTGGATGAACTCAACCACCGAGGTGTCCAGCTTTTCCGATGTGATGCCGCCGAGTTCCCTGAGCGACTCCATGTCAGCGCGGAACTTGTCGATAGCGAGTGGACAGGTCCGATGCACACCCCCAACCGGGGCCTCGAGCTGGAGGACATCACAGGGATCTATTATCGTCGACCCACGGCGTTCGTATTCCATCCAGGCTTGTCGGACAACGAACGACGCTGGGCTGCGACCCAGGCGCGTCTGGGATTCGGCGGTTTGTTGGCCTCGTTGGACCGATGGTTGAACCACCCTCACAGCATTGGGTACGCCGAGTACAAGCCAGTTCAGCTCCGACAGGCAGCCAAATCCGGCCTTCTTGTCCCTCGCACGCTGTTGACCAGCAACCCGGAGGCTGCCCGGGCATTCGTGGCAGACGTCGGCCAAGCCGTGTGCAAACCCTTCGGTGCTGTAGGCATCTGTGACGACACCGGTTTCCGACAGGTGTTCGCGACTATCGTTACGGCTGACCAGTGCTGTGACCCGAACATTGCTCGTACCATGCACCTGTTCCAACAGTGGGTGCCGAAAGACCACGAGGTCAGACTCACCGTCATCGACGATCACTTCTTCGCCGCCCGTATCGATACCACATCCGATGCGGGCCACCTAGACTGGCGTTCGGACTACGAATCGCTATCATACACGGCGATAGGTACACCAGATATCGTACGTTCTCGCGTTGTCGCCCTGCTGGACGCATTAGGTCTGCGATTTGCCGCTCTCGACTTCGTGGTCGATCCTGACGGCCAGTGGTGGTTTCTTGAATGCAACCCGAATGGTCAATGGGCCTGGATTGAGCACGAAACTGGCCTGCCGATTGCTGGCGCGTTTGCCGATGCCCTGGAAGGACAATCAAAGCCGTGATTGACAGCGAGGTGACGCGAGCTGCGTTCGTTGAGATGCTCGCCGAGAGCGGAACCATTTCGGATTCGAAGTGGCTTGCAGCTTTCCATGATATTCCCCGCGGCGCCTTCGTGCCTTACTATTTCGCACAGACTCCGGAGCGAACCGGATGGAAGCTGGTGGAATCTCCGAACGTCGAGTGGTCGGCGGGAGTTTACAGTCGTCAAGCATTGATTACCCAATTTAACGGAGACGACAGACTCACCGAGGCAGCCCGACGCGGCCAAGAGGTGACCGGCGTGTCCACATCGTCCAGCAGTGCCCCACCCTTGATGGCTTTGATGCTGGAGGCACTCGACGTCCATGACGAACACACCGTGCTCGAAGTCGGCACCGGAACCGGTTACAACACGGCGCTGCTGTGCCACCGCGTCGGCCCAGACCGGGTCACAAGCATCGACATCGACACGCGCCTGGTCAACGACGCCCGAACGCGGCTCGCAACCTTCGACTATTGGCCATGTCTGACCGTCGCGGATGGTACCCAAGGATACCGTCCCAACGCACCCTACGACCGATTGATTGCCACCGTCGGCGTCGCTAGCGTTCCCGCAGCATGGATCGAACAAATCCGCCCGGGCGGCGTTATCCTGCTGCCCTTGGACCGAAGAAATCGCGGCGGCTTGCTCGTCAAACTCACCGTTGACGCCCACAACGGCGCCCAAGGTCGTTTCCTACCGGACTTCGGAGGATTCATGCCCGTCCGCGCCTATTATAGGCACGACGCGGCTGACCGTGCATTTCGCGACATCGACGATGGGCACAGCGCAACGCGCCACACTAGTCTGTCGGCCGACACCATCACCGATGAAGCTAACCCATTCGAGTTCTTCGCCGCACTCACGATTTCCGGCGGTGGCTGGGACTACCTCGGGTTCATCCCGGACAACAGCGATCCCCCTGAGACATGGATCGCCCAAGGCGACGGATCCTGGGTATGCCACACCACCCACCCAGACGGCAGCCACATCGTCCGCCAAGGCGGACCCACCCGGCTGTGGGACCGAATCGAAACCGCGCACCACCAGTGGAACCAGCTCGGCCACCCCACCCGCGACCGATTCGGTCTCACCGTTCGGAACGGACAACACACCGCCTGGCTCGATCGAGCGGACGGGCCAGATCAATGGGATCTTCCCACATGACTGATTGATCGGACTGGGTATAGTACACCGAATAAGTCGGCACCTCCTCTTCCGCCGCCGATGCCAGTGGGGAGGTCACATTCGATTGTCGTCGGGGTCGGCGTAGAGGGTGTCCAGTCCGATGAGCATCACCTTGTCGTCTCGCTGTGCGGTCTCGACGAGCTCGTCGGTGAAGCCACCGGTGCTGAACAGTCCGAGCGCCGCGTCGCCGGCGTCGTGACCCGCTGCGGTCAACAGTTCCCGGATGTGCTCCAGCCTGCGTAGCTGGGACAGTCCGGGTCGGCGGTCGCGGGCTTTGGCCTCGCCGATGAAGGCGATGGCAGTGTTCGGCGTCCGGGGTCGGGCGCCGCGTCGCAACGCCAGGACGTCCACGTCGTGGTTCGTCGCGTGCTCATGACAGGGGACGCTCGCCTGGCCGGTTGCCCCGATGTCGAGGCCGACGAGCCGGCGTGCGTCGTGGGTGACCCATGCGGTGGCCAACGTTTCGAGGTGCGGGCCGAGGATCTTTGACTCGACGGTGTGGGTGAGCTCTGCCCAGACCTGGTCGGCTCGGCCCGACTCCAGGTCGGCCAGGTGCGGCTCGATCACCAGATGGTTCAGGCGGACCACCGGGTCGACGACCCTGATCACCGGGCGTCGCTGCCGTAGCAGGTCCTGGTGGCGTTCGACGAGACCGGCCGATTCCAGCATGCCGAGCTGGTAGGTCAGCGAGCTCGACGGGCGGGCCAGCAGCCCGCCGATCTTCGCTGGCGAGCTCTCCCCGGCGGCGATCACCGCGAGCAGGGAGGCGTAGACGCTCGTGTCGCGGATCCGCGGGTCCTCGTGCACCAGCCGGTTCGCCTCGTCGAACAGCGGAACGCTGGGCCGCAGCACGTTGCGGGCCACCCACTGCCCGACCCTCGCCGAGTCGGCGGGCACCACCGGATCCGGTACGAGCTCCCGGTACCCGGGTGTGCCGCCGATCAGCGCGTTGTGCATGAACGCGGCCTCGGGTGTGTCGATCTCCCAGTAGGCCCGCGCGGCGCGGTACCCGAACGGCTTGACCCGTAGCTCCAGTGCACCACGCCCGCGGAGGGCCTTCGTCCCGGACAGCAGACCCGACATGATCGAGATCCCGGAGCCGCACAGGATCAGCCGCAGCGGGGTCCGAGCCGACATCGACCCGGGCCCCAGGCCGTCGTAGAGCGACTGCACGATCGAGGGAAGCCCCGGCGTCTCCTGCACCAGGTAGGGGAACTCATCGAGCACCAGCACCGGCGGGGTCCCCGAGCCGGCGCGTTCGGTCATCAGACCCGCCGCGCTGGTCAGTGCCTGCTCCCAGCCGGTGAACGCGAGAGCACCCGCAGGCAGGCCCACCCAGGCCGCGAGCGAGTCGGCGAACCGCCGCAGGGCCACCGCCTCGGTCTGCTCGGTGGCCAGGTGGTACAGACCCCCGGTCGCCGCGGCCAACCGCCGCAGCAGGTAGGACTTGCCCTGACGGCGGCGGCCGTACACGATGGCGATCCGCAGCCCCGGCAGCGTGGACGCGGCGAACTCCGCCAGGTCCGCCCACTCCTGGTCACGGTCGAACACGTCCACCGGTTTGAGCAAGGTGCACCTTTTCTACCGCTAATGTGATTATCACAAACACTGTAATCATAGTGACGAGGAGCTGGATCGGTGGTTGCCGCGTAGTGGACAGGAGGCTGGCCCCGACGTTGGCGCCATCCCGCCAATGTGGTGGCTGCGGAACGGCAGACGCAGGCTGCCGTGGCGGCTCTGCTACACACCACCACCAGCACCCCAGCCAGATCCCGCTGCGGGACAGCGAGCACTGTGTCCGGAAAAGGCCTCACGAGTGCGTGGGATGCGTCTGCGGGTCTCCGGCAAGCTTGCGGCTGTGTTCAAGTAGGGCCGGGTAGTTCGTGGCGATCCCGTGTAGGAGCGCTGCGACGGCGCGTTCGACCTGCGTGTCGGTGGTCGGGGCGTGGCCGAACAGGGCGCGGTAGTGCACAAGCGAGCCGAGCATGTCCAGGATGAGGTCGGGGTCGATGTCGTCGCGGAGGTCTCCGCGCGCCACGGCCCGGTTCAGCATGTCGGCAACGGCCGCCCGAGGCGGATGGAACAGGCTGGTCATGAACGCGTCACGCAGGCGTTGGTCCGCGGTGCAGTCGGCGAGCAGTGGCCCGAGCACATCGGGGCGAATCTGCTGGAACGCCGCGATGAAGACGTTGATCCCCTCGTTGAGGTCGCAGAGGGTACACCCGGTGTCCGGCGTGCGTGCCGCACCGAGTCGCGCCGCGAGCGCGGTGAGCACCAGATGTTGGCGTTTGGGCCACCGCCGGTAGATCGCTGGCTTGGTGGTCTCGGCCCGGCGGGCGATCTCCTCGAAGGTGAGGTGGACGTATCCCACCTCATCAAGCACGGCGAGCGTCGCCTCCAGCACCGCTGCGTCGATCTGCGGGTCTCGCGGCCGCCCCCCGCGCGCTCCTCTGTCCGCCCGCTCTTCACTCGGTCTCACCGACCCAGCCTACTCATATGTTACGATACGGTTCGTAATGAACCGTATCACTGTAGGAGTCTGCTGTGACCATTCTTGTCACCGGTGCGACCGGAACCGTCGGCCGCCATATCGTCGGTTGGCTCGTCCGTCGGGGCGTGGTGGTGCGTGCGCTCAGCCGTAACCAGATGGCCGGAGGGCTGCCCGCGGGAGTCCACACCGTCGTCGGTGACCTCACCTCACCCGTCACACTCGGGCCCGCCTTGACCGAGGTCACGGCGATGCATCTGATCAGCATCGGCGGTGATGACTACGCACCATTGCAGACTGCGCCCGCGATCCTCGCTCGCGCCGCCGACGCCGGTGTTCGCCGGGTCACGGTGCTGACCGGGACCCGGGACGAGCTGGCCGTGGCAGAGGCGGCCGCAGCCTCGGGCCTGGAGTGGACCCATGTGCGACCGGTGGAGTTCATGGCCAACAAGCTCGCTTGGGCGAAGTCGATCCGTGAGGAGGGAGTGGTTCGCGCGCCGTTCGCCGCGCAGCCGCATGCCATCGTCGACGAAGCTGACGTCGCCGCCGTCATCGCTGCCGCGCTCGTCGAGAACGGGCACTCGGGGCGGACCTACACGCCGACCGGTCCACAGCTGCTGACTCCGGTCGAGGCTGCACGTGTGATTGGCGACGTCATCGGCCGGGACATCCAGTTCGCCGAACTGGGCCTGGAGCAGATGCGCGAGCAGATGCGCGCGTCGGGCTTCGACGAGCAGGTAATCGATGAGGTCGTCGCATACGGGACCCATCCGCCGCAAGTTGCCTACACGGTGCTGTCGACGGTGCAGGACGTGACAGGCCGGCTGGCGCGCACCTTCGATGAGTGGGTCGCCGCACATGCCGACACGTTCCGAACAGGCGTCTCCAGATCCTGACCTACCTGCCAGAGAGCATGTCGATGAACGGGATCTGCGCAGATCGCGTGGCCATCATGACCGGCGCAGGCCGCGGGCTCGGCCGAGCACACGCCCTCGCGCTGGCGACAGGGAGGCGCCTCCAACAGCCGAGGTCACCGATGAGACCAGGCCGAACGGCGTCGGGGGCCGCAGGTAGCGTCGGTGGTCGTGACCACTCTGGATCTCACCGCCGACCCCGTCGACCTCTGTGCCGCTCTCGTCGACGTGCCGAGCGTCTCCGGGAACGAGGCGGCGCTCGCCGACGCGCTGGAGCACGCCCTGCGGGCGCAGGCGCCGCATCTGGAGGTACTGCGGTCCGGGGACGCCGTGCTCGCCCGCACGAACCTCGGCCGCGAGCGGCGCGTGGTGCTCGCCGGGCACATCGACACCGTCCCGATCGCGGACAACCTGCCCAGCCACCGCGACGGCCATCTGCTGCACGGCTGCGGCACGTCGGACATGAAGGCGGGTGACGCCGTCATCGCACACCTGATGGTCACGCTCGCCGCGCCGCGCCACGACCTGACGCTCGTGCTCTATGACTGCGAGGAGGTGGAGGCCGCGCGCAACGGCCTCGGTCGCATCGAGCGCGAGAACCGCGACTGGCTCGATGCCGACCTCGCGATCCTCGGTGAACCGACCAACGGCGCCGTCGAGGCGGGCTGCCAGGGCACGCTGCGGGCCCAGGTCACCACGCGCGGTCGGCGGGCGCATTCGGCACGGTCCTGGCTGGGGTGCAACGCGGTACACGGCGCAGGGGCGGTGCTCGACCGGCTGAACGCCTACCTCCCGCGCGACGTGGACATCGACGGCTGCGGATACCGGGAGGGGCTGCAGGCCGTGAAGATCACTGGTGGGGTGGCCAGCAACGTCGTGCCCGACGAGTGCGTGGTGACGGTGAACTTCCGGTTCGCCCCGGACCGGGACCCGGCGGCAGCCGAGCAGCACGTCCGCGAGGTGTTCGACGGGTTCGACGTGGCGGTCACCGACCTGGCGCCGGGTGCGCTCCCGGGGTTGACCGCACCCGCGACGCAGGAGTTCCTCGCCGCGACGGGTGCGGTGGCGGCGGCGAAGTACGGCTGGACCGACGTGTCGCGCTTCGCCGCGCTCGGCATCCCCGCGCTGAACTACGGGCCCGGCGACCCGAACCTCGCCCACACCCGCGAGGAGCTCGTCGACACCCGTCGGATCACCGAGGCCGCGGCCGTGCTGCGCCGTTTCCTGAGCTGAGCGATCCGTCGACGGTGCGATGTCCGAGCGTCACAGACTGGTCACGTGAGGTCAGCGGTTTTGTCTTTTCGCTCGTCACTACTCTGACGACCATGACCGCCAACGGGGACCGGCGCCCCGACGAGAGGCAGCGTGGCCCCGTGATGCTGCGCCGCGCGCGCGCAGCGGAACCGACCACCACCGACCAGCGGCTGCTCGACTCCCGCGGCCCGAGCGACTGGGTGCACACCGACCCCTGGCGAGTACTGCGCATCCAGGCCGAGTTCGTCGAGGGGTTCGGCATGCTGGCCGAGCTGCCCCGCGCCGTCACCGTGTTCGGCTCCGCCCGCACCCCGCGTGACCACATCGAGTACGCCCAGGGTCGGGCGCTGGGTACGGCGCTTGCCGAGGCCGGGTTCGCGGTGATCACCGGTGGTGGACCGGGTGCCATGGAGGCCGCTAACAAGGGCTGTTCAGAGGCGGGCGGCTTCTCGGTCGGGCTGGGTATCGAGCTGCCGTACGAGCAGGGCCTCAACGAGTGGGTGGACCTCGGCATCAACTTCCGCTACTTCTTCGCCCGCAAGACGATGTTCATCAAGTACTCCCAGGCATTCGTGTGCCTGCCCGGCGGGTTCGGCACCCTCGACGAGCTGTTCGAGGCGCTCACCCTGGTACAAACGAGGAAGGTCACCAAGTTCCCGGTGGTGCTGCTGGGCTGTGATTACTGGGGCGGGCTCTACGACTGGATCGCCTCGACGATGCTGCCGAGCGGCAAGATCGGAGAGGAGGATCTGGCGTTGCTGCACCTCACCGACGACGTCGACGCCGCGGTGGCGGTGGTACAGGAGGCCTATCGCGCGTGGGAGGACGTGCATTGAGCCGGCCGTTTGCGCTCTGTGTCTACTGCGCATCCGGGGAGGGTATCCCGCCGCAGTACCCGGAGCTGGCCGCCGAAGTGGGCCGGCAGGTTGCCGCGCGCGGTTGGGAGCTCGTGTCCGGCGGCGGGTGGCCGTCGATGATGGGCGCGGTCGCCGCAGCGGCACGGATCGGCGGTGCACGCACCATTGGCGTGATTCCGCGGGCGCTGGTGGACCTGGGATGGGCCGACTGTGGCTCCGACGAGCTGTTCGTCGTCGAGACGATGCGGGAGCGCAAGGCGCTCATGGAAGAGCATGCCGACGCGTTCCTGACGCTGCCCGGTGGCCTTGGCACCTGCGAGGAGCTGTTCGAGGTGTGGACGGCGGGTTACCTGGGGATGCACGCCAAGCCGGTGGTCCTGCTCGATCCCGACGGGCACTACACGGGCTTGCTGGACTGGCTCCGCGGGCTCGGCGACCGCGGGTTCGTCCCGCCCGAAGCGCTGGCCCGGCTCGTGGTCGTCACCGACATCGCGTCGGCGCTGGATGCCATGTCAGTTCGGGCGGACGCCTAGCATGCGACTCGGCTCCCGGGTGTTCGACCGCTCGGCGAGGCTGGTGATGGGCATTGTCAACGTCACCCCGGATTCGTTCTACGACGCTGGTAGGGCATTCGGTCTCGAACCAGCGCTCGCGGTCGTCGATGATCTCGTCACCGAGGGAGCCGACATCATCGACGTCGGTGGCGTGAAAGCCGGCCTCGGTCCGGAGGTGACGCCTGGTGAGGAGATCCAACGGGTTGAGAAACTGGTCGCCGGTGTGCGGTCGTCGCATCCTGACCTGCTGATCAGCGTTGACACGTGGCGGGCGGAAGTCGCGCGAGTCGCGCTGTTCGCTGGCGCCGACATCATCAATGACGCTTGGGGTGGTTACGATCCGGCGCTGGTCGAGGTCGCAGCCGAGTTCGGGGCGAGCATCGTCTGTACCCATACCGGCGGCCTCGAGCCGCGGACCTATGCACCCCGGGTTCGTTACGCGGATGTCCTCGGCGAGGTCGCGACGTTCCTGACTGAACTCGCCACGCGGGCGCGCGCCGAAGGTGTCCCGGACGACCGCATCATCATCGACCCGGGTCACGACTTCGCCAAGAACACCTGGCACTCCCTCGAGCTGACGAGGCGGCTTGACGAGCTGGTCGGGCTGGGATGGCCCGTTCTGGTGTCCACGTCCAACAAGGACTTTATCGGTGAGACACTCGGCCTCACGAAATACGAACGGGTGGAGGGGACCCTGGCTACGCTGGCGATCTGCGCATGGCACGGGGCGCAGATATTTCGCGTACACAACGTGCTTGCCGCACGGCGAGCCATCGATATGACCGCATCGATCACCGGACACAGGCCGCCGACCCGGACCACGAGAGCGTTGGCATAGCGGTCTGCGCCGACGTAGTTCGAGCGGCTTGTGCTCAGTTCTGGTCGGGGTTGTTCAGCTCGAGGGTGATGTCATATCCTGAGTGTCCGACGACCTCCACGTGCGGACAGCTGTCGACGAAGCTGCGGAAGCGGGCGAAGCCGTAGTTGGCCTCGTCGAAGGACGGGTCCAGGGCGCGCATCTTGTTCTTCACCGTCGAGGCGGGCGGGGTGTCGGCGGTGCACTGCTCGATCGCGCGTACCAGCAGTGCGTGGGCGTCGGAGAGGTCGAACGCTACGGGGGCGAGACCATGCGCGGTGGGTTTGCCCGCTGCGGGGTCGGCCTGGCGGATCAGGGTGCCCCAGAACTTGTACTCCGAGCACACCGACACCAACCGAGACCCGGCGCTGGTCTCGGTCCCCACGCCGACGACGTGCTTGCCGAACTCCCGCAGCCGCTGTACCAGCGGGGTGAAGTCGGAGTCGCCGGTGACCAGGATGAACACTCCGATCTCCGGGTGGGTGATCAGCGTTTCCATCGCGTCGACCGCCAGTCGGATGTCGGCGGCGTTCTTGTGGCTGCCGGCGGTGAACCGGCCCAGCTGCACCAGGTCGACGCCGTTGGTGGCCAGCGCCTGCTCGTAGCGGCCGAAACGGGTGTCGCGCCAGTCGGCGTAGGCGCGGCGGATTGAGGCGTTGCCGAACCCCCGGCACAGCTGAGTCAGCGCTTTCTCCGGGATCGCCTCGTGGCCCGCGGTAGAGCTGCTGGCCCCGAGGACGAGGTTCTCGAAGTCCAGGAACACCGCCACGGCCCCGTCGCTGTCGCGGTAGGGCACCACATCGTCCGTGGTGGGGCGTGACCAGCTACCGGTGACGCGGCGGGTCACGGCGTCTCCACCGCGGACGCCGACGCGTGTCCCGTCCGTGTCCCGCCCGGGTTCGTTGTCGGTCTCGTACCAACCTCCATGTCGCATGACCGCCACCGTAGGGGACCTGCCCACCGCGACCGGGACAGCTCAGGTCCTCTGGGCTGACGAACCAGTGCGGCAGACCATCGTTTCGTTTCCGCGAGTCGTCCACGGCGACCACGCCGGGCGGGCCTGAACGCCTTCGTCGGTGGTGCGGCCAAGTCCAAGGGACCGGTGCGACGAGTTGTCGGCAGGGCTGCGGGCTCGTGAGCGGCGCGCAGGGCGGTTTTGCCAGGATGACATCGGAGCGGCGTTTGGTGGATGTCTGCGTCAAATGTCTCGGTAAACTATACTCCGACTCGCGATTCGTACGACGGCCACGACCAGTCGGTCATCCTCGATTTCGTAGATTACGCGGTAGTCGCCGACACGGATACGCCACATCCCGCGTCGGTTGAACAAGCGAACCACGCCAGCCGGCCGGGGATCATCGGCCAGAGCTGTGATCTTCCTCAAGATACGGGCGCGAACGGGCTGATCCAAGCGGTCCAGATCTTTCTTGGCGGAACGTTCGAACTCCACTGTGTAACGACGGCTCATTGGGAATCTTCTGGGTAAGCGTCCAGATCTTCAGCGTACTCGGCCACAATGTCGTACAATGGGATGGTCGGCTCGCCCGCCGCGCGTATGGACAGCGCGACATGAAGATCTTTCTCGTCTTTGAGGGCCTCGATGGCGGCGGATCCGCTGGAAAACAAGCGATAGGTCTCGAAGCTGTAGCGAGCTACCGCAACGGACCATTTTTGGTAGGTCGTGACGTCGCTGTGCACGGGTAAGATTTCGCGGATTTCTTCGATCTTTTTGGCTAGGTTTGCTGCCAGCGCGGAGTCTAAACTGGTGAGCGTCCCCACGATGTCCTGTCCAGGTTCGGCAGTGATCAGCTTGACGAGGAACGACTCAGCTTGCACCGGGTTACTGATCACGGTGGCCAGCAACAACGCGGCGGCCTGATAGGGTCCACCGTCGCTGTTACCGACGAATTCGTCGATCTGATCGTCGGCTACCGCGATACGGAGCAGCCGATAGAGGTTGGTCAGTTTCTTGATTGCCCGCGGGGTAGGAAGCAACGAGGCGAGATGCGGGAGGAAGTCGTGTTCAGCCGAACGGAGCCGCAGGGCTCGGTCGGTGAGGTCGATGCTCACTGGCCGCCGGCGTCTCACCGTGGGCGGCTTACTGTTGATCTCGGTATCCTGATCATCTTCGTCGTGATCTGTCGCAGCTTGTTTACTGGGAGGCTGACGCTGTGGATCGGCTTGCTGACCTTTCTCTGGTGTTGGCTCGGTGTCCTCCACCGGGGGCAGCAGGCTGCGGAGATAGCTTGCTGCCCGGTCGCCCATCGGCTGCACGGCGTAGGAAATGTGGAAGATCTTGTCGAGAAAGTTCAAAGCTCGCTCGTGGCGCTGGTCTTTCCCCAGCTCGTTTCCGTACTGTTCTTTAATCGCACCCAGCAGCCAGCGCGGGTCGACGGCGACGACAACAATGAACAGCGTCATGTTCAGCAGTAGGTTGACTGCTTGCAGCACTTGCGCGACACGCGCTGTCGCGCACCGATCGAGATCATCGACATAGAGAATGATACGCTGTAAAGGCGGCGTGATACTGCTCTTACTCTTGGCCCAGTCGTCCCGGGCCGCAGCTAGTTCGTCGCTGATCCGATCCAGATCTTGTCTGATGCGGCCAGTGAGTCCGCGATATTGTTCGTAACGTTCAGCCGAGCTGATCTCCGATAGGAGGCTCTTCAGCCGGCGAGCGGGATCAATCCGATCGAGCTGGTCGGCCAGGGTTTCGATCTGGATCTCGCTATCGTCCTTCCGGCGTTGCAGCTCACTGCGGACCTGGTCTATGAACTTGTCCATGTGTCGCCACGCCAGCACTGCCGAGCTCAGTACAGCGGCAACGGTAGCGATCACGCCAGTAGTCCACCCTGAGTTCGTATTGACCAACATGGTAAACACGATGATCAAGCCAACGAAGGCCAGGATTAACATCACGTCGCGTAACAAACGTCTCGGTGTGCTGATCTCCGTCCATACGTTCCGACTGGCCATGTGAAATACCGGAATGACGCGGGACAGCTTGTTGAGCCAGCCGAGCCAGTGCTGATTGCTCCGCGCTTTGTCGGCGATCTCCAGGTCTTCGTTGAGCTTCTTCCGTCTGGCCTCCTCGCTGGCCAGCTCGGCTTCCGTTGCTTCCCTCTGGTCATCCCCCGTCGGATGCCGACGACGGTCGGCGAGCTCGTGGAACAAGTGCTCGATCAGACCGGTCCACAGGTGATCATCGCTGTAGTGCCAGGCGTTGAACCGGACCTGGCAGACGTGAGCGGCGTAGGCACTCGTCTGCGGGTCACGCTTCGACGCGTTTGCAAGCGTGTCGACCCGATTGATGACCTGCTGCATGAAGCTCGACTTTCCGCTGCCCCAGTCACCGAGCAGGGCGACCGACAGCGGTGGCGCGGTGTCGCGCGCAGCAAGCAGCGCGGCGACGCTGTTGACATCCCTGGTGACGCCCAGCCGGTCTATTGCGCTCTCCGCGTCGCTGACCACGCCGGAGTGCGGATCGACGGGGGTGGGTGGCGCCGTCGAGAACTCGGTTCCGGCGACCTGGCGGCCGCTGGCCCGGTCCCAGATCCTGATCGTGCCGTCCTCACCACCGGTGATGATCTGGGTGTCATCGGAAGTCAGGGTGAGTGCACGGACCCGGGCGGTGTGACCGGTGAGTGGGTCGCGGATCTGGCGGCCGCTGGCCCGGTCCCAGATCCTGATCGTGCGGTCGTCACCGACGGTGATGATCTGGGTGTCATCGGAGGTCAGCGTGATCGCGAACACCAGGCCGGTGTGGCCGGTGAGTGGGTCGCCGATCTGGTTGCCGGTGGTCCGGTCCCAGATCCGGACGGTGCCGTCGTCACCGGCGGTGATGATCTGGGTGTCGTCGGAGGTGAGGGTGACCGC
>Ga0136617_10001140_pt1 | contig 23271 bp, 19 predicted proteins | sample AntDrymUQ3222106_2_FD_129672 | JGI IMG/M metagenome (GOLD analysis project Ga0136617, IMG submission 129672) | Polar desert sand microbial communities from Dry Valleys, Antarctica - metaG UQ322 (21.06) | ecosystem: Environmental > Terrestrial > Soil > Desert | place: Antarctica: Dry Valley...
GAATGAAACACGCAGCTTATATTTCGTTACTGAGATCAGGCGAGTTGGAGGCGCGCGTCGAAAGGCTTGAGGCATTGCTTGAGCGCTGCACAGTCTGCCCGCGCGACTGCCTGAACAATCGACTTAAAAATGAACTTGCCGCCTGTTACTCCGGTCAACTACCCATCGTCTCTTCCTATACGCCGCATTTCGGTGAAGAGCCTGCCCTGGTAGGCACGCGCGGCGCCGGCAACATTTTTTTCGGCAATTGCAACCTGCGTTGCGTCTATTGCCAGAATTACCAGATCTCCCAAACTCACAAAGAACAGATCAAAAACGAAGTAACCCACGAGCGACTGGCCGCAATGATGCTCAAACTCGCGTCGCAGGGCTGCCATAACATCAACTTCGTCTCGCCGACTCACTTCGCGCCCCAGATGGCTCGTGGAATTCTCATCGCTGCCCGGCAAGGCTTGCGAATCCCGATCGTTTACAACACCAACGCTTACGATTCCGTGGAAGTGCTACGTCTGCTCGACGGCATCGTGGACGTTTACCTGCCCGATCTCAAGTATGCCGAAGATGAAGCGGGTTATCTCTATTCGAAAGTTAAGGGTTACAAGGAATGCTCGCGGCAGGCAATTGCTGAGATGTACCGGCAAACCGGCGATGAACTGGTCCTGGGCGAAGATGGACTGCTCAAACGTGGCTTGGTTATCCGTCTGCTCGTTTTGCCCAACGATATCGGTGGGGTGCGGGAATCGCTTGAATGGATCAGAGACACGCTCAGTCCCCGAGTGGCTGTTTCCCTCATGGCCCAGTACTATCCGACAAACCAAGCGGCTACGAACCCGCGCCACATTCTGCTCTCGCGGCGGATCACCGAATCGGAGTGGCTGCGGGCGGTGTCTGCTCTTGAAGAGGTGGGAAAGGAAGCTGGCTGGATGCAGGAATTTGACGGCGCGGCTTACTACTATCGTCCTGACTTTACCAATCCAGATACTCCGTTTAAAGACATCCGTGACTTTAGAGCTTAAGCAACAACTTCAAGCTCTGCTGACAGTTGTGTGCCGGGGAGTAGGGTTGCTATATTGATCACAATGACAGAGCAGGAACTCAAAGGGGTCATCCATTCACACCCAGAAATAATGGGCGGTACCCCTGTCTTCGTTGGTACTCGCGTGCCTCTGCAGAACCTCATTGATTCGCTCGAAGGCGGTGAATCCGTAGACGATTTCCTTGATGCCTTTCCCACTGTAAAACGCGAGCAAGCCATCGCAGTGATCGAGGCAGGAAAGCTTAAGATGCTTGAATCTGTCTGAAATCCTCACAAATGCGGATCCTGGTTGACGAATGCCTCGACTGGCGCCCTTGCCGCGCGCTCTGCGGTCACGACTGCGTCTCCGTTCAGAAACTAGGCTGGGGTGGTTAACGAATGGCGCTTTGCTGAGAAAAGCTGAGCAGGACTTTGACGTTTTCATCACAGGCGACCGCAACCTAATCTTTCAGCAACAGCTGTCCAACCACGACATAGGCGTCTTAGTACTTCGCGGCGAAAGTACGCGATTGCGTCATACGATCCAACTCATGCCACAAGTGCTGGGTGTCCTGCCCACGATTAAGCCGGGTGAACTTATCCAGATTGGATGGCAGCGTTGAGGGGGCACCAAGCCTGCCTTCTGCAGCTAGATTTTCTTAGGAAGACTATCGGCCAGTTTTCAGTTGGTGGGTGGTATGTTCGGTAACAGAGGCCAAAGCTCGATCACCCGCTTTGAGCGCATTCGTTGGTGCTTCCGGGACCAATCCAGCCGAGGGGAAACCTGCCGCCTTCACACTCAAGTCGAGGGCTTTCTGAACAAGCGCCTCGTCCGAATGCTCCCTAAGTTGCTTGCGCGGAAGCGTAAACATCAGACCGTTAATTATTACTCCCAGCCCGATGAACAACATCACCAGGCCGGGGATTACTAAGACGAATAGATCCTGCTCCGCCAGGCTCGCCACGATGCCGCCCAACGTTCCTCCCAGACCGATAAAAGCCATAATCATTCCGGCTCGGAGTCGCCGCAGACGCTTTTCGGCGGGTGACTCCAGAAATTTTTCGATCTCGGGCAATACTTCTTCGGCAACCTTCTGCAGCTCACTCGCGGATTCAGTCATGCGTATCTTATCGGCGATGGCTCGTCCCATATGATCTCGCGCCGAGACTGCCGACTCTGTAATGGCGTCGGGTCTCTCCAGGGTGACGCGCACTGCTCGCAGGTCAGTGCCACAGACGCGGCAATACTGGCTGAGCTGTCTTTCCTCGGATCCGCAAGTGGGACAGTACATTATGTTGGATTACACGGCGGATTCAAGTCCAAGGTTCCTGGGTCGTGAATCGTAAATGGCAACACGTTGCTCAGACCTCAGTTCAGGTCTACGATTTATGACGTAACATTCACGATTTACGATTTACGATTTACGAGTCCCCGACCCTCACGCCCCGCCAAAAAGCTACGTGGTTCTTAATCCCGGCGGCAGCGTCTTTTGGCTCAGGGTAATACCACGCTGCATCCTTATTCACCTGTCCGTTAACTACCAGACTGTAGTAACTCGCCTCACCCTTCCACGGACAAGTGGTATGAGTGCTGCTTTCCTGAAAATAATCTTTGTTGATAGTCTCAGGAGGAAAGTAGTGATTCCCCTCAACCACGACTGTCTTGTCGCTTTCCGCAATGTTTACGTTGTTCCAGGTTGCTTTCATGGAGCCATGGTAAACCGTAAATCGTGAATCGTAAATCGTTAAGCGTAGTTGGCTGGTGCCTCAGTTTGGGTTTCGGCACATCATCCCGAAGGGATGTAAGTTAGTAGCCGTGGGCGAGCGTTCCGCGACGCCCACGGATAAGGCGATATAAAAATGCTTGACCGTGAAGAGGTCATACTTTTGGGTCTGTTTGACCCTTTCAGGGTCAGGAATCTTTTCTCACCTCTTCCGTGGGCGTCACGCAACGCTCGCCCACGGCTATTGACTTAAATCCCTTCAGGATTCGAAATCACTTAGATCTGACTTTTAGTTTAAACTGACCCACTACCTTGTAATCGGCAGTGCTCGCTGAAAGCACGTCAGCGATTTACGATTAACGATTTACGATTCACGAAATGTTTCCACCGCTTACAGAGGGCAGGATGGTGATTTCCGTTCGCCCGGAGATGGGCGTGTCGAGGAGTTGCTTGCGGCGGATGTTTTCGCCGTCGACAAAGATGTTCACATGCGTCCTCAGCTGACCCTGTTCATTTACGACGCGATCACGCAAACCTATGTGCAGTTGCCACAATTCATGCAGCGCTTCCGCAACAGTCGTGGGCGAGGAGTTCACGGAAATCTCACTTTGTCCGTTCGTGAAATCGGCTAGAAAGCCGGCGATGTTGAAAGTGACCATCTTAATATGAGGAGTCAGTGGACCGTAGTCAGAAGCCACACTAGGACGTGCTGGTCGTCAGTAGACAGTATTTAACGTCGAGCGATGGCAATTCAAAATCTACCTTCTGGACTTCTGACTCCCGACTCCCAACTCCTGACTCCTGACTCCCAACTCCTGACTCCCGACTCCTGACTCCCGACTCCCAACTCCTAACTCCCGACTCCCGACTCCCGAATCCCGACTCCCGACTTACGGCAGTATCCCTTCCGGTACGAGCCAGGGATGCATGTCGATTGATAACCTGCCAGCCTGCACGGACGGGTCGGTCGCTGCTAGTTCTTTCGCTTCCTCCAATGAGGCAGCCCTGAAGACAAAAATCCCACGTAGGTGACCGTTGTCGCCAAAGGGACCGGCCACAACCAGCTTCTTCGTTTCTGCTAATCTTTTGATGTTGGCCATGTGCGCCTTCTGCAGTTCTTCGGTTTGAGGCGTTTTCTCCGGGGTCCACTTCTCGCCGCGTGAAAGGAAGCCGATGTACGCAGTAGTCATTTTCATAGGCGACGCGGCTTTCTTCATTACTTCTTCCGACCACCAGGGATGCATCTCGACCGAGAAGTAACCTGCCTTCACCGCCGGATCCGCCTCAGACCAAGCAAGGGCTTCGGTGGCGGATTTTGCGCGCAAGACATAGAGGCCGCGGATCTCACTCTCATCAGTAAGCGGCCCGCCAATAACGGCCTTACCCGAATCGAGCAAGCTGGTGAAGTAGGCGAGATGCTGCGTGAGGATCTCCATTCTCTCCGGCGTTTTCTTATCCGTCCACTGCGGTCCGCGTTTTAGCAGAGCCATGTGGAATTCCACCATCTTGAACGCTGGAGCGGGCTTCTCCTGAGCAATCATGGGCGTTGAAATCGCCACCACCAATAAACAAATAATCACTGTCAGTAGTCTCATCGGTCCCCTTTTTCTGTTCGTTCGGGTTTTAGAACGTACTTGTCAAACCATGGCAGTCTTGACACAAACCACCGCCGGCAAGCCTTCCATGATCGCGCTCCACGACTCTCCCCCATCCTTGGTACCAAAGAGTTTGCCGTTGCGCGTCCCAAAATAGAGACCGGCCGACTCACGAGTGTCGCCCGCCATGCCGTCGCGAAGCACGGTCTCAAACGCATTCTCCTGCGGCAGGCCGTTTGTGAGCGGCTCCCACGACTCGCCGGAATTGCATGTGCGATAGACGCGCAGCTTGGCTTCCGGAGTGCAGCGAAACTCATCGGATTCGAGCGGAATAATGTAGGCCGTGTTCGGATCGTGGTGATCCACTTCCAGGGCGAACCCGAAATCCGAAGGCACACCATTAGCGATGTCTTGCCAGGAATCCGCGCCATCATCGCTTCTGTAAAGTCCCCAGTGGTTCTGCAGGAAGAGACGTTTGGGATTTGACGGATGACTGACGATCTTGTGTACGCACTGGCCAAACTCCGGATACCATTGTTCAGGCGGCAGAAACTGGGCGCGGACGCCTTTGTTGCGAGCCTCCCAGGTTTTCCCGCCATCATCCGTCCGATATACGCCGCCGGTGGAAATCGCGATGTGCGTGCGATCCTTGTTAGCAGGATCGGGCAGGATAGTATGCAAACATAACCCACCGCCGCCCGGCTGCCATTGCGGGCGATGTGGGTGATCGTAAAGTCCTTTTACGAGCGACCAGGTTTCGCCGGCATCATCTGATCTAAACAAAGCCGCAGGCTCGATCCCGCAGTAGAGTGTATTTGGCTCGGCGGCGTTACCGGGCACAATCTGCCAGATCTGTTTGACCGAATTCTCGGCGTCTTCAGGAAACTTAACGCCGTAGGTCTCCGGCTCCGTCCAGGTCTTGCCAAAATCGTTCGAGGTACTCAAGTAAGAACCCCAGTAAGAGCTGTTCACAGCGGCCCAGAGACGATTGCGTCCGTCACGAGCGTCGTAGGTCATAGCGTAGATCGCCCGGCCGGGAAAATATGGCCCGCCCACCTCCCATTTCTTCCTGCTCGCGTCGGAACGAAGAACGAAAGCACCTTTCATCGTACCGATAAGCAGGAGGGCGTCACCGGCATTAGCATTAACGTGATTTGTCTCAGGCATAGCGGAACTCCGTAGAGATATTTTTGGTTGCGAACGAGTCTGAGTCTAAAGGGAAACCGATGTTTCACGCAAAGTGGTAACTGAATTACAGAACCGAGGAGCCGTAGCGACCGGGTCTTGTTGCGATTCCACTCAAGTAGGGAACAGTAGAACGCTTTTTTAACTCTCTCGATTTCACGGGTTGCGGTTCTAGTTTTTTCCAGTCAAAGATTGCCCATCCAGACCCGGTCGCTACGGCTCCTCGGTTCCGTAATTGAGTGGTAACCGTCCCGATACTCAAATTAAGACACTCCCCCGGAAACCGAGATCTCTATGGTTTCGCCAGCTTTGACAACCGAAGCAATGGTCAAGCCGATCGGCTTAGATAGGAGCGCAACACGGGCGGCGTTGTTTTCCGCAGTAGAGCACTCTTAGCTTTCCATTCCATCGTCCGGCTGAGTTCCACGAGAAACTTTGTCTCGCCGGATTCGAGCATCGCAACCGGAACTCCGTCGCGATAGAGTATGCGGTTGGACGTGTGAGCAGTGATGCGTGCCCCGGGCGTGATGATACCCACCAGGTTCAAAGGATCGGCAGCGCTCACCGAGAGCATGTTGTCGTTAGCCGGCGCGCGACGGATCGCGCGCACCATCCCAACTGCTTCCGGGAGCGCAAACTGTTCACCGGAGATTCCTGCCACAAACCTTCCGCCGCGAATCTCACCGCGTGCCTCCAGCCGATGATAGATACGGAGCAACACTCGCCAGGGCAACGTCAGACCTTCGCGTTCAAGTAAACGCTTGAAAACAACTCCATAGCGCTTCAACAGAATACGCGCGACTTTTTCTATTACTTCGGCAGCAGTTGCGCTGCCTATGTTAGACCCGGTCGCTACCACCACCCCGGGCGGGCTGCCCGCCTGGGGACCCCGGACCGCTCGCGGTTCTGACAAATCGGTCCTTGCGGATGAGTCAAGCACCCCAGCTGGGCTGCCCAGCTGGGGAACCCGTACGTCCGCGGTCCCAGTATTACGTTGAAGGATGCTCCAGCGTCCGGCGCTGGACATTTCATAAACCGCTTCGCGACGTCTTCTTCTGGCAGCCGCTTGAGTCTTGCGATGTGAGGGCGTAAGCAATGCGCGCAGGCCGGTGAAGCTGTCTGACACCACCAGTCCGCTGGCTACCAAATCAGCCAGCGATTCCTCGACCTGGCTGCGTAGAAGTTTAGTGCCTTCAACGATGTCGGAGAAGAACGAGGCGCCGCGGGCTTTCAAATAATCGTAGACCTCCTGGGTGACCGTTGAGAATGTCATCTCCTCAACCACCGGACGCGGAAATACCGAGTTCCAGACGGAAAAGTCTTTACGCCTCAGGAGCGCGATGGGCGTGCTCCGCACGGGCCCTGAGCGCGACTTTTCAGGGGCATTCTTTGAAGCAGCGCCAGGAGTAAGCCGCGCCCAAACCACCTCACCTGACAAACACAAGGCGTCGAGCCAGGCCGGATCGTATTCGACCAACCGACTCGGAAAGATCTCACCTTCCCACGCCGCGGCCGGCGCCTCGAAGCCTTCGAGTTGTTCAATCAACGCCAGCAAACTCTGCGGTCCTTCCATCTGGTGATCGGGCGCAACCTTCTGCCAGTACAAGAGGAAGCGAATGAAATCGGCACTCGAAACCGGCTCAATTTCCTGTCGCAAGCGATTCAGTGTGTAGCTATGAATCCTCGCGAGCAGTCGCCGGGCACACCACTCAGTTTCTTCGGTTCCGGGTGTGAAGCGCCCGCGGAGAACAAAGCCCTCGGCCTCGAGTTTCAATAGAGCGCGGTCCACGTCGCTGACAGCGAGCCCTGCTGAGGCAGCCAGGCCCCTCGCCGTTACCGGTCCCAAGCCTTCGAGACGGCCACGCAGCAGTTCGACCAATGCGTCCTCAAATGACCACGTCGTTTCGATAAACGAGGCAGGTGCGGTGATCAAGGGCTCTAAAATTGCAGCGGGGAAGACCACCTGCAACTGCGGCAGACGCTCAGCAGCAACCCAAAGCCTTTTCCCCGGAAGCGTCTGCTTACCTGCTGGGACCGCAGGCGTCTCGCCTGCATTGCCCGCGCTACGCTCAATACCCGAGGAAGTCTCTGACGTAACCACAGCAGGCGAGACGCCTGCGGTCCCGGCATCGAGCACTGCTGCGCGCCTATCGCCGGCTAACACCTTCAGAAATTCTTTCCACTCGACAGGTGTCCCCTCAGTCTCATCAACTTCATGTGAGATTGAACGACGGCCCGCAGCTTCGTCTACCGCAAACTCACCCAGAAGGCCTTCCGCTTCAGTGATGAATCCCAATTCCACCAGCGCATCGTGAAGCTCGTCCGGATTCTGAACTTGCGGCCAGGCTTCCAGACGCACCCGGTCGATTGCTGCCTGGTCCAGCTTGCCGATATCCGCTGCAGTTGCCGGATCGAGCCAACGTCGCTGAGACACAGCGCGCGTGCGTCGCTCCTCCAACGGAGCGTCGTCAAGGTAAGCGTAAGGCCGGGCGTTGAGTATTTCCGCCGCGAGCGGTGATGGTTCCAGCAGGTCGCGGGCAAAGAGGTTCTTTTCGTTGCGTTCAATTGCCGCAAGGAGCGCTTCGAGGCTGTCGACATCCATGGCCTCTTCGAGACAATCGCGCACTGTTTGGCTCACCAGAGGATGTTCGGGAATCTCACGTTGACCGGCTAGATTCTCCGCGCAGGCGACTTGATCCGGGAAGACTGCAGTCAGCAAGTCCTCGGCGTTCATCCGCTGAAGCTGGGCGGGAATCTTTTTGCCGCCGCGTCTTCGGAGCACAGCCAGAGCGCGAGTCACATTCCAGCGCCAGCGGATGTTCCACATCGGCGCATCAAGCAATGCCTGACACAGCAATTCGCGAACGGTTTTGGAATTCAGGTAATGGAAAACGTCAACAAGAGGAAAACTGTGGGTAGGACCAAGGGAAAGAACTATGGCATCTTCTGTGGCCGCAGCCTGCAACTCAAAATTGAACTGTCGGCAGAAGCGCTTGCGCAACGCCAGGCCCCAGGCACGATTCAGCCGGCTGCCAAAAGGCGAATGCAACACGAGTTGCATGCTGCCGCTGTCGTCGAAGAAACGTTCGAGGACGATGTTGTCGAGCGTAGGCATTACACCCAACGCGGCCTTGGCCGCAGCAAGATACTCAACAATCTGTTCGGCAGCGGATCGCGAAATTCCGACTTCGTCCACCAACCAATCCACTGCCGCACAGAGTTCAACCCGTGGCCTTCCCCCGTTCTCTTCTTCGCCCTGCAACTCGCTAGAACGGCTGGCATCGTCCGCTTGCTCTAAACTCTCTGCGGTCTGAACGTGACCCGCGTTACCGTTGGCGTCAAATGTCACTCTCTCGTCAATTTCCTCGCGGAGCCGCGAAACGGCCGCCGAAAGTTCATGTGTGCGCGAGGGAGCCTCGCCTAGCCAGAAAGGAATCGACGGCGGTTGTCCCGCCGCATCTTCAACCCGCACCTTGCCCTGCTCGACACGCAGTACCCGCCAGGAGGTGTTTCCCAACTGGAAGATATCGCCCTGCAAGCTCTCAATCGCGAAATCTTCATTGACCGAACCAATCACCAGCCCACTTGGTTCAAGCACCACGGCATAATCCGCCGTATCGGGAATCGCTCCGCCGGAAGTGATGGCCGCCAGCTTCGCGCCACGTCGACCTCGCAAACGCTGGTTGACGGCATCATGATGTAAATAGGTTGAACGGCGGCCGCGCTTTGTCGAAAACCCTTCGGCAAGCATGCGCACGATAGCGTCGAAATCCTTCCGCTCGAGATTCCGATACGGAAAGGCTCGCCGCACCATCGCGAAGAGCGCGTCTTCAGTCCATTCTTCCGCTGCCACGGTGGCCACAATCTGCTGGGCCAGGATGTCCAGCGGCTGTTCCGGAATCGAGAGTCGATCCAGCTCGCCCCTCTGCACCGAATCAATCAAACCGGCGCATTCCACCAACTCATCACGCGAGAGGGGAAAGATCCTGCCTTTGGGAAAACCGGCAACGGTGTGGTTTGACCGTCCGACGCGTTGCAGGAAACTGGCAATTGAGCGAGTGGAGCCGATTTGGCAGACCAGATTAACGTCGCCAATATCGATCCCGAGCTCCAATGACGCGGTGGCTACCAGCGCGCTCAACTCCCCAGCTTTCAATCTCTGCTCAGCCGCAAGCCGCTGTTCGCGCGCGAGGCTGCCATGATGGGCAGCAATGTTCTCATCGCCAATGCGCTCTCCCAGATGACGGGCCACGCGCTCGGCAAGTCTGCGCGTGTTTACGAATACCAGCGTGGTTTTATGTTCTCTGATGAGCTGCGCCAGCCGGTCATAGACCTCATCCCAGACGTCGCCAGACATCACGGCCTGCAAGGGCGACTCCGGGACCTCAATTGCCAGGTCAAGCTTGCGCGTGTGTCCGGTATCAATAATGGTGCAGTTTGGCCGACCGTCAGAACCGATTTCAGCCGAGCCCACGAGAAAGCGCGCCACCTCTTCAATGGGTCGCTGCGTTGCCGACAAACCCACGCGAATGAGTCTTCCACCCCAGCGGGGCTGCCCCGCTGGGGACCCCGGGCTGCAATTTCGAAGTTCGGATTTCGGATTTCGGATTTCGCTGTCGTCACTTTGACCGTGCTGCTGGATGAGTTGTTCAAGGCGCTCAACTGAGAGAGCCAGATGCGATCCGCGCTTGTCTCCGACAACGGCGTGAATTTCGTCAAGAATCAATGTGCGAGTGGTTTGCAACATTCTGCGACCACCATCGCTGGTCAGCAGAATGTAGAGCGACTCGGGTGTTGTTACGACGATATGCGGCGGGCGCTTGGTCATTGCGGTGCGTTCGGCGGCCGGCGTATCGCCAGTGCGCACTAAGGTACGGATGCTGATTTCCGGCAAGCCCATAGCTTGCAGCTCCTGCTGAATTCCCTCGAGCGGAATCTGCAGGTTTCGCTGAACGTCGTTACTCAGAGCTTTTAAGGGCGAGACGTAAACGACGTGAGTGGTATCGTCGAGCTTTCCCTCGATGCCTAGCCGAACCAAATCATCGATTGCGGCGAGAAATGCAGCGAGTGTCTTACCCGAACCGGTGGGCGCCGCAATAAGAGTGTTGCGGCGCGCTTTGATTGCCGGCCAGGCAAGCTCCTGCGCGGCCGTGGCTGAGGGAAAAGTCTTTTGAAACCAGCGTGCGACTGCGGGGAGAAAAATTTCGAAATTCATGGAAGCGGAATTATACCGCGAGGAGCCGAAAATTGCACACATGAAACGGTGGCCTAGGGGTGGAATGTTTCGTGTGACTGCGATCAAGGCCGGAAGTGTTCAACTCTGAGAAGATTATCCAACTTTTGCGAATTTGCAGGTTAGGAAGGTGGGCACCTTCCCAACCTGCAATTTTCCTCACCTTGAATAGTCAGCTTTAGGTTACATAACTACCCCTCGCAAACTGCCTTGAGATGGTCGAGCGCCTCAGCCCAGGCGGCACGCAGCCCATCAGCTTCGGCCCGCGTTTGAATCCTGGTGTGATTCACCAGCAAGCCCGTTTTGCCTTTCCCTTTATCCTGAAACTGCACGTCCACCTGTGTGGGGGCGGCGAGACCCTTATTTTCGAAAGTCATGCGGATGTCTTTGTTCTCGCGCACTCTCAGGAACTTGCCGCGGTCGCCGTCCTTATTTTCAAAAGCGCCACCATCCTTCACTTCAGCCTTGGTCACGACTCCGAACCACTTGCTGAGCTCCGGCCCGCTCAACCAGGCAGCGAATACGTCATTGGGTGGGGCGGCAATCGTCTTAGTGGCGCACACAAAGTAGCCCTCGAACAATCCGTCCTTCTTGCGCACATCGTGGTGCTTTTCATATTCGACCGCAATCGTAGCGCACCACCACGGATCAACTTTCAGTTCGTAGAGATGGTTATTGATGGCGCGGCGCCCCTGCTTCAATCCATCCATCTTATCCAGTGCGACGAACCATTGATCGAGTGTCTTCCCCGTCGCCGCCTTGGCCGCTTCGTTCGTAACCGGATGATCTGACCTAAAAGTGCTTTTCATGAGGTTTGCTCCTTCTTGTCCGCAGATTGCGCCGATTATACAGATTAAGAATTTTGCTTAACTACAACTGGTGCAGTTTCAAATCGCTGCCGATGAAGTTTTGTAGTGCCACCCCACTCCGGAACCGCAAGCGGTAGCCACTGTGTGAAACTCCATGTGCTAGGTCTGCGGATTAGGGGGCAGTGTAGATTGTGAATCATGGAGGCGGTCGTTATTCAAACTGCTTCTTGAATTCCTCGAACTGCTGTTGCAGGGTTCGAAACTCTTCTTTCAAACCCTCGATCTCTTGTTCAAGCTTCCCTACTTTGTCCGATTCGCCGTGCTTGGGCTGCCTGGTCTTTGAATGGGCCTCCACTTCCGTGAGAAATTCCGGGCTGGGCGCCCCGGAAAGCAGATGAACGAACCGTGCATCCTTCTGCCCAGGCTGACGCGGCTGCCGAACAACCAGAGCCTCAGGCTCTTTTGAGATTAGCGCATTGAGTGTCGTTTCCACTTCCTCTAACCCGGAAAACTCATGAAACCTCGAGGCGTTCCCGCGCAGTTCGCCCACTGTCTGTGGACCGCGCAGCATGAGTGCCCCCATCACCGCCAGCTCTGGCGGGCTCAGGTGCATAACTTCAGTCATAACGTGCTTGTACTTGGGCACCCGGCTGCTGCTGCCATGAAAAACGTAAGTAAGACTCTTCTCACGCAGACTCTCCAAAACCTGGGCGACAGTGTTTTCGTCGTATGCAGTTACCGGATTGCGGTTGTTCTTCTGATTACATGCAACAGTCAGCGCGTGGAGGGTCAAGGGATAGTACTCCGGCGTGGTGAGCTGCTTCTCAACCAGCGAGCCGAGCACTCGGATCTCTACGTCGTTTAGCATCGTGGGCCTAAAGCGTTCAACTAGCTCTCGAGCTTTTGGGAAAGACGTTACGGGCCGAGTCGCATCGCTCAGAGATCTCTCGCACAACGAAATCCTGAAATCATCCAACGCTCATGAGCATGAAAGAAGTTGCGATAGGTGGTTCGGATATGCAGCTGGGGCGTCGCGTATGAGCCGCCACGCAGGATTTTCTGATTAACGAACCATTTATCGTTATACTCATCGAATTCCGATTTGAAGCCCGGATATGGAACGTAGTCCGAACTGGTCCACTCCCAGACGTCTCCGATCATCTGGTGACAACCGTACCTGCCCTTGCCGTCCGGAAAAGCGCCGATTGGCGTCACGCCCCAGTGCTCACTCTCCAGTAGATTCGCTTTGGAGTTAGTCGCGATATCGTCACCCCAGGGGAAAGCCCTTCTATCTCCAGTGGTAGGATCAAAGCAGGCGGCTTTCTCCCATTCGGCTTCGGATGGCAAACGCTTCTCGGCCCACTTGGCGTAAGCGGAAGCCTCGTAGTAGCTGACGTGAGAAACGGGCTCGTCCGCCTTGCTCTCAACCGGGTGAAAGCCGTTGAAGTCTCGAATCATCCATTGGCCATCGCGAACTTCCCAGTAGAGCGGAGCTTGCCACTGCTCCTTCGACACCACTTGCCAACCTTCCGAGAACCACCAGCGGAAATCCCGATATCCTCCGTCTCTAATGAACTGAAGGAAATCACCGTTGCTTACCGGCGCACGGTCAATAGCAAAATCTTGAAGGAACACATGGTGCGCAGGCTTTTCATTGTCAAACGCGAACGCTGGTACCGCAGGCGTCTCGCCTGCCGCCCCTGAGCCATACATCAACTCCCCAGCCACCTCGGCTCCATAACCAAGACAGAACAACCCACCCTCGACTTCCGCCATTCCCTCAACAGTCTGAGATGCCGCCGGCGCCGGTTTCACATCAGGCGTGTACAGGTCGCAGAGCAGGTGCTTGATGTCATAAACCAAAAGCTCCTGGTGTTGCATCTCGTGCTCCAGCCCCAGTCTTACCAGCGAGCGCACTTTGTCAGCCTGCGGGTGATCGGCCCACTTCTCCAGGAACTCGATCATCAGGTCATCAATGCGCCGGCGATATTCGAGCGTTGCCTGAACGGTCGGGCGGGATTTGGTCCCGCGTTTCGCTCGCTCGATGCGCGCGCCGAAGCCTTCGTAATAGGAGTTGAAATAGAAAAAAAAGTCTTCGGAGTAAGTCTGGTAGCCTGGGAGATAACTCTGCAGCAAAGTCTCAAAGAACCAGGATGTATGACCTACATGCCACCGCGGCGGACTCATGAATTCGGCGGTCTGTATTACGTAGTCCTCAATCTCCAGCGGCGCGACAATTCGCATAGTCCGCGCGCGCACCCTGCGGTAAAGCTCGGATAATGTTCCCGTGTGGGTCTTTGCCAGGTTCTGGGTTGTTGAAACCATTGTTCTTACCTCACTGTGATTGAGCACGCGCCTCGCTCCAATACACGTCCTATCACCTCGGCTTGCGAGTAGTTCTCACGCAAACGCGCAAGCATGTCTGTCGCGCGCTCAGGAGGAATTGAAATCAACATGCCTCCTGCCGTCTGCGGATCAAAGAGTAAACTGCGAGTTTCTTTGCCAATCGAATCGGCAACTTCAATGTCCTTTCCGACATATTCTCGGTTCGTCTTGTCACCACTGGTTAGCATTCCCTGGGCTGCTAACTCAAGCGCGCCTTCCAGCAAAGGGACCGCTTTCGAATCTAACTCAATCGTTACCTGGCTAGCCTTTGCCATCTCCCAGGCATGGCCAAGCAGGGCGAAGCCGGTGACGTCAGTAGCGCCCTTGACACCAAACTCGCGCATCGCCTCCGCGGCATATCTGCCTGGGGTCAACATAGTCTCGACTGATTTCGATGCCACTCCCTCATTTGTCTTCCCCCATTTGATTCCCGTGGAAATAACTCCAGTGCCAATCGGTTTGGTCAAAATGATTACATCGCCGGCGCGCGCGCCGGAATTGGTAGCTATCTTGTTCGGATCGATTACGCCCGTTACTGAATAACCAAACATGATCTGTTCATTGTCGACGCTGTGCCCGCCGATCAAGGTAACTTCGTATTTGTTCAAAGTCTCCAGGCCGCCGCGCATGATCTCGCCGAGAATCACGGGATCTACACCCTTCTTAGGAAAACAGGTAATGGCCATCGCCGTTACCGGGGTACCGGCCATTGCCCAGACATCGTTAATCGAATTGAGGGCGGCGATTTGTCCGAAGACCAGAGGGTCGTCAACGATAGGCGTGAAAAAATCGAGCGTCTGGACAATTGCCAGGTCGTCACGAAGACGGTATACACCCGCGTCGTCGGCGGTATCGAAACCGACAATCAGATTTTTGTCAAAAGGCTGTTTTGGTAGCCCGCTCAAAACCTGAGCGAGTATGCTAGGGCTCAGCTTAGCCGCTCACCCGGAGCAGGAAACCATCTCGGTCAGACGCATGAAAAACACCTCCTTTCATCGTATTTAATTCAGCAACTTAAGTGCTAGTGTTTATACCACCAATGGGCTGGAGTTCGCATCGCGGGGGGAGTTAAAGCAGAAAGAGCCGCGGATTTGCGCGGATGAACGCGGATCAGACCATGACCAAATAGGATAAATGGAGCTCCAGCTTTCTTAAGTGCTTAGCAAACATGGCTTTTCAGATTCGCGTAATCCGCGTTTATCCGCGGCTAAGATTTATCCGCGGCTAAGACATGAATAAGATTCGCATCGGACCCGCCGGCTGGTCATACAAAGACTGGGAGGGGGTTGTCTATCCGCAGAAGCCAGGCGCAAAATTCGATCCGCTCGCCTACCTCGCCAAGTTCTTCGACACTATCGAGATTAACAGCAGCTTCTACCGGCCCCCGGCCGCCTCAAGCGCGAAAGCCTGGGCAAAACGTGTTGCTGAAAATCCTGAATTTAGGTTCACGGCCAAATTGCACCGAGTCTTTACTCACGATCGCGGCAAAGCGACCGAAGACGATGAAAAAGCCTTTCGCGAAGGGATTGATCCGCTGGCTGAAGCCGGGAAGCTAGGCGCTCTATTGCTTCAGTTCCCCTGGTCGTTCAAGAACACGGATGAGGGGCGGGCCTATATGTTAAGGCTAATCAGTCGTTTCAAGGATTATCCGCTGATAGTGGAGGTCCGTCATGCCTCCTGGAACAATCCGGCCATCTACGAAGAGCTTGAAAAACGGGAAGTAGGCATTTGTAACATCGACCAGCCCATTTTTAAGAAGTCAATTAGACCATCGGCTCTGACTACTTCGCCGTTAGGCTATGTTCGCCTGCATGGCCGGAATTATCAAAATTGGTTTAGGGAGAAGGCTGTTAGAGACGAACGCTACAATTACCTCTACTCGGCGGACGAGCTCGAGCCCTGGATCGTGAGAGTTAAAGAGGTCGCCAAGCAGTCTAAAGAGACTTACGTAATCACCAACAACCATTTCCTGGGGAAAGCCGTGGTGAATGCACTGGAAATCAAATCAACACTCGAGGAACGGCGAGTTCCGGCTCCGCTTCCTTTGTTCGAAAAGTATCCCCGGCTAGCCGATTCCGCCACTCCCGAACCGGCTCCGTCCGATTCCAGCGAACCAACCTTGTTCAGTTAGCAATCGAACTTGCCTAGCATGTTGCTGAAAGGTGGCGAGCAACAACAGTAAAGTAATCATCTAGCCGCGAAGCTGCGCGGATTAAACGCGGATCTGAAAAGCCTTACTCCAATTGCTTGCTTGCTGCTGTCTAAATTCGCGTTCATCCGCGTGAATCCGCGGCTAAAGCCTGCTAGGAAATTATCTGAGCAAAGGAAACCGGTAAGCCGTCCGGATCAATGCAAACGGCGAGTCTTATTCCCACCTTCTCTCGAGTTTGTCGCGGTAGAACTCAACCGACCGCGCCATGCGGAGACAATCACCATTGTGTAATCAATCTGCTTAAACATGCTGCTTAGGGCTCCTATCCGTTAGGAATTAGAGAAACTGAGCCACAGATTTCCACGGATAAGCACTGATAGATTTTTTACCATCGGCATTGGAAGCACTTTTTCAGATTCGTTGTGATCTGAGTTTATCGGTGGCCTTGCTTCTTTCGGTTTTTGCCTGTGCCCATGGCAACTAGAACGTCAAACTCGTCCTTGGTTAGCGGCATCACCGAAAGTTGCGACTGTCTGATTAAAGGAAGCCCACTAAGACGCTTGTCATATCGAATTGCGGGCAGTAGCACCGGCTTCGGAAAGGCCTTGACCGGCTTCAGATCAATGGCAACCCATTGAGGATCCGCTGCGGTCGGATCCGGGTAAGCCCCTTTTACAACCTCGGCGATGCCTACCACGGCTTTGTCTTTACCTGAGTGGTAGAACAGCACCCTATCTCCTGCATGCATTTCGCGCAGGTTATTACGAGCCTGGTAGTTTCTCACGCCGGTCCAGTCAGTTTTTCCGTCGTCGACGAAGTTGTCCCAAGAGTAAGTTTCCGGTTCCTGCTTAACCATCCAGTGCTTGTTTTTTGTGGTCTTCTTCATTTTGGCACCTGCGGCAATTGCCCTACCCTGCAACTTCAGCCTAAAATGTTTGACTCAGTCCATTATATCCAACCGAAACAGGAGAGAATTCAGCCTAAAGAAGGAACTGTAGCTCCCCCATTTACGACGACCGACGCTGATGGACAGACGGTGAGTCTCAAGGATCTTCGCGGGCAAAAAGTGGTGTTGTATTTTTATCCGAAGGATGACACTCCCGGCTGCACAAAAGAAGCTTGTTCCTTCCGGGATGCATTTTCCCAGTTTAAGAAGCGCGGCATCGAGATTCTGGGCGTATCTCCCGATAAGGAAGCGTCTCACCAGAAGTTTACTGCCAAGTACAAGTTGCCCTTCACGTTATTAGCTGACACGGATAACGCTATTGCAGACGCTTACGGCACTTACGGCGAGAAGAAGTTTATGGGCCGAACCTACATGGGCGTCAAACGAACCACTTTTCTAATCGACGAGAAGGGCAAGATCAAGAAGATTTTCGAGAAGGTCAACCCGGAGGAGCACGCTCGCGAGGTTCTCGACGCTTTTAAGGATTAAACACCGGCTCGAATCTCTCTAGGGGGTTAGGCTGCGAACCAACCGCCAATTTTCTCCGGCTCGCCTTCGGGTTTCTTGCCAGGCATTAATCCCTGCAAGGCACTGAAAGAACTTGGTACGTCTGGCTTCCGCCTCGGGATCTTCAGTTCGCCCTCAGCTGGGGAAAAAGCCAACCGCGAGGACTCATTTATGAAATACATCCGAGTGTTATCGATAACTTCGGTGCGGATTTCACGAGTCCACAAAAGGAGATTCGCCAGCGCGTCACCTATCTCATCTTTCCCGAGCTTCGTCTCCTGGGCAATTTCTTTTTGAGTCCGAGCATTTTTCCTAATCGCCTCACGCACACGCTCGATGGGGGATAACTTGCTGACTACTCTGGTGACATGTTGAGCGGCAGCGTAAGAGTCGCTGTCTGCCAGTGACATGTCGTTGGATTCCAAAGCCTGCAGGGTCACATATCGCTTGCGCGCGCACTTGTATTCCCGCAATGCTTGCCGGCTATCTGTTACTTTCTTGCGTATGCAGCTCTTGCAGTAAAGGTTTCGCCCGTCTTTGCGTGCCCGGCAAATCCCAAACTCAGACACCGGTAACGCTTGATTACAAAGGGGGCAGTCTTTTGTCTCAAGACTGAGGTTTGATTCTGCTTTCATTTCAGCGCTCCACCAGCAAACTGGACACCTCGCTTGCGAGGTTCGCTGAAAGAGGACACGTAACCACTAGCCGGTGGACTGGGAAAGTCCAGTTCGGTTTCTGCGGATCGCGGTGAAGTCATTGGTTGGCGAAGGAAACCCGGGGGGCCAGGTCGATTCGCCTAAGATTGCCAGCGCAACTTCAGTTCACCGAAGTTGCGCATCACTAACCTTGGAGTCAGTTGTTACGTAGCAGGTTTATTTCGGGGACTGTGCGAGAGATATTTATAAGAGCTAGTAACCCACCAACACCTCCAAAACCAAGTGCCGACTTCAACTTTTCTTTCTGGCGATCACTCCCTTTCAGCGAGGGAGTCGCATTATAGTCATCGACGAAATTTTTGCAACCAGTTTTTCGCGCTGCGGTGGTCCACGATGCACGAATGTAAATCTAATCTGATTTACAACTCGTAGCTCTCTGATCGCGAATGCAAACAACTCTCTTGCGAGAGGATAGATGATCACGCACCTGATGATCTCAACACTACAATCGATCGTTTTCGAAAAAAGTTGACTTTGCCACCTTATGAATTCCGAACAAAATTGGATTTCTTGATTTCGCCACAAACCGTTCGCCGTCCGTTTGACGCAACACGTTCCACTCACCTCGGCGTGGTCCCACTATTAGTAGGATTTCATTCTGGAGACTGTCTCGGCGGTGAGCAGAATCAGATCGATCAAGAACATTTGATAGGAAGAAGTTTTTGCGGCGAAACTATTTCAGAAATTATAAATACATTTTCCTTACAATTATTTGGTGAGCAACGGGCAGCAAAATGTTTTTGAGATCAAAGCACTTGCGTCATGCCGCACGCGTGTGCAAAGTGCTATAAGTCTTCACCTGGAACAACCTTGCAACAAGTGACAATTCGATTTGCACCACGTTTTTCCACAGAACCTGTGGAAATGTCTTGAATGGTTCCTTGCTTTTCGTGATTACCGCCGGGCTCGGTCTTTCAACCGATAAACAAATTTGAGCCCCGACCAAACATCATTCACCGCGCAAATTTTGACGTCAACCAGACCCGCATCCAAACCGATGCGCTGAACATTAGTGAAGGAAAGATCTGTGGCCACGCCTGAACTCTTCTTGGGCCAAACTACCCACAGCATTCCGTTTGCTACGAGATTCGCCGCCAATAATACAAACTTTCTTAGCAACTCCGCCTCAGAATTCACAAACAGCAAAATCATATCTAGCGAGGCCGTAGCACACGGCGCAAACTTCGCCCTATCTGGTAGGGAGCCTAACTCTTTCAGAAATCCTTTTGGTGAGTTTACTAACGCAACACGGAAGCCATCCTTGATTCCCAGCTTCTTGATGAGCGGTGTTCCTGAATAACCAGCCATATCGTCCTCCAAGTCGCACAAAAGAGTCATCTGATTTCTAGATTCAAGAACTCATCGTAGCCAGCCAGAATGAGCCGCGGATTTGCGCGGATAAGACCTGACCAAATACGATTACATGAGTTCCAGCGATGGTTTGCTGTTTCGCGATCACGCTTTTCAGATTCGCTTCATCCGCGTTAATCCGCGGCTAACATGTGTTTCGGCTACCAGAGTTTTAACAGCTTCCACCATGAGAAACCGAAGATTACCCAAATAGGAATATTGACTAGGGAAGCCAGCAATCCCAGCAACCACCATCTCCGTTGCGTAACATAACCCGCCCCAAAGTAAATTGGCGCCGGGGTTGTGCCATAGTGCGTCAATGATGCGTCAAGATTGGAAAAGTAGGCGAGGGACAGCACTGCTAGATAAGGAGGCGCTCCAGCTGCCAGAATCACAGTCAGAAACGGAATATACATGGCTGTCGCGTGGGCGGTAATGCTCGCAAAGCCATAATGGGCATAAAAATAGACGAGCAACAACAGGGCAAGCGCCGCCCACCACTTCCAACCTGAAGTAAACCCGGCTGCTGTTTCTGCGAATCGCTTGGTAATTCCGGTTTCCCCCAGCGCCTCAACCATGCGCACCAAGCCGCCGTACCAAATGAAAACGTCCCACGCGCCACGCTCGCTAATTACGTCTTCCCAACTCAACACCCCACTCAGCAACAGAACGCAAATTCCGACCAGAGCCACAACTGCATAGTTTATTCCGTGAAAGACAGTTGTCATCCATAAGCCAGCTACCAGTGCAAAAACGATGAGCATAATCTTCTCGCCCCAGGCCATCCTTCCCATCCGCTTCAGTTCTAAAGCCGCGAGTTCTGCGGCAGCTGGAGTATGCTTAACCTCGGGCGGAAAGATTCGGTACAGAAGCAGCGGGACAGCGATCAAGGACAACACGCCGGGCACAATCGCTCCGAGTGCCCACTGTGAATAAGTCAATTCAATTCCGGTGACCTCTTGCGCAAACTTCGCAATTAGGACATTCGAAGCCTGACCAGTCAGAAACATTGCACAGATGATGACATCACACTGGTAGACAAGCGGCATCAGGAAGGCCCCAAGCCGACCCGCTGTGGCTCCAGGCTTGGATTCATAGGCCTCGGCAAGGCTCTTCGCTACCGGGAAGATTATCCCGCCTGAGCGCGCACCAGTCGACGGGATGATCATCGCCAGAAGCATGTCTGTGGAAACGAGAGCGTAACCAAGTCCCAGCGAATGGCGTCCGATAGCTCGAATGAACAGAAAAGCAATGCGCCTTCCCAGCCCTGTCTTAATCATCCCTCGCGACATGAAAAAAGCCGCGAGTACCAGCCAAACAATTGGATCGGCATATCCTGATAGAGCGTCGCGGACAGGCAGAACACCGGTCAGCGCGATTGCAGATACTCCCATGAGCACAACCGCGCCGCCCGGCACAGGGCGGACGATTGAACCGGTAATCGTGGCCACGAAAATTGCGAGTAGACGCCAGGAGTTAGGTGTGATTCCTTCCGGGGTCGGAATGAGAAGTACCGAGAGTCCGGCCAGCAGGACGATTCCCCATCTGACCAACTGGCTTCCGATTTTCGAGTGAGTTTCCGCAGGCTCGGCAGTTTCTGGGGTACCGTCGTCCGGTGCTGGGGGCACATCTTCGTCCATCAAGCGGTCCTTCCGGCCTTCAGAATCCAGTGGGAAAGCTTTCGGGATACTATTATGTTGCAATTACTTACTCAAGCTTTTGATTTTTTGGCCGGGCGTTCCAGATATATGAGGTTAAGGAGTGGTAATTTGAATTGGAGTCGATCGACCAAGCGCCAAAGGCGCGAAATGCATAATTCTGGGGCACCGCCCCAGGACAGGTCTGGTTAACTACATACCGCTGAAGGCGCGGCATTAAGATGAGATACGTAACAGTTTTGCGCGGAACCATTTCGACCTTCAGCGCTGATTAACGGTAATACTGCGTTCCTGGGGCGGTGCCCCAGGCTTTTGCATTTCGCGCCCTTTGGCGCTTGGTTGATTTGTGTCAATTTCACATTAGGACACGACCAAGGTTGATCAATCGTTAAGTGGACGCACGCACAAAACCCGCAGACACCTTCGCTTCGTAAGTACTAAGTAACTGGGGCAACCTGAAACGCGCACGAAGGTTCGAACTGAAAATGCTAATTAAGAAGCCGGACGATATTAAAGCCAGCGAAATAACAGATAAGCAGGTCTATTTGGACCGGCGCTTGTTCATGCGAGGGGCGGCGCTGGCCGCAACCACGGTTGCGACGGGACTGCTCTATCGCAAGCTAAATCCGCCGCCAGCCGAAACGCCTAAAGGTGAAAAGCTGGCGGACTTTGCGAAACCGACTTCAGACGCAGCTCTTGGTGAGGGGTTTACGGTTAACGAACAGCTCACACCACTCGAAGACATAACCAACTACAACAACTTTTACGAGTTTTCCACCGACAAGGGCTCTGTTGCCTCGGAATCGAAGGGGTTTGTAACCAAACCCTGGACCGTTTCCGTCGAGGGCTTGGTTAACAAGCCACGAACCTTTGACCTGGACGAGTTGCTGAGTTTCCCGCTCGAAGAACGCGTCTATCGACTTCGGTGTGTGGAAGGCTGGTCGATGGTTATCCCCTGGATTGGCTTTCCACTGGCCAAGCTTCTGGAAAAGGCCGAACCAACCGAACAAGTAAGATACGTGGCGTTTCAAACACTCTATGATCCGAAACGCATGCCTAATCAGCGAACGGGTGTACTTGATTGGCCTTACGTGGAAGGATTGCGGCTTGACGAAGCAAAACACCCGCTGACCATCCTCGCCACCGGCCTCTATGGTGAAACTCTGCCGCCACAGGACGGTGCGCCCATCCGTCTGGTTGTCCCATGGAAATACGGATTCAAGAGCATCAAATCAATCGTCAAAATCCAACTGATCGCAGATGAGCCTCCCACGACCTGGAACATTCAAGCTCCAAACGAGTATGGGTTCTATTCGAACGTCAATCCGAATGTGCCTCATCCGCGCTGGAGCCAGGCGAAAGAGCGTCGCATTGGAGAATTCAGAATGCGTGAAACGCTGATGTTCAATGGCTACGCTGAGCAGGTGGCAGGTTTATATACAGGAATGGACTTACGGCGGTATTTCTAACCTTGGAGCACGGCATCTTGGCCGCATTCGAGCCCCAGAGGACTCGACGGCCGTGCCAGTACTTTAAGACTGCGGGCAAGATGCCCGCGCTCCAGGGTAAACGACATGAAAGACACTCGATTCTCGAAACTACTTCTCCTTATTAATGGGCTAGTCCCGCTCGTTTTGCTGCTTTGGGACGTGTACCGTAAACAAGTAGGCACCAACCCGCTCGAGTTTGTTACCCGCACAACGGGCATGCTGACGTTAGTTTTTCTGATGATCACCCTGGCGATAACGCCGGTGCGAAAGATTACGGGACTAAACTGGATCGTAAAGTTTCGCCGAATGGTCGGTCTCTACGCTTTTTTCTATGGCTTTCTCCACCTGGTTACCTATCTCTGGTTTGATCGTTTCTTCAACCTGCGCAGTATGGTTGGCGACATCGTTCAGCGGCCCTTTATTGCCATTGGCATGGCGGCCTTCTTTCTGATGGTGCCGCTGGCTATAACCTCGACCAACAAAATGGTCAGGCGCCTGGGTGGCAA
>Ga0136617_10001141_pt1 | contig 23261 bp, 22 predicted proteins | sample AntDrymUQ3222106_2_FD_129672 | JGI IMG/M metagenome (GOLD analysis project Ga0136617, IMG submission 129672) | Polar desert sand microbial communities from Dry Valleys, Antarctica - metaG UQ322 (21.06) | ecosystem: Environmental > Terrestrial > Soil > Desert | place: Antarctica: Dry Valley...
GCCGAGTCCACTGTCCGCCGCCTGTCGCTCTATCTCCGGTTTCTCGAGGAGTTCGAGGGGCAAGGGATCGACACCGTCAGCTCTGGCGCTCTGGCCTCGCGGGGCGGGACCACCTCGGCCCAGGTACGCAAGGACCTCTCGTTCTTCGGCTCCTTCGGCAAGCGAGGACTGGGTTACCCGGTTCCGGAGCTGGCCGACCGGATGCGTGAAATCCTGGGTCTCAAGCGGCGGTACCGTGTGGGGATGATCGGCGCCGGAAAGATTGGAAGCGCGCTGGTGCAGTACCGCGGATTCAAGCAGCGCGGCTTCGACATCGTGGCCATCTTCGACAGCGATCCAGCGAAGATCGGCCGGCAGTGGAACGGACTCACGGTGCAGGACATTGCCACGCTGGAGAAGGAAGTTGGGCGGCAGCCGCTCGACATGGCGGTGCTCGTAACCCCGGGCGATGTCGCCCAGGCCGTCACCGACAGGCTCATCGCGCTCGGGGTCAAGGCCATTCTTAACTTCGCTCCGGTACAGCTCGCGGTTTCCGACGATGTGGTGGTGAAGACGGTGAACCTGGCGCTGGAGCTGGAGACATTGAGCTACGCGCTGGCGAACCGGTAGTCGTTTCCCCCAGCTACCGGCTGACAGCGTGATTCGCGACTGGCCCCTGGTCCGTCACCCCGAATAACTTGTTGCATGTCCGTTCACGTCACGTCTGAAATCGATGCCTTGCAATCCGTGCTCGTGCACACGCCCGGGCGCGAGCTCGAGGCGGTGACGCCGGGCAACCGGGCCGACTATCTCTACGACGATATCATTGACCTCGAGATCGCGCAGCGGGAGCACCGCCAGTTCGTCTCCGTACTCAAGCGGTTCGCCCGAGTCCTCCAGGTGCGTGATCTCCTCGCCGAGATTCTGCAGCAACCCGACGCGCGCGAGTACCTCATCTCGAAGACGATGGACGTGGTCCCCTCGGATGCGCTGGCCCAACGCCTCAGCGGACTGCCGGCGGAGGAGATCGTGAACATGCTCATCGAGGGAACCGAAGAAGAGAGCGGACCGATCGCCCGGTCGCTGAACGAGGTGGGGTTTGCCTTTCCGCCGCTGCCGAATCTCTTTTTTCCCCGTGATATCGGGATGGTCATCGGTGAGCACGTGGTGGTGGGCGCCATGCGGCACGGCGTGCGCTGGACCGAGGAGCTGCTGATCAACGCCCTCTTCCGCTTCCATCCGGCCCTCGCCAACGCGGGCTTGCTCTACGATGGTTCCGAGGAGCGGCGCAGTAACTACACCCTCGAAGGCGGGGACGTCCACTACCTGCGTGAGGACCTGCTCGTGGTTGGCTTCAGCGAGCGGACCTCCCCCGCGGCGCTGGATCAGCTGTGTGAGACGGTGTTCGCGCAGGGCGTGGTGACCGACCTCCTGGTGGTCGTGATGCCGAAGACGCCGACGGCGATTCACCTCGATATGATCTTTTCCCAGGTGGACCACGAGTTGTGCGTGGTCTACCCACCTTTTTTCGTGGGCCCGGAGCGGCTGGCGGTGCTCCACCGGCGAAAGGGAACCGAGGGGGTGCGGGAGGTGGCCAACTTCTTTGAGGCGCTCCGTGGGGTCAACCTTCCTCTCGAACCGATCTTTGCCGGAGGTGAGCGGCGTATCAGTCAGGAGCGGGAGCAATGGAGCTCCGCCTGCAATTTCCTGGCGGTGCGGCCCGGCACCGTGGTGAGCTATCGGCGTAATGACGCGACGCTCTGCGAGATGGCCACGGCCGGATTCCGGGTGGTGCCCGCCGTCAATTTTCTTGCGTTCGATGACTGGGCCGATGCCAAACACCGCACCGTCATCACCATCGAAGGCAGCGAACTGGCCCGGGGCGGCGGTGGTCCCCGTTGCATGTCACTGCCGCTGCGCCGGGGCTCATGATCGGCACCTCGGCATATCCCGAGAGCACGCTGCTCGAGCGGGTGCTGGCGCAGCTTCGGGCGGGGCCGCGCTCGCCCTCCACTCTCTGTCATGAAGTGCTTGGGCTGCTGGGCGCGCCCGCAGCCATATGCGATCGGGTGGCCATTGCCTTGCTGGGCGCTGATCCGCGGGTGCGGCAGCTCGCCGACGGAAGCTGGTCGCTGGTGCCCGAGGCCCAGGGCTCTCCGCTGCTGGGCGATTGTGCCTTTGCGGTGGTGGATGTCGAGACCACCGGGGTCCGTGCGGGCTATGGAGACCGGATAACGGAAATCGCGGTTGTCGTGGTCCACGGTGAGCGGCGCGAGATCGTGTTCGACTCGCTGGTAAATCCCGAACGGCCCATCCCGCGTGCGGTCTGCGCCATAACCAACATCACCAACGAGATGGTGCGGCACGCGCCGCGATTCTCGGAGCTGACGGAGCGGCTGCTTGCCGTACTGGCGGGGCGGGTGTTTGTGGCCCACAATGCCCGCTTCGACTGGAACTTCGTGAGCGCGGAGTTACGCCGCTCGCGCGATCTCACGCTGGACGGCAACCGGTTCTGCACCGTGCGGCTCGCGCGCCGGCTGGTCAAGGGGGTGCGGTCCTGCGGCCTCGACAACCTGTGCCGCTTCTTCGGGTTCCAGAACGGGGCCCGCCACCGGGCGGGGGGCGATGCGCTGGTCACTGCCGAGCTGCTCTGCCGGCTGCTTGCGCTGGCCCGCGAGGAGGGTGCGCGCACCCTTCAGGATCTGATGGTCATCGAGACGCGGCGCTTCCGTACCCGCCGCCGCAGGCGGCAAGCCATGCCCACTGAACCGCGGGCCGATTCGTGTCAGGAGGAGCTCACGTGACGTTGCTTCACTCGTTTCAGGTCGGCGGCCTGCGCTGTCACACTCTGGAGGGCGGAGTGCAGCGCCTCGACGGCGGCGCCATGTTCGGGGTGGTGCCACGCACACTCTGGCAGACGCGCATCCAGCCAGACGAGCGGAACCGGATTCCACTCGCTATGCGCTGCGTGCTGGTCGAGCACGGCGATGGCCTGGTGCTGATCGACACCGCGCTCGGAAACAAGGAGGATGCCAAGTTCATTGACATCTACGGGGTGGAGAACCAGGGGCTCGAGGGTGCAACCCAGCTGGAGGATGCACTGGCTTCCGCCGGCTTCCTTCCCCGCGACATCAAGTGGGTAGTCAACACCCATCTGCACTTCGATCACGCCGGCGGCAACACCACCATGGATCCGGACCTGGAGAACGATCCGCGCCGCCACGTTCGGCCCACCTTCCCCAACGCCACCTACGTCGTGCAGCGCGGCGAGCTGGATTTTGCCCGGCATACTAACGAGCGCACCCGGGCCAGCTACCTGCCCCACAATTTCGAGCCTATCGCCGCGGCCAACCGCTGGCGACTGCTCGATGGCGATGAGGAAGTGCTTCCGGGAATCTCGGTCCGCCTCACACCGGGGCACGTGCCGTTTCACCAGGCGGTGCTTTTGCGCGATGGGGGGGAGACAGCGCTGTTCGTGGGCGATCTCTTTCCCACCACCGCGCACCTCCCCTTGCCGTGGATCATGGGATACGACCTGGAGCCCCTGCGGACCCTCGAGAGCAAGCGCGCGATCCTGAACGAGGCCGTGGACGGCGGCTGGCGTCTCATCTTCGAGCACGACCCCAGGGTGGTGATGGCAGCTCCGGTGCGGGACGGAAAGACGGTGGTCCTCCGCGATCTCACCCCCGCGCCCGAAGTCGCCAACGTGATTTCCCGTTGACACTTGAGTCGGCGCTAACTAGCTTCCGCACCTTGTGAAAGCGGGGACGCGAAGTCCCCCACCCTGAGCCTGCCGGCCCCGATGCCGCAGCGTAACCGGGTCCGGGCTTCGAAGCGAATCGGTTGGCGCTGCCACCGCAGGCTTCGCCGTCGTGGGCATCCGGTCATTCCCGGGTGCCCTTTTTCTATCTCGCGTGGGAGGCACGAACTGTCCACGAACGATCGCGACAAGCGAACCCGCGTTAACCGCATGATCCGGATCAGCCCCGTGCGAGTCATCACCGCCGCCGGTGAGCAGCTCGGGGTCCTGCCCATCGAGGAGGCCCTGGCGGCCGCCCTGGAGCGCGGGTTGGATCTCGTGGAGGTAGCGCCGACCGCCAGGCCCCCCGTCGTCAAGATCATGGACTACGGGAAGTTCAAGTTCGAGGAGGCCAAGGCTGCGCGCGCAGCCAAGAAAAAGCAGCACATCATCCAGCTCAAGGAAGTGAAATACCGGCCCGGAATCGATGACCACGATTTTGATTTCAAGACCCGCCACGCGCGGGAGTTTCTGGGCGACGGCAACAAGGTCAAGGTGACGATGATGTTCCGGGGCCGGCAGATGGCGCATTTGGAGCTGGGCAAGGCGGTACTGGATCGGGTGGCCGCAAACCTGGCGGACGTGGGCAAGATCGAGTCCGATGCCAAGCTCGAAGGCCGTAACATGACCATGGTGATCGCGCCGAAGTAAGGCGGTACGGCGGTAGATGAAGCGGCGGTAGGTCTACCGCCCGAGACGAGCACAGCGAGCGAGGATCACAATGCCGAAAATGAAAACCAAGCGTGCGGCCATGAAGCGCTTCAAGAAGACCGGAACCGGAAAGCTCAAGCGCTGGCACGCCAACCACAGCCATATCCTGACGAAGAAGACCCGCAAGCGGAAGAACCGGCTGAAGAAGCCGGATCTGGTCAGCTCGGCGGACTTTCCTCGCGTCAGCCGCCTCCTTCAGGCATAAGGATCTTTCATGCCCCGCGTCAAGAATGGCGTTGCCCACCACGCCCGGAAGAAGAAGATCATGGAGGCCGCCAAAGGTGCCCGGGGCGGCCGGAGCAAGCTGTACAAGGCGGCCAAGGAGACGGCCGAGCGCGCCATGCGGTACGCCTATCGCGATCGCCGGAAAAAGAAGGGAGAGTTCCGGGCGCTCTGGATCACGCGTATCAATGCGGCCGCGCGCACGCAGGGGATGAGCTACAGCCGCTTGATGGCCGGGCTTCGAAAGGCCGGGGTGGAAGTCAACCGCAAAGTGCTCGCCGACCTGGCAGTGCACGATCTCGATGCGTTCGCCAAAATTGCCGAGCTGGCAAAGGCGGCGGATCGCCAATAACCGTAGGCCCGCAACATGGCCCGAAACAGCCTCCCCTGAGCCGCCGAAGAGACTGCCCCGAGCGGAGCGAGGGGGCGTTGCGGGGCTACAGAGCCTGATGCCCAATCCAACCGGCTACCCTGAACTCGACGCGCTGCTGCCACGACTCGAGGCCATACCTGACCTCGGTGTGGATGCGCTTGCGTCGGAGCTCATCGCAGTGCTCGGTCGGAAGAGCGGGGCCTTGACCGAAGCTCTGAAATCCCTTCCCTCGCTTCCCCTGGACCAGCGAAAGGGATACGGTGCCGCGGTCAATCAGCTGAAGGCAGGATTCGAGGTGGCGTTTGCCGCCCGGCGAGAAGCTCTGGAGTCGGAACGTCGCCGGAACGAGTCGGCTGGAATCGATCTGACCATGCCAGCCCGTCACCGATGGGTGGGTTCCGAGCACCCGGTGACGCGGGTGGTGGACGAGATCGTCGAGATCTTCAGGGGGATTGGGTTCACCGTGGCCGTCGGTCCCGAGATCGAGACCGACTGGTACAACTTCACCGCGCTGAACTTTCCGCCTGACCACCCGGCCATGGACATGCACGACACGCTGTTCGTCGATGCACCGCCAATTGCGGGTGAGCGGGGTGGCCGGCTGCTCCTCCGGACCCATACATCACCGGTGCAGATCCGCGCCATGCTCGAGTCGCCGCCTCCGGTTCGGGTGATCATTCCGGGCCTGGTGTACCGCAACGACCCGTTCGACGCATCTCACGCCCCCGCCTTCTCCCAAGTCGAGGGGCTGGCCGTCGACGAAGAGATCTCCTTCGTAGACCTGAAGGCCACCCTGGTCCATTTCGCGCACCAGTTCTTCTCCCCCAGCACCCGGGTGCGCTTTCGCCCCTCGTTCTTTCCTTTCACCGAGCCCTCGGCAGAGATGGACGTCGAGTGCCAGCTCTGCCATGGCGGCGGCTGCCCGGCCTGCAAGGGGACGGGGTGGATGGAGATCCTCGGCTGCGGGATGGTACATCCGGCCGTCTTCGAGCACTCCGGCGTCGATGCCGAGCGGTACACTGGCTGGGCCTTTGGCATGGGGCCGCACCGCATCGCGATGCTGCGCTACGGTATACCGGATATCCGGCTGCTGTATGAGGGAGACATGAGGTTCCTGGAGCAGTTCCTCCCGGGCGGGCAGCGCGGCAGCAGGGCGGCGGGGCAGCGCTCATGAATGTCTCTCTCCGCTGGCTTGAGGACTTTCTCCGTCGGCGGCTCGAGGTCAAAGACGTCACCGAGCGGCTGGCAATGCTGGGCGCGCCGGTGGACGCGGTAGAGCCACTCCATCCAGGCCTGGATGACATCGTCATTGGCCTCGTCGAGGAAGTGCGGCCGCATCCCAACGCCGATCGGCTCCGGGTATGTATTGTGAACGACGGCTCGGCGGAACGGCGAAATGTGGTGTGCGGCGCCTCCAATGTGGCAGCCGGACGAAAGTATCCCTTTGCTCCGATCGGAGCCGCGCTTCCGGGCGGCCTTCGAATCGAGAAACGCAAGCTCCGGGGGGAGACATCCGAGGGCATGCTGTGTTCCGCCCGCGAGCTGGGTCTGGGGCAGGACGGCGACGGCATCTGGGAGTTGGCCACCGAGGCGGCGCCCGGCACCCGTCTTCTCGAAGCGGTGCCGCTGGCCGATCACCAGCTGGTTGTCGACGTCGGCCCCAACCGGCCCGACCTGCTGGGGCACAAGGGGCTGGCGCGCGAGCTCTCCGCCTCTCTGGGAGCACCGTTCCGCCTCCCGGTCATCCCCGGGCCGCCCACCATCGACGTGCCCCCGGTCCGCCGGGTGGGTGATAGTGGTGAGGTCGGGGGGGTGGGCGCGGCCATAGAGGACCTCGAAGGGTGCCCCAGGTTTCTGGCGGCTGTAGTGCGGGGAGTAAAGGTGGCGCCTTCTCCCGATTGGCTGGCCCGCCGTCTCGAGTCGGTCGGCGTCCGGTCGATCAACAACGTGGTTGACGCTACCAACTACGTCATGCTCGAGCTCAATCAGCCGATGCACGCGTACGACATCGCGCGCCTGCGGGGCCCGAGCGTGGTGGCGCGGCGGGCACGGCCCGGTGAAACGGTGGTGACGCTCGATGGCGTGGAGCGCAAGCTCACGCCCGAAATGACGGCGATAGCGGACAACGAGGGCGCGATAGGAGTTGCCGGGGTGATGGGAGGTGCGGCAACCGAGGTCACGCCCGAAACCGTGGACGTCTTCCTCGAATGCGCCTACTTCACCCCCAGTGGAATTCGTCGCACCCGCCGGGCGCTGGGGCTGTCCACCGAGGCGAGCTACCGCTTCGAGCGTGGCATCGACCGGTGGGGCGGCGTCGAGGCACTGCGGCGTTGCATCCAGATCGTCGGCGCCACGGCTGGGGGTGAGCTGGTCGGCGCGCCGTTAGACGTAGGCCCTGGTCCGGGCAACCCGCCGCGGATTTTCCTGCGCCCGGCGCGAGTGGCCCGGGTACTCGGGGTAGAGTTGCCCTGGCAGGCTCTCGAGAGCTATCTCGTGGCTATCGGAGCCACCCTCGTCTCCAAACCCGAAGACGGCCGCATCGCGGTCGAGGTGCCCAGCTGGCGTCCTGACCTCGTCGCAGAGGTCGACCTCATCGAGGAGGTTGCGCGTCTCCACGGCTACGAGAAATTTCCCGCCGATCTCCGTCCGTTCCGTCCCGGCACACTGCCCGATGCGCCCATAGAGCGTACCACCGCCGCGGTTCGCGGCGGACTCGCCCGGCAGGGTCTGCTCGAAGTGCTGCCGCTTCCCACCGCCCCCGCTGATGGGCCGGAGAGCGTCCGGCTGTTGAATCCGCTGTCGAGCACCGATGGCTATTTGCGCCGCCGCCTCTTACCGGGGTTGATACGGCTGGTCGAAGAGGGCAACTGGGCTCACCACGTTGCCGACGTACGCCTCTTCGAGATCGGTTCCGTGTTCACGGCCGCGCCGGCGGGAGAGCGCCCCCGGGAGGAGCGCCACGTGGCCGCGGTGCTGACGGGTCACCGGGAGCCGCCGCACTGGACCGGGGCGGGTGCAGAGCCCCTGGACCTTTGGGATCTGAAGGGTCGCTTCGAGGCGGCGGTTGCTCTGGCGGTTCCGGGAGGCACGGTGCAGGTTGAAGGATCCGAATGGGTCGCCCGGGATTCGGAAGGCCGCACCGTGGGCCGGGCCGGGGCGGTAGCGGCCGATGCGCCACCCTGGGCGGCACCTCTTTACGGCTTCGAGCTGGTGCTCGACCCGGCATCGCGGCGTCCGGCTCGGTTTGCGGCACTCCCCTCGACCCCGTCCTCTGAACGGGTGCTCGCCCTCCTGCTCGGCGAAGGTATCGCGGTGCTTCAGGTCGAGGAGCTGCTCGAGCGCGCGGGCGGTGAACTGCTCGAGTCGATCCTGATCGAGAGCGATTACCGGGGGCCCGAGTTGCCCGCCGGCGCCCGAAGCGTGGCGTTCCGCCTTGCCTTTCGGGCTGCGGACCGCACTCTGCGCGACTCCGACGTCGATGCAATCGAGGCGGGAATGCTCGCCGCTCTGTCAAATGAGCTCGGGATCCGGCGGCGTGACGCGGCTGCCCCGCTCGGTGGAGAGTGACCGTGACATACCATTACGAACGCCCCGACCAGAAGGCGATGGCCGACCTCGAGCAACTCCTCCACCATCTGGCCGAGGAGCTGGCTGGCTGGCGCCGGCGAACGCTGAAAGCCGAGGCGGAGCTGCAGGAGGCACGCGCCAACGGTGGAGTGCTCGCCGGACCGGAGCTCAACCAGTCCCGGCAGCGGGTTATCGAGCTCGAAATGGAGAATCAAGCCTTGCGACAGCGCATTGACGGCGCCAAAGAGCGGCTCAAGACCCTCGCCGGCCGGCTCAACTTCCTGGAACAGCACGGCGGGGGCAACGCCGCGTGAGCACAACCAAGAACGCGGTACGAGTGTTCATCGGCGGGGAGGAATACACGGTCCGCTCTGAGCTGCCGCCCGAGTATACCAGAGAAGTCGCTTCCTACCTGGATGCGGCGTTGAAGCGGGTTCGGGACAGTCTCCCAATGGTCGAGTCTCACAAGGCAGCGATTCTGGCCGCCCTCTCCATCACCGACGAGCTCTTCCAGGCGCGCCGCGGCGATCGCGAGGTGGCCGACCGCCTCTCCGCTATGGCAGACGATCTCGCCCGGCTCCTTCCACCAGCCAAGCGCGGTACTCGCGCGGCTTCCTGAGCGGAGACCCGCCGATGATCGAGACCCTTCTCCTGGCGGTCCTCGCCGGGGTGGCGGCTGCACTGGCCGGCGCACTGCTCTTCATCCTGCTCTACACCCGCAGCCAGCGACGCAGCGCCACTGGAATTCTCGCGGTCGCCGGGGTCGAAGCCGAGCGGCTCCGCGGTGAGGGGCAACGTGACGCCGAAGCCTCCAAAGCCGAGCTGCTGCTGGCCGCAAAGATGGAGACTCTCAAGCTGCGGGAGGATCTCGACCGCGAGATCCAGCGGCGGCGGGAAGAATGGGACCGGCTGGAGCGCCGCGCCGAAGAGAGGGCCCGGGCGCAGGAGCGTAAGCTGGAGGAGATCGAGCTCCGGGAGCGCGGCTCCGCTCATCGGGAGGAGGCCCTCACTCAGCGCGAGTCGAGCCTCCGTAGTCGCGAGGGCGAGGCCGATCGCCTGGCCCAGGAGCAACGGGTCAGACTCGAGCGGATAGCCGGCCTCAGCGCGGAAGATGCCCGGCGCGAAATCATCCAGCGGGTCGAGGATGAGGCCCGGGGACAGGCGGCGGCGCTGGTGCGCGACATCAAGGAGCAGGCCCGGCGCTCCGCCGACCGCGATGCCAAGCGGATCATCTCGATGGCCATCCAGCGGCTCGGCGCCGAACACACGGCGGAGAGCACGGTGGCCGCCGTAGCCCTCCCCAGCGACGAGATGAAGGGCCGTATCATCGGACGCGAAGGACGGAACATCCGGGCCTTCGAGACCGCTACCGGCGTGGACGTGATCATCGATGATACTCCCGACACGGTCATCATCTCCTGCTTCGACCCGATCCGCCGCGAGGTAGCCCGCCGCGCGCTGGAGGCATTGATCGTTGATGGCCGCATACATCCCGGCCGAATCGAGGAGATCGTGCTCAAAATGCGCGCCGAGCTGGAGGTCCAGCTGGTGGAACTTGGCGAGCAGGCCGCCTACGATACCGGCGTGCATGGGCTGCATCCGGAGATGATCAAGCTGATCGGCCGCATGCGTTACCGCACATCGTACGGGCAGAATATCCTGGACCACTCGAAAGAGGTTGCGTGGCTGGCCGGCATGATGGCCGCTGAGTTGCACGTCGACGTGCTACTGGCCAAGCGCGGCTCCCTGCTGCACGACGTCGGCAAAGTGCTGACCCACGACAGCGAAGGAACCCACGTGGAGCTCGGCGTCGAGGTGGCGCGGAAGTACGGTGAGACCGCGGCCGTGATAAACTGCATCCAGGCCCACCACGACGATGTACCGCACGAATCCACCGAGTCGGTCCTGGTCCAGGCGGCCGATGCCATAAGCGGCTCCCGCCCCGGTGCCCGGCGTGAGGCGTTCGAGAGCTACGTGAAGCGACTGACCCGCCTGGAGGAAATCGCCAACGGATTCGCCGGCGTGGAGAAGAGCAACGTAATCCAGGCGGGCCGCGAGATCCGGGTAGTGGTGATTCCCGACCGCATCGACGACGGCGCGGCGGAGCAGCTCTCGGAATCGATCGCGCGAAAGATCGAGAACGAGCTGCAGTACCCGGGTCAGATCAAGGTTGTGGTGATCCGGGAAACCCGCGCCGTGGATTTCGCGCGATGAGCGCCAGAGTTCTGGATGGGGTTGCCCTGGCCAGGGTGATTCGCGAGGAGGTGTCGGCGGAGGTAGCGCGCTCGAGCGGCAACGGGAGGAAGCCCGGGCTTGCCGCCGTACTTGTGGGCGAAGACCCGGCCAGCGCGGTGTACGTCCGGTCCAAAGGAAAGGCCTGCGAGGAGGCCGGGATGCACTCGCTGACGATCCGGCTGCCGGTTGAGACCTCCGAGGCCGAGCTGCTGGCCACCGTCGACCGCCTCAATGGAGATCCGAGAATCCACGGCATCCTGGTCCAGCTTCCGCTGCCGAAGCACATCAACAGCGACAAAGTCCTGCAGCGGATCGAACCCGGAAAAGACGTGGATGGCTTTCACCCGGTGAATGTCGGCAAGCTGGTCACCGGAGATCAGACGGCGTTTCGCCCCGCCACGCCCTACGGCGTTCAGCAGATGCTGATCCGATCGGGTATCGAGACCAAGGGCGCTCACGCGGTCATTGTGGGCCGTTCCAACATCGTTGGCAAGCCGATGGCGAACCTGCTGATTCAGCAGGGGACGGGCGGCGACGCGACGGTGACCGTGTGTCACTCACGCACGCGGGACCTGCCCTCCGTCACTCGGCAGGCCGACATCCTGATCGCGGCCATCGGGAAGGCAGAGTTCGTAACGGCTGAGATGGTCCGCCCGGGTGCCGTTGTCATCGACGTGGGGATCAATCGCGTGGACGATCCGACCCGGCCCCGAGGCTATCGGCTGGTGGGAGACGTGGCGTACGAGCCCGTGGCCCAGGTCGCATCCGCCATCACCCCGGTTCCCGGCGGCGTGGGTCCGATGACTATCGCCATGCTGCTCCAGAACACGCTCCAGGCGATGAAACAGATGGCAGCATGAATCTATCCCTTGCGCTTAACATCCCTACTGCTGCGGATCAGGTGTGGTCCGTCGGCGAGCTGAGCGTTGCGGTCAAGGCGCTACTGGAGGGCCAGTTCCCGCCCATCTGGGTCCGGGGAGAAGTGGTGCAGTGCAAGGTGTGGTCGAGCGGGCACTGGTACTTCACACTTCGCGATCGACGAAGCCAGGTGAAGTGCTGCATGTTCAGGCTCAACGCGTCCCGAGCCGGCAAGCCGCCGGAGGACGGCACCGAAGTGTTCGTGCTGGCCAAGCCCGGGCTGTACGAGGATAAGGGCGAGTTCCAGCTGATCGTGTCGCGCATGCTTCCCACCAGTGCCGTGGGCCAGAAACAGCAGGAGCTGGAGCGGGTCAAGGCACTGCTCCACCGAGACGGGCTCTTCGATCCGGCGCGCAAACGAGCGATTCCGGGCTACGCCTGTACCGTGGCATTGGTGACGAGCCCCGACGGCGCAGCGCTCAAGGACGTCGTGACTGTCACCCGGAAGCGTTGGCCGTGCGCCCGCATTCTCCTGGTCGGCGCCCGGGTGCAGGGTGAGGGGGCGGTTGAGGAGCTGGTCCGCGCCCTGCGGCTGGTCAACCGGATCCCGGGTGTGGATCTCTGTATCGTTGGCCGCGGCGGCGGCGCTCGCGAAGACCTCGCCGCGTTCAACAGCGAAGCGGTCTGCCGGGCGCTGGCAGCGGTGCGTGTTCCCACCATCTCCGCCGTCGGTCATGAAATCGATATCTCCCTGACCGATCTCGTCGCCGACCTGCGGGCTGCTACGCCGTCCGCGGCCGCCGAGATGGCGGTGGCAGATCGCCGGGACGCCCTGCGTCTGGTAGACGATCTCTCGGTACGCCTGGCCTCAGGCCTCACCGGCCGGACCCGCCTGGCGGCCGCGCGTCTGGCTCGAAGCGCCGATCGGCTGCACGCGGCGGTGGACGGGGTTCTGAGCTCCCGGCGCAATCTGGCTGAGCGTCTTGCCGCCCAGCTCGATGCGCTGAGCCCGCTCCGGGTGCTGGGCCGTGGCTTTGCCGTTCCGATGGACGCCTCGGGCCGGGTCCTCAAACAGCGGGCGGATTTCATCAGGGACGAGAGCTTTCGATTGCGGGTCGCGGACGGAGACGTTCGCGCCCGCGTGGAGTAATGGCAATGCGGAAGGCCGAGCCCTCCTCCACTCCACCACTCGCCGACGAGCTCGCCCGGTTGGAGGAGATCGTCCGAAAGCTGGAGGCGGACGATACCGAGCTGGATGCGGCTCTCGTTCTGTTCGAGGAGGGGGTGGCGCGGCTGCGCGCCGCCCGCGAGCGCCTGGTAGCGGCTGAGCTGAAGGTGCAGGCCGTTCTAGAGGAAGCGGGCGGCGACATCAGGTTGACCGACCTCGATGCCTGAAGCCGCTTCGGCGGCGCTGGCTGACCTTCTGGCGGAGGCCAGAGAGCGAACCGACGACCTGTTGGGCAGCTGGGCGGAGCGCCTGGAGCGAGAAATCGGGGGACGCCAGGGTCAGGCCCTGTCCTACGCGCTGCGCACCCCTGGCAAGCGAGTTCGGGCCGCATTACTCATGGCGGCGTACCGGGCGATCGGTGGCCAGTCGGGAGCCATTGCCGGCGTCGCGGCAGCTGTGGAAACGGTGCACACATACTCGCTGGTCCATGACGATCTGCCCTGCATGGACGACGACGACCTCCGCCGCGGCCGCCCTACCACTCACCGTACCTTCGACGTTTCCACCGCAACTCGTGTTGGCTTTTTGCTGGTGCCGGTTGCGGCGCGGCTCTTGGCCGTGGCGGCCAGCGAGCTCCGTCTGCCCACCCGCACCGTCGGCTCGATGGCGGAAGAGCTTTTTCAGGCCGGCGGTATCGAAGGCATGGTAGGAGGGCAGTGGCTGGACCTGGAGGCGGAGCGCCGTCAACTGCCCCTCTCCGAGCTCATCCAGGTGCACCGGGGGAAGACCGGAGCGCTGATCCGTGCGGCGTGTACCCTCGGAGGCATGGCCGCCACGGCGGACGGAGCCCAGCTGGCAGGTCTCACCGCCTACGGTGAGGACATCGGACTCGCGTTCCAGATCGCGGACGATGTGCTCGACGCCACTGGTACCAGCGAGGAGTTGGGCAAGCCGGCGGGCCGGGACGCCCAGCTGGCAAAGTCCACCTATGTGGTCCTTCTCGGCATCGAAGGTGCCCGAGCTGAGGCTCAGAGGCTGGCCCGGAGCGCGGTGGCTCATCTCGCCCAGGCCGGCGTTCCGTCCGCGGCATTGGGGGCGCTGGCCGGGTATATTGCGAGCAGGACGTCTTAGAGAAACATCGCGGGTGCGGCCTCACTTCATCCCGAGCGTAGCGAGGGACCTAAACCGGGTTCGGACGTGACCCGGCTAAGGTCCCTCGGTCCGCTCCCTCGGGATGAGGAACTCTCGACTTCACGGCTCAATGTCTCTTCTCGCGTCTATCAAGTCTCCCGCCGAACTGAAGCGCCTCCGCCGCGACCAGCTCCCCGAACTGGCCCAGGAGATCCGTAACCGGCTGATCGAGTGCTGCTCGATAACTGGTGGCCACATCGGTGCCAGCCTTGGAGTCGTCGAGCTGACGATCGCGCTGCTCTACGAGTTCGATTCGCCGGGCGACAAGGTCGTTTGGGATGTCGGCCACCAAGCCTACGCCTGGAAGCTCCTTACCGGCCGGGACGAGCCCTTTCCAACCCTCCGGCAGCGAGACGGGATCTCGGGCTTTCTCAAGCGCAGCGAAAGCGCGCATGACCACTTCGGCGCCGGCCACGCGGGAACGGCGATGTCGGCCGCGCTCGGCATAGCTACCGCGCGCGACCTCAAAGGTGAGCGTCACAAGGTGGTCGCTGTCGTGGGCGATGGCGCTCTTACCTGCGGGCTTTCCTACGAGGGGATGAACAACGCCGGCCACTCCGACCGGGACATCATTCTGATCGTCAACGACAACGGCATGTCCATCTCGCCCAATGTCGGTGCCATCAGCAAGACGCTGGGCCGCATTGTGGCCGACCCGAGGACCAACCGCCTGCGTGAGCGGATCAAGGGGCTGACGTTCGCTCTGGGCGGAGTCTTCGGAGAGGGGGTCGTCGATTTTGCCCGGAATGTCGAAGAGAGTGTCAAGAACCTCTTCTCCCCGGGCATGTTCTTCGAGGAGCTCGGTTTCCGCTACTTCGGCCCGATCGACGGGCACGACCTCCAGAAGCTGTGCGACACGCTCAAGTTCGTCGGCGGGATGTCCGGGCCCCGGGTCATTCACGTCATGACTCAAAAGGGCAAGGGGTTCTCCTTCGCCGAGTCCAACCAGGAGAAATGGCATGGCCTGGCCGCCTATGACCCCGTCACCGGCGAGGCGCGAAAGAAGTCGAGCGGGCCCCCCACCTGGACCCAGGTGTTCGGCGAGGCGCTCACAGCGCTGGCAGGCGAGCATCCCGAGGTCGTCGCCATAACCGCCGCCATGCCGTCGGGCACCGGCACCGGAGTTTTCGAGAAGAAATACCCCGAGCGCTTCTTCGACGTCGGCATCGCCGAGGGGCACGCGGTGACGTTCGCGGGCGGACTTGCCACCCAGGGGATTCGACCGGTCTGCGCTATCTACAGCACCTTCCTCCAGCGGGCCTACGACAACGTCATCCACGATGTGGCCGTTCAGCATCTGCCGGTGGTGTTCTGCATGGATCGCGCGGGACTGGTGGGGGAGGACGGCCAGACCCACATGGGCCTGTATGATATCGCGTACATGCTGGCGGTTCCCGGCATGACGGTAACCGCACCGAAGGATGGCAACGAGCTCATCGGCCTGCTTCGGACCGCGCTGGCCCACGACGGACCGTTCAGCACGCGTTATCCCAGGGACAAAACTCCCGACGAGCCCCGGCCCGCGTCGGGAATCCCGGCGGTTCCCTACGGGACCTGGGAACAGCTGCGCCAAGGAAAGGACGTCGCCATCCTTGCGGTGGGCACGATGGTCCTGCCGGCGGTGGAGGCTGCCGGCCTTCTGGCTCAGGATGGAATCGACTGCGCGGTGATCAACTGCCGCTTCCTCAAGCCGTTGGATTCCGCCCTGCTGGAGGCGCTCACGCAGCATCACCGCACCCTCGTCACTGTCGAAGAGGGCACCATCGTGAACGGATTCGGCGCGTACCTGGCCGAGACACTCCAGACCACGCGGCCGGAGGTCCGGGTCGTGGCGCTCGGCGTTCCCGATCGTCTCATCGAGCAGGCCCCTCGCGCCGAGCAGCTTGACAGCTTCGGACTCACGGCGGAAGGTATTGCCCGCAGGATCGTGGTGCTCCAGCAGGAAGAGAGCCTCGAAGCCCTATGAAGGTCGGCGTTGTCGGCAACCCGCGTTACGGGGATCTCAAGGGCGTCCTGGAGCAGGTTGCCCTCGCCGCCCCCTATCGCGGCATCACGCTGTACAGCGAGCCAAGGCTCGAGCCTTTCTGGAACCGCGACATTCCTGCGTTCGATTCCATCGAGCTCGATGCACTGGTCACCTTCGGCGGCGACGGAACGCTGTTGCGCGGAGCCCGTCTGCTCGGCGGCCGCGAAACGCCGATCCTGGGCGTGAACCTCGGGAGGGTCGGCTTTCTCACAACCGCCACCCGTGAATCTCTCGATGCTGCGCTCGATGCCCTGGTGGCCGGAACGTTTCTGATCGAGCGTCGCCAGGCGCTGCGTGCGGGAATACGGGACGCCGAGGGCGAGACTCGCTCCTCCCAGATGGCCATGAACGACGTGGCGGTTCATAAGGGCGGCGTAGCGCGGGTGATCCGCGTGAACGTCTTTATCCAGGGTGAAAACGTCGGGCCGTACAGCGCTGACGGCATCATCATCGCCACGCCCACAGGCTCCACCGCGTACAGTCTGAGCGCCGGCGGACCGATCGTGGTCCCGGGGGTGGAGGCCATCATCGTCACCCCGATCGCGGCGCATACCCTCGCCGTCCGTCCCCTTGTGGTGCCGGCCACTTTCCGCATAGTCATCGAACCGATAGCCGGATGGTCGGACGATCTCCTTGTCTCCTTCGACGGTCAGACCGGCAGTACCCTCGCCCCCGGCGAATCCGTGGAGGTGTGCCGCGCCGATCATCGGGTCTGCCTCATTCGGCTGGGCGGCGACGGATTCTTCGGCCGCATGCGGCAGAAGCTGCACTGGGGTGACTTGTCCGGCAGACAGACCGAGCGTCCGTAGATTCGTCATCGCGAGCGGCCGTAGGTCGCGTGGCGATCCCGCGGGATTGCTTCGGGCTTGCGCCCTCGCAATGACCCCAAGGTGAGATAACCAGTGCTAACCGAACTCCGCGTCCGAGACCTCGCCACCATCGCCGACGTCACCCTTCAGCTCGGACCCGGGCTCAACGTCCTCACCGGCGAAACCGGAGCGGGCAAGTCGATGCTGATCGACGCCCTGTCGCTGCTCTTGGGCGAGCGGGCCGCAGGCGGCAGCGTACGGCCGGGCGCGTCAAAATCGGTGGTCGAGGGAGCCTTCGAAGGCATGGATGCGGCTACGCGACGCCGGATCGAAGAGCTTGGCCTCGATGTCGAGGACAGCCGCGTGGTGGTGCGGCGCGAGGTCTCGGCTGAGGGCCGCTCCCGGGCCTGGGTAAACGGGAGCCCCACCACCGCGGCGGTGCTGGCCCAGTTAGGCGCTCTCCTCGTCGACCTCCACGGACAACACGAGACGCAGTCGCTCCTACACCCGGAGTCACAGCGCGAAATTCTCGATGCTTTCGCCCATGCCGGGCCGGATAGGGGCGCGGTGGCGGAGGCCTACGCCCGCGTTTCCTCGTTGCGCGGCGAGGAGTCGGATCTTGCCGCCCGGCGGGACGAGGTCCGCCGCCGCGCCGACTACCTGCGCCACGTGGTGGAAGAGATCGATTCCGCAAAGATCAAGATTGGGGAGGACGAAGCCCTCCAGCTCGAAGCCCGGCGTCTGGGCCAGGCCGGTGAGCTGGTGGAACAAGCCCAACGCATCGTGGAGGCCCTCGAGGGCGACTCCGGCAATGCTCTCGGCGCGCTGGGCATTGCCGGCCGGGCTCTGACCAGTCTGGAAAAAGTGGATCCGGCTGTCAGCCCGTGGCGCGAGATGCTGGACGCCGGTTACGCCAACCTCTCCGAGCTGGCCCGCCTGGCGGGGGCTTACGCCGCTTCGGTACAGGAGGATCCCGAGCGACTCGCCTTCGTCGAGCGGCGGCGCGATTTGCTTTTCCGCCTGGCCGGCAAGTACGGCGCAACGCTCGGCTTGGTTCTGACAACCCGCGAGCAGGCCGCGGCGGAGCTCGATCTTCTGGATACAGCCGACACTGATCTCCGCGCTCTGGCTGCCCGACGCTCGGCGGCTGAGGGAGCGCTTCGAACGGCGGCCGACTCGCTCACCGTCCGGCGACGGGAGGCTGCCGAGCGCCTGGCGCGGGGCGTCAACCGCCTGTTGCCGCAGCTGGGATTGCCGGGAGGACAGCTGCTGATTCTGCTCCCACCGCTACCCGATCCGGGCGCGCAGGGTCAGGAAAGCGTCCAGCTGAATGTGCAGCTCAACGTCGGGCTGGAGTCCAAGGCACTGGCGAAGGTTGCATCAGGTGGCGAGCTCTCGCGTCTGATGCTCGCACTCAAGGTGGTGCTGGTGAAGCATGACGCTATTGCGACGCTGGTATTCGATGAGGTGGATCAGGGAATTGGAGGAGAAACCGGCGCGCAGGTCGGATCGGCCCTGGCGGAGGTGGCCGAGCGGCATCAGGTGCTCGTTATCACCCACCTGCCCCAGATCGCCGCCCGGGCCGACGGGCATCTCGTCGTGTCCAAGCGGGCCAGGGGAGGGATCGCCACCAGCGACGTGCAAGTGCTCCACGGGGAAGACCGAGTAAACGAGATTGCGAGGATGCTGGGAGATACCGAGGGCGACGCGGCCCGCCGTCATGCACAGGCGTTGCTGCGATCTACCACAGCCCGAAGTACACCCTGAACTGTCCCCGCACCCGATGCGTGGCCGGTACCCGTCCACCCCCGGCCCTCAGCACCCGCTCGTACGCCCAACTCGCATCTACCGGCAGCCCGGCTCCCCCCGGCCTGAATCTTCCCGGATTGGAATAGGTTATTCCCGCGGATAGCAGGGTTGCATTGGCCGCGGTCTCCTGGGTCAACACGCCCGGGTCCACGCCGGTTAGCGCATCGGCGGGCGAGCGGTAAAAGGCCTGGTCTACCTTTCGGGACCAGTGCTGCACTCCCGCTTGCAGGGCCAGGGTTCGGGCCAGCCGAAAGAAGGGCTTGACGTTGATCGCAATGATGTCGCCCGGGTTGTAACGCACGAAGGTAAGGCGGTCGAGTCCGGCGAACGGCTGGCTGGGGTCGGCCACCCGCGCCTGAAAATCCGTGGGGAACTGCCGCACATACGTTCCCCCCAGCCGGGCGCCAAACGCTCCGGCGCCAATATCGGCGACCAGATCCACCTGGACATCAGTCTGGCCGTCCCCAGTTCCTATGTCGAGTGGGCTGTCGCTCCTCTCGCGCAGACCGGTAGGGAGGCGCAGAAGGACGGAGACTGCGGTCCGAAAGCCGCCGCGGCGGTTGCCACGATCCCAACGGTCGATCAGTGTGAACGCGGCCCCCACCTCCGCGTCGCCCCGGAACGTCACACTCGATTCACCGACCCGCAGAGCGAGCGGACCCGCGAGCACCTGTCTGAGCCCGTCCTCGTCCAGCGGCGCAGACGGCAGCGCGGGAGCGAGGGTAAATCCGGGAACGGCCAAGCTCGAGTCAAGGGTATTTTGAAGGCCGGCCACGCGGGCAAGCACGGCCGCGCCCGCTACGCTGGCGGAAGTGGGAACTACCGGCGATGCCGTCGTGGGGTCCGCCAGCAAACCGAAGAGATCCGCTCGCAGCGCGGTAGCGTCCGCGAGCGTTGCCTCGGCGAGGGATCTGGTGGCCGGGCTTGCGTTGTAGTCGCCTGCGGCGAGCTTGTCGCTCAGGGCGGTCAGGGCGGCATCGAAGTTCTGAAAGAAGGGGAGCTGGCTGTCCTCTCCCGGATTGAGCCCGCCATCGCCGCTGGAGGAGATCAGGCTTGGCGTGGTTTGCACGCGGGCGCGAACCAGGGGGATCCGTCCGAAGATGGTAATCTGACTGGTGAGGCCGAGCGCCAAGCCCGCGCTTCCGGTGCCCACATCTGCCAGCGCATCAGTAGTCAACACGCCTAGATTGAGCCGGTAGTCGGGGTTGCCGATGATCCTGCCGACCCGCAAGCCGGCGTCCGCCAGAATGGGTATGCGGTCAGCTCCCAGAGCTGGGCTGGAGAGGTCGGTCCCGTAGCTCTCGCGGCCTCCATTGCGGAAACGCCGATCGAATGTTTCGAGTGAGCCCTCGAGCTCCAGCCGGACCGTGCCCTTCGGCACGCCGACCGGTGCGAGCTGCGCTGCCATCCCCGAGGGTATGACCAGACAGGTAATAATTCCGAGGCGCCGCACGCAATGCCCCAAAGTCCCTCCCAGGAGAAGCCGAGTGTCGCGAATCGCGTGTCGCCGGCGAGGCTGGCAACTTCGCTGTTTGCCTCGAGCTTTGCCACCCGAGGCGCAGTAAACGCCCGGCCTGCCGTGGCCGCCTCCGCACCGGGGCGCGTCAACCTTATCGGGGAGCACACCGATTATAACGGCGGCCCGGTCCTTCCGGTGGCCCTCGATCGGCGAACCGCGATTGCTGCCCGGGTCACTGACCGCTGGGCCTTCGCATCTGGTACCGAGGACGAGGTCCACGAGGTCGACATCGACGCCCCCATGCGGCAGGCGTGGTCGGACTATCTCGTTGGCGTGATTCGTGAGCTCCGGGTGCTGCGGGCGGCCCCGCCCGGGGCGGAAATGGCAGTGGCCACGAACCTGCCCATCGGTGCCGGACTGTCGTCGTCGGCAGCCCTGACGGTGGCGGCGGCCAAAGCGCTCAGTCTCCTGGCTGGGAAGCGCCTTTCAGCGGCGGCACTGGCGGAAGTTGCGTTCCGGGCCGAGCACTACCAGGTGGGTGTCCGCTGCGGCCGCATGGATCAGACTATCGCTGCTCACGGGTTGCGCGGCTCGGCTCTCCTGTTCGAGACCGGCGCGAGCACGATTCATCCGGTCCCGTTCCCGGTACGGCTCTGGATCATGGAGACGGGGGTGTCGCACCGACTCACCGGCGGCGCTCTGAATGACCGGCGGCGCGAGTGCGAGGAAGCGCTCGCGTTCTGCCGGGAGTGGCGGCCCGGGCTCAACTACCTCGCACAGCTCTCGGTACGGGATCTGCCGGAGGTCGAGCGCCGGCTGCCGCCGCCCCTGGTGCCGCGGGCGCGCCACGTAATAACCGAGACGGCGCGCACGCGCAGGGCGGCCGATGCCCTTCGTGCCGGAGATCTGCCGGCACTGGGACGCCTGCTTGTCGAAGGGCACGAGTCGCTGCGGTCCGATTACGAATCCACCATTCCCGAGGCGGATCTTCTCGTCAGGTCAGCGGTACACCACGGGGCCTATGGCGCCAGACTGACCGGTGCCGGCTGGGGCGGCGCGGTGGTGGTACTGGCGCCGGCGGAGCGGGAGGCGAGGATCGTGGCGGAGATCGGGACCGATTTTGAGAAATGCTACCAGCGGCTGCCGGTCACATGGAGCACGCGCGCATCGGGCGGGGTGCGGCGAGAGACGATTGCCAACTAAGGCGGTATATTTGCTTACTCCCTGGCCCGGGTGGCGGAATCGGTAGACGCAAGGGACTTAAAATCCCTTGGGAGTAATCCCGTGCGGGTTCGAGTCCCGCCCCGGGCACTGTTGTGTTGCCGGCTGACTCATGGGTCAGCTTGAGGATTTGCTTTGGTTTCATCCGTGCCCCGGAGCGCCTCATACACGTCGAGAGACATGTTGAGGTCGCGCCGGAGTTCCGCGTCACCGTTCAGCAGGGTCTCCCAAGACATCTCGTACCCCTTGCGCCCTCCTTTGGGCACGATCCTGACGCCTCCGGGACTTATGTTTACGGTGTAGAGTTGCCCACCGAGCTCCAGCTCGCGCTTGATGGTCTTGTCGAGACGGGTTGTCACCCAGGTTCCTGTGTTGCGCGCCTCAGTTCGGCCTCCCGGCGGTGTGCAGGCGCAGCAACCAAAGCACCCAACCGGGCACGTTCCACCAACGCGGAAGTGGGACTCGTATTACCGCAGCCCGCGTGTGCATCTTGTAGCCCTGCCACGCGATATACCAGGCAGTTCGTCTGCTTCCCGCTCCGCCCGGCGAGCGGTACGCGCGTGCTTCACCTCGATTTCCCGGTCCAGTCTGTCCTTCCACATTCGGAACTGCGGGTGCTCGTCCACGTGTACCCCTTATGATCAAGGGAGACGTTGAGACTTAATTCGCTGTGAACAGAGATAGGGGTTGGTCCCCGCGCTGTCAAAGTCGGCTAATCCGGTGGTGTGAGCACCCAAAAAATGATCGCGAGGCACCGGTCGAGCCGTCGTCCCATGTGGCCCCCTTTCCCGGGTCAAAGGGCACGTTCGACTGACCGTGCAGTGGGCCCTGGCAACGCTAGCCAACTGGTCACTGTGGACGTTCTTCAAACCGAGCGCCTGAACCTCCGCCAGCTGTCGCTCGACGACGCCGACTTCATCGTCGAGCTGTTGAACGACCCTTCCTTCCTCCGTTTCATCGGGGACAAGGGGGTGAGGACAACCGGGGACGCACGGCAGTACATACTGGCCGGCCCGATGTACAGTTATGAGCGACACGGCTTCGGTTTATGGCTGGTCGAGCTGAAAGGCGCGAACACTCCGGTGGGGATCTGTGGCTTGTTGAAGAGAGATGTCCTGAACGATGTCGATATCGGCTTCGCTTTTCTTCCCCAGTACCGGTGTCTGGGCTACGCCTGCGAGTCGGCGGCCGCTGTGATGAGCTATGGCAGGAACGTCCTGGGACTCAGGCGAATCGTGGCCATTGCGGATGTGGACAACGCCGGCTCGGCGAAAGTGCTATCCAGAATCGGCATGAGCTTCGACCGGATGATCAGACTTTCCGACGATGGCCCCGAGATCCGGCTACTGGCCTCCGATGAATAAGGGGAGTCTTGCATGCATCCCAGAGTCGCGGAGCTGCTGAACTACGCCCAGCTTCAACGGGTGGCCCTCCTGGAAGGGGTCTCCCTTATCCCCGAGCCGCTTCGAGGACATCGGGTGGATTCCGAGACCTGGTCGGCGGGCGAGGTGATCGAGCATCTGTACCTGGTGGAGGGTAGTATTGCCCGCCTGATCGCCCGATCAGTAGAGCGAGCCCGGGCGGAGGGACTGGAACTGGAGGACGAAGCTGAGTCCGTCATGGGATCGCTCGACTCGCTTCGTATCACTGACCGGAGCCGGCGGATCATCGCGCCGGAGCGGGTCATGCCGCGGGGCGAGCTGACCGCGGACCAGGGATTGGCAGCACTGAAGGAGTCACGCCACGCGCTGGTTTCCGCGCTCGAGGGCGGGAACGGTCTGGCGCTGGGCAGGATAGCACAGGCCCATCCATTGCTCGGCCCGCTCAACTTGTA
>Ga0136617_10001142_pt1 | contig 23259 bp, 11 predicted proteins | sample AntDrymUQ3222106_2_FD_129672 | JGI IMG/M metagenome (GOLD analysis project Ga0136617, IMG submission 129672) | Polar desert sand microbial communities from Dry Valleys, Antarctica - metaG UQ322 (21.06) | ecosystem: Environmental > Terrestrial > Soil > Desert | place: Antarctica: Dry Valley...
CGACGGCATGGCGGCGTTCCCCGGCCCGGGAAGCCACGTGCGCCTCGTGCGCAATCACGAGCGCAACACCGGTGCGCCGTTCGCCACCCCGGCCTACGACCCGCTCGCGGCCGGCGGCACGACCAACCTCGTCTACGACACGGCGCGCAAGGAGCTCGTGCGCGACAACGCGAGCCTGTCGGGGACGATCCGCAACTGCGCGGGCGGACCGACACCCTGGAACAGCTGGCTGACCTGCGAGGAGAACACCTCCGATCGCGGCAAGCCGCACGGCTACATCTTCGACGTGCCGGCCACGGCGCGGAGCGCGGTCGAACCGGTGGCGCTGAAGGCGATGGGCCGCTTCGTGCACGAGGCCTGCGCCGTCGATCCCGCGACAGGGATCGTCTATGAGACCGAGGACCGCGGCGAGAGCGGCTTCTATCGCTTTCTGCCAAGCAAGCCGGGCGACCTGGCCGCGGGCGGGCGCCTGCAGATGCTCGCCGTAAAGGCGCGCCCGGGCTTTGACACGCGCACCGGCCAGCGCGTCGGCAAGCCGCTGCCCGTCACCTGGGTGGACATCGAAGACCCCGACCCCGCCAACGCGGGCGCCGATCCGGGTGCCGTGTTCAAGCAAGGCGCGGCCGCCGGCGGCGCCACTTTTGATCGCCTCGAAGGCTGCTGGCACGGCGACGGCAGCATCTTCTTCGTCTCGACGTCCGGCGGCGACGCCGGCTGGGACAGGTGTTCGAATACCGCCCGCGCGGGAGCTCCGGCGGCCAGCTCATCCTGGTGTTCGAATCTGAGGACCCCGACCTGTTGGAGAGCCCCGACAACCTCACGGTCTCCCCCCGCGGCGGCCTGCTGCTGTGCGAGGACGGCGCCAGCACAGACTTCCTGCGCGGCGTCGACCCCGAAGGCCAGATCTTCGACTTCGGCCGCAACGACCTCAACGGCTCGGAGTTTGCGGGCGCGACGTACAGCCCTGACGGCCAGACGCTGTTCGTCAACATCTAAAGCCCCGGGATCACGTTCGCGATCACCGGACCGTTCGAGAAGGGAGCCCTCTAGCTCGCCGGCGAACGACCCACGCGGGTGACGTCACCCCCGATCGACTGGTGGTGACGGCTCTCACGCGACGTGAGCGAGGTCACCGCACTGGGACGCGTCGACTTGGCCAAGATGCGCGCGCAGTGCGTATCTCGAACCGTCGACGTTCGGTGTAGAAGGCCGACGGTCAGCAGGCGTTGAGCGTCGAATCCTTCGGGCTGCTATAGGACGGGATGAGCGCCACCAGGTGCCCACGGCGCGGTCGGGAGACCGCAGCTTTGCTGCATCGGCGGCGAGTTGAGGAAGCGGTGGCGTGTGCCTTGAAGGGTTGATGGCCCGGCGGGCCGTCTGCGATCCTTCGTTGCGCTCGGGCGCTTCCTGAGCACGGCATGCGTGGACCGTCCCTCATGACGTTGGCCGGACCTTCGACACGCGGGTTTGCGGTGGCCTGCGGGCTGCTGGTCGTGGTCTTCGTGCTCGCGTTGTCGCCATCCGTCGCGACCGCGGATGTGCGTACGCAACCGATCATGCCGCTCGGCGGCGGCTCAGGGGCGTCGATGGGCGACGCGGAAGTGCGCACGCGCATGGCAAGCGGCGACTTCTTCGTCACGGTGACCGCCCCGGCTGTTTCTCTGCCGTCGGGCGCCGAGTTTCGTCTCGTCAGCTGCGCTCAGACGCATCTGCTGGGCATGGCGCCTGCAGCGGACTGTGATCAGCGCGACGTCGATACGCGGCAGTGGATCGCTGCTGGCGTCGTGGCTGCGCCGGTCGTCTCGCGGCGGATTGCGGCTCCTTCGCCCTCGCAGGCCGGTTGGGCGGTCGGGATGGTTGAGGTTGTCCGCCGGAGCAGCACCGGGGCGTGGCAGCGGGCGGCGTCGTCGTGGGCGCCGGGAGGTCTGGCAGCCGTGGCGTTGCCGCTGTCTGACCGCGGGCTTCCACAACCGCTCGCGCCGCAGGGCGTCGTCCTCGGCTCAAGCCCCGATGGGGGTGTGAATACCGGTGCGCGTGACTCGATCTGCTCACCGGTCGAATTGACGTCGGCGGAGCCGTTGCCAGACGGCGTCACGAGCGGCGCCCTTGGCGCGCCGGGGCCCGCGTACAGCGAGACGGGCACGCCGCTCGCCGCCGATGGTGTCCAGCGAGGCGTCGTGCTGTTGCTGCACCCCGGCGGATGGATGCCGACCGGTTCGTGGGCAGCCGCATACATGCGTCCGGATGCCGATCGCTGGCGTGCCCGCAGCTGGCGGACGGTCAATGCCAGCTACCGTGCATGCGGCGCGTCGATCGATGACGTCGTCGCGTTCGTTGACCACATCCGCGCCCGGATGCCTGACGACCAGCCGCTCTGCGTCGTCGGCATCTCGGCAGGGGCGCAGCTCGCGCTGCTCGCCGCCGCCCTGCGCCCAGTCGTCGTCGACTGCGTCGTCAGCCACAGCGGCCCGACCGATCTCGAAGCGCTCGCTACCGAGCAGGCCTACGACCCTGCCACCGGCGGCCGATCGACGAACGGCCCGATCTACGTGCACAACCTCGCGGTCGCCGCGTTCGGAGCCGAGAACCTGAGCAGGATGACCCCCGCCCGCCGGCCGATCGCGGCGCGCATGCTCGTCGCTCTCGGCGAGCAGGACTGGGCGCTGGCATCCTCGCAGGCGACGGCGTTCGCGTCTGCACAACTGGCGCTGAACGCCACAGCGCGCGTGGAAGTACTCTTCCTGCAGGCAGGACCAGTCGCGTGGGGGCACGGCAGCGTCGCGGCGACAGCCATCGACGCCTTCCACGCGGCGGAAACCGCGCTGAGCGAAGCCGCGATCGCCGATCGACAGGCACCGGCAACGAGCTCATCGCCGACTCAATCGCCGCAGGCCACACCACCGCCAACCGTCGCGCCTGCAGAAGCGCCGCTCGCGCTCCCGCAAGCGGCCAAACGTCTGGACCCGGCGCGGCCATGCGCGGCCCGACCGTCGTCGCTCCTCGCCGTCTCGACACGCGTGCGCCCGCGCCAACGGCATCTCATCGCCGGAGGACGTCTTCGCATCGTGGCCTGCGCAACACGTCGCGGAACGCTCAACGTCACGATCCGCATGCGCGGCCGCACCGTCGCCCGTGTCAACCGCGCCATCACCGCCGGGCGCAGCACCACTGTCACGCTGCGTCCAGACCGCCGCGGCCGCGCACAGCTACGACGAGCACGCCGCCCACGCCTGCAGCTCAGCGCAGCGCTGCGCGACGACAACGACAGGATCATCGGCGCCGCCTCGCGCACGATCCAGGTGCTCGACTGATGCCCATAGCCGCTAAGGCGACAGCCGCGGCACAGAGGCCGACACGTGCGTGCGGGCTAGCTTCGGCCCCGTCGTCCATCACCCGCCGTCACCAGGCTGATCAGCCTCCCGATCCTCCGGGGCCGTTCCGCGGCAGCCTGGCGACCTTGGGAGTAGAAGGCCAGCGGTCAGGCGTATAGGGGCGTGGGGGATTGCCGTGCCGTCGTGCGGCCGGCGTGCAGGGGCGAGTGTCTGGGAGAGGCGGTGGGTCATCTCGGTGCGCGGGGTCGCTGCTCGATCAGCGCTACGCCGTCGTGAGCGCGTATGGAGGGTGCGTCGTCGTCGAGTGCGTCGAGGAGCCGCACGCGGTATATCGGTCTCATGGTGTGGCTGGGTGAGCACGACGCGCAGGCGCTGGTGCTGTGTGCGCTGATCGTGCTGACCGTGGACTGCTGGATGCCTACGCCGGCAAGAACGGCGCCGGGGGAGCGACGTGGGCACGGATTCAGACCGTGTGGATGACGGCGAGGGGGCGCAGGAATGAGAAAACCCCGCCGTGGCGGCGCTCTCGGGTGAAGCGGATGAAGGGACTCGAACCCTCGACCTTCTGCATGGCAAGCAGACGCTCTAGCCAACTGAGCTACATCCGCGGAGGGCGCGGATTATAGCCCGGCGCCGTGCGGTGGGAGGAGGCGCTGGCCGGATGGTCGCGATCGCGTCGTCGTCGTCGGGCTGTCGCGCGGTGCCGCATTGCAGTATCGCGCAACCGTTCTGCGTGACCTCGCCCAAGTCGCTGCGGTTCTGCCTGGGTAGAGCCCGCAACTGATGCGCGGACAGCGGCAGCAAGAGTGGGGGTTAGCCCCGATGTAACGGGACAAAGGCTCTGCGACTGTCCTAGACGTTGACGCCACATCCGTGGCCAGGGGCCAACGAAGGGGCATTGCATGCTGCAGAACGCAGCGCTCGCGCGCAGGCCGCAGAACGGCAGGGAGCGCGTGCGACGTCAGAGCAAGGATGTTCGATGAGGGTGGACGTGACAGATCGTGGTACGGCTCGCATCGCCGGCTCGCCGCTGATCGCCGCGGTCGCCGAGGACGAGCTCACGGCACGGCGGATCGAGACCGTCCTCGACGGCGACGGCATGATCGTCGAGACGCGCGGGCTGACGGTGGAGGCTCTCGGCCACGGCCGTACCGCCGACCCCGACGTGGTCGTCGTCGCCTTCGGCCGCGGGATCACCGAGCGCGACGGCCACATGCGGCGGCTGCGCAAGAGCCTTCCCGACACGCACCTGATCGCGATCATGCCCGAGGATTCGCGGCGCGGCGTGCGGCGCGCGCTCGAGGCCGGGGCCGACGGCGTCGTCTTCGAGACCGAGGTCGAGACCGCGCTGACGTGGACGGTCCGCGCCGTGCTCGCCGGGCAGACTGCCGTTCCGGCGGCCGGCCGTCACGCGGTCGACCGGCCGACGCTGTCGGCCCGCGAGAAGCAGGTCCTCAACATGGTCGCCATGGGGATGAGCAACAAGGCGATCGCCGGCAAGCTCTTCCTGGCCGAGAGCACCGTGAAGTGCCATCTGTCGTCGGCCTTCTCCAAGCTCGGCGTGCGCTCGCGCAACGAGGCCGCCGATCTGATCCTGAACTCCGGCGCCGGATCGGGCCTCGGCCTGATGAGCGCGCCGACTGCCTACGCGACCACGGAAGGAAGCGAGCGATGAACCCGACCCGCACCCAGCGCACAGCAGAGGCACCGGCATGAAGCGCCTCGCCATCGTCGCCGACCACTCGATGGTCGCGCACTCGATCCGGCTCGCCCTCAAGCAGACCGTCGGCTTCGAGGTGGTCGGCGTGATCGACGGCCGCGTCAGCGCTCGCGACGCGCTGCTCGACACGCACCCCGACGTCGTGCTCGTCGACGACATGCACGACCCGCGCGCCGGCGAGGCGCACGATCGCGACCACGCGCTCGCTCGCCTGCGCGACGCCAGCGAGCACGTGCCCGCAGCCCAGCGCCTGCTGCTGACGCTGCGCATGACCGAGGGCCGGATGAACGAGGCCTTCGAGGCCGGCGCGCACGCCGTGCTATCGAAGTCGATGCACCCCGTCAGCCTCGGGACGATGCTGCGCGAGGTCGTGCGCGGCAACGTCGTGCACCGCTTCGAACGCCGACCGGCGGCCGCCATCGTCGTCGACTGCCCGCTGACGCTGCGCGAGAAGGAGATCCTCGCGCTCGTCGCCGAGGGTGCCACGAACGGCCAGATCGCCCGCACGCTGTGGGTCACCGAGCAGACGGTCAAGTTCCACCTCTCGAACACCTATCGCAAGCTCGGCGTGGCCAACCGCACCGAGGCGAGCCACTACGCACATGTCAACAACCTCGTCACGGCTGAGGCAGTTGCCTGCTGACCGCGTGATCCGCGCCGGGCATGGCGCCCGAGCGGACCACAACACCAAGGGCAGGGGACACGAACACATGAACCGCGAGCCGAGGCGAGCGCTCCCGGTGCCCGAGGCGAACACGCCCTGGGCCGGCGGGACCAAAGACCGACTCGTCGCAAAGGCGACGGTCGAATCGTCGCCGGAGATCGAGCGCCTCGTCAGCCGCGCCGTCACGCGCGCCAAGCAGGGCGATCGCGACGCGGTCCGGTTTCTGTACCTGCGCTACGCCGACAACGTCTTCGGCTACGTCCGCACGATCGTGCGCCACCACCACGACGCCGAGGACGTCACGCAGCAGGTCTTCGCCAAGCTCATCACCGCGATCGCCAAGTACGAGCCGCGCGGCGTGCCGTTCGTCGCCTGGCTGCTGCGCATGTCGCACAACGTCGCCGTCGACGCGGTCCGCGCGCGCCGCTCGACGCCTGCCGCCGAGATCTTCGGTCACGACGCTGTCTGCGACGACGCGTCTGAGCGCGCTCGCTCGCTCCTCGCCGCGTTCGCCGCGCTGCCCACGGACCAGCGTCAGGTCGTCGTGCTGCGCCACGTGCTCGGGCTGTCGCCCGTCGAGATCGCCGAGCGGCTCGGTCGCACCAGCAGTTCCGTTTACGGCCTGCAGAACCGCGGACGGCGCACGATGTGCGCCGAGCTCCAGCGGCTGGACTCCACGCCGCTGACCTCAGCGCGAGGCCGGATGGCAGCGGCCGCCTGAAAGGAACCCTACGAGCTCGATCAGAACATGTGCCGCCGATGCTCGCCTGCGGGCCGGCGGGGACGCGTACTATGCGACTGTGCGTTCGGTGATCACCGGCGGAGCCGGCTTCATCGGCTCCAAACTCGTCGACGCTCTGCTCGATGAGGGCGACGAGGTCCTCGTCGTCGAGAACCCGTCCTCGGCCGCGAGGCCAGCTCTACGCCGGAGCGGCTGGCGTGAAGCGGCGCTCGCCGAGGCTCTGTGACGACCGGAAGTGACCCATGATCTCGTGCGCGGATCTGCGAGCCGTCAAGGCCATCGATGTCGGAGGCTCCGAGGTCGTCTATGCCTTCCTGTCGCTCAGGGACGAACCGTCCGGCACTGACGAGGCACTGCTCGACGACGAGGAGCGGGCGCGATCGATGCGCTTCATCCGCTCTTCCGACCGTCGCCGCTTTGTTCTGGCTCACGCGGCGCTGCGGTTGTTCGTCGCTCGATGTCTCGATGTTCACCCCGCGGCCGTGCGCTACGAGAACGGCGTCCACGGCAAGCCGCGCCTGGGGCCGGGTCTTCCGTCGCTGGAGTTCAACCTGTCGCACTCGGGCCGATCGGGCTTGCTCGCGGTCGCTCGAGATCGACCCGTGGGGATGGATGTCGAGCAAGTGCGCGACGTGCCCGAAGCTCTGAGCATCGCCGACACGCACTTCTCGGCGGCGGAGCGGCAAGTGCTTTGGTCGTTGCCGGCGGCCGAGCGGCGAGGTGCGTTCTTTCGCTGCTGGACGCGCAAGGAGGCCATGGTCAAGGCGATCGGCGAAGGGTTGGGCCGCGCCCTTGGCAGCTTCGACGTCGACCTCGCCCCGGGCGCGAAGTCGGCACTGACTCGATTCGACGGCCGATCTGGCAGCTTGACCGGATGGTCGTTGCGAGATCTGACGGCGCCGCCGGGGTACGCGGCCGCCGGCGCCGTTGCCGTCGCCCTGGGCGCCCCAGCGCCTCGGTGGCGAGAGCTCTTGGGCGAGGCTTCCAACGGCGCAGGACCCAGATCTTGAGTCACGGCGTTCATGGTTGCGGCGCGAGGCTGCGTCCTCGCTTGGCGGATCTCGAGCGATGACGCGAGAAGACCACGTGCGCGTCGTCGATTCATACGAGCTCTCGCCCACGCAGGAGGGGATGCTGTTTCATAGGCTCCTCGGCGAAGGAACGGGTGTCGACCTCGAGCAGATCGTGTGTCGTATCCGCGGGCAGTTCGACGAGGACGCGTTCGTGGGCGCCTTTCACACGGTCGCCGCGCGCCACGCGATCCTGCGAACGCGGTTTCACTACGACGGCGCGGACCGTCCCGCTCAGGAAGTCGTCGAGGCGGTGGAGATTCCCGTCGAGCGACTCGATCTCACCGGCGTCCCGCCGTCGGCCCGCTCATCACGGTTCGACGAAGCGCTCCGCTTGGACCGTGCGCGCGGCATCGATCTCGAATGCGCCCCCTGCATGCGGTTGATCGTCGTCGATCACGGCCCAGACGAGCATCGCGTCGTGTGGACGTTCCACCACGCCCTGCTCGACGGGCGGTCGTTCCCCCTCGTGCTGCGCGAGGTAATCGCGCTCTATGACGCCGCAGACGCTGGGCGCGTGCCCGCCTTGCGCTCGCCGCGTCCATACCGCGAGTACATCGAGTTCCTCCGCGGTCTCGATCTCGGTGCGGCCGAGCGGTACTGGCGCGATCGCCTGGCGGGCTTCACGACGCCGACGCCGCTTGTCGTCGACCGCGCCGCGATCGACGAACAACGAACGGACGACATCCAGGGCGTGTTCGAACGGCGGCTGTCTCGGGAGCAGACGGCGGCCCTGCGCGAACTGGCCGCAGCACGGGGCGTGACCCTCAACACGCTGGCGCAGTCGGCGTGGGCCATCCTGCTTCACCGCTACAGCCGTGAGACCGAGGTCGTCTTCGGCGCGACGCGCGCCTGCCGCCGCTCGGCGGTGCCCGACGCCGACGAGATGGTCGGGTTGTTCATCAACACCCTGCCGCTTCGCGTGAGGGTGGATCCCGAGGCTCGTCTGGACGAACTGCTCAAGGACGTCCGCGCCCAGCAGGTGCAGCTCAGAGCGTACGAGCACACCCCGCTCGTGAACGTCCAGGGCTGGAGCGAGGTCCCGCGCGGTAGCCCGCTCTTCGAGACGATCCTGGTCTACGAGGAACGCACCCTCGACACGGTCTTGCGGACGCTCGCCGTCGACGGCGCTCGTCTCGAGTTCGCCTATCACGGCCAGACGAACTATCCGCTGGCGCTCATCGCCTACGGTGACGACGAGATGCTCGTGCGCCTGGAGAGCGATCGGCGCCGCGTCGACGACGCGCCGGCATCCCGTGTGCTCGACCATTTCGTGACCTTGCTCACGGCCATGCCGCAGCACGCCGACTGCAGGCTTCACGAGCTGCCGCTCCTCTCCGAGGGCGAGCGGATCGGCCTGGAGTCGGCGGGGGTCGGGGCGGATGTCGGTCTGGCCCGCTGTCTGCATGTGCGGTTTGAGGAGCGGGCGCGGGTGGCGCCGGGGCAGGTGGCGGTGGTCTGCGATGGGCAATCGTTGACGTACGCGCAGTTGGATCGGCGGGCCAACGCGCTGGCGTTGCGGTTGCGATCGCTGGGGGTGCGCCGCGACGTCCTGGTGGGCCTGCGGACCGAGCGCTCGTTGAGCGTCGTGGTGGGAATCCTGGGCATCCTGAAGGCCGGGGGGGCCTATGTGCCCTTGGATCCGGCCTACCCGCGCGAGCGGGTGGAGTTCATGCTGGCAGATTCGGGCGTGCGGGTGGTGGTGACGGAAGCGGGCTTCATCGAGGATTTCGCGGCCTGTGGCGCGTCGCTGGTCGTGGTTGATCGTGAGGATGCAGACGCGGAGGCGGAGGTCGGACCTGAGGCGGAGGTGGAGCCGGGGGACCTGGCGTACGTGATGTATACGTCGGGTTCGACGGGTGAGCCCAAGGGCGTGTTGATCAGTCATCAGAATGTCAGCCGCCTGTTCGATGCGACGGATGGGTGGTTTGGCTTTGGCGAGGATGACGTCTGGTCGCTGTTTCATTCGTATGCCTTTGACTTCTCGGTCTGGGAGATGTGGGGAGCGCTGCTGTACGGCGGGCGCCTGGTCGTCGTCCCGTTCTGGGTGAGCCGCTCGCCGGAGGCGTTTCGCGAGCTGGTGCTGCGCGAGCGCGTGACCGTGCTCAATCAGACGCCGTCGGCGTTCGGGCAGTTCGTCGCAGCGGATGAGCAGGCGGGGCCGCCGGTGCAGACGGATCTTCGCTACGTGATCTTCGGCGGCGAGGCGCTCGAGCTTCCGAGCTTGCGCCCGTGGTTTGATCGCCACGGCGATGCCCGCCCGCAGTTGGTGAACATGTATGGGATCACCGAGACGACGGTGCATGTGACCTACCGGCCGATATCGATCGAGGATCTGCAGGCGGATGCGGGCAGCGTGATCGGGATGCCGATCCCGGATCTGCGGCTGTTCGTCCTGGACGCATACGGTTCGCCGGTGCCGACCGGGGTGGCGGGTGAGATGCACGTCGGCGGTGGCGGGGTCTCGCGCGGGTATCTGGATCGCGCCGAGCTGACCGCGCAGCGCTTTGTGGCCGATCCGTTCGCCGACGGTGACGGCAGGCTGTATCGGACGGGGGATCTGGCCAGGCGCCTTGAGAACGGGGACCTGGAGTACCTGGGGCGGATCGACGACCAGGTCAAGATCCGCGGCTTCCGGATCGAGCTCGGGGAGATCGAGGCGGTGCTGGCACGCCATCCGGCCGTCAGGGACGCGGTCGTGCTCGCGCGTCAAGACGCCGGGCTCGACAAGCGGCTGGTCGCCTACGTGGTGGCCGCCGGCCGGCAGGGCGAGCTGATCGAGCAGCTCAAGACCCACCTGCGGGCCAAGCTGCCCGAGTACATGGTGCCCGCCCATTACGTCCTGCTCGACCAGCTGCCGCTCACGCCCAACGGCAAGACCGACCGCAAGGCCCTCCCGGCACCCGACTACGGGCGCCGAGAGGTCGAGCGGCCGTTCGTCGCCCCGCGGACCGCGACCGAGGAGACGCTCGCCGCTGTCTGGGCGGCCGTGCTGGGCGCCCCGCGCGTCAGCATCGACGACAACTTCTTCGAGCTCGGCGGCGACTCCATCCTCACGATCCAGGTCATCGCGCGCTGCCGGCGGGCGGGCCTGCAGCTCACGCCCCGCGACCTGGCCAAGCAGCCCACCGTCGCGCAGCTCGCACAGGTCATCGCGTCCGCGGCACCCACGCCGGTCGCGGAGCCGGAGCCCGATCGCGGTCCCGTCCGGCCGATGCCGATCCAGAGCTGGTTCTTCGAGCAGCGATTTGCCAACCCGCACCATTGGAACCAGGCGTTCCTCTTCGAGATCGCGGCGGGCGTCGACCTCGACGCCTTGCAGCACGCCGTTGGCGAGGTGGTGGCTCACCACGACGCGCTGCGCCTGCGGGTGGCGGGGCAGGACCCTGAGTTGACGCTGCGCCACGAGAGCAGCCGCGCCGTCCCGGCGATCACGCGGGTCGATCTCACCGCGGTCTCGCCGGACGCGCACGCCGCGACCATCGAGACGGCCGCCGTCGCGGCTCAATCGCAGCTTCACCTTCACGACGGGCCGCTGCTGGCGGTCGTCCACTTCGATCGCGGAGCGACGCCGGGGCGGCTGTTGATCGCAGTCCACCACCTCGCGGTCGACGGCGTCTCCTGGAGGCTTCTGATCGAGGATCTCGAGACGGCGTACCGCGCGCTCCGCGCGGGCGCACCGGTGCAGCTACCGCCGCGATCGGCCTCGGTGCGGCGCTGGTCGCAGGCGCTCGTGGACGCGGCGGCGAACCCGGCGCTGGTCGCATCGTCGGCGCACTGGCTGAAGGTCGGCTCCGTGCCCGGTGACCTGCCGGCGGAAGGCACGGGAGAGGGCGCGAACACCGAGGCGTCGGCCCGCACCGCGACCGTCTCGCTCGAGAGCGACGAGACGCAGGCCCTGCTGCAGCGCGTGCCGGCCGCGTACGGGACGCAGATCAATGATGTCCTCCTCACGGCGCTGGCGCTGGCGCTGCGCGGTTGGACCGGACGCGATGCCCATCGGATCGACATGGAGGGACATGGACGCGAGGACGCGCTCGTCGCGCTCGATGTGTCGCGAACCGTCGGGTGGTTCACCAGCCTGTATCCGGCGGTCGTCGATCTCGCGGCCGCCCAGGACCACGGCAGCGCCTTGAAGCTCGTCAAGGAACAGCTGCGCCGCGTGCCCGATCGCGGTCTCAGCTACGGCGTGCTCAGGTACGCGTCACGCGACGCCGCGGTCGCCCGACCGCTCGCGGCACAGCCCTCCGCGCAGCTGCTGTTCAACTACCTCGGCCAGTTCGATCAGGTCGTGGCGGGCTCGCAGCTGTTGCGCTTCGCGGCCGAGCCGACCGGCGCCTGGCACGGACCGACGAATGAGCGCGCCCACCGCATCGAGGTAGTGGCCGCGGTGCGCGACGGCCGATTCGAGGCCGGTTGGACCTACGGCGCCGAACGCGACCAGCCGCAGGTCATCCAACGCCTCGCCGATGGGTTCATCGCGGCGTTGCGCCGGCTGATCGCGCACTGCCTCCAGCCCGGAGTGGCGGGCTACACGCCATCGGATTTCCCGCTGGTGGGCCTCGAGCAGGACGCCCTCGATCGTCTCGCCGAACGCTACGCCGAGATCGCGGATGTCTATCCGCTCTCGCCGATGCAACGGCTGTTTCTCTCGATGGAGGCACGAAGCTCACGGATTGGCTTTGAGCAATGGGTCTTTCGTCTCAGGGGACCGCTGGACCCCGTCGCGCTGCGCAAGGCCTGGGAGGCGACCGTCGCGCGCCACGCGATGCTGCGAACCGCCTTCGTCACCGACGCGGTGGCCGAGCCGCTGCAGGTCGTCAAGCGGCGCGTCGCGGTTCCCTGGGCCGAGGAGGACTGGAGCGGCAAGGAGGCGGCCGACGAGGCGGGCAGGCTCCAGTCGTTCTTGGCCGCCGACCGGGAGCGCGGCTTCGACGTCGGCGTGGGGCCGCTGACCAGGGTGACGCTGATTCGCGTCGGCGACGAGGAGCACCAGCTCGTCTGGAGCACGCACCACCTCTGTGTCGACGGCTGGTCCTGGCCGCTCATCATCCGCGACGTCGGTTCCGCCTACGAAGCGCTTCGCGAAGGCACCGAGCCCCGCCTCCCCGAGCCATGCCAGTACGGCGCCTACATCGGCTGGCTCGCCGCGCGGGCGCCCGATTCGCGGGACTTCTGGACGGCCGCTCTTGAGGGATTTCAGTCCGCCACGCCGCTTGCGCTCGAGACGACGCCGACCGCGGATGCCAACGAGGGCATCTGCGAGGCGTCTACGCGGCTGGATGCTCAGACGACAGCCGCGCTGCGGAGCCTCGCACGAACGCTGCAACTGACGCTCAACACCGTCGTGCAGGGCGCCTGGGCGATCCTGCTCAGCCACCTGAGCGAGCGCGACGACGTCGTCTTCGGCGCGGCGTTCTCCGGGCGGCCCGCGGAGCTTGCGGGCGTCGAGGGGCTCGTCGGCCCGTGCGTGAACAACCTTCCGATGCCCGTCCAGCTCCCGCCGGAACGGAGCGCCGCGGACTGGTTGCCCGAGCTGCACGAGCGCAATCTGGAGATCGCCCAGCACCAGTATGCCTCGCTGTCGGACATCCAGGAATGGGCGGCGGTCCCGTGGCGCCAGCGCCTGTTCGACAGCCTCGTGGTGTTCCAGAACTACGTGGTCGACGAGGCGGTGCTGCGCTGGGGGACGCTCGACGTCGAACCCGTGACGGCGCCGGAGGCGACCAACTATCCCTTGACCCTCACCGTCGCGCCCGGCCCGGAGATGGACCTCAAGCTGATGGGCCAGGCGAACCGGTTCGGGCCGGCATCGCTGACGATGATGCTCGACGGCCTCGCGCAGGCCCTCTCGAGCCTCGCGGAGCGACCAGACGCTTCGCTCGCGGAGATCAGGGCCTGCCTGCCGGCGTCGACGAAGGGCACCGCCGCCGTCGCCGCAGCCGGCTGGGCCCGGCGCCGGCAGTCTGCCTACGTGGCGCCCGCGAGCGAGATGGAGCGCGTGGTCGCCGGCGTTTGGGAGGAGCTCTTCGAGGTCGACGAGCTGGGCGTGGAGGACAACTTCTTCGATCTTGGCGGTCACTCGATCCTGTTGCTCCAAGCGCACGCGCGGCTTCGCGAGCGGCTGGCGAACGACGTCTCCGTCGTGGCGTTGCTGCAGTACCCCACGATCCGCTCTCTGGCCCGTCACCTCAGCAACGCGGAGATGCCCAGCGCGGCGGTGGGCGCCGTCCGTGACCGAGCCATGATGCAGCGCCGTGCGCTCGCGCGGCAGCGAAGCCGGCAGGGGAGGCGGTAGCCGGTGTCCTATTCGGACGCATACGACCCCGAGGACGGCGTCGCGATCATCGGCCTCGCCGGTCGCTTCCCCGGGGCGCGCAACGTGGACGAGTTCTGGAAGAACCTCGTTGACGGTCGCGAGACGCTCTCGTTCTTCTCCGACGGCGAACTGGAGCATGGGAACGCCGAGGAGATGGCGGCGCGCCGGCAGCCGAGCTACGTGCGCGCACGCGGGATCCTGCCGGACGCCGAGATGTTCGACGCAGGGTTCTTCGGGATCCCGCCGAGCGAGGCCGAGATCCTCGATCCCCAGCAGCGCGTGTTCATGGAGACCGCATGGGAGGCGCTGGAGACGGCGGGCCATGTGCCCCGCAGCTTCGACGGGCCGATCGGCGTCTTTGCCGGGATGAGCAACAACTCGTACTTCGTCCAGAACCTGCTCGCTCGCCGGGACGTCACCGACGTCGTCGGCTGGCTGACCACGATGATGGGCAACGAGAAGGACTACCTCGCCACACGGGTGTCCTACAAGCTCGACCTGCACGGCCCGGCGCTCAACATCCAGACGGCGTGCTCGACGTCGCTGGTGGCGGTGGCAACGGCGGTCCAGAGCCTGCTGAACTACCAGTGCGACCTGGCGCTGGCGGGCGGGGTCTCGATCACGCTGCCGCAGAACCGCGGGTACCTCTATCAAGAGGGCGGGATCACGTCGCCCGACGGCCACTGCCGAACGTTCGACGAGAGCGCCGCGGGGACCGTCTTCAGCAATGGCGTGGGGATCGTGACGCTGCGGCGGCTGGGCGATGCGCTCGACGACGGGGACACGATCTACGCCGTGATCAAGGGCGCCGGCATGAACAACGACGGCGCGTCGAAGGTCAGCTTCACGGCACCGAGCGTCGATGGCCACGCCGGCGTCATCTCCTTGGCCCACGCCCTCGCCGGGATCGACCCGCAGACGATCTCCTACGTGGAGGCGCACGGAACGGCCACGCCGCTGGGCGATCCGATCGAGATCGCCGGCCTGACGCAGGCGTTTCGCGCCGGCGGAGCAACCGGAACCGGCTACTGCGCGATCGGCTCGGTCAAGAGCAACGTCGGCCATCTCGACGCGGCGGCCGGGGTGGGCGGCCTGATCAAGACGGCGCTCGCCCTGCACCACAAGACGATTCCGCCGAGTCTGCACTTCACCGCGCCGAACCCGAAGCTGGACCTCGATGGCTCGCCGTTCCGTGTCGTCACCTCGTTGCGGCACTGGCAGCCCCCGGAGGGCTCCCCGCGGCGCGCCGGCGTCAGTTCCTTCGGCGTCGGGGGGACGAATGCTCACCTGGTCTTGGAGGAAGCTCCCTCGGCCCCGGCTGCGACGGCCGAGGACGCCGAGCAGCTGATCGTGCTCTCGGCCCGGTCTGCGGCCGCGCTCGACACCGCCACCTCGAGGTTGCGAGACCATCTCGTGAACCATCCTGCCGTTGCGCTGGCCGATGTGGCGTTCACCCTCGAGGCCGGCCGGCGGCGCTTCTCCCATCGCCGCGCCGTCGTGGCCCGCGGGATCGACGAGGCGATCGCGCGGCTCGGCGCGCTCGATCCCGCGACGACGGTCGCCGGCTCCAGCACCGCCGAGGACGCGTCGATCGCGTTCCTGTTTCCCGGACAGGGCGCGCAGTCGGTGGGCATGGGGCGCGGGCTCTACGAGGGCGACCCGGCGTTTCGCACCGAGGTCGACGAGTGCTCGGCGGTCCTGCGTCCCCTGCTGAGCTTCGACCTGCGCGACGTGCTCTACCCGCAGCCCGGCGGCGAAGCGGAGGCGCAGCGGCGGCTCGCACAGACGGCGGTCACGCAGCCGGCGCTGTTCGTCATCGAGTACGCCCTGGCGATGGCGTGGCGCCGCCTCGGAGTCGAGCCCGACGGCATGATCGGCCACTCGGTGGGCGAGTATGTGGCCGCGTGCATCGCTGGGGTCTTCGCGCGTGACGATGCGCTGGCGCTCGTCGCCGAGCGAGCACGCCTGATGCAGGAGCGCCCCGGCGGCGCGATGCTCGCGGTCCGCGCCGCTGCCGACGCGGTCCGCCAGATCCTGCCCGCGGGCCTCGAGATCGCCGCCGAGAATGCCCCCGCCTCGACAGTCGTCTCGGGAGAGACGGCTGCGATCGAAGACTTCCAGGCGCGTCTGGCCGAACAGGACCTGGTCGCCCGCCGCTTGGCGACGTCGCACGCGTTTCACTCGGCGATGATGGAGCCGATCCTCGACGCGTTCTCGCGGGCTGTGGCGTCGACTCCGCGGTCGGCGCCGACGCGTGCGTGGATCTCCGGCGTCACGGGAGACTGGATCACGGCCGAGCGGGCCCAGGAGAGCGCGTATTGGGTGGAGCAGCTGCGCCGCCCGGTCCTGTTCGGCAAGGGCATCGCGCGCCTCTTGGAAGGTCCCGCGCGGGTGACGCTCGAGGTCGGTCCGGGGCGGCAGCTCACGGGCCTGACGAAGCACGCCGTCCCCGACCGCCCGCCCGGCGTCGTCACGCTCAGGGGCGAGGAAGGCCAGTCGTCGTTGCTGCTCCCCGCCGGGCAGCTCTGGATCGCCGGCGTCTCCCTCAACTGGAGCGCCATACATCGCGGCGGCCAGAGGCGCCGCGTCCCGCTCCCGACCTATCCCTTTGAGCGCGTGCGCTACTGGGTGGACCGCGCCACGGAGGCCCCGCCGATGAGCGCATCGGCCCCCACGAGCAACGGTAGCCTTCACGATCGCGAGCTGACAGTCACACCGCCAGCGACCACCAGCGGGCGGCGACAGGTTCTGGTCGACCGCCTGCGCGGCCTGTTCGGCGAACTATCGGGCATCGCACCGCAGAGCCTCGACACCGGCGTCGCGTTCGTCGAGCTCGGCCTCGATTCGCTCTTCCTCACGCAGGCGGCGCTGGCGCTCCAGAAGGCGTTCAAGGTGAAGATCTCCTTCCGGGAGCTCATGGACGAGCTGTCGACGATCGACGCCCTCGCCACCCACCTCGACAGCACGCTCGCCGCCGACGCGGCGCCCGCGGCAGCGACGCAGACGCGCTCCGCTCCACCATCCGCGGGCAATGCCGTCCGAGCCGCGCCCGCCGAGGCGGTGGAGAGGCTGATCGCCGAGCAGCTGGAGGTCATGCGCCAGCAGCTGGAGATGCTGCGCGGTGGAAGCGCCGCCCCTTCGCCGACGCCGCCCGCGCCGCCGCCGGCGCCTCCTCCCGAGCGGCTGATCGCACCGTCGGCTCAGGCCGCAGCGCCGGTTGCGGCGTTCGGTCCGTACCGTCCGCCGGCCAGGGGGACGACCGGCGGGCTGACGGCTCAGCAGGAGCAGGCCCTGCAAACCTTCGTCGACCGCTACACCCGGCGCACGATGGGCTCGAAGCGTTCCACGGCGGCGAACCGCGCGCGGCTCGCCGATCCCCGTACCGCGGCCGGGTTCCGGCTCATGTGGAAGGAGATCGTGTACCCGATCGTCACCGTCCGTTCGTCGGGCTCCCGGCTGTGGGACGTCGACGGCAACGAGTACGTCGATCTCACCAACGGCTTCGGGGCGATCATGTTCGGCCACAACCCCGGCTTCATCCGCGACGCGGTGACAGCCCAGCTGGAGGAGGGGATCGAGATCGGCCCCCAGTCGCCGCTCGCCGGGGAGGTCGCCGCCCGCCTCTCGGCCATGGTCGGCATGAATCGGGTGGCGTTCTGCAACACCGGATCGGAGGCGGTCACCGCCGCCATCCGCCTGGCGCGGACGGTCAGCGGCCGCGACAGGATCGCGATGTTCGCCGGCGCCTACCACGGGATCTTCGACGAGGTCCTCGTCCGGTCCGCGGGCGGTCGGGCGATGCCGATCGCTCCGGGCATCCCGCAGAGCATGCTCGACAATGCCGTCGTCCTGGACTACGGGAGCCCGGAGGCCATCGAGTACCTGCGCGCCAACGGCGACTCGCTCGCGGCCGTCCTGGTCGAACCGGTCCAGAGCCGCCGTCCCGAGCTGCAACCGCGCGAGTTTCTCCACGAGGTGCGCCGCTTGACGGACGCCTCGGGCACGGCGCTCGTCTTCGACGAGCTCGTCACGGGATTCCGCGCCCACGCCGGCGGGGCGCAGACGATCTTCGGCGTTCGCGCCGATATGGCCACCTACGGCAAGGTGGTCGGCGGGGGACTCCCGATCGGCGTCATCGCCGGCCGACGCGAGTACCTGGACGCCCTCGACGGAGGCGCGTGGGACTACGGCGACGACTCGATCCCCGACGTCGGTGTCACGTTCTTCGCCGGCACGTTCGTCCGCCATCCACTCGCGTTGGCCGCGGCGCGAGCTGTGCTGGCCCATCTCGAAGCGAGCGGGCCCGATCTGCAGCGCGACCTGAACCTGCGCACGACGGAGTTCGCCGCCCGGCTGGATGCCCACGCACGCAGCGTCGGCGCTCCGGTGCAGATCACCCACTTCAGCTCCTGGCTGAACGTCACGTTCCCGGGCGACGTCCCGTACGCGGGGCTGTTCTTCGCGATGATGCGCGACCGCGGCGTGCACGTGTGGGAGGGACGCTGCCTGTTTTTGACGACCGCCCACACCGACGCGGATCTCGAGCTGGTCTTCGAGGCGTTCCGAGCCTCGATCGCCGAACTGCAAGCCGGCGATCTGCTTCCGGGCGGCGCCCAGCCGCCGGTGCCCGGGGCTCGGCGAGGCCATGATGCCGACGGTCGTGAGGGCTGGTTCCTGCCCGATCCCGACCGCCCGGGGGGTTACCTGCGAGTCGAGGAGGCCGCAGCGGCTCGTGGCTGACACGCATCCCGTCTTGCAGCCGGTCGACTTCGACCCGTTCGCGCCGCCGCCCGTCCGTCCGGTGCGCCTGCCCCTCACGGAGCCGCTGGCCGAGATGTGGACAGCCGCGGCCATGGCCCGCGAAGCGAACTGCTCGTACAACCAGTGCTTCGCGCTCGCGTTGCACGGGCCACTGCGCGTCGAGTCCCTGCGCATCGCCCTCGATCAGGCGATCGCCCGGCACGAGGCGCTGCGCGCCGTCATCGCTCCCGACGGCACAGAACTCGAGCTGTGGCCACCATTCACCGTGCCGATGCCGCTCGTCGACCTGTCCGCGCTCGATCCGGCGGGACAGGAGCGTGAGATCGAGGCGCTACTCGAACAGGAGCGCGAGACGCCCTTCGACCTCGCCGAGGGGCCGCTGATCCGTGCGTTCGTCGTGCGCGAGTCCGCCGATCGCCACCGCCTGGTCCTCACGGTGCACCACATCGTGTGCGACGGCTGGTCGTCGTCGGTGCTGTTCTCAGATCTCGGCCTGCTCTACGCTGCCGACTGCGTCGGTATCCCAGCCCAGCTCGGCCCCGCGGCGTCGTTTCGCGACTACGTCGCCGAGCAGACGAGCCCCGGCCATGCCGCGGCCGCCACGGGCGACGAGGAGTATTGGGCTGCGCAGTACGCGGACGGAGCGCCCGTCCTCGATCTTCCGGTCACGCGATCGCGGCCGGTCACGAAGACCTACGCCAGCGGCCGCGAGCTGCTGCGGATCGACAGCACGCTGTACGCCGGCGTGAAGGCGGCCGGGGCGCCAGCCGGCGCGACGCTCTTCGCCACGCTGCTCGCGGCGTTCGAGGTGCTCGTGCATCGCCTGTCCGGCCAGGCGGATTTCGTCGTCGGGATCCCGCTCGCCGGACAGCCCGAGCTCGAGAACCCCTCTCTGGTGGCCCACTGCGTCAACACCGTGCCCTTGCGAGCCCATGTCGATCCCGAGGCCCCGTTCGCCGAGCACCTGCGCGCGGTTCGTCAAGGGCTCGCCCGCGCGCAGAGCCACTCGCGTGTCACGTTCGGCACGATGGTCCGCCGGCTGCGCATTCCCCGAGACCGCGGCCGCACGCCGCTGGTGGCGATCACGTTCACCATCGACAAGATCGGCGCGCCGTTTGATTTTGGTGACCTCGCGGTCGACTCGGTGACGACGCCGAAGTCCTACGCCAACTTCGAACTGGCGATCAACCTTGTCGACAGCGGATCAGACATCGTCGTGGAGTGCGACTACAACAGCGACCTGTTCGACGGGCCCACGCTGCGCCGGTGGTTGTCGCACTACGAGACGGTGGTCCGCGCGATCGTGGCGCGCCCCGACACCCCCGTCGGGGCGCTGCCCGTCCTCAACGAGGCGGACAAGCGCACGATCCTCGAGGAGTGGAACGACACGAACGTCGACCTCCCCGACGAGAAGCGGCTCCATCGCCTGTTCGAAGCTCAGGTCAGCCGCAGCCCGGATGCGCAGGCGGTCGTGGACGGCGCTGGTCGTGTCTCCTATCAGGATCTCAATGCCCGCGCCAATCGGCTGGCTCATCACCTCCGACGTGCGGGCATCGGCCAGGGGGTGACGGTCGGCGTCTGCCTGGAGCGGGGCGCGGATCTCGTCGTCGCCCTGTTCGCGGTGCTCAAGGCGGGAGGCGCCTACGTGCCGCTGGATCCGGCCTATCCGACGGATCGAGTCGCCTTCATGCTCAAGGATTCACGGGCGCGCGCCGTCGTCACCCAAGCCGACCTCGCTGCAGCGTTCGATCTCTCCGGCGTCGAACGCATCCTCGTGGATGGCGATGCTGAGAGCATCGGCGCCGAGGGCTCGACGAACCTCGACGGCGGTGCCACGAACGAGGACCTTGCCTACGTGATCTATACCTCGGGGTCGACCGGAGCGCCGAAGGGCGTGGCCATCGAGCACAGGAGCGCGGGCACGCTCGTGCATTGGGCCGGGACGGTGTTCGGCAGCGACGAGACAGCGGGCGTTCTGGCATCGACATCGGTGTGCTTCGACCTCTCGGTCTTCGAGATCTTCTTTCCGCTGGCCGTCGGCGGGCGCCTGATTCTCAGCGACCATGCACTGGACATTGCTTCGATTCCCGCCCGTGACGAGGTGACCCTTGTGAACACGGTTCCCTCGGCCGTCAGCGAAATCCTTCGCGCGCGCGCGCTGCCACCGTCGGTCGTGACGGTCTGCCTGGCGGGCGAGCCACTGTCAACCCGGCTCGTCGATCAGATCTACGACAGCGCGCAGGTTCAGCGCGTGTTCGACCTCTACGGTCCGTCCGAGGACACGACCTACTCGACCTTCGTGCTCCGCGAGCGCGGAGCGACCGCCACGATCGGCCGCCCGATCGCGAACACCAGGGCCTACGTCCTTGACGCACGCCGGGCACCGGTGCCGATCGGCGCGGTGGGCGAGCTGTACCTCGCGGGCGACGGTCTCGCGCGCGGCTACCTGCACCGCGTCGAGCTCACGGCAGAGCGCTTCGTGTCCGGCCCCCTTGGCGGGCGCCCCGTCGAGCGGGTATACCGCACCGGCGATCTTGCGCGCTATCGACCCGACGGGGCCCTGGAGTTCGTGGGCCGCAACGACCACCAGGTCAAGATCCGGGGCTTTCGCGTCGAACTAGGCGAGATCGAAGCGGCGCTGGCGACGCACGAGGAGGTCCAGGACGTCGTCGTCGTGGTGCGCGAGGACCGTCCCGACGACAAGCGCCTCGTGGCGTACATCGTCGCGCGGTCGGATGCCGCGGGGTTGGCGGACCGGCTCAGATCCCGGCTGCGCGACAAGCTCCCCGGCTATATGGTCCCCGCGCATTTCGTTGTGCTCACGGCGCTTCCTCGGACTCCCAACGGCAAGGTCGACAGGAGAGCTCTGCCGTCGCCCACCGTCGACGGCGTGATCACCGGAAGGCCGCGTGTCGCTGCACGAACGCCCACCGAGGTCAGGATCGCCGCCATGTGGGCCGACGCGCTCGCGATCGAGTCCCCCGGCGTCGACGACGATTTCTTCGACGTGGGCGGCGACTCGCTGAAGGCCGCCCAGATCGTCACGGCGCTGCGCGCGGAGTTCTGCGTGGACGTGGCGATGCGCCACCTGTTCGAGCGGTCCACGATCGCGGGTCTCAGCGAGGTCGTGGATGTCCTCGCCGTTGCGACGCCCGGTGCACCGGACAGCGCCTCCGGCGAGCGCGAGGAGATCGAGATCTTATGACCACCGCCGAGTTCCTGTCGCGCTTGCGCGAACGCGATGTGCGGCTCTGGCTCGAGGACGGCCAGCTCAAGTGCGATGCCCCGCGGGATTCCCTCGACGACGGCTTGCGTGAGCAGCTGAGCGCTCGCAAGGCTGAGCTGGCGACGTTGCTCGCCGAAGCCGAGGCGACCCTGGGCGGGCCGCGTTCCCTGGTGCCCCTCAAGCCGACGGGGGAGCGTCCGGCCCTGTTCGCCCGTCCGGGTCACAACGGAGACGTCTTCTGCTACCTCGCGCTGGCGCAGCACCTCGACCCGCGCCAGCCTCTGTACGGCGTCGAGCCAAAGGGGCTCGGCGGCGGTCCGCTCGCGAGCACGGTGGAGGAGATGGCGGCCTACGAGGTCGAGCAGATCCGCAGCCATCAGGCGAGGGGTCCCTACTACATCGCCGGCTTCTGCGCCGGCGGGGCGATCGCCTTCGAGTCGGCCCGGCAGCTCGTGCAGGCGGGGGAGGAGGTGGCTCGTGTCCTGCTGTTCGGCAGCCCGTTTCCCAGCGCGTTCCGCGCCCACCCGGTGGTCATGCAGGTGCGTTCCGTGCGCCACCGCGTGGGGACCCACGCGCCCGCCCTCGCCACAGGCTCCATCTCCGATCGCCTCGAATACGTCCAAGCTCGCATGCAGTCGCGCGCACGCGGGGCGCAGGATCGTCGCGATCCGGCGCTCGCGAACAGGCGCCGGATGGAGGACGCGACCGTGGATGCGCTCAAGCGCTATTACCCCGGGTTCTACCCGGGGCGCGTGGACGCGTTTCTGCCTAGCGAAGCGTGGCGTCACTCCGGCGATCGGCCGGAGGATTGGAAGCAGGTGGCGCGGCAGGTCGTCGAACATGTGGGGCCGCGCGGAGCCGACGGCGACAACATGCTCCGCGAGCCGCATGTGCGGGCACTCGCCGCCCTGCTCGATCCATGTCTGCTCGACGACCCCGGAGATCTGCATGCAGCTGGCTGACCAGATCGACCGCCGGGCGGGCCTGACCCGCACGGAGTTCGCGGACGAGTACTTGAGTCCGCCGCGGCCCGTCATCCTGACCGACGCCATGTCGCGCTGGGGCGCCCTGGGCCGATGGACGCCGGAGTTCTTCAGGAACGAGTACGGAGATCTCCAGGTCGTGGTCGACGGCGAGGCGATGGCTCTGCGGGACCTGATCGACCGCATCGAGGCGTCGTCGAGCGACGACCCGGCGCCCTACCTGCACAACCAGCCGCTCGCCGCATGGCCGCCGGAGCTCTCCGCCGACGTGTCTCCAATGCCGGAATGCACGCAGCCCAACTGGCTGGACAGCCGACTGTTTCCGGACCTACTGTCGCTTCCGTGGGTCGTTTCACCGTCCCGGAAGTGGCGGGCAGAGTCCGCCGAGCGTGAGCATGGCGAGGGCGATGACGGCTTCTTGTGAGTGGTAGCCGAAGCCGCG
>Ga0136617_10001143_pt1 | contig 23257 bp, 17 predicted proteins | sample AntDrymUQ3222106_2_FD_129672 | JGI IMG/M metagenome (GOLD analysis project Ga0136617, IMG submission 129672) | Polar desert sand microbial communities from Dry Valleys, Antarctica - metaG UQ322 (21.06) | ecosystem: Environmental > Terrestrial > Soil > Desert | place: Antarctica: Dry Valley...
ACGCGCGCCGCCCCGCGCCGCTCGGCCTCGAAGGCGAAGAAGCCGTCCCAGCCGCCGATGTCGAGCACCGACTTCCCGCGCAGATCCGGCAGCGCCAGCGCGTCGAGCTCGCGCGCGAGCTCGTCCGGGCTCTTGTGGCCGGGCGTGACGACGCCTCCACCGAGGTCGATCGAGTGAAACCAGAACGGCACCGCGTCCACCTGCTCCTGCAGGCGCCGGCGCTCACCGGGGAGCGAGATCATGGGCGTCAGTGTGCCGCCGACGCGGTCAGCGCGGGCGCACGACCTCGATCCAGTCCAGCCGCCGGCCGCTCCTGCATGCCTCCATGCCGGCGCGGGCGCCGACGGTCCGCACCTGCGGGCGCGGGCCGTGACGGACGAGCGCGACGGGTCCGATGCGCGTGATGATCCCCTCCGGGCCGATCTCGTCGCCGGTGCCCGGCAGCACGCTGCCGCCACCGCGCACGACGTCGACGCGGTGCTCGCCGGCCGCCAGGGTGGCACGGCCCAGCGGTTCGTAGTGCTGCGGGTAGCTCTCGCGCCAGCGCACCGACCCGACCGGCCGCCCGTCGATCGCGACCGCCACGCGGCGGCCGAAGGAGCCGCGGATCCAGACGTCGTAGTCGCCGGTGCGCGCGAGCCTGCCGGCCAGCACGAGCCGCCCGGGACCGCGGGCCAGCCGCTCGCCGCCGCTCGACAGCCACCCCGGCGGGAGCATGCCCTCGGGGATCTCGAACAGCGCCCCCCCGTTCGCCGCGACGTACGCGATCCGGGCGCGGGGGCCGGCGCGACCGAGCTCGGCGCGCAGCGCGCGGCAGAAGCGCGCCGAGCGAACCGCCGGTGCCGGGAGATGTGCCACGACCACCGGCGACGGCGGCAGCCGGCGGTAGACGTCGTAGTACGCCGTGCTCCGCACGAGCCGCCAGTCCGACGGCGGCCGGCTCTGCGCCGGGTCCCCGCGGCGCACCACGATGAGCTTGAAGCGGTCGAGGTAGGCCGTGCGGAAGGCGTCGAGATCCTCGACGAACGCGACCGAGCCCTCCGGGCGAGGCCGGCGCAGGCCCTTGTCCGGCACGTCGGCGAGCGCGGTCAGGCGCACGTCGCGCATGAGGTAGCCGGCGTACTCGTCGAAGGAGGGATGCAGCGCCGGCCCCTGTCGGCCGTAGCGCTCGCCGAGCTGCTCGAGCTCGGCGAAGCGCTCGTACGGCGCCAGCGGCACGGCGCGGTAGACGAGCAGGTTGCCCGCGAGGATCGACGCGGCGACGCCCGCGCCGGCGGCGAGCCCTGCCCACCGCCGCCAGCTCTGGCCGTGCAGCGCCGCAGCGCCTGCGAACGCGAGCGCGACGACGAGTGGGGCGCTGATCGCGAACGCCTTGAGCTCGACCCATGCGGTGCCCTGCACGACGACGACCGCGACCCCGATAACCGCGGCCGCAGCGGCGCCGTACAGGCCTCGGTCGCGGCCGGAGATCGCTCGTGCGAGCCCGACTGTCGCCAGCAGCGCCACGAGCGCCGCGAGGATCGCCGTCGGCGTCTCGGTGCCCACCTCCGCGAGCGGGTAGCGGTGGTCGGACGTGAGCCACGGGCCGATCGCCGACCAGGCGGGAACCGGCGCGGCGAGGTTGCCGAGGTCCGCCGGCCCGCCGGCGCGCAGCAACGGCTCGAGCCTGATCGCGGCGGTGATCGTCGGCGCGGCGACGAGGCCGACCGCGACGAGCGCGAGCAGCCACGAGCGGCGGGCGATGCGCAGCCGGCGGCGCTGGCCCACGGCTGCGACGAGCCGCGGGCCGAAGAGCACCGCGAGCAGCACGAGCGCCCAGGGCGCGATCCCCACATTGACCGCGCACAGCCCGGCGGCGATCGCGAGGCTCGCCGGCAGCGCCCCGCCCGGCGTGACCGCGAGCAGCGCCGCAGTCAGCGCGACGAACAGCGCGGCGGCGAGCTCCTTGACGCCGGAGGCGAGCGCATAGGAGTAGAGGATCGTCGGCTGCGCCGCGACGCCGGCGGCGAGTGCCCGCGCGGCGGGATGGCGGATCGCCCGGCTCAGCAGGACGTAGAGCGCGAGGGCGAGCATCGCGCCCATCCACGCCATGAACGGCTGCCACGCCCAGATGACGTCGATGCGCGCGACCTGCGCCGTCGCACCGAGCGCCGCCTGCGCGCCGCCGGGGTAGCCGGCGCGCAGGAGTTGGTCGGCGACGACGTGGTAGGACGAGTCGCGGGTGACGCCCGCCAGCGAGCGACCGTGGTCGACGAGGTACGCCGCCAGGTCGATCTGCGACGCGAGGTCCACGATGCGTGCATAGCCCGTCAGGCCCGGCGCGCCGGTGAGCACGACCGGGGCCGCCAGCGCGGCGAACACGATCGCCATCGCGACGGCGGGCCACAGCCAGGCCTGTGCCGGCCGCAGGGCGAGGCGGCCGCCGGTGAGCCCGAGTACGAGGCCGACCAGCGCCGCGACGGCGAGCGCCGGCGCCGCGAGCTCCGACGTCGCGTCGAGGATGGTCAGCAGCGTCGCGAGCACGACGACCGCGGCGAAGCCCGCCGGAAGCAGCAGCGCGCGCGGGATCGAGCGCTGCGCCACACGATCGACGAGCAGCCCGCAGCCCAGACAGAGGGCAGCGAGCGCCACGGGGTAGAGGATCCAGCTCAGGAGGAACATGGCGCGTGTGGCGCGCGCTGACCGCCGAAGGCGCTCACGCGGCTCGCTCGGAACGTCGGCAGGTTACCGCGCGCGCTCGTAGGCCTCGGCGTGGCGCCGCGCGGTTGCCGCCCACGTGAAGCCGGCGGCATGCGCGGGCCCCGCCGCGCGCAGCCGGCGGCGCAGCACGTCGTCGGCGGCGAGGCGGTGCAGCGCGACGGCGATCGCCGCCGGGTCGCGAGCGTCGAACCGCAGCGCCGCGTCGCCGGTGACCTCCGCCACCGCGCCGGCGTCCGACGCGGCGACGGGGCAGCCGCAGGCCATCGCCTCCAGCGGGGGCGCGCCGAAGCCCTCGAACAGGCTCGGGAAGACGACGCCGGTGGCGCGCCGGTATAGCGCCGGCATGGCGTCGGCGGGCAGGTAGCCCGCGTGGTGGACGCGGTCGGCCACGCCGAGTCGCGCGGCCAGCGCGCACAGAACGGACCAGCGTGGCCCTCGCTGTCCGGTGAGAACGAGCGTGAGCTCGCGCTCGGCGCAGGCGGCCAGGCCCTCGAGCAACCGCTCGTGGTTCTTGTGGGGCCACAGGTTGGCCGGGTAGGCGACGAAGCGCGCGGGCAGCGCGAGCGACGCGAGGCGCTGCTCGTCGGCAGCGTCGGGAACCGGGGCAAAGCGCGCATGGTCGATCCCGTGATGGATCGCGACGACGCGCTCTGACGCGATGCCCAGCCGTGCGACGATCGCCTCGCGCGCGTGCTCGGACACGGTGATGACGAGCGCCGCACGCCGCGCCGGCGCGTCGTAGGCAGCGCGGCGGAAGGCACGCTCGGCGGCGGCGAACGAGGACGGGTGCTCGTGGTGGGCGACGTCGTGCAGGGTGACGACGAGCGGCGCGCCGGCGATGCGAGGGACCGGGACCGTCAGCGGCGCGTGGACGACGTCGACCGCGAGGTCGCGCAGCGGCCGCGCGCGCGCCGATGCCAGCGCGGCCGCGAGCCACGCCGCGCGCCGGACGCCGCCGCCGGCGGGTCCGCGGCCCGGCAGCGCGCGCAGCGCGACGGACGCGCCGCTGCGCAGGCCGATCGCCATCGCCGCCGGCCGGTGCGCGAGCACCGTCGTCCGCGCCGGCCCGTGGCCAGCGGCGAACGCCGCCAGCAGCTCGCGCACATACGTCTCCGATCCGCCGACGTGGCCGGGCGTGAGCGTGGCGAGGAGCAGGCCGGCGTGGGTCATCGCGGCGGGCTCAGGCCGACACGACGACGTCGATGAGTCCGTCGACGCTCTGTGCGAGGCGCGCGTCGCGGGTGAGCAACGTGGCGTCGAGGGCCTCGGCGAGCGCGACGTACAGCGCGTCATAGGTCGTGCAGACATCGCGCAGCTCCCAGGCGCGGGCGAGCAGCGCTGCATCCGGGTGGCGGTACACCGCGAGCTGGCCGAGCTCCACGCGCCCGCGTTCAGCGATCGGGAGGTCGATCTTCGCGCCGCGTAGCAGTCCGCGGAGCGTCTGTGTGACCTCGATGTCGATCAATGCCGGCGCGTGAACGTCGTCGAGCATCCCGCCACGCTCGGCGTCGGACGCCGCGCCGAGCAGGTAGGCGACGGCGCTCGAGGCGTCCACGACCCATCTCACGCGCGGCGGCCGGCGTCGCGCGCGGCCAGGATGTCCTGGCTGCTCACGTCCGGAGCGGGGCGAGAACGGATCCGCTGGTCGAGCTCCTCCGGGGTCGGCGTTCGAGCGACCCGCGTGACCTCGCGCAGAACGTAGTCGCTCAGCGTGGTCCCGCTGGCGGCGGCGCGGGCCTTCAGCGTCCGATGCACGTCTTCGGGAACGTTGCGAATCTGAATGAGTCCCATGCACAGATGATGAAAGCATCGTGTGTGCATGTCAACGTCCCGCGCACAGACCGGGTGGACAGCTGGGAGAGCGCCGGGCCGAGGTGGCCCGGGCGTGAGCGTGGCAAGGAGCAGGCCGGCGCGGGTCATCCCGGCGCCAACCCAATGGGACGAATATGTTCGGTAGCAATTGTCCTTGGCAGACCGGACACTTGCCCAAAGTGTTCGGTACAGTTAGTTCATGGCCAGACCGAACAACATTACACCTGCACGGCGAGGACGTCCGTCACGGGCCGCCGTGTACGAGCGGCTTCGCGTGCAGATCGGCGAGCTGCGCGAGCGTCTGGGCGGGCTGCCCTCCCCGATCGAGGCGGACGGCATCTGGCGCGGCATCTGGCTCGCGGAGGCGCACCACTCGACCGCGATCGAGGGCAACACCCTCGTGCTCAAGCAGGTGGAGCTCCTGCTCGCCGAGGGGCGCGCAGTGGGTAACAAGGAGTTGAGCGAATACCTCGAAGTGCGCGGCTACGCGACCGCCGCGGACTGGATCTACGGGCATGGGATCCAGCCCGGAACGTGGTCGGACGGCGCGCTGATCTCCCTCGCCGAGGTGCGCCACATTCACACGCTCGCGATGACACCGGTATGGGATGTCGCGCCGCATCCTCAGGCCACCGCCCGGGAAGGCCCCGGGTCGTTCCGCGAGCACGACATCGAGGCCTTCCCGGGCGGAATGCGACCGCCCGCCTGGCCGGATGTGCCGCCACTGACCCGCGATTGGGTCACCGACGCGCAGGCGCTGCGCGAGGCGGATGAAGCGACAATCGCCGAAGCGCTGGCTGCGCTGCATGCCCGCTTCGAGCAGATCCACCCCTTCCTCGACGGCAACGGTCGCACCGGCCGCCTGGTCCTCAACCTGCTGCTCGTCCGCCTCGGTATCCCGCCGGCGATCATCTACAAGGGCGACCGCTCCCGTTACCTGGCCGCGCTGCGCCGCGCCGACCAGGGCGACCCCGGTCCCCTGGGCGAGTTCCTGGCTCGAGCCGTGCTCGACAACCTCTACAAGTTCGTCGTGCCGGCGATCGCCGGGCCAGGGAGGCTCGTCCCTCTCCCCGCGCTAGCGACCGATGAGCTTTCCGCCAACGCTCTGCGTGTCGCGGCCGTCCGAGGACGCCTGAAGGCGGCAAAGGCGGCAGACGGCTCCTGGCGTAGCTCGAGAGCCTGGGTCGATGAGTATCGCGCCACTCGCTACAAGCGTTCGTGATCGCTCACCGGCCACGGCAGGCCGTATGGTCCCGGCGGTGCCCGCGCTGCCCTCGATCACGATTGTCACACCGGCGTTCAACGCCGCGGCGACGATCGCGCAGACGATCGCGAGCGTACGCGCCCAGGACTACCCGGGCGAGCTCGAGCACCTCGTCGTCGACGGCGCCTCGACCGACGGAACGGTCGCGCTGCTCGAGCGCGCCGGCGTGCGCTACGTCTCCGAGCCGGACCGCGGCCTGGCGCACGCGATGAACAAGGGCATCGCGCTCGCGCGCGGCGAGGTCATCGGCGAGCTCAACGCGGACGACCTCTACGAGCCGGGCGCGCTCGCGGCGGTCTGCGAGGCCTTCGCCGCGCAGCCCGAGGCCGAGTGGGTGACCGGCCGCTGCACGATCATCGACGGCGGCGGGCGCGAGATCCGCCGGCCGGTCACGGCCTACAAGAACGCGCTGCTGCGCCGCTACTCGCTCGCGCTCTACCTCACCCACAACTTCGTCTCCGCGCCGGCGACGTTCTTCCGCCGCGATGTGCTGCGCGAGCTCGGCGGCTTCGACGAGCGCTACCGCATCTCCGTCGACTACGACCTGCAGCTCAAGCTCGCCCGCCGCGGCGACCCGATCGTGCTCGACCGCGTCCTCGCGAGCTTCCGCATGGTCGACGGGACGCTCTCGATGTCGGGCTTCGAGCGCCAGTTCGCCGAGCACGCCGAGCAGGCGCGGCGCCACGGCGACGGCCACCGCGTGGCGGTTGCGGCCAACCAGGCGCTCAGCCGCGCGATCGTGCTGACGTACCGCGCCCTGCGGGCGGGGAGGCAGCGACGGTCAGCCGCCGGCGGGCCTCACGCCTCCGCTCGGCGGTAGGCCGCGACGGTCAGCTCGGCGCATCGTCCCCAGGTGAAGTCGGCCGCTTGCCGCAGGCCGCGCTCGCGCAGCCCGGACCGCCGCGCCGGGTCGTCGAGCAACGCCAGGACCGCGCCGGCGAACGCGTCCGCGTCGCCCGGCTGGACGAGGACGGCGGCGTCGCCGACGACCTCGGGGACGGCGGTCGTCCGCGCGGCGACCACCGGCGTGCCGCACGCCATCGCCTCCAGCGGCGGCAGGCCGAAGCCCTCGTGGCGCGACGGGAACAGCAGCGCGTCGGCGCCGCGCAGCGCGCGCACGAGCGCTGCGTCGTCGACGTGGCCGAGCAGGTGGATCCGACTCGCATGTGGGGACGCGCGCAGGCGCCCCATCGTCGGCTCGTCGCGCCAGCCACGCCCGCCGGCGACGACGAGGGCATGCGGGACGCCGGCGTCGGCACAGCGCTCGAACGCCGTCAGGGCGGTCTCGAGGTCCTTGCGCGGCTGCAGGGTGCCGACGGCGAGGAGGTAGGGCCCGTCGATGCCGGGCGCGCCACCGGGGCCGGGGGAGAACGCGGGGTCGACCCCGAGCGGCGCGACCGCGACGCGCTCGTCCGTGAGCCCGAAGCGCGCCTGCAGCTCGCCGCGCGTGTACTGCGACGACGTGAGCACCATCGCCGCTCGCCGCAGTACGCGCTGCAGCACGAGCCGGTGCTGGAGCACGTTCTCGCGACTCATCCACTCTGGATGCGCCCAGGCCAGCACGTCGTGCACGGTGACGACGAGCGGCATCGCGGTCGGGGCCGCCGGCACGAGCGGCGACGGGCAGTGCAGCACGTCGAGGTGTGCCTTCCGCCCGCGGCGCGGCAGCTCGAGCGGCAGCCACGCCACCTCGCGCACCAGGCCGCGCGCGATGCGGCCGCGGAGCCGGCCGCGCTGCGCGAAGGTCACGAGCTCGACGTCCTCGCGGGCGGCCAGCTCGTCCGCCAGCCGTCGCGCGCTGCGCGCGATACCGCCGCGATCGAGCTCGAGGACGGTGAGCTCGAGGCCGACCCGCAGACGGCTCACGCGGGGGTCGTCGCCGCGCGGGCTGGCACGAGCGGCGGCGGGGAGTCACCGCGCGCGGCTGCGTCCAGCGACGCCGCCAGCTCGCGCGCGTTGGCCTCCGAGCGATCGACGAGCACCGGCTTGCCCGGCCAGCAGGCGCGCATCGCGGCGGCGAGGAAGCGCAGCGTCCGTGCGCGATCCGGTGCAAAGGCGAGCACGGCGGGGACGGCTTCGCGGATCTCGCGGAACGAGTCGACGTCAAGCGTCACGCCGTAGCCGGAGTAGAACGGCTGGCCGAGGGTGAGCACCGGCCGTCCGTGCAGCAGCGCCTCCAGCCCGACGGTCGAGGAGATCACCACGACCGCGTCGGCCTCGCACATGAGCTCGTGCGACGAGGTCCGCGGCTCGACGAGCCGTGCGTTCGGGATCTGCGCCAGCCGGTGCAGCAGCGCCAGCCGGTTGCGCCCGATCGACATCGGGTGCTCCTTCAGCACGACGTCGTAGCCGTGCGGCAGCGCGCCGGCGACCTGCTCGATGAGCGACGCCTGGTCGTAGGTGTGCGGGATGATCCGCAGGATCTTGTAGTCGTCGACGACGTGCAGCGGGAAGTAGACGAACGGCCGCCCCGCGCGCCGCGGGCGGTACAGCCACCGCGCGGCCGCGCCGCGCAGGCGCTCCCGGACGTAGTTGGAGACGAAGCGCTGCGGGCGCAGGTACTCGTTGTCGCGATCGTCGCGCACGCTGACGACGAGGTGGCGCGCGAAGTCGCGCAGCGTCGTCGCGTTGACCCGTGCCTCGCGATAGTCGCGAATCGGCCGGTCGCGGGCGGTGAAGTCGGCGATGAAGCTCTCGACGTGGTCGCGCTCGTCCGGGGTGAGATCGCGCAGGTCCTCGGGGGAGACGATCGGCGCGTGCATCGTGTCGCGGTACAGCCGCAGCGGTCGCGGAAAGAGCGTGTAGAAGAGAAACAGCACGCCGATCCCACGCCTCATCGCGATGAGATGCGTGGCCGTCCGCATCGTCTCGCTGCCGACCTCGGGGACGACCACGTCGGGACGCAGCTCGTCGAAGATGCGCTCGAGCGCGAGAAAGTGGCGCACGGTGCGCTGCACCGCCGCCGGCTCGTCGGTCGCGTCGACGGGCCAGTCGGTCTTGTAGACGTCGCGCAGCGTCGGAATCTCGTAGGTGGCGGCGATCCGCCGGCCCTCGGCCTCCCAGTCGGTGGCGCCGTCGACGGCCGCGAGCTCGCCGGCCAGGCAGCGCGCGCCGAGTGCGCGCGCGGAGCGGCGCGAGAACATGACGTGCTCGACGTCGTGCCCGAGCGCCTCCAGCTGGGCCCCGACCCGCGCGTAGAACTCGCTCTCCTGAAACTGGAGGGTGGTGAATAGGAACCGCACTGCAGGCGAAGGCTAGTGGCGACGGGTGCGGCTACGGTGCGAGGCATGGCGCTCGGGCATCCCCGTCACCGCCGCCGACCGCGGGCGTGGCGCACGCGCGCGGAGGCGCGGCTCATGGCGTACCTCGTCGAGCTCGGCTTCCACAACCACTACCGCACGTTCGTCCACGGGCCGCCCGAGCGCGTGCACGACGAGCGCGGCCGCGGCCGGCGGCACGGCGCGATCCTCAACACGCGGTCGGGCGAGATCCATCTCGCTGAAGAGGTCGTCCTCGGCCACAACACGATGCTCATCACGGGCCGCCACGAGTTCGCGAGCGGCTGGCTTGCACCCGAGGCCGAGCAGGTGCCCGAACACGGCTACGACATCACCGTCGGCCGCGGGAGCTGGATCGCATCCGGCGCTATCGTGCTCGGGGGGGTCACGATCGGCGAGCACGCCATCGTGGCGGCCGGAGCCGTGGTGACGCGCGACGTGCCGGACGGCTCGGTGGTTGCGGGGGTGCCCGCTCGGGTCATCGGGACCACGGAGAGTCGCGGCGCGGGGTAGCGCGCGACAGCTAGGGTTCGACCCCGATGCGGCACCCCGACCAGCCAGAGTTCGCCACCATGGTGGACGCATTCGAGGCTGCGGTGCACGCACAGCAACCCGTCGCGCCCGAGCACTACGACGAGGAGTACTTCGCCTCCGACTGGCGCGAGGACGACAATCGCTATGACCTCGACACGCGCCTCCGCATCGAGGCGCGCAACCCGGAGCTCATCAAGGAGGTCTTCGCGCCGCAGTGCGTGCTCGACCTCGGCTGCGGCCCCGGCTTCCTCATGCAGTTCTTGCATGAGCTCGGGGTCGAGGTGCACGGCGTCGACTACGCGCAGGCCAGTCGCGACCTGGCGCCCCCCGACGTACGTGGCCGCATCAAGATCGCCTCGGTGACGGACCCGCAGGTCGAGCCGCGTAGCTACGACCTCGTGATCTGCCGCGAGGTCCTCGAGCACATGACCGTGCTGGAGGTGCGCCAGGCGGTGCACGAGATCTGCCGGGCCAGCGCGCGGTACACGTATGTCACCACGCGCTACCACCCGGACCCCGACGGCCTGCTCGACGTCACGACCCAGTTCGACGTCGACCCGTCGCACATCACGCTGCTCACGAAGGACTTCCTGCGGGTGCTCTTCGTCCTCGAGGGTTTCCGCCGCCGGGCAGACCTCGAGGAGCGGATGGACTGGGGGGACAAGAACCGCGTGCTCGTCTACGAGCGCGCGGCCTGAGACTCCGCCGCCGGCAGCACTCGACACACCAGCAGGCCGGTGCGGAAGTGCACCTTCTGGGGGATCTTGGTCGTGAACGACACCGGCTCCAGGCCGTAGCGGGCGAAATCCCGGGAGCGGGCACGGAAGTAGTCGAGGCTTCGTAGGTACGCCTTACCCAGCGGGCCGTTGGCGTCCGCGAACGGCTCCAGGAACACGCAGTGCGATCGGGTCACGCGACGCATCTCCCGCAGCACGCGCTCGTGACCGTTCCACAGCTGCTCGAGGACCAGGCACGTGAACGACACGTCGAAGCTGTCGTCGGGGAAGGGCATGTCGAGGGCGCTGGCCTGGTGGAAGGAGACGCGGCTCAGCGCCGCGCGCTGGTCGTCGTCCAGTCGCCCGAAGCCGGCCGCGCGAACATGCCGGACGGGCGGATCGGCGACGAGCTCGCGAGCGCGGGCGACCCCTTCGGTCGTCAGCTCGAGGCCCGTGAGCGAGAGGTCGGACCGGCGCATCGCCAGCAGCGCGAGGTTCGTGCCCCGGCCCGAGCCGACTTCCAGGACCGACGCGCCGCTCAGCCCCTCCAGGCGTTCCACGAGCAGATCGGAGCGGAAGCGGATCGTGTACCAGCCGTTCGCGTAGACCGGCGTGCGGCCCTCGAAGAAGACGTCGCGCTGCATGTCGCGCGAGCGCGCGTAGGCGGCGTTGTCGGATGCGTAGTGGCTCTCGTAGGTCCCCGAGACCCTCTCCTCGTCGCGGGGGGCGGGCCGCGCGCCGGCGCGGGCGACCGACCGGGCGACGCTGCGATAGTGCTTGAGCACGAGGCCCCAGAGCTGGCGGCGCGGCAGCGGGCGGACGTGGCGACCGCGCCCGTCGAGGTCCTGGATGGCATCGGCGACGAGCCGCGTCGCCGCCTGCTCACGGCCCCGCGGGCGCACGAACTCGGCGACGAAGCGTTCGACGCGTGCCTGCGCGGGCCGCGGGTCGGCGAGCACGGCGGCGAGCTGCCGGCAATGCACGGCAAGGTCGTCGGCCACCTCGACGGGCCCGCCGCCGTCGGACAGGAGCAAGCGGAAATGCAGCGTCGCATCCTGGGCGAACCCCGGGAAGCGGACCGTGAGCACCGGGCGTCCGACGATGGCGGCCTCGATCATCGCGCTCGTGTTGGCGCCTACGATCGCGGCGCTATGGGCGAGCGAGTGGAAGTAGTGCTGCTCGTCGTCGGCGTCCATCGGGATGCTCGTCCGCGTGCGGGGTGAAACCGCCGCGCCGAGCTGCGCCAGATCGACGTGTGCCCACGCATCGACGTTGCCGGGGTGGGGGCGCACGAGCACGCCGACGTGGCGCAGGGCCGGGTCCGCCCGCAGCGCGCCCAGCCAGTCGCGCACGAACGCGATCTCGCGCTCGGCGGGCGTGATGTTCGGCGACGAGCCGGTGTACAGGACGAGTGGCTGAGCCGGGTCGAGTCCCAGGTCGCTCATGAAGGTCTCCCTGGGACTCGTCGGCTCGCGATCGAACCATTGGTCGAAGAGCTGGGCGCCGGTCACCACGATGCGCTCTGGCGCCACGCCGTGCAGCTCGATCGCCTCCCGGCGCTGAGCCTCATTCCACAGCAGGACGCGGTCCGGGTCGCCCTTGATGAGGCCCTTGCTGGTGAGGTGATCCCAGCTCGTCACCGCCAGCGCCACTGGGATCCTGGCTGCGCGCGCGCTGCGCACCGTGTCTGTCTGACGCATGCCGCTGTCGCCTCTGGCCAGCAATGGGGTCACCACGACGCAGTCGGGCGCCATGCGCGAGAGCCGCGAGTTGAGCCTCGGGACGGTGGGCAGCGCGTGCTCGCTGGCGCGCAGCACGGCCACGACGGCGCGGGCGATCGGCCCAGGGAGCACGGGAAGGCGGGTCATCCACGCCAGTTGCGCGGGCAGGTACCGGTCCATGCGCCGGCGCAGAACGTCCGCGTCGCGGTACCGCGGATCGAGGTAGCGCGCGTAGTCGGCGCCCAGCCGGACGCAGCGCGCGATCGGCAGCAGGCGCCCGGCGCGCGTCGGGAGCGGCGCGACCAGCTCGATCCCGTCGGTCGCCTCGATCTGCGCGGCGGTCGGATCGCGCCGCTTTGCGCTGTCGTAGCTGAGCAGCACCGTGTGCCCTCGCGCGGCGAGCTCGCGCACCGTCGAGCCATAGATGCGCAGGTAGCCCGAGTACGGCATCTGGAAGAGGATCCGCATCGACCGGCTGGCTGCTCGATCGCGCACCGCGGGCCGTCGTGTCGCTTCCTGGCGAACGCGTACCTCGATCGCGCGGCGCCTGCGCCGCACCTCGGCGGCCGCGGGCGCAAGCAGCGCGCGTAGCGCGGGATCGAGGCGGCGGTGGTGCGGGCGGCGTGGCCGGACGCTGCCGGCGAGCGCCTCGATCGCGTCCACGAACCTCGGCGTCGCCGGCACGTCGAGGCCGTGCGGCCGGACGAAGCACTCCACGAACGCGCGGTTCTCGTCGCTTGCGTCGCGGTCGCGCGCGAGCGAGTCCGCGAGCTGCGCGAGGTGCTCATGGTCCGAGCGCGCGACGCGCAGCAGACCGCCGCCCACCTCCAAGAGGTAGCGGAAGTGCAGCGTCCCCTCCTGGGATTCCCAGTACTCGGGGACGATCACGGCGTGCACGCGGCGCCCGACGATGGCCGCCTCGATCATCGCGCTCGTGTTCAGGCCGACGACCGCGTGGCTGTGAAAGAGCGAATCGTAGAAGCCGGCTTTCGACTCGGCGTCGACCACGAAGCGGCCGTCGCGCGGCCATACGGTCACGTTGTCGTACTCCGAGAGGTCGATGTCGCGCCACTGCGCCGTGCGCTTTGGATGCGGGCGAATGAGCAGGCCGACCTCGGCCAGCCGTGGGTCACCGGACGCGCGCAGCCGCTCGATCCATCCGCGGACGAACTCGGTCTCCGGGCGCGCGTCCTTGAACGGGCTGAAGCACGTGTACAGCAGGAAGGGCCGCGCGGGGTCGAGGCCCACCTCGGCGCAGAATGCCTCACGCGGGCGCGCAGCCCAGTCGAACCACTGGTCGAAGAGCTGGGCGCCCGTGGTCACGATGAGCTTCTGCGGGATGTCGTGCAGTTCCATGGCCTCGCGGCGCTGGGTCTCGTTCCACACCGTCACGAGGTCGGGCAGCGGGCGCATGAGCGACTTGCTCGTGAGGTGGTCCCAGCTGCCCACGCAGACCGCGGTCGGGATGCCGAGGTCGCGCGCCGCGTGCAGGTGGCTGGGCTGCACGGTGCTCAGCCCGATGTAGGGCGAGAAGATCGCCACGTCGGGACGGCGCTCCGCGATCCACCGCTGCACGCCGGGGCTGAGAGGGACAGCCGCCTCGCCGGTCGTGAGCACGCGCTTCAGCACGCGCCGGCTCACGCGCGTGCGCGCGACTGGCAGCTTGCTGAGCCGCCGGAACGCACGCGGCGCCCGCGCCCGCGCCCGCAACCGGTACGCCTCGTGGTACATGGGATCGGAGAACTGCAGGTAGTCCAGGCACGCGCGCAGCGCGATGGACAGCTCTTGCCAGCCGTCGCGCGGAACGGGCTGGTAGCTCACGCTCACCGTCGGCCACTCGTGCGCCAGTCGGCCACCGAGATCCTCGGCGCCCACGAGCCCGGTCGGCGCGTGGATCAGCAGGGCGACCTCGTGCCCGCGGTCGGCCATCTCCACGATGACCGACTCGAAGTTCTTCAGGAAGCCCGCGCTCAGCAGGGAGAACAGGACGCGCATCGCCGCCGTCGCGTCAGTGGCCGGATGTGCGCCGCAGCGGCGTTCCGGCGAGCCTCATGCGCCCAGAACCAACCGGACGAGCTCGGGGTCGTCAGGGCTCGCCAGCCCCTTGAAGGGAGCGTTCCTGCTGGGGTCCCGCGGGAGCATGAACGAGTGTGGGGTCAGGTACTGGAGCATGGCCGCCAGGCGGGGGGATGCCTCGTTGTCCACGCGGCTGCCGTAGTGGAAGCAGCGGCTCGTGTCGACCAGGCAGACGGTGCCGGTCGCCCCCTGGACGGGCACGAGCTCGAGCGCACCACAGGCCGCGTCGGCCTGTTCGTCGGTGACGCGGTCCTTGTAGCGGTACCCCACTCGCTCGCGCAGATCCTCGGAGTCGGCTGCGTCCATGATCATGAGCGGACCGTTCTCGGGTGTCACCTCGCTGCAGAGGACGAACACCTTGACCTGCCGGGTGTCGTCGGCGTCGCAATGAAAGAGCTGGCTACTGATCAGCTCGCGGTTCGTCGACCGCGAGAGGTACAGGTTAATGTTGGTCAGCAGCGGCACGGTACCGAGGTACGAGGCAACGCCGGCGAGCACGTCGCGCCGCAGCGCGAGGCGCAGGAGCGGCGACTCGCGGTCGAGCGCGCTCTGCTCCACCAGCGGCAGCATGAACTGCTTGCCCTTCCGGCTCAGCACCCCGATGTCGGTGGTCGCGAGGCGCTCCTGCGCGTAGGAGACGACCTCGTCCGCGTCTGCCACCACGCCGGGGCGGAGAATCGCATACCCGCGGTCCTCCGGAATCTGGATCCCGTCCGTGTGCTCGGCACGAGCGGCGCGGACACGCACGCGGGTCGTGCGCGGCGCAAGCGCCTTACGCATGCCCACGTATAGGGCGCGCTCGCGGTCGGAGCCGCCGCGCAACCGCAGCTTTGCGCGCTCGAGCGGCGACTTATGGTGAGCCTTGGGCATCGGGGCAGAGTAACAATCAGCTTGCGGCGGTGGCCTTGGTCGCCGCCCGCTCGGCCTTACGCCGCCGGCGGTTGCGCCGCTGGCGCGTCGCGCCCCAGTGCTGGAAGCCGAGTCGCACCGGCTCGAGTCCGACCCGCAGCGCGCTGCGACCCAGCGGCGCGCGCGCGTGGCGTACCGGCCCGAGCGCGGCTATCCCTTCGATCGTGTCCGCGAAGACCGCCGACGCCGGGTGACCGATCCCCTGCGGGCGTACGAATGCCTCGATGAACGGGCGATTTCCGTTCTGTGCGCAACCCCCGGCGCGCACCGACTCCGCCAGTTGGGCGAGGTGCTCGTCCATGTCGCGTGCCTCGAGCAGCAGGCCGCCGTTCGTGAGGTACCGGAAGTGCAGCGTTCCGTGCTGGGAGCCCTCGAACTCGGGCACGAGCAGCGTATGCACCCGCTTGCCCACGATGCCTGCCTCGATCATCGCGCTCGTGTTGACGCCGATCGCGCCCGCGCAATGGTGGATCGAGTCGAAGAAGTCGGCGCGGGCCTCCTCGTCGACGGGCATCCGTCCCTCCTGCGGCCAGAGCGCCACCCGCCCGAGCCCGGCGAACCGGGCTGCCGACCACTCGTCGAAGCGCTTGGGGTGGGGCCGGACGAGTACGGCGAGGTCGCGCAGCTCCGGTCGCTTGCTGGCGCGGAGCGCCGGCAGCCAGCGCTCGACCACGAACTGCGCCTCGGTGATCTCGGCAGGGAAGAGCGCGCCCGCGGCGTAGAGCACGAACTGCCGGTCGGCGGGCAGGCCCACCCGCGCGCAGAACGTCTCCCGCCCCCGCGGGCGCCAGGTGAACCAGGGGTCGTAGACCTGGGCCCCGGTCGTGGCGATGCGGTCTTCCGGCAGACCATGGATCTCGAGCGCCTCACGCTTCTGGACGTCGTTCCACACCGTGACGACATCCGGGACCACGCGGATGAGCTGCTTGCTGGAGAGGTTGTCCCAGGAAGCCACGCACAGCCCCGTGCGCAGGCCGGCGTCCATGGCCGCGCGCAGCACCTCCTGCTGGGGAGAGCCGGGCATGAGGTGAGGCGTGAGCAGCACGATGTCGGGCTCGCGTTCGCGGATGAACGCGCGCAGCGCGCGTGAGCTCGGCGTCGCGTCGTCGATGCACCGCAGCGTGCGCTCGATTCGGCGCATCGTCGTAGGCCGGCGCCAGCGCGAGCCCGGATCGTCCATGAGCCGCACGATGCGATCCGGCGCCCGCCGCCGGGCACGGCGTACGAGCTCGCTGGACTGCTCGTACTCGGGTCGCAGGAAGTAGAGGTAGTCAGAGGTCAGCCGCACCTGGCGCTTCAGGTCCGACCAGCTGTCGGTCCGGGGATGCGGCGCCTTGCTCCACGTGAAGGTCGAATGGTCGGTCTGCAGCGACTCCGCCCACTGCTCGCCGCGCATCTCGTCCTTGCGGTCGCGCACGACGTGTACCTCGTGACCGCGCTCGAGCAGCTCGCGCACTGCGGGCTCGAACTGGCGGAAGTACCCACTGAAGTTGCGCATGAAAAAGAGGACGCGCACGTCAGCGAAGCACGGTGGCGGACAGCAGTGAGCCGGCGTCGAGGCCACGGACGTCGTGCACGGCGAACGAGCCGAAGCCCGATCCGCCGAAGACCGCCTCGGCGAGCTCCTGGTGGTGGTGCTTGAAGCGCGACGGGTCCGAGAACACCGAGTCCGACCGTACGCCGAGCATCGGCGGCAGGTAGGCGAGACCGCCGTAGGTGCCGACGAACGCCTGAGCGCGCGCCACCGCCGCGGTCTGCACAGCGAGGTTCGTGCGCGGCGTCATGAGGTGGTCGATGCGGATCACGCGCCCCCCCCCGGCCGGCTCGAAGTCCCAGTGGTCGTCAACGCTGATCGACGGGTTCAGCAGGACGACGTCGGTGTGCTCGGCGAGCGCCTCGACGGTCCGCCGGGCGAAGTCGACGTTCTCCTCGGTGTCGGGGAACGAGGCGCGGAAGTAGAACCGCACGGCAACGAACTCCTCGGGCAGCTGGCCGGCCAGCACGCCCGGCTCGGGGGCGCTCATCGGCCGGTAGCGAAACAGCTCGCCGCCGTCAGCAGACACGAGCTCGCGGCGCTTGACCAGGCGCCAGTACGCCTTGTACATCAGCGACGGGTGCAGGACGGCGTGGTGCTCCAGGCCCAGCCGCTCGCCGATCCGTGCGAGCAACTCGACGTCGAACGCGGTTTCGGTCATCTGCTTGTTCAGCCCGCCGATCGCCTCCAGCGCTGCTTCTTCCCGCCGGCACCGCAGCTCGTCGGGCTCGTGGAGGTCGAACAGGTCGGAGTAGCGGACGCCCAGCTGCTCGTACCAGTGCTCGCAGCCGCCCCGGGAGACGACCACCATCCGCTCTGCGAGTCCCGGTTGCTCCTCGATCGCCCATCGCAGGAACGGCACCCAGTACAGGAGCTCGTAGCCCACCTCGCTGACCCAAGGCCCGGCGAGGATTGGCCCGTCCCCCTCGGCGAGTCGCCGGACGGCGGCGCGTGCCTCGTCCACGGCGTCGGCCTTGGGCGCGACGGGTGTCTTCGGCGGGCTGCGGACGGCGCGCCGGATCGCGCGGTGGGCGACCCGGTGGCGTCGAGGGTAAGGGGCCGCGCTCGTGGAAGCCACCCGCTCGACAGCGTCGGCCACCAGCGGGGTCGCCGGTTGCCCAAGGCCCTGCGGTCGCACGAACGACTCCAGAAAGCGCCGGTTGCACTCCCGCCACGGGCCGTCGGAGCGCAGCGCCACCGTCAGCTGGGCGAGGTGCTCCTCGAGCGACCCGGCCACGTGGAGGAGGCGTCCCTCGCCCGCGAGGTGGCGGAAGTGCAGCGTCCCCGCCTGCGTGCCCGCGAACGCCGGGTCGAGCACCGTGAGGACCGGACGGCCGACGATGGCCGCCTCGATGAGTGCGCTGGTGTTGATCCCGACCACCGCGGTGGCATGGTGCAGCGAGTCGTAGAAGTCGGCGCGGGCCGCGTCGTCGACCGGGTTGGCGCCGGCGCGCGGCCACACGGTCGCCCGCAGATCGCCGAGCTCCACGCCCGCCCATTGCTCGGCGTTCTGGGGATGGGGCCGCACGAGCACTCGGGTGCCGGCATGCGCCGGGTCGGCGCGCACCGCTGCGATCCAGCGCCGCACGAAGGGCACCTCGTCCGGGGCGATGAACGGCGACGAGCACAGGTAGAGCAGCAGCAGCCCGTCCCGCGGAAGCCCGGCCTCCCGCGCGAACCGCTCGGCGTCGCGGCTCGGCGCCTGCGCGAACCAGTGGTCGAAGCCGGGGGCTCCGGTGACGGCGATCCGCTCCGGCGGCACCGCGTGCAGTTCGCGCGCCTCGGCTGACTGCGCCTCGTTCCAGACGGCCACGACATCCGGCACGTCGCGCAGCAGACCCTTGTTCGTGAGGTTGTCCCAGCTGTGCACGAGCAGGCCGGTCGGGATCGCAAGCTCGCGCGCCGCGCGCACGTAGTCGGCCTGACGCGATCCAAGACCCACGAGGGGCGACACGAGCAGGACGTCCGGGTGGCGCTTGCGCAGCCAGCGCACGAGCGGCTGCGGGGCAGGCAGCGTCCGCTCGACGGAGGCCAGCACGCGCCGCAGAGTCTGCGCGCCCCGTGGTCCGCCCAGACCGGGGATCGAGGTGAGCCGCACGATCGTGACGGGCGCCTGGGACCGCGCTCGCGCCCGCAGCTTCTCCGCGGCGGCGTAGCGTGGCTCGCGGTAGCGGAGGTAGTCGGTCGCCAGGCGCAGCGAGCGCGCGAGCTGCGGCACGCGTCCCTTGGCCCCTTTGGGAGCGCGCACGACGGACAGGTCGGGGTGATCGCGCCGCAGTCGCTCCACGATCACCTCGGCACCGTCGCCTCGCGACGTCTCAAAGGCGAGCTCGAGCGCGTGCCCCCGGCGGGCGAGCTCACGCAACGTGGACTCGAAGTTCCGGGTGGTTCCGGGGTGCTTCATCATGAACAGGACGCGCACGGCGACCGCAGACGATAGTCGCGCTCTCCAGGCTCGGCGCGCGGGCGGTGGCGTTGGCGACATGCCGCTGGCGTCGCGGCCCACGCCTGATGCTGCTGCGTACTGCATTATGGAGCGGATGAAAAACCCGGCTGAGAGCGGCGCGTACGAGAGCCAGGAGCTGCTCGAAGAGCGCCTCGACCGCCTGGACGCGGCGCTCACGGAACTGACCCAGGAGATCCGGGCGCTGCGGGACGGTCAGCGCCTCCTGCGGGAGGTCGACGCGCGGGTGGAGAGCCTCGTACGCATGCACGTCCTCGACCGCAGGGACCTGCCCTATCCCTACCGGCTCACGGCGAATCGCTTCCGCATCCGCTCGCAGCGGGGCGAGGACGGTGTGCTCGCCGCCATCTTTGAGGAGATCGGCGTCAAGCACCGCCGGTTCGTGGACCTCGGGTGCGGCGACAACGGGGGCAACTCCGGCTACCTGGCGGTGACCTCGGCTGGACCGGGCTCATGGTCGACGGGTCGAAGGACGCCATTGGGCGCCTGCGACGGGAGTTCAACTCGCGCAACGTCGCTGTCAAGCAGGCATGGATCACGCGGGAGGACATCGACGACCTGCTGACCAAGTTCGGCGGTGGGGGTAAGGTCGACCTTCTGAGCATCGACATCGACGGCAACGACATCTGGGTATGGGATGCGATCTCGGAGTGCCTCCCGAGGGTGGTCTGCGTCGAGTACAACACGATTCTCGGGCCGGAGCGCAGCGTCGCGGTGCCGTACTCGCCGGCGTTCGAGCGCGATCCGCGTCTGCTCTTCGGCCGCTACTTCGGCGCCTCGCTGGCCGCGCTGGAACGGATCGGTCGCCGCAAGGGCTACCGGCTGGTGGCCGTCGAGAACGTCAACGCGTTCTTCGTGCGCAGGGGCGTGGGTCGTCGGGTCCCGGCCGCGCCAGTCCCGCTCGCCTACCGGCTCTACGAGAAGGACGCGCGGTACCTCGACCGGCTCGGCGACGTGTACGCCGCATTCGAGCGCGAGGGGCTCGAGCTGGTGGAGGTGGCGTGAGTACCGCGCCGGCGATACCGGGCGAGCCTTCCGTGCGGATCATCGAGCCGCGCCATCCCGGTGTGTTCGAGCGCATCGCGGAGTTCTGGCGCTATCGCACGATGACGGTGTACTTCGGCCGCACGATGCTGGAGAAGCTCTACCGGCGCACGTGGCTGGGCTGGCTGTGGATCCCGCTGCGTCCGCTGCTCGCGGTCGGCCCGGCCGCGTTCGTGTTCGGCGGCCTGCTCGGAGTGTCCTCGGGCGACGTGCCATATCCCCTGTTCTTCCTCGTCAGCCAGGCCGCGTGGGAGCTCTTCAGCCTTACGGCGTTCTGGGGAACGCGCAGCATCGAGCTCGGCCGCCGCGTGCTGCGCAAGATGTACGTCCCGCGGCTGACGTGCCTGTTCGGCTCGCTAGTTCCCTCCGGCGTCATCTTCCTCGTCTACGTCGTGATGGCAGCGATCGCCTTTACGGTCTATGGCCTAGCCGACGGGCGCATGTACCTGGACCTCGGAGTGCACACGCTGGCCACCTTCGCCGGAATGGCGCTGCTCATCGCGCTGGCCCTCTCGATCGCCTGCTTCACCTCGGTCTATGGTGCGCAGGCCCGCGACGTGCGCTTCACGCTGGGCTACGTTCTCGGCTTCTGGATGTTCCTGTCGCCCGTCATCTACCCGATGAGCGAGGTGCCGGAGTCCTACCGGACGCTTACGAGCCTCAACCCAGCGACCGCTCCGATCGAGCTCTTCCGCATCGGGCTGTTCGGCGAGGGCGTGATCCCCACCACGGCGCTCGTCTCCTGCTTCGTGACGATCGCCATGATCGGCACCCTCGGCCTGTGGTTCTTCAACCGCTCCGAGGTCGCCGCGCTCGACGCGGTCTAGACGGACCCCCCGCCGTGAAGGTCCTCTTCTGGATGTCCCATGCGGGCTTCTCACGCAATTTCGAGTCGCTCCTGCGCGAGCTCGACGCGCGCGACCACGAGGTCGAGGTCGCGCTCGAGCGCGACTGGCCGCGAGGCGCGGGCGACGACGACGCACACCTGCGCCGGCTCGAACGCGAGCTTCCCGGCCTGCGCTTGGGCCTCGCGCCGGCCCGGCCGCCGGTCGGCCCGACCGCCACGGGACGTCACCTGCGGGCGGGACTTGACTACCTGCGATTCTTGGATCCCGCCTACGCCACGGCGGTCAAGCCCCGTGAGCGCGCAGCCGCGCACGTCCCTCGCGCGCTCGTCCATGCGGCCGCGCGTCCTGGGGCGCGGCCGGCACTGAGATGGCTGCTCTCTGCGGCGGAACGGGCGGTGCCGGTGGAGGCTGCCACGCGAGCGTTCATCAGCGCGCGCGCCCCAGACCTCGTGTGCCTCACGCCCCTGATCGACCTCGGCTCGCCGCAGACAGACGTGGTGCGCGCCGCACGGGAGCTCCGCATCCCGTCTGCGCTGTGCGTCGCGAGCTGGGACAACCTGACCATGCGCGGCGGCATCCACGACGCTCCCGACCTGGTCGCGGTGTGGAACGAGGCCCAGCGCGCCGAAGCGGTGGACCTGCACGGCGTGCCGGCCGAGCGCGTGGTGGTCGTCGGTGCCGGTGCGTACGACCACTGGTTCGGCTGGCGGCCGGGAAACGACCGCGAGCCGTTCTGCGTGTCGCTGGGGCTTGACCCGGCGCAGGCGATCGTGCTCTACGTCGGCTCGTCGGGCTTCATCGCGCCCGGTGAGGACGCCTTCGTCCTCGATTGGGCTCGGGAGGTGCGAGCCGACGCGGCGCTGGAGGGCGTGCAGCTGCTCGTGCGCCCGCATCCGCTCAACGCGCCCTCGGCGCAGGGGCGCGCGGCGCTCGAGGCGCTCGGCGGCGTTGTCGTCCACCCTCCCCGGGGCGCGAACCCGACCAGCGCCATCGCGCGCCAGGCGTACTTCGACTCGATCTTCCACAGTGCCGCCGTCGTCGGCGTGAACACCAGCGCCTTCCTCGAGGCGGCGATCGTGGGCCGACCGATCCACACGGTCCTAGACGACCGCTACCGTGCGACGCAGGAGGGCACCTTGCACTTCCGCCACCTGCTTCCCGCGACCGGCGGCGCGCTGCGCGCCGCGTCCACCTTCGACGAGCACCGCCGGCAGCTCGCCGCGGCCCTCAGCGCCGGGCCCGAGGCGGCCGAGCGCGACTTCGTGGCGGCGTTCGTCCGCCCGTGCGGCATCGACCGCCCCGCGGGGGAGCTGGTGGCGGCCGAGCTCGAGCGCGCGGCGCGGGCCTCGGCGGCATCCGCATCACCCGCACCCCGTGCGGGTCGGGCGCCCGCGGCTGCCGCCCTGCTGGCGGTTCGCGGACACGCACGCTGGAGGCGGCGATGAGCGACGAGCCTGCCATCCTCGCCGAGAACCTGTCGAAGTCCTACCGGGCGGGACGCAGCGTCACCGACGTTCCGATTCCGCGAGGCTTCCCGGGCTCTGGCTTGCGTGGCCGCAGGCGCGAGCGCGAACGTCGCGACGTCGACGACGATGAGGAGGACGAGCTCGAGGAGCGTCCCCACGATCTCGAGCAGCCGGCGGAACGCGAGGACGAGGAGACGGCCGCGACCTCGGGCCGGATCGTGCACGCGCTGCGCGACGTGTCTCTGGAGGTGCGGCGCGGGGCCCGGCTCGCGGTGCTCGGCCCCGCGGGCTCAGGCAAGTCGACGCTGCTCAAGGTGGTCGCGCGCATCACGCCGCCCACCGAGGGGCGCGTGGTCGTCCGGGGCCGTGTTTCGCCGCCGCTGGAGCTCGCTGCCTCGTTTCTCAACCCGAACGCCACCGGCCGCCAGAATGCCATCATCGTGGCCCGCCTGTTCGGCCTGCCCAAGCGCCTCGTAGAGCCACAGCTCGACGATATATTCGCGCTCGCCGGCATCACCGAGAAGCTCGACCACCGCGTGGCCACGTACTCCAATCGCCAGTACCGCCGGCTTGCGATCTCCGTGGCGCTGCACCTGCAACCCGATGTCCTGCTGATCGACGACCGGCTGGCGAGCACCGACGAGGAATTCGCCGCGCGCGTCCAGGAGCGGCTCATGCAGGCCAGCGCGACGGGGCAGCTCACGATCCTCTTCGCCGCCACCGAGGTGGAGGCGGTGAGCGGCATCTGCGACGAGGCGATCTGGCTCGCCGATGGGCGCATCGTGGAGCGCCGGCGGCTCGAGCAGGCTACGCCGGCGGGCGCGCCGCGTCCGCGACCTCAGCCGCTACCCCAGCCGCAGCCGCAGCCGCAGCCGCAGCCGCAGCCGCAGC
>Ga0136617_10001144_pt1 | contig 23257 bp, 25 predicted proteins | sample AntDrymUQ3222106_2_FD_129672 | JGI IMG/M metagenome (GOLD analysis project Ga0136617, IMG submission 129672) | Polar desert sand microbial communities from Dry Valleys, Antarctica - metaG UQ322 (21.06) | ecosystem: Environmental > Terrestrial > Soil > Desert | place: Antarctica: Dry Valley...
GACCACCTTCACGACATCGGGTCTGGTGACCGGTAAGGTCTACGCCTCCGATTACGATGCGCCGACCCCGGCTACCCTGACCACCGCCGTGCTGGACATGCAGGCGGCGTACACCGACGCCGCGGGGCGCACGTTGCCGGACTACACCGAACTTGGCGCCGGAAATATCGACGGGCTGACGCTGACCCCCGGTCTCTACAAGTGGGGAACGGGAGTTTCCATACCCATTGGTGTCACCCTCACCGGTGGCGCGAATGATGTCTGGATCTTCCAGATCGCACAGGATCTCACGGTTGGCAACGGTGCCATCGTAACCCTAGCCGGCGGCGCACAGGCCAGAAACATCTTCTGGCAGGTGGCGGGCCAGGTAACCCTCGGCACGACATCGGCCTTCAAGGGAATCATTCTGTCCCAGACGCTGATCGGATTTAACACCGGCGCGACGATAACGGGCCGGGCCCTGGCACAGACCGCCGTTACCCTCGACGCCACGGCCGTTACTAATCCGTAGTTGATGCTGCAGGTTGATGGTGCGGGTGGTAGTCTGCCGGTGTAACCGGCAGACTACCACTTTGCATTTCCGAGGTTGATCAGGCTCCGGCTAGCCGAGGTAGTGTCTCGCGGCCTTGCGTCCGGCGTACAAGCCGACGCCGGAGCCAACCGCGTTCAGCATGAAGCCGGTCATGAATCCCACATGGGCCCCGAGCCACCACCCTCCAGCCCCAACCAGCGTGGCGCCGACGAGGCCCAGGAGCGTCTCCACGAGACCTCCCCTCGCCTTTGCTCATCGATCAAGCGCAGCCCGAACCTGACGGGCCAGCTCTGACCGGTGAATGGTTTCTGAATGAAGGGAACCCCAGGATTGAGGCTCGCGTTCTGGATCACAGCCGTCCCGTGTGGCCCGACATGTACAGTACCCGCAGAGCGGGGGCAGGCACCAGGAGCCGGCGGTACAGGTCGGAGCCGCTGACCCCAGGCATGAATCCCTCGAAGGACCTAGGTATTCCCCTGATCCCGACTCCCGAGCATAATCCTATGTTCCTCGGACTGCCGACGCCGTCGGCTGCCACGTCCTCTCGCTTTGGAGTCAACATGAGACTCATGCTCATGGTCGGCCTGGCGCTCCTCGCCCTCGCGGCCGCACCCGCCGATATGGTGGCTCAGGGGTCGCCCTCACTGTCCATCGCTCCCGGTCACGAAACCCTTACCGCGGCCGCCCAGCTCCGATTGCCGGCCACAGAGCTCTCTGTCCTGGAGCGCCCCGGCCAATTGGTCGTTCAGCGGGCCCGGGGCAACAAGCGGCAGGGGGAGATCATGATGATCGTGGGAGCTGCGGGAATCGTGACAGGGTTGCTTACCCACGAGGATCTGATCACCATCGCGGGAGCCGTGGTAGGGGGGGTGGGCCTGTATTTCTACCTCCAGGCCACCCGCTGATGTCAGCGCATTTCCTGCGCTCCATCGAAGAATTCGACCACCCCGGTTTCCAGTGAGTATTCGGCGCCGACGACGCGGAGACCTTCATCCTGGATCAGTTGCTCGAGCACCTCCGACCCGTGTCGAAGATGATTTACCGAGCTGCGGATATTGGCCCGGACGCCCTGCTCTACCAACGCCTCCAAATTGTGCCTGAGATCGGTCGCCAGAAGTCCCTCGACCGAGGGTCGCACCCGGTCCACGATCGCGTGGAGGTTACGAGACTGGTTCTCGGTCGGCCTTTGCAGCTCCTCGAGAGTGGCCACGATGGCCCCGCACTGCGAATGGCCCAGGACCACAACCAGCCGGGTCTCGTAACGCGCGGCGGCGAATTCGACGCTGCCGACCTGCGAGGGAGCTACGATGTTGCCGGCCACGCGAATCACGAACAGGTCTCCCAGACCCTGATCGAACACTATCTCCGCCGGAACGCGGGAATCGGAGCATCCAAGAATGATGGCGAAAGGTTGCTGCCCAGTCGTCAGCGCTGCGCGACGGTTAGGGCTGAGAAAAGCCTGGGAGCCGCGTACATTCGAGGCGAATCGGAGGTTGCCCTCTTGCAACCGCTCGAGTGCTTCGCGGGCTGAAACCATTCGATATCGGTCTCCAATTCATGGCGTAATGAGACGAGCAGGCAGCCGGTGCAAAGGCGCTCCAATTGCAGTCGACTTAAGTGCCAACGGCTAGCCGACCCGGTTCCGGTGCACCCCGCCAGGCGCCTGTTCGTCGAGCGACTGTCGATACCTTATGCATCCTCGAATGAAGTCCGGCCATGCGGGAACTCCCGGGGGTGGTTCCTGCTTCTCGGGAAGAAGACCCCAAAGCGCGGGATGATGCCAGCAAAGATCGTCCCCGGTACTGTCTCGATGCGTGCGAATGCCACGCCGGAGCCGGTGAACCTCGTCGATGAGTTGCTCGCGTGACATGCCAGATAGGTCTTCATCCATGCGTACCTCCGCAGGACAGCGTCGGAGCTCAGGGCCATTAGCGATGCAGATCAGTCCACTGTCTTATGGTCCAGACGACAGGTCGGCTTTGTTAGAGGCAGAGCCACTTTCCCGGACCAGGCGAGAGAGGACGCGTTCCAGCGCAGCCGCGAACGCCTGCCGAGCCCGGGAATCGTACGGCGGGGGGCCGCCCGTGATAACCCCCGCCAGGCGGGCCTGCTCCATAAAGTCCCGCACCGAGAGGCGCTCGCCGATGGTCTCGGGCGTGTGTTCCTGACCGCGTGGATCAAGGACCGCAACCTGATTAGGCACGAGCTGCGCCGCCAGCGGTACATCCTGCGTCACTACCAGATCGCCGGCAGCGGCATGTGACGCGATGTACCGGTCGGCGACGTCGGCCCCGCCGTCGACCCATACCGCGCTCACCAGCGGATTGCCGGGCGGGGTCTGGAGCCGCTGGTTTGCAACCAGGACCGTCTCGATGTTCAACCGTTTGGCTGATCGGAACACCAGCTCCTTCACGTCCCTGGGCGCCGCGTCTGCGTCGATCCAGATCCTCACGCTAACACTCTTCGTGGCGTCGAGGCCGACGCGAACCTGGTAGCTTAATAAATAGATCAGGCCCAAGCATAGAGAGGTCGAGATGCTCCCCAATTGTTTGCCCGAGGCACCCGCCCACCTCCGGGCGCGAGTCCCTCAACCCGAACCCCATCCGATGCCGAATCCGGATCCGAGCGACCCTGGCCGCCGCCCGGACCCAGAGCCGATGCCGGTTCCGGATCCGTCGCCCCGGCCAGAGCCATTGCGAACCCCCTCACCGGAGCCCAGACCCTCACCTCGGGGCGCTTTGACCTGGCGCTAGTAGTCCAGTCCTCCGCCGAGAAACGCCAAGGTGACCCAAACAGCCAGGCCCCCCCCTACCGCTGCGATTGTCCGGCCGGGATCGAGCCGCTGGCGCTCGAGAGCGCGAATCGTGCCCAGGGCATGGGCTACCGTATCGCCTCGAGAGGTTCCATACAAGGTGTCCGCACTGACGTAAGGGTCCACTACCTGGCTCGAAGTGCTTTCCGCGGCGGTAACGCGCAACGTTGAGGGCAGCCTGGCCAGCGGCCCTCCGGCGCCGGGTATCGAATATGGTTCCCAGTGCGCGCATGCTACCAGGAGCAGTATCGGGGCCGACCGGAGCACCAGCCGATTAAGCAGCACCTGGCACCGAGGCATAGCGTAGCCGCCCCCGAACAATTCGGGCAGCGGTCGTGTAAGGGTGTGGCGTATTGGATCCCGGACTGAGAATGTGTATGACCTCCAATCCCTGCCAGCGGAGCACGTCGGCAATCAGCCCCCTGTGACAGCGCCACCAGAGCGCCTCGGCACACATGATTGCCGTACGCATCGCGCAAGCCACGCTCATCAAGGTGGTGAGGCTCTCCGCAAAAGGCTCGGTGTGGAGGTAGTCGGCGTAACCCCGGAAGGATAGGCTGCGCCACGCGGTGTTGGGCGAATCGGGGGCAGGGCGGCGCCGTCCACCCAAGCCCGGAAGCCAGACATACTCTATTCCACGCGCCTGCAAGCTTGTCGCGAGGAGGTCACTCCCAAAGTGCGGCAAACGGCGGGACCCCGGGTGGCGGCGGACATCCGCCACCGCTTCGATACCACGGTCCACGAGCAGATCGAGAAACTCTGCCTCGGTACGAGTGGAATGTCCGACGGTCCAGACGCAGAGATCCATTGTCATCAATCTACATCCCGCAGGGTCTCCGCTTGCCACAGACCGGCATAATCGCGCACCCACCCATGCGGTTCCACCCGCAGCACCCCCACGAAGCGGGCCGCGCTGGGCAGTTCGGCCTCATAAGCGTACTCCGTGACAGACCGTCGGGCGTAACGCTGGACCAGTGGTGTGAGAACCCCAGCCGGCCACTCCAGCCATGTGGAGCAGACCTCAGCCGCCTAGCCCACTTGCAGGTCGAGACGTCTCAGCGGCAACAGATTCGTAGCCGGGTAAAGCTGAGATCCAGATCCACGCATCCGGTCACCGCGGCACATAGCGCGCCGTTTGAAGTCCAAGTACCGTCGCGGGCACGCCGAAGCCGAAGCTTAACCCGCCGGCTACCGCACCAACCCTCAACGGTACCTTCAGTACTGTACCACGCAGCGTCAGCGCGCACGGTGTAGTGAGCGCAACCGGGCGAGTGTCGCCATGGAAGACCGCCTCCCACGAAGCTCGGCACCGCCCTCCAGTTCGCTAAAGGTGGCAGCGTCATGCCCCGGCGTATTAAGCTTGCGCCACATAATGGGGCTGCCGGCTCCCGGGCTCACTCGCTCCACCTCTTACTCCACTCCCGCCAGGTTATACATCGCGCGCCAGGCTCGAAACACCTCGCGGTAGTCATCTCCGCTATAACTCACTGTCCGTCCCGCCTGCCGCACCGAACCAGGCGCCAGCTCCGCCATGTCGGCCATCTGGGTGAGAGCAAAGTCCACCTCGAGGCGAATCGGAGGAGAGACCTTGAGCGGCGAGTGCTTGCGACCCAACGCCGACATCGCTCCCGCGCGTATCCTCTCGCACGCCACTGACGGAGCCAGGCTCTTGGCCGCAAATCGCCCGACCGCCTGCTTCACAACTACTGTTTCGATTGCGTCGCCCAGCAGCGCCCGTGCCTCCGCGGCCAGCGCCTGATCGCCACTCACCAGCGCTACCGGTACTCCATGCACTCCAGCCATAGCGGCGTTCAACGCGAGCTCTCCCACCGGCTGGCCGTTGAGCCGCGCCTCATAGACCCGGCTGGTGTAAGTGTGATCGATCGTGGCGTTCCACGTACCTGCCCGGGCATGATACCCGATGAACATTGCTGCATCGAAACCCGATTCTATGCCTTCCACCATCGAAAGGCGCTTCGGACCGCCACTCAACAGCTCGGCCGCAGGGTTCAGCTCTTCGGCGAGGAGATTGCGCATGAGCCAGTGGCTGTCGTTCACCAGGACGGCTTTTGCACCCGCATCGAGCGCGCCGGCGATTGCAGCGTTGGCTTCGTTGGTCATGAGACGGCGAAACCTGTTATACTCTCCGGCATGGCGGGGTTCTTCCGGGTCGGTCTGATCCTCGTGTGTGACGCCGGCAACTCCCTCCATATCAACCGAGATATACACCCGCATGTTCTCTCCACTCATGGCAGTCCGGCGCGAAGAATACCGAGGACGAAAGATGGATGCACGCAGGTGGGTACTGGTAATCGCAATGGCGGCGTCGTCCTGCGCCTCTCCCGAGGCCCGGCCCGATAGCCAGTTCGTACAACAGGGCCGGCAGTACACCGCTTGGCTCTATGGCAACGAGTACAACAAGCTGTGGGACCGATTTTCACCCGAGATGCGGCAAACGTTCGGCAGCGTTTCGGATCTGGCGAGCTTCGCCGGAGGAGCGCTCACTCATCTGGGAGCCGAGCGCAAGGTGGTTGACGAGAGCGTACAGGACGCCGATCCGCTGGTGGTCTACACCCGCAATGCCTCGTTCGACAAGTCACGGCAGAGCATGTTGATCGAATGGAGTCTGGCCAAGGACGGGGCGGTTACCGGTCTGGTTGTGCGGCCAGCGCCGGGCGGGAAGGCGGAAGCGCGGTAGGTAAAACGGCGGTAGAAGAATGGTGCTAGTCCCTCGGCCTGCTGATGTATCGCCTTACCGCTTACCGCCTTCACTACACCCTCCAACGCCTCGAATGCTTCGGGACCGTTTATCCGGATCAGTGCAGAATCTGGCCCCGGAGGACGGTCACGGCCCGCCCGCCGAGGAGAACCCGGTCGCCGTCCAATTTCACCAGGACCGTTCCGCCGCGGGCCGAGGCCTGATACCCCGCCAGCTCATTCTTTCCCAGGCGCGCTCCCCAGAAGGGGCCCAGCCCGCAATGGGCCGAGCCAGTCACCGGATCTTCCGGTATTCCCAATTGCGGAGCGAAGAAGCGGGATACGAAGTCGTGCTTGCCGTCATCCGTTACTGCGGTGACCATCACACCGCGAACCGGTAGGCGAGCTACCAGGGACATGTCGGGAGTGAGGGACCTCACCGCCGCGTCCGAATCGAGCTCCACCAGGTAATCGAACAGCGTGCGGCCGATGCTCTTCGACCTGGAACCGAGTGCTCGCTCCAGCTCAGGGACCGCGCCTAGCGGCGAAACGGGGGTGGCGGGGAAGTCGAGCCAGATGAGAGGACCACGACGAGCTGCTGTGAGGGCTCCGCTTCGAGTATGAAAGGTCGCGGTCTCTGACGCCGCCAGGTGGCCCTCTTCATAGAGTGCGTGCGCGCTTGCCAGCGTGGCGTGGCCGCAAAGATCCACCTCGGCCGCGGGGGTAAACCACCTGAGATCGAAACCATCGGACCGCCGGACCAGAAAGGCTGTCTCAGCCAGGTTCATTTCCCGGGCAACCTGCTGCATCCAGAGAGGGTCGCGAGCGAAGGGAAGCAGACACACGGCCGCGGGATTCCCGGTGAATGGCCGGTCCGTAAATGCGTCGACCTGGGTGAAGCCCTGGCTGGGACTCACACTATCATGGCCTCTACCTCGATTTCCACCAGCATGTCGGGAGAGATCAGCCGGCTGACCTCGACCATCGTAGCTGCGGGACGAACGTCTCGGAAAAACTCGCCGTGGGCCCTGCCGATCTCCCTCCACTGATCGATATCGGTCAGGTACATCCGGGTGCGCACGACGTCGGCCAGCGAAGCGCCCGCCGCGCGAAGCGCGGTGTCGATGTTCCGGAGCGCCTGAACCGCTTGAGCGTATGGATCACCCGGACCGATTACCGATCCATCCAGGTCTGTCGCGGTAGTGCCGGAAACGTGAACCCAGTTTCCAACTCGAACCGCGCGGGAGTAACCAACGATTGCCTCCCATGGAGCGCCGCTGGAGATGAGCTGCCGATCCATGGAAACGCCGGCGTCAGTGGGGGAGTGCGCCGGAGCTTTCGTCGAGCGTATTCAAATCGGCCAGTACGGCAGCGGCTATCCGCTCGGATACTGGGGTCTGGCCGTAGAAGTTCTGCTGCAGGCGATGCAGTATAAGTTCCAAACGGCTCGGCTCAATCGTGCTGGCGATGCAGGGGTCCTCGGGGTTCGGCAAGCTCGACCTTTCCGAGTTCGGGTGCCATTTCCTACCGCAGGAGTTGTCGGCCAGCCGCCGTCGAATCTTGACGGTATTGCCATGGCCGATCCGAACATTCTAACGCGAGATATACTAACCTGCCAGCCCCTAAGCGGCGGTCAAGTTGCCCGCTTCGCTGACCGATAATTCCTGCGAGTTTCTCCGGGGCGCTCACAGTCCAGGAGCCAGCAGCCCAGGAGCCAGCATACCTGAAACCCGGTTCGAGGAGATTCATGCTCAGGATCACCGTGGCGGAACGTATTCTGATTGTGGACGATGGCCCGGAGTCTCGCACGGCGCTCGAGGTTAATCTGAAACAGAGGGGATACGAGGTGCTGACCGCCTCGTCAGGGGAGGACGCCCAAGCCATCCTGGCGCGCCAGAAGATCGGCTGCATGATCGCGGAAGCTCGTTTGTTCGGAGCCGGTGGTGGCGAACTCCTCTCCAAGGCGCTAGCTCGAGATCCCAACCTGGCGGTGCTGGTGCTGAGCTCTCGCCCTGATGTTACGGACGCGGTTCACTACCTCCAGTACGGGGCCATGGATTACCTGCCCAAGCCGCTCGATCTGCCACTGGTCGAGGCCTCGGTCCAGCGGGCGCTTCGCCGGCGTACCGAAGGTATCCGCGAGCGGGCGGCCGCTCGGCTCCTCAAAGAGGAACTGGTCAACCTGGGCGCCGAACTCGCCCGGGAGCGCACCAAAGTAGAAGACCTCACCGTGGCCACGCTCGAGTCGCTGGTGTGCGTAGTAGAGGCAAGGGATTCCTGGTTTGCGGGTCACGGCCTTCGGGTAGCCCAGCTGGCAGCCTCGGTGGCGGCCGAGCTTGGAAGAAGCGATGAAGAAGTCGAGGTAGTGCGCCGAGCCGGCCTCCTGCACGATATCGGCATGATTTGCGTACCCGAAGAGCTGATGGGAAAGCAGTCCTCGCTCAGCCCCGAGGAATTCGAGCAGATCAAGCGCCATGTGGTAGTCGCATCTCAAATCCTGGCCCCTCTGCCTCACTTGAGCCACGTCAGTGCGTTCGTGCGCAGTCACCATGAGCGCTGGGATGGGAAGGGGTATCCCGACGGGTTGGCCGGCGAAGCCATTCCCTGGGGTGCCAGAATTATCGGGGCCGCCGAGATCTATGATGCCTTTACTACCGCCCGTCCTTATCAGGACCAGCTTACTCCCGAAATGGCGGTGGAAAAGATGAGCGGATTGATCGGTACCGTTCTCGCTCCCGAGGTCCTCCGAGGGTTGGGTGCAGTGGTGGAGCGGGGTCGCGCACTGGTGTTCGTGGATGAGGAGCGAGGCAAGGAGCCAGGGTTGGACGATTCGGAGATCCGGGTGGCCAGCTGAAGCCCTGCAACTTGCCGACAACATTGGCCGTTTCTGCCCGCCGGTCCCTGATGACGGCGGCATCCAGCCCCAAAGCCTGCCCCACTGATCTCACCGGTAACTGGTTGGCTCCAGCCTAACCACCTGTATGCGATGACGTTATAGGATCGCGCAAGCGGTTGCACTTGCCGGTAACCCCCCAGGCCGCCTGCTGGTACAGCGGTTGCCTTTAACTCCGCCAGAATTCGCGGAGCAGCCCGCCGCTTCGCCACCCGATTAACCATTCCAAACGGATACCAGATGCTGCCTTCCGTGAATCGCGCCGGGAGCTGGGTTTGACCGCGGTCCCTGTGCCGGAATCCGAGGCCCGGACCGACGTGCTCTGGGCACGGTACCGCTCAGCGGGCGACCCGGAGGCGCGGGACCAACTACTCGCCCGTCACCTCGGGCTGGTGCACCACGTTGCCCGCGAGGTCTCCCGCCGCATCCCGTCCATTGAGATCGGCGAATTAGTCAGCGCGGGCGCACTCGGGCTCATGAAGGCGTTGGACAGTTTCGACCTGACCCGAGGTCTCGCCTTCAGCACCTACGCGGTTCTCCGCATCCGCGGTGCCATTCTGGATGATTTGCGGAGCCGGGACTCCACTCCGCGCTCGGTGCGCATGAAGCGCCGAAAGATTGAGAGTGTCGCCGCCGTACTTGAGGGTGAGCTGGGCCGTTCGCCTACCGCCAAGGAGATAGCGGAGCGGCTGGAAATCGATCTGGAGACATTCTGGAAGTGGAAGGATGCGGTCGGAATTCATTGCGATACTGACGTGCCGGCAAACGCGAAAGGCCCCCGAGCTCCGCGCGACGCGGAAAATCATGGTGATCCATCTGTGACCCTTGCATCTCAGCAGATGGTCGATTCGGAGCACGTCGCTCAACTGCGGCTCATGGTCTCCGGTCTGCCCGAGCAGCAACGAAGAGTTCTGGCATTATACTACTATGAGGAGCTGAACCTGCGACAGGTCGGGGAAGTGTTGAAGGTCAGCGAGTCGCGCGTCTCTCAGATTCGCAGTCAGGCATTGCGCCGGCTCAAGACCGAGATCAAGGACGCGTCGTTCGCTTCCTGAGCGCAGAGAGAGTAAGAAAAGCGCCCGGGGCCATGTGGCTCCGGGCGCTGTATTTCCGCGAGATCGACTAGGCCTCGTCGACCCCGGGGTTCGGATCCGACTCCTGCTTGGCCTTGCCCACCTTATCCTGAACCTTCCCCTTTACTTCCTGTGCTTTGCCCTTCACCTGCTCTCCGGTGTTTCCGGTAAGTCCACCAACCGCGTTACGAACTCTGCCTTCGGCTTGCTTGGCCGTGCCCTTGAGGCGATCTGCAGTGCCTTCGGTGGCCAGGTCCTTTTTATCCGTCATTTCCCACCTCCAGTTTCCTTAGGTCTGATCGGTACAGCGTGTGACTCGAGACGTAACGACAGTGGGGCAATCGGGTGACTCGAGCCGTGACTCGGGTCACCGCACTCCAGCGATGCTTAACTCCGCCACTGTCGGAGTACTTTCGGCGTAGTGGCACGCTGCGACGGTCCCAGCAACCGGCCGCAGGGTAGGGACTTCGGTACTGCAGCGGGCGTTCTTCTGAGGGTGAAAGCAACGGGAGTGAAAAGGACATCCGGGCGGCGGGTTTGACGGGCTCGGAAGGTCACCGCTGAGCACGATCCGGTTTCGGCTGGCGGACGGATCGGGCTCCGGCACCGCCGAGAGCAGGGCGACGGTGTAGGGATGGCGCGGAAAGGACAGAATCTGGTCCGTCGGGCCTTCTTCGACTATCCGGCCGAGATACATCACGGCAATGCGGTGGGCGATCTGGCGCACCACCGCGAGATCATGGGCGATGAAGAGATACGACAGCCCACGCTGGCGCTGAAGATCGGAGAGCAGGTTGAGCACCTGCGCCTGGACGGAAACATCCAGGGCCGACACCGGTTCGTCGCAAACGATGAACGACGGCTGCACCGCGAGCGCGCGAGCGATACCTATGCGCTGTCGCTGCCCGCCGGAGAACTCGTGCGGATAGCGCTTCGTGTAGGTCGGATCGAGGCCGACTTCCTCGAGCAACGCCGCCACTCGACCGGGAATCTCGGACCTGGCCGCCAGACGGTGAATCTCAAGCCCTTCCGCGATGGCGGCGCCGGCGCTCATGCGAGGATTGAGGGAGCTGTAGGGGTCCTGAAAGATGATCTGCATCCGCCGTCGCAGCTGACGCAACGCGGTCCGATCGAGTGAAAAGACGTCGACTCCCTCATACAGCGCCTGGCCGCTGGTAGGCTCTTGCAGACGGAGAATCGTCCGGCCCACCGACGACTTGCCGCATCCGGATTCGCCCACCAGAGCCAGCGTCTCTCCCCGAGCCACCTCGAAGGACACTCCGTCGACCGCGCGCACCACCGGCGCCGATCGGCCGAATAGCCCGCCGCCCTTGTAGTGCTTTACCAGGTCACGCACCGCCAGGAGTGGGGTCATCAATCAAGCACCCAAGAAGCGATGAACATCCAGCACCATCAAGACCATTGCTCTTGCAGCATGAGGTGCATTGTTCATCCGTGGCCAGTTTCGTTCGTCTGTTCTGCCAGCCAACAACGCATGCGGTGATCCGGCCCCACTGGGAGGAGGGGGGGCTCGACCTCACTTCGGTCAAACGCCTTGGGACAACGCGGCCGGAAGCGGCACCCGGTGGGCCACGCCGAGGCCGCCGGCACGCTTCCGCGAATAGGGTTCAGGCGCTGGAGCGGCCCGGTGATGCGAGGAACCGACGCGAACAGTCCCTGGGTGTATGGATGCGATGGACTGGCAAACAGCCGCGGCGTGGATGCCTCTTCCACTATCTGGCCGGCATACATTACCGCCACCCGGTCCGCCCGTCCCGCAACTATGCCCAGATCGTGGGTGATCAGCAGGACCGCCATTCCCCGTCGCGCCCGGAGATCGTCCAGGACCTCGAGTATCTGAGCTTGCACCGTGACATCGAGTGCCGTTGTTGGCTCATCGGCCACCAGAATTTCTGGCTCAGCCGAGAGGGCAATCGCGATCATCACCCGCTGGCGCATGCCGCCGCTCAGCTGATGAGGATAGGCCTTGAGCCGCTCTCCTGGATCGGGTATTCCTACTTCTTGCAGCAGCTGAAGTGCCCGGTCACGGGCTTCCGCCTTGGAAATCCTGAAGTGGGCCAGAATGCCTTCGGTAATCTGTGCTTCTACCGTAAACACCGGGTTCAGGCTCGTCATCGGGTCCTGAAAAATCATTCCAATGCGGCGACCCCGGATCCGCCTCAGCGCCTCGCCCTTGAGGGCGAGCACATCGGTGTCTCCCAACCGTATGCCGCTACCGGACTCGATTCGTCCTGGTGCCGGAATGAGCTGAAGCAGCGCCAGACTGGTTAGACTCTTCCCGCATCCTGACTCACCCACTAGCGCAAGGGTTTCTCCCCTCTGCAGCGAAAAGCTCACGCCGTCGACCGGGCAGAACCGGCTGTGCGCCGGTCCGGGAAACGACACGCGCAAGTTGTTTACTTCGAGCACTGTGGTCATGCGCTTCGGGGGTCCACGGCGTCGCGTAGCGCGTCGCCGAACAGGTTAGCTGCCAGAACTGTGATAACGATCGCAAGCCCCGGGAAGATGCCGGCCCAGGGCGCGCTGATCATCACCTCCCTGGAATCCAGTATCATGCCGCCCCAAGATGGTGTCGGTGGCTGTATTCCAAGTCCAAGAAAGGAGAGCCCTGCCTCGAGCAGGATGACGTCACCAACGCCCAGTGTTGCAGCCACCAGAAGCGGTCCGAGTGCATTGGGGAGCAGGTGCCGGAAGATAATTCGATGGCGTCGGGCTCCGAGCACCTCGGCTGCCCGGACGTATCCTTCCTCCCGTATACGAAGGACCTCACCCCGGACCAGCCTGCTCGTGGCGAACCACCCGGTGGCGCCGATCAACAGAATCAGCGCCAGTACCGGCACGCGTTCCCACACCGCAAGCACCAGAAGAAGGATAAAGAGACGCGGGATGGCCAGGGCGCCATCTACTATCCGCATGAGCAGAGCATCAACGGCTCCCCCCCAGTATCCTGACACCAGGCCCACCGCGGCGCCAAGCGTAACCGAAAGACCCACCGCCAGGAACGCTACGCTGAGCGATATCCGGCCACCGGAAACCACTCGCGCGAGTACATCACGGCTGAGTTGGTCGGTCCCGAACGGGTGACCCAAGCCTGGGGGACGGCTGGCGTCGAGCACATCGGGTTGGGCCAGGGGATCGGGCAGCAGCACCGGCCCGAACAAAGCCGCGATCGTAACGATGAGCAGAATCAGGGCACCGGTACGGCCACGCGGATTTCGCCAGGCCGATTGCAGCACGTCGAAGGCTGCTGTCACCCGAGACGCACCCGCGGGTCCAGTAGCGCGTAGGCTACGTCGGTGATAAGTCCGCCGGCTACCACCAGAGCGGCGACCAGCAGTGACGCGCCCATCAGCAACGGGTAGTCCCGGCTCCCCACCGCGGCCGCAGCCAGTGCCCCCAATCCCGGCCAGGCGAACACAGTCTCGACGAAAACCGATCCGCTCACCAGGATCGGAAGCCAGAGGCCGAACAGGGTAATCACCGGAAAGAGCGCGTTTCTCCACCCGTGCCGCCAGGTGACGTCGTGCTCTGCCAGTCCCTTGGCCCGCGCGGTCACCATGTAGGGAAGCCGCAGCACCTCCAGCATGGCAGCCCGCTGATATCTCATGGTAGCAGCGATGCTGACGATGGATAGCGTCACCACCGGCAAAATCAGGTGCCGCAGCACGTCTCCTGCTCTGCTTAGAAAGCCGGCGTCAGCCTCTAACAGAGGGTCCTGCATACCCGCGGCCGGCAGCAAGCGCCACTCCACTCCGACCAGCCAAGCGAGCACCAGGCCGAGCCAGAACGATGGCATCGCGTAGCCGGTGAGCGAGAGGGTCGTGAGCCAACGATCTTCCCGCTGACCGCGGCGCACCGCCTGCCTCACTCCCAGCCACAGCCCGATCGTAAAGTTGAGCAGAAGTACGCTGCCGCCAAGAAGGATGGTTGCCGGCAGCCGCTCGGCCAGCAGCGAGGTGACAGGACGACCGTGCTCGATCGAGACGCCGAGATCGCCGTGGAGCAGTCCGCTCACAAAGGCAATCAGTTGGGTGCCGACCGGCTGGTCCAGCCCATACCGTGCGCGAAGTGCTTCGATTTCCTGCCGGGAGACCGGCCGGTCTGCGCTGAGCCGGGAAAGGGGATCTCCGGGCGCGGCCCGCATGAGGACAAACAGCAACGCCAGAGCAACAACGAAGGCAATCACCGCCTGAATGAGACGCAGGAGCAGCCAACTGCGCACTTCAGTTGCTCCGATGTGATACCGGAGCAGGGCTGACGGACCAGGTGCGAAGAGTGATCCACGATGACTGGGGACTGATCGTCACAGCGCGGTACCGCCGGTTCACAGCATAGACGAAGGTGGGAGCGTAAAGAAAGGCGGCAGGCGCTCCCATTTCGATCTGCCGGAGAGCTTCGATCCAGGTGTCCCCCGGGTCGCCCCGCCCGAGAATCGCGTGAGTTATCAGTGAGTCGGCCGCGCGGTCGCAGTAACCCGCCACGTTGTTTCCGCCCGTGCAAGTCCAGGATTGGGTAAGTCCTGAGGGAGAAGCATCCTGACTCACGCTGGAGAAATCCACGTCGAAATCCCCCGCTGAGCGGCGTTCGTTCCAGACCGGAAACTCGAGCTGCTGAACATCGATCTGAATTCCGATCCGGCGCAGCTGTTCCTGGACCAGCAGGGCCATCTGACGGCGGACACCGCTGGTATTCGGGAGTGATAGCAGCAGACGAAGCGGACGTCCTTCCCGATCGAGCGTGCCATCTCCATCGGAATCACCCCAGCCGGTCGCCGCAAGGAGCCGCTTGGCCTCAGGGATGTTCGCTGCTTCCGGCTCCGGCGCTCCGTTGCGGATCCACAACAGCTGCGAGACCGGGCCGTACGGAACCACGCCTTGGGATCCGAACACCGCCTGGACCAGTTCGCGCCGGTCGAGCCCCAGCGTGATAGCGCGGCGCACCCTTATGTCCGCGAGGATGGGATGGGGCCGTGCGCGGTTTTTCGGGTCTCGCTGGTTGAACAGCAGATAACCCACGGTCGACGATGGAACCGATATCAGGCGCAGGGTGGTGTCGGCGGCCACCCGGCGGATGTTGTCCGGAGGTGGGGGGATGATGTCCATCGCATCGGCCTGGCCGCTCAGCAAAAGATTGAGCCGTGCGCCAGGATCGGAGGCGGTGCGGAAGATCAATCGCTCGACCTTCGGCTTGCCGAGGAAAAAATCCGGAACGGCCGCAAGCTCGACGAACTGGCCGGGCACGTTGCGGACCCAGCGGTACGGTCCGCTGCCCACCGGGCGGGTGACGAAAGAGGACCGAGCCAGATCCCCCGCCGGTATGGATTCGAGCAGGTGCGCGGGAACTGGCGCCACATGGAACGTGGCGTCGTATAACTGTTCCGCATAGGGTAGCGCGAAGCGGAAGACAACGCGCTTCTGGGTCTCGGCGCTCACCGACACTATCTGCCGCAGCAACGCGGACAGTCGAGGTGCGATGGCCGGGTCCTTTGCCCGGCCAATCGTAAAGATGACGTCGCGGGCGGTGATCGGAGCTCCGTCATGCCAGCGGGCGCGGGGGTCCAGGTCGAACGCCAGGGTGACTGAGTCGCGCCGAGTCCAGGAGCTGGCCAGGGCCGGCACGAAATCGCGGTCGCCCGCTGTCTGAAGCTTGGGACCGAGATCGGCCAGGCGGATGAACAGTTGATCGGCTACATCGAGGTTGCCCACGCTGGACTCCGCACCTTCCATCAGCGTAGGGACCGGCAAGGTGGCTTGCCCTCCAGTGACGATGGTGATGCTGGTGCCCCTGCGCCGGTTGGCCTGTGACTCCGCTGGGTCGGCCAGGGCAGCCGCAAGTGCGGCGGCAAATGCTATCCGCGGCGTCCACCGCGTCACCCTGCTCACCGCGCCCATGTCCAGGCTGCCGAGCGGTAGTGCGGAAAGTTGTTGGAGGCGTGGGACAGCATGGGCTTTTCATCGGAAATTCGCTGCCAGGCTCCCGGCCAGCGCCGCGCGGCGGCGCCGGCAATCGCTTCGGCGATGTCCGGGGCCTGCGCCCAGGGTTCGATCAGCGGTATGGATTCGTGCGCCGACCGCTCACCGCTCATCACGTCGAGTACCACCGCCTGATTATCCGACAGCAGGATGGAGCCGTGCTGGAGCAATGCGCTTCCCTGCCGGAGCTGAGCGCTCCCCACGGCCTTGCGCCCGGAAAACAAGATCTCCCCTCCGGCCGCCTGAGAGAAGCAGGCGCCGGCTCCGACCGGCTGAGTACGGGCTGGTGGAGCCAGGGAAGCCGCAGCCCCGAGGGTACAGAGGGCCTCCGCCAGCGTGGCGTGAATCTTCAGGTAGGCCGCACCTAGAGAACCAAAATGAGAGGTTGGTGCCGCAACGGCGTAGGTCAGTTCTTGCGCATGCCAGACCGCTCTTCCCCCGGTGGGGCGCCTCACCGCATCCAGTCCCAGCGCGGCGATACGGCCCCGGTCGTACCGCCGCGTTGCGGGTTCATGCCGGCCGAACGAGAGGCAGTGCGGCGCCCATTGGTATAGCCTGAGCCAGCTCTCGCCCAGTTGCTCGGCCCGCTCGAGCAGACTGTGGTCAATGGCCATGTTGGCCCAGCCAGGCCGAGGGGCTTGATCGATCCACAAGAGCCATTTTCTGATGTCACTATCCATAAGCTTCAATAGGCGGACAACTGCACACCAGGTTTCGGTCGCCATAGGCGCTATCGATTCGCCCCACCGTGGGCCAGATCTTGTACTCGCGAACTGTTCCGGTGGGGTAGGCCGCCCGCTCGCGCGGATAGGGCCGATTCCAGCCGTCGGAGATAACCTGCTCCAGAGTGTGGGGTGCATTAGTCAGCAGGTTGTTCTTTCGGTCGGCCCGGCCTTCCTCGATCTCCCGGATCTCGGCTCGGATCGCGATGAGCGCGTCGCAGAAGCGGTCGAGCTCCTCCTTTGACTCACTTTCCGTAGGCTCGATCATCAGGGTACCCGGAACCGGGAATGAGACCGTCGGCGGGTGGAACCCGTAGTCGATGATCCGTTTCGCTATGTCCTCAACGTCAACCCCAGCGGAGTTCTTGAACGGGCGGGTGTCGATGATACACTCGTGCGCCACCAGGCCGTTCTGCCCGGTATATAGCAGGGAATAGTGATCAGCCAGCCGTCGGGCTACGTAGTTGGCGCTGAGAATAGCGATCCGGGTGGCTTCGGTCATCCCGTCATAGCCCATCAGCGCTATGTAAGCCCAGGATATCGGCAGGATGGCCGCGCTGCCCCAGGGTGCTGCGGAGATCGTGCCGCAGGCTGATGGATGATCGAGTTCGATGACGGGGTGACCGGGCAGAAACGAAACCAGGTGTGACGCAACCCCGATGGGACCCATTCCCGGTCCACCACCTCCGTGCGGAATGCAGAACGTCTTGTGAAGGTTCAGGTGGCATACGTCCGCTCCAATATCGCCCGGCCGGCACAGCCCCACCTGGGCATTCATGTTGGCGCCATCCATGTAGACCTGGCCGCCGTGCTGGTGAACGATCCGGCATATTTCCTTTATCGAACCCTCGAACACCCCGTGGGTCGATGGATAGGTAATCATCAGTGCCGCGAGGGTATCCCGGTGGGCGTCCGCTTTGGCGCGGAGATCGGCCACATCGATGTTGCCGCGTGGGTCGCTCTTGACCGGCACCACCTGCATGCCGGCCATGACGGCACTCGCCGGATTGGTCCCGTGAGCCGACTGGGGGATCAGGCACGTGGTCCTGTGGGTTTCCCCTCGCGACCGGTGATAGGCCCGGACAACGAGGAGCCCGGCGTATTCCCCTTGAGACCCTGCATTCGGCTGGAGCGAAACCGCCGCGAAGCCGGTTATCTCCGCCAGCTGGTACTCCAGCTGGCTGAAAAGCAGCTGGTAGCCGGCTGCCTGATCTCGAGGCGCAAACGGGTGCAGGCGGTTGAACTCGCGCCAGCTCACGGGCATCATCTCGGTGGTGGCATTCAGCTTCATGGTGCACGACCCCAGCGGTATCATCGCCGACGTGAGCGATAGATCGCGCGACTCCAGCCGCTTGATGTAGCGCAGCATCTCGGTTTCCGAGTGATGCCGGTGGAACACCGGATGTTCCAGGAATGCCGACTTGCGACCCAACGCTGAAGGTATGGCCCGTTCGTTCTTCACGCCGATATCGTCCAGCATAAAGGGAAGGGCCTCGTTCAGCGAAAAGATCGAGATGAGGTCTGCTAGATCCCCTAGCGTGACTGTCTCATCGAGCGCGATGCACAGCCGCGTGGCGGACAGTGGCCGCAGGTTGATGCTCCGGACCCGGGCGGCGTCGAGCAGGCGCGGAAGTGCCCATCCTTCGACCTCAACGCAGATGGTGTCGAAGTATGCCTCGTGCACCAACCGGTAACGCAGCCGCCGGAGCGCGTTGGCCAGGAGCACGGCACGGGTGTGTACCCGCTCGGCGATACGGCTCAAACCCGATGGGCCGTGGTACACCGCGTACATGCTGGCCATCACTGCGAGCAGCACCTGGGAGGTGCACACGTTACTGGTGGCCTTGTCCCGCCTGATGTGCTGCTCTCGCGTTTGAAGGGCCATACGGAGTGCTGGCCGGCCGTCGCGGTCCCGGGATACTCCAATGATCCGTCCCGGCAGGGCCCGCTTATAGGCGTCACGGGTGGCGAAGAAGGCGGCGTGGGGGCCACCGTAGCCCATCGGAACGCCGAACCGCTGGCTGTTTCCCACGGCTATGTCGGCGCCCCACTCACCTGGTGGGGTAAGCAGGGTAAGACTGAGAAGATCCGTTGCGGCAGTAACCAGGGCCCCGGCCGCGTGAGCCCGTTCGGTCAGCCCTCTGAAGTCGCGTACCTCGCCATCAGTGGCCGGGTACTGCACCAGTGCACCGATCACCTGGGGTCCAAAGTGAAAATCGGCCGGCTCGGCTATCGTAATATCAACGCCGCGCGCCTCGGCCCGGGTACGTACTACCTCGATCGTCTGTGGATGACAGCGCTCATCCACCAGGTACACCGGCATGCCCTTCACCGCGCTCACGGCAAGGCTCAGATTCATCGCCTCGGCGGCTGCGGTGGCCTCGTCCAGCAAGGAGGCGTTAGCCACCTCGAGCCCGGTCAGATCGGCAACCATCGTCTGGAAATTGAGCAGCGCTTCCAGTCTGCCCTGCGCGATCTCCGCCTGATATGGTGTGTAAGCCGTGTACCATCCCGGATTCTCCAGCACATTGCGCTGAATCACCTGCGGAGTGAAGCATCCGGCGTACCCCATCCCGATATAGGAACGAAATACTCGGTTCATCCCCGCGAGGCCGCGCAAAGCCTGCAATACCTCGCGTTCGCTGCGGCCTGGCGGCAATGCCAGGGGGCGGCGAAGGCGAATCTCCTCCGGAATTACCGCGTCGATGAAGCCATCGAGCGAATCGTAGCCCAGCAGCTCGAGCATCTCATCGACGTCTGACCGCCGGGGACCGATGTGTCGGTACGCGAAATGAGAGGGGTAGAGCACATCGGGGCCCTGGGTAATCGCCTTGCGTTCGAGAACACTGGTCATCTGATAACTCTACTCCTCTCCAAATAAAAATGCCCCGAGACAAGGCTCTCGAGGCATACTTGCTTCTATCGGCTCATCCTGGATTGACTCGGCAGGTTTCGCATCGGTCCCACGGTCACTCCCCGATGTGCGACCGATACGCGCTGGGTGACATGAGGGCTTTCAGCTCCTCGGGGCCTGACACCTTGAGCGTCATCATCCAGCCCTCGCCATACGGATCGCGGTTCACGACGCCGGCATCCTGATCCAGCCCGCCGTTGATCTCGAGCACCTCGCCGGCCAGCGGAGTGTAAAGCTCCGATACGGCCTTGACCGCCTCGATCTCTCCGAAAGCCTGATGCTCGCCCAGGCGCTCACCTGGCTTTGGCAAGCGTACGAAAATCACGTCACCCAGCTCGCCTTGTGCGTAATCGGTGATGCCGACCCGCACGACACTGGGGTCGTCAGTTCGGGCGACGTACTCGTGCTCCGCGGTATAGACCAGGTTGTCTGGTACGTTCGACACCCGCGATCTCCTCTGTTGGCTGCGCGTGCGTGGGAGGATAGGCGGGCTGCAGTGCGAGGTCAAGCGCGGGCAGTGACAGACTGCCATACCATTGCGGCCGCGCGCTCGAGCGCATCGCGATCGCCATCGTTGTCAATCACGTAGTCGCTGCGTGCCCGCTTCTGCCCCGCGTCGAGCTGTGATGTCATCATCCTGTCGGCATCGGCTGCGGACAGTCCCCGGGTGGCCAACAGCCGGTTCCGCCGTAGCGATGCCGGCGCATCTACCAGCACCACGGCATCGAACGCTGACGGATCGTCGACTTCGAAGAGAAGGGGAATGTCGCTCACTACGATGCGATCGCCCCGGACGCGCGCCTCCGCCAGCAGGGCCAACCTCCGGCGATGAACCTCCGGGTGTATGATCCGATTGAGGTCCGCCAGTGCGGCCGGATCAGCCAGGACCTTCGCTCGAAGCGCAGCACGGTCGAGCGTTCCATCCTTGCCGATCAGCTCGGCTCCGAAGCGCATGGCGATGGTGTTCACGGCAGGTTGCCCCGGTGCCTGGATCTCGCGCACCAGCTCGTCCGCGTCTATGACTGTGGCACCCCAGGCTCGGAAGAGCGCAGCGACGGCAGACTTCCCAGCGGCAATATTACCGGTCAGGGCGACAGAGAAGGTCAAGGTTCTACTATCCGGGGCCGTTGGCGCCACAGACGCTGCCGCTGTTGGAGCTTTTCTGCCATACCTCAAGCTTTCTGAAGTTTCAGTGGGCGCTCTCGAGTTGAGTTCGAGCCTAGACCCTAGACCCTAGACCCTGGACACCTAGACCCTGGACCTACAACAGAGCAGTCTGGTCCTCATCTCGACGGGGAAGCTTATAGCAGTGTCTGCAACGAGCTTGGTAACTCTCCCGGCCGCCGATCATGATCGTGGGTGAGTCGTATCGGGCGGGATTGCCGTCGATGAGGCGTTGATTGCGACAGGCGGGATCGCCGCAGAGTACGCAGATCGCCTGCAGTTTATCCACCATCTCGGCGACGGCCATGAGCTCCCCCATGGACCCGAAGGGCTCACCGCGAAAGTCGGTGTCCGTGCCGGCGAGTATGACCCGGACACCTCGGCTGGCCAACTGGGTTGCCACGCGTACCACCTGCCCATCGAGGAACTGGGCTTCATCGATGGCCACGATCTCGGTGTCGGGGCGCACCAGGCGGAATATTTCGGCGGCTGAATCGACCGGGCTGGCTTCCAGCTCGGTTCCATTGTGACTCGCCACGCTGTACAGGCCGGCGTAGCGGCTGTCGAGATGTGACTTGAAGACCTGCACTTTGCGCCGCGCGATAGTGGCGCGCCGGACGCGGCGGATAAGCTCCTCGCTTTTCCCGCTGAACATGACGCCACTGATCACCTCGATCCATCCGGGGTGCATCCCGTAGTTCATCGACTACTCTCCGGCAGTGGTGGTTGGGCGATGCCAATGTATGGGACCACGCAAGAAACTCCAGGCATCTTGCGGGCGATTCACCCCAGCAACGATATTCGTCCGCCGCTTCGCACCCTCCGTCCGCAAGGAGCGCATGTGAACAAGCAGGAACTCGTCGCCGCAGTGGCCAAACGACTCGGCCTCACGAAAGCCAAGGCGAACGAGATCGCCGACCTGTTCTTTGCGCCGGCAGGGGTAATCGCCACGGAGCTCAAGCGAGGTGGCAAGGTGGCCATCAGCGGGTTCGGAAGCTTCGAGTCTCGGAAGCGGGCGGCCCGGGAATGGCGTGACCCCCGCACCGGTAAGACGGTGAACATCAAGGCTTCGGTGGTTCCGGCCTTCCGCGCCAGCAGAACACTGCGGGATCAGGTAAACAAAAAACGGTAGGTTACGCCCCGCGCGACCGGGCGGGGCTCCCCTCGCGCCGCGGTGGACGGCTGGGCCCTCGATCCACGCGCGCCGTCACCCGGCGCCGCCGGATCGTAACGCCATTGAGCGCCAGTGCCACCCTCTCCGCATCTTGAGCGGGAATCTCGATCAGTGAGTAGGCATCCCTCAGCTCGATGCGCCCAATATTGCCGCGGTCCACTCGCAACTCCTTGGTCAACACCGCCACCAGGTCATTTGCCGTCGCACCGTCCTTCTTCCCCACGCCGACATAGATCTTGGCCGTGGCCGGCAGGTCAGGCAGGGGCGACGGCTGCCCGGCCGGCGCCGACGAGGTCCATAGATCGAAAAGGGCGGCGGCCACGGCCGTGAGGTCGTGACGCTCGAACAGTGGCCCCAGGGTGAGCAGCGCCCGGTCGGGCTTGCCGGTCTCTATCGCCCTTGCAATGGCGGCGCGCTGGCCTGCCGCTCGGCTCGTTACCGTGTCCATTACACCTGGCAGCTGCAGTGGCCGGCGAGGGCTTGCAATTCTCGCAGCATAGCTCTCGGCCCCCGGGGGAATCAACATTACGACTTGACCCGCGGCGGCAAGCTGTTGCAGACGCCCGCCGGTTGGCAAATCGAAAGCGACGATGGTTTCGGCACCCGGTGCGTCGCCCGTCACCAGGCGCAGCTCCGGCTCCATCAGGTTCACCGCCTGCGCGATGGCGGGGTGGTGGCTCCGATCCACGGTCCATATAGCCATCGAGGCCGGATCGAGCATCTCCACCAGCTCTGACACCGCCCGAACCCGACCGCTCCAGGGCACGCTCAGGGTGCGCACCGGGCCGGTAGGCACGGTCTCCGGCTCGGTAATTCCCGCCGTCAGCGCCCTCCTCGCATAGCGTTCGATCAGGACCTCGAGCTGGTCTGGCGCTGCGGTGTAAATGACTCTCTGAGTTTCCTTCGGCAGATCTTGCATCAGGAGTGTGATGCTCTCGTCGTCCCCCCAGCTCTCCGGCCACGCCAGGAACAGGGCGGTGAGGGCGTCCATGCTGAGAGCGGAGCGGCCGAGCAAGGTCAGGGCTGTCTCCGGCGTGGCGACCACCAGGTCGACAACATCTGCCTTGAGCCGCCGCATGGCGCGGCCAGTGCCGTGCGCCACCTGTACCCTGATGCCCGCGTCTTCCGCTAGAGCGTGGGTCAGCCGTCCCCATTCGTCAAGTTGGCCGGCGGGTGAAAGCAGCAGTGCACGTCCCCCCCTCCCCAGCCGGGTAAAGACTCCCGCTAGACCCGGCGCCGCATAGGCCGGAACCGGCGGGGTCGAGACCACCAGGTTGTGACCC
>Ga0136617_10001145_pt1 | contig 23245 bp, 19 predicted proteins | sample AntDrymUQ3222106_2_FD_129672 | JGI IMG/M metagenome (GOLD analysis project Ga0136617, IMG submission 129672) | Polar desert sand microbial communities from Dry Valleys, Antarctica - metaG UQ322 (21.06) | ecosystem: Environmental > Terrestrial > Soil > Desert | place: Antarctica: Dry Valley...
ACGACCCGCACGTGGGGCAGGAATCCCTTGATCCACTGCTGCAGCTCGAAACCCGGCGTCACCGACATGCGCAGCACCACCGACCCGTTCGCGTCGTCCTCGATCGACTGGCTCTCGTGCCACACGCGCTCGCGGATGTAGCCCGCCATCTCCGGGGCGAAGACGATCTCCACCGCTTCCGGCTTGCCGCCGGCGATCCCGAACGCGCCGCGCGCGTACTCGCTGACGTTGAAGTCGGTCGGGATCTCGAACGAGTGGTCGAGGACCTCGATCTTCTGGATGCGCTCGACCGCGAACGTGCGCACTTCGGCGTACTCGTGGGCGCGCGCGTAGAGGTACAAGCCGCCGTGGTAGTACACCACCCGGTAGGGGTCGATGGTGTAGGCCTTGGTCCGCTTGCTGTTGAAGGAGAAGTAGGCGATCTGCGCCTGCCGCTGGTGAAGGACGGCGTCGATGAGGGCGGCGATGACGTCCTGCTTCTCCGAGTAGTCCTTCCACGGGTCGGGCCGCGCCGAGAACAGGTCCTGGATCCGGGCCAGATAGGGCAGGCTGCGCTCGGGCAGCGCCTCGCGGATCTTCTCGAACGCCGACTCCACGTCCTGCGCGAACGGCGCGCCGCCGAGGAACGACATCAGGTTCTTGCTGAAGAACAGCGCCGACAGCTCGGCCAGGGTGAAGGTCTGGGTCAGCCGCTGCTTGTACCCCTCGATGAGCCGCCACACCTTGCGACCGTCGGTGCGCTCGTCGTACAGGGGAAACCCGGCCTCCTGCAGCGCCTCGATGTCGCGGCGGATGGTGCGCTCGGTGACGCCATGCTCGTCGGCGAGGTCCTGCGCGGTCGTGTAGCGCCCGGCTTCGATCCTCTTCAGGATCCGCCACTGGCGGATGACCTCGGCATTACGCATGCGGGGTGGCGCCCTCCGCGCCTTCCGCGCCTTCCGCGGCGGCGGACTCGTCGTCGGGCGTGTCCAGTTCGGGGCGGTGGAAGAGGTATCCCTGCCCGAGCTCGATCCCGAGCGCGATCAGCGTCTGCAGCTCCTCCGGGCGCTCGATGCCTTCGGCGATGACGCGGGCGTTGATCTTGTCCCCCAGCTGCCGCAGCGACAGGAGCAGGCTCTGCTTGATGCTGCTGTGGTCGATGTCGCGCACCAGGCTGGTGTCGAACTTCAGGAAGTCCGGCTCGATGGAGGCGAGCGACTGCAGCGACGCATACCCGGCCCCCATGTCGTCGACGGCGACGCGGTAGCCGCGGTCCTTGAACGTCCGCAGAGCGCGCTGGAAGCCATCGTGATGGACGATGGCCACGCGCTCCGTGATCTCGATCACGACGTCGTGCGGGGCGAGTCCGCTCTTGCGCAGGATCTCGTCCATCCCGCCCGCGGCCCATTCCGGATCCTCGACCGCGCGAGCGGAGGCGTTCAGGAACAGCAGCCCCAGTGTCGGCTTCTTGCCCGCGGACCCGACGGCCGTCCGCCGGCACAGCCGCTCGAAGTCCATCAGCAAGTCGGTCGACTCCGCGAACGCGAACAGCTCCTCGACGGAATCGAAGGAGATCCCGCCCAGCGGGCGCGTGAGCGCCTCGTGGCCGATGATCTCCCCGTCCACGAGACGGACGATGGGATGGAACACCGCGCGCACGCCCCCCTGGAAGATCATCCGGCTCAGCTCGTCGCGCCGCACCGACTCGACGCCTTCGCGCTCGACGAGGCTCATCAGCATCGCCTCCGTCACCGCGCGATGGATCGAGCGCTCGGTCCGGACCGGGGGGTCGTTCTCGACGCGCGCATGGCCCGCGGTCAAGCGGAGGATGCGCAGCAGGCTGCCTTGCGGAAGCTGCTCGATGCGGTTGCGGACGCCCATCACCACCGCTTCGCGTCGCGCGGCCACGCTCTGCGTGGGATCGCCCCCGGACATGAAGACGAGAAAGCGGTCGGAGCGGACGGTGTGGAGGCAGATGACGTCGTCGGATCGCAGCTGGCCGCCGGTCACGAGCGACTTCAACACGGCCGCGAATTCCTTCACCGCGCCGTCGTAGGCGGCCCAGCCGAGCTTCGTTTCATGGCCGCCCGACCGGCCGAGGTCGATGTACACGAGGTCGACGCGGCCGCGGTTCTCGACCGTGCGTCGCACGTCCTCGAGGACGGCGGGAAGCGCGGGGAGGCCCGTCAACCCATCGAAGAGCTGGCTCTTGAATCGCAGCCATTCGGTCCGGAGCCGGTAGTAGTCCGCTTGCGGCGTCGTGCTCAAGACCGGCCCCCTCGCTGTCCCAACCACGGATTCTACTCGACGGACTGTGGCGTATACTCCGGCGTCTCCCGGTTCCGCGTAAGGAGGGTCTCCCATGCCGGACCGCGCCCTCAGGCTCGGTGACGTCCTCGACGACTATTGCCCGCGGTGCCGGTTGCTGCTGAACCACGACATCGTCACGATGACCGAGGGCAAGGTCGACAAGACCACCTGCCGCACCTGCTACAACACGCACGACTACCGCAACGCGCAGGTCCCCGTGCGGCGCAAGGCGAAGAAGGACGACGCCAGGACTTTGATGACGCAGGTGCTCGAGAGCATGCCCCTGCCCGCGACGCCACTCCCGCTACCGATCCCGGTGAAGAAAAAGCGCGACCTGTGGGCCGACGTCGAACGCCTGAAGAAGAAGTAGGCCTCCACTTGCGCGCCGTCGACATCATCCAGAAGAAGCGCGACGGCGGCGCACTCTCCCCCGACGAGATCGCATTTTTCATCGACGGATACACGGCCGGCCGCGTGGCCGACTACCAGGCGTCGGCGCTGGCGATGGCGGTCTTCTTCCGCGGGATGACTCCGGAGGAAACGGTCGCGCTCACGCAGTCGATGATGCGCACGGGCGAGGTGCTCGATCTTTCCGCGCTGCCCGGACCGAAGGTGGACAAGCACTCGACGGGCGGCGTGGGCGACAAGACGAGCCTCGTCCTCGCCCCCCTGGCCGCGTCGTGCGGCGTGTTCGTGCCGATGATCTCCGGCCGCGGCCTCGGTCACACCGGGGGGACGCTCGACAAGCTGGAGTCGATCCCCGGTTTCCGCGTCGGGCTGTCGCTCGACGAGTTCCGCGACGTCCTCCGGCGCACCGGCATGGGGCTCATCGGACAGACACCGCAGATCGCCCCCGCCGACCGCAAGCTGTACGCGCTGCGCGACGTCACGGCGACGGTGGAGAGCCGGCCGCTCATCGCCGCCTCCATCATGAGCAAGAAGATGGCGGAGGGGATCGACGCGCTGGTCCTCGACGTGAAGACGGGCGACGGCGCCTTCATGAAGACGCTCGACGATTCGCGCGCGCTGGCCCGGGCCATGGTAGACATCGGGCGCGGGATGGGGAAGAACATCGCGGCGCTGATCACGGACATGGATCAGCCCCTGGGGAACGCGGTCGGCAATTCGCTCGAGGTGGCGGAGTGCGTCGAGGCGCTGTCCGGCCGCGGTCCGGCCGACCTCGTCGAGCTCTCGGTCGAGCTCGCGGCGTGGATGGTGCACCTCGGCCATGGCGAGCCGCTCGAGGCCGCGCGGGCGCGGATCGTCGAGGCGCTCGCCTCCGGCGAGGGGCTGCGGAAGTTCCGTGAGGTGATCGCGCTGCAAGGCGGCGATCCGGCGGTCGTTGAAGACCCCGGACGCCTGCCCCGCGCGCGCCGGACCGTGGATATCGCCGCGGAATCCGGTGGCTTCGTGACCCATATCGCGTGCGCCGCCGTCGGCCACGCGGCGATGGTCCTCGGCGCGGGACGCGAGACGGTGGACAGCGCGATCGACCCCGCGGTCGGCCTCGTGCTGCACGGGAAGGTCGGTGACGGCGTGAAGAAGGGCGAGCCGCTGGTCACACTCCACGTCAATGACGAGGCGCGCCTCGCCGAGGCGACCGCGCTCATCCGGTCCGCGGTCCACGTCGGCCCCAAGGCGCCGCCGCGGACACGGCTTGTCCGTGAGGTGATCCAATGAGCGCCGTGACCACCGAGCCCACCCTTCCCGGCCGGGTGCTGATCCCGCCCGATCCGCGCCTGCGCTGGATTGCCATCGCCGTCGTCGTCGTGGCTGGTCTCGCGGCCTGGGGGCTGCAGGCCGCCGTCGGCCCGCGCGCCGGGGCAATGGCCGGCGTCGTCTGCTTCATCGCCATCGTGGCGTCCTTCTCGCCGAACCTTCGCGCGGTCAACTGGCGCACCGTCGGCTGGGGCTTCGCTCTCCAGGTGCTGCTCGCGCTCTTCATCCTGAAGTTCCGGATTGGTGATTTCCGGCCCGGTTACGCGCTGTTCAGCGGAATCGCGGCGGTGGTGAAGCGCTTCCTGGAGTTCACGGCCGCGGGAGCGGAGTTCGTCTTCGGCCCCCTTGCCAGGCCCGGTGTGCTGGAGACGGGGCTGGGGACGGGTCCGGGCGGCGGGTTCGTCTTCGCCTTCGTCGCCCTGCCGACGATCATTTTCGTCTCGTCGTTCTTCACCGTCCTCTACTACATGGGCGTGCTGCAGCTCATCGTGAAGTGGATGGCGAAGGCGATGATGTACCTCATGCAGACCAGCGGTGCGGAGACGTTGTCCGCGGCCGCCAACGTCTTCATGGGCCAGACCGAGGCGCCCATCATCGTCAAGCCGTACGTGCCGACGATGACGCAGTCGGAGCTGCTCGCGATGATGGTCGGCGGGATGGCTACCATCTCCGGCGGCGTGATGGCGGTGTACATCAGCATGGGCGCCGACCCGGTGGCCATCCTCACCACCAGCGTGATGGCGGCGCCGTGCGGCCTGTACCTCGCCAAGATCCTGCTGCCGGAGACCGAAGAGCCCGCGACGCGGGGCGAGGTGAAGCTCGAGGTCGAGCGCTCGCACGCCAACGTGATCGACGCCGCCGCCGCCGGAGCGTCCGACGGCACCATGCTGGCCATCAACGTCGCGGCGATGCTGATCGCCTTCCTCGCCTTCATCGCGATGTTCGACTACGTCCTCGGCTTCGCCTGGGTGGGCGGCGCCCCGCTCACGATGGCCCGGGTGTTCTCATGGCTGTTCGCGCCGCTTGCGGTGATGATGGGCGTCGGAGGAACGGACATCCCTCTGGTGGCCGACCTGCTGGGGACGAAGCTGGTCGCCAACGAGTTCGTGGCCTACGTGAAGCTCACCGGCGAGTACAAGAGCGTGATCAGCGAGCGCGCGTACATCATCTCCACCTACGCGCTCACCGGCTTCGCCAACCTGGGCTCGATCGGCATCCAGGTCGGCGGCATCGGGGCCATGGCGCCCTCGCGCCGCGGCGACATCGCCCGCCTCGGGTCGCGCTCCCTGCTGGCGGGCTTCCTGGCCACGCTGATCAACGCCTCGATCGCCGGCATCCTTCTGTAGATGGAGCTCATCCCCCGGCTGTCCGAGGCCGTCAAGGCGATCCACGCGAAGACCGCGCTTCGCCCCGCCATCGGGCTCGTCCTGGGATCGGGCCTCGGCGCCTTTGCCCGCAGCCTCGACAACGCAACCGTCATCCCCTACGGGCAGATCCCCCACTTCCCCGTCTCCACCGCCATCGGCCACAGCGGCGAGCTCGTGATCGGGAAGGCGCACGGCGTTCCGGTGGCCGTGATGGCTGGACGCGTGCACCTCTACGAGGGATACGGGGTCGAGCAGGTCGTCTTCCCCATCCGGGTCCTGGCCCGCATGGGCGTCACGACGATCATCATGACCAATGCCGCGGGCAGCGTGAACGTGAACTACAAGCCCGGCGAGCTGATGATCCTGTCCGACCACATCAACTACATGGGCGTGAACCCGATGATCGGCCCCAACGAGGACGCCCTCGGGCAGCGCTTCTTCGACATGTCCGAGCCCTACGACCCGATCCTCATCTCGATGGCGGAGAAGGCCTGCTCGAAGGTCGGCATGACGGTGCGCAAGGGCGTCTACATCGCCTTCACGGGGCCGTCGTACGAGACGCCGGCGGAGATCAAGATGGCGCGGGCGATGGGCGCGGACGCGGTGGGGATGTCGACCGTCCCCGAAGTCATCGCGGCCCGGCACATGGGCGTGCGCGTGCTCGGCATCTCGTGCATCACGAACATGGCCGCCGGCGTCCTCAAGAAGAAGCTGGACCACCGGGAGGTGCTGGACACCGCGGAGAAGGTCCGCGAAGGATTGATCGACGTGCTGACGCGTCTGCTGCAGGACGTGGCGAAGCAAGCATGAAGCGCTCTCGGGCACCCCGTGGAGAAGCGCCCGCCGCCGGGCCAACCGCTGCGCTGGTCGCGCTGGCCCGTGACGCCCGCGAGCACGCCCACGCGCCCTATTCGAAATTCAAGGTCGGCGCGGCGCTTCTGTCGTCCTCGGGCGAGATCGTGACCGGCTGCAACATCGAGAACGCGTCGTACGGCCTCACGCTCTGCGCGGAGCGCGTGGCCGTGTTCAAGGCCGTGTCGGAGGGATTCCGAGATTTCGAGGCCATCGCGGTGGTCGCGGAGTCCGTGCGCCCGACCGCGCCCTGCGGGCCCTGCCGCCAGATCCTGTGGGAGTTCTGCGGGGACATCTGGGTGTTTGTGGCGCGTCCCGGTCGCCCTGGCCGCGCGGGCAAGGCGACGAGCTATCGGATGTCGGAGCTGCTGCCGGTACCCTTCGACGGCCGGAACCTGTAGCGGGAACCCCGACCCTCGATGAGAATGGGCGGATGAAGCGCAGCGCGATCGTCGTCATCCTTTCCGTGCTCGGATGTATCTGGCCTTGCGGGCGCGCCGACGCCGCGCCGCGAGCGGTGTCGATGGTGGTCACCAACGGCACCGTGGTCACCATGGACGGCACACGCCGCGTCATCGCCAACGGCGCCATCGCTGTCGACGCGGGGAAGATCGTCGCCGTCGGGACGGCCGCCGAGATCGCCGCCGATCACCGGTCCGCGCAGAAGCTCGACGCTGGCGGGGGAATCATCATCCCCGGCCTCATCAACGCGCACGGCCATGCGCCGATGGTCCTTTTTCGAGGCATCGCCGACGACCTGCGCCTCATGCAGTGGCTGCAGGACTTCATCTTCCCCGCCGAGAAGAACAACGTCACCGCCGCCTTCGTCAAGGCGGGCACCGAGCTGGCGGCGCTGGAGATGATCCGGTCCGGCACGACGACGTTCGCCGACATGTACTACTTCGAGGACCAGGTCGCGGAAGCGTGCGACGCGGCGGGCATGCGGTGCGTCGCCGGCGAGACGCTCATCGAGTTTCCCGCCCCGGACAACAAGACGATCCCCGAAGCCCTTGCGTACACGGAATCCTTCCTCAAGCGCTGGGCGGGGCACCCGCGGGTGACCGCCGCCGTCGCGCCGCATTCGTCGTACCTCGCGTCGCCGGAGACGATCACGGCGTCGAAGGCACTGGCCGACAAGTACGGCGCGCCGATCCTCATCCACCTGTCGGAGAGCGCGGACGAGCAGAAGACCGTCCGCGATCGCTACGGCAAGACGCCCACCGAGCACGCCCGTGACCTCGGCCTGCTGCGCAAGGGGGTGCTGGGCGCGCACGGGATCTGGCTCACCGACGGCGACCGCGCCATCCTCCGCGACGCCGACGTGGGGATCGCGCATTGCCCGCAGAGCAACATGAAGCTCGCCTCCGGCACGGCGCCGGTGCGCCACATGCTGGCGGAGGGGATGCGGCTCGGCCTGGGCACCGACGGCGCGGCGAGCAACAACGACCTCGACATGTTCGAGGAGATGGCCACCGCGGCCTTCCTGGCCAAGCACGCCGCGGGAGATCCCACCGTCGCTCCGGCAGGCAAGGTGCTCGAGATGGCGACTCTCGGCGGCGCGCGGGCGCTGGGGATGGAGGACCGGATCGGGTCGCTCGAGCCCGGCAAGCGCGCCGACATCGTCGTGGTGGACGTTCGCGGCCCGCGCATGACGCCGCTGTACGACGCCGTCTCGCACCTGGTCTACGCGGCCAAGGGCGCGGACGTGCGCCACGTCGTCGTCGAGGGGCGGATCGTGATGCGCGATCGGGCCGTGCTCACCCTCGACGAGCGGGCGGTCGTCGCGCGCGCCGCCGCTCTCGCGGCTCGCGTGACGGCAAGCCTGCGCAAGTGAAGCGCGACTGGGCCGGGCTTCCCACCGAAAGCCGCAACCCGCGCAGCCGCCGCCTCGACGAGATGCCCACGTCGGACGTCGTCGCCCTGCTCATCGAGGAAGATCGCCGCGCGGTGGCCGCCGCTGCCCGGGAGACGCCGTCCATCACCCGGGCCGCGATCCTCGCCGCGAAAACGCTCGAAGCCGGCAAGCGAATCCATTTCTTCGGCGCCGGGACCAGCGGCCGCCTCGGCTTCCTGGAGGCCGCGGAATGCCCGCCCACGTTCGGCAGCGATCCCGATCGCATCCGCGCCGTCATGGCGGGAGGAGAGGGCGCCGTCTTTCGCGCCGTGGAAGGCGCCGAGGACCGTGACGACGACGGGCGCCGGGAGGGATCGCGCGTGGACGCCGGCGATCTCGTGATCGGGATCTCCGCCTCGTCCGTCACGCCCTTCGTTCGTGGCGCGCTCGCCGCAGCACGTGAAGCCGGCGCGCGCACGGTCCTCGTCACCTGCGCTCCCGGGCGCGGCCTCACGGCGCTCGCGGACGTCGTGATCGCCATCGCCACCGGCCCCGAGGTGCTCACCGGGTCGACGCGGCTCAAGGCGGGATCGGCGACCAAGGCCGCGCTCAACGCCATCACGACCGCCGCGATGGTGCGCCTGGGCAAGGCCTACGAGAACCTGATGGTCGACATGCGCCCGACCAACGCCAAGCTGAAGGACCGGGCGCGCCGCATCGTGGCTACGGCGGGCGGGGTCTCCGGCGCGGACGCGGAGGGCCTGCTCGTGGCGGCGGGCGGCGAGGTCAAGACCGCCATCGTGATGGCGCGCACGGGGACGGAGGCCGACGAAGCGCGCGAACGCATCGCGCGGGCCGGCGGTCACGTGAGAAAGGCGCTGGCGGAAAAGTCCACACGAAACCAGTCCGCGCGCTCCCGGGGCTAGCAGCCCGCGGTCACAGGTCCTCCGGCTTGTCCTCCGTGATGGCGAGGACGGCCGCCGTCCTCAATAGCCGCGGTGCAGCCTCACCGCAATCACCGCGGTCAGGATCGCGGCCACGACCGTGAGAGCAGGCAGGACCGTACGGGGCGCGGCGCTCGTGGCGAGCACCGCCATCACGACGCCGCTGCCGGCCACCGTGCCGACGCGATCGAAGCCGACGTCCAGGATCGCCTTGACCGGGCGCTTGCGCGCGGACGGCAGCGGGATGAAGAGGAGCTCGTAGCCGGTGCGAAAGAGAGAGTTGCGCAGGACGGCCCCCGCGCCCCCGCGCGAGGACCGCGGTCAGGAGGCCCGGCGCGAGCCAGGCGGTCAGCGCGCCGATCCCCGCCGCCGCCGGCCGCAGCGCGACGACGCCCGCGATTCCGAGGTGGCGCAGGGCCGGGGCGGCGCCGACCGCCAGCACCGCCGCCGCGGCCACGGACACGCCGGTGTGGAAGGCGGCAAAGAAGCCCATGAGCGGAGCGCCGGGGCCGAAGCGCTCGACGGCCCGTGCGCTCAGCAGGTAGTCGAGCAGGGCCTCCGCGAATGCGCCGAGGGCCACGAGGGCGGCCACGCCCTGGAGATACGGGACGTCGCGGAGGACGCGCGATCCGGACGGCGCGGGCTCGCCGGAATCCGTGACGGAGAGCGCGGGCGTCGCGGCGACCCGCCGGATCGCGATCCAGCACACGGCGGTGATGGCGGCCAGCACCGGCAGCATCGCGATGGCGCCCGCCCGGCGACCCGCGTACCACGCGATCAGGCCACCGATCACGGCCCCGGCGTTGGCCCCGGCCCCGACGGGACCCAGCGCGCTCTTCGCGGAGTGCGGATCGAGCCGCTCGCCGAGCAGGAGCCAGAAGCCGGACACGAGCGTGGCCCCGAACACCGCCACGTGCAGGTACACCGCGATCGCCGCCGCGGGAGGGGACACCATCGCCAGCAGCCATTCGGCGACGAGGGCGGAAGGCGGGACACGTCGTGATGCGACAGGAACAGCGCGTCGCGCGTCGCGCGAGCGGCCACCTGCTGGCCGACGAGGGCCGCCGCGGCCAGCACGGCGGACGATTGCTTCAGGCGCCCCCGGGCGCCAGTCCCCGCGCCGCGCCGGGATCGGCGATCAGATCGACGTTCGCGTGGGTCGCGAGGAACGAGCACGGCCATTCGGGGTCATCCGGACCGTGGACGAGCTTCCGCACCGCGGTCGCCTTGCTCTCTCCCGTGGCCAGGACGAGGATGCGGCGCGCCGCCCGGATGGTCCCGATCCCCATCGTGATTGCGCGCAGCGGTCTGTCCTCGGGGGGCACCCCAAGAGACGCCGCCAGGCCGTCGGGCAGCCGCGTGACGTGAGTGGGCAGCCGCACTGGCCCCGGCATGTTGTAGGCCACGTGGCCGTCGGTCCCAACCCCGAGCAACGCGAGATCCAGACCGCCGGCCGCGGCCATCGCATCCTCGTATCGGCGGCACTCGGCCTCGAGGTCTCGCGCCGCGCCGTCGGGGATCTCGCATCGCTCGCGGGAGAGGCCCGTCCGTCCCCAGGCGTGCTCGTCCATGAAGGCGCGGAACGTCCGCGCGTCGCCGGCGGGCAGGACAAGCTCGTCGAGATTGAAGCCGCGGGCCCGCGTGAGGTCGATCGCGCGCGCGGCGTGGCGGCGCGCCAGCTCGACGTACAGCGGGATGGGTGTGCGTCCGGTGGGCAACGCGAGGACGATCTCGGCATCGGCGCGGGCGGCATCGGCCACGGCATCCGCGGCCGCGGTGGCCACGGCGCCCGCGTCATCCAGCACCCGGACGCGGACGCTCAAAGGCCCACGAAGGGAATGAGCTGCACGCCGGCGCGAAAGGCGGCGTCCCGGATACGGGGGTCGGTCAGCACCTGCAGCTCGCGGGTCCGCGGCTCGGCATAGCTGCTGGTCGAGCGCAGCTCGTCGTCCACCACGGCGGGATGGCACATGAGCTCGGTCGTGCCCTCGACCTCTTCGACGATGCGGAGAAGGACCTCGACGGTCACCGTGTTGTCGAAGAACTCCTCGACGAACCGGTCCGTCGTCGCGATGCCCTCGCGCTTCAGCCGCTCGCTCACCGCCCGCGAGGCCGCGCGCACGGGAAGGTTCGTCTCGCGAGCGAGGGTCACCAGCGCATCCAGCACCGCGGGCACCTCGCGATGCGAATGATGATGGCTGTCGAAGTGGCTGGGGTCGCGCTTCATGATCTCGCGGAAGCGCGCGAGCTGCGCCCGCGCTTCGGCGAGCACCTCGCCGGCGTCGGCGCCGCGGAGGCCGTCGGGCTTGGGCGGCAGGAGGCCGCGATCGTCCACCAGCGTGCGCACGCGCTCCGCCGGCAGCGCCGTCACTCCCCCCGTCAAGGCGAGGTGGAGGCCGATGCTCATGTCCGGGCTCGCCGCAGACAGCGCGGGGACGTCGAGGGCCGCCGGATAGTTGACCATCATCGTCGCGCTGGTCACCACGCCGCGTCGATGGGCCTCGAACACGCCCTGGTTGATTCCGGCGGTGCGGCCGAGGTCGTCCGCGTTCACGATCAGTCGCTTTTTCATTGGCGTCCTCGCTACGGCTTTGTCGTCATCAAGCGCCTCGCCGCGGATGAACCGCTGCTGCGGCGAAGTGGAGAGACTCCGCTGCGGAAAACGCATTCATTGTGGTTTCAGGAGGTCGAGGGCCAGGGCGACGGCGCCGCGCGCGGGCTCGACGGTAAGCAGGACGGGCCGCGCCGCCGGCAATTCCAGCTGGCGCTTCAGCGACTCGATGACCGACGGGCACCCCTTGAACACCCCGCCGGCGAGGACGACCGGGTAGGGCTCGTCGCCGAGGGCGAGCTGCCGAGCCACCGAGCGCGCGGCAAGGCCAAGCTCGCGACCGGCCGCGTCGATGAGGGAGACCGCGACCGGGTCGCCACGGTCGAACGCGGTCTGCACAAAGGCGCCGAGGGCCGCGATGCGTGGCTTGGGCAGTCCCTTCTCGTACACGCGGGGGATGAGCTCGGCGACGGAATTGACGCCGAGCGCCTCGAAGAGCAACCCCTGCAGCAGCGTATCGGGGCCGCGCCCGTCCGCCGCCCGCACGGCGGCGCGCAGGGACTGGTGGCCCAGCCAATACCCGGACCCCTCATCGGCGAGCAGGAACCCGTACCCGCCCGCCCGCGCGGTGCGGCCAGTGCCGTCGGCGCCGTAGCAGATCGACCCCGTGCCGGCCAGGACCACCACGCCCACGCGCCCCGGCGCGCCCGCCACCAGCGCGATCGCGCCGTCGTTGACCACGCGAGCCGTTTCGCGGTGGCCCAGGCGGCGGAGGATGGTGCGGATCACGCTCTCGTCGTGGGGACGGTCCACTCCGGCGATGCCCAGGCAGACGGCGGAGATGGGGTGATGCGCGGAAAGGGTCTCCATGATCTCGTCGAAGACCTTCTCCACCTGCAGCTCGCCGTCGGTCTGGAGGTTCGCGCCCGTGCCCCGGGCCTCGGCGACGACCGCGCCCGTCTCGTCCGCCAGCAACCCGACGGTCTTGGTCCCGCCGGCGTCGATCCCGACCACGTACCGCATTGACGCCAAGTCTACCTTTCGTACCAAGGCCAGGAGCACCAAGCAGCGAGCGAGGAGCTATGCTCCGAGCGAGCGGCCGGGGGGGTAGCCCGAAGGGCGCAGGGGGGTGGACGCTGACGCGACACCCCCCTGAATTGCCTACTGATAGACCATGATGTCGCGCAGGTTCCGGTGCTTCTCGTTGTAGTCGAGGCCGTATCCGACGACGAACTTGTCCTCGATCGTGAACCCCGTGTAGTCGACCGGCGTTTCGACGAGCCGGCGCGAGGGCTTGGACAGGAGCGCGGCGACCTTGAGCGTCCGCGGCCCGCGCGCGCGCAGGACGTTCATCAGGTAGTTGAGGGTGAGGCCGGTGTCGACGATGTCCTCCACGACGAGAAGATCGCGCCCCTCGAGCCCCTGGTCCAGGTCCTTGACGAGCTTCACCTCTCCCGAGGTCTTGGTGGCGGCGCCGTAGGACGAGACGGCGATGTAGTCCAGGGTGACCGCGAGATCGATGCACCGCATGAGATCGACCATGAAGGGAAGCGCGCCTTTGAGCACGCCGACGAGGTGAGGCTCGCGTCCCGCGTATTCGCGCGTGATTTCCGCGCCCATCTCGCGGACGCGGGCCTGGATTACGTCATGCGAAAGCAACACCTTCATCACGCGGCCTCCACGGGGAGCGGGCATTATAGGCGTTGACCCCGTCGGGGGCCGGGGCTAACATCCTCTTTTCTGCACTCGGAATCCCTGCCATCCACGGCCTGTCCATGAACCGATACCCGCTCGTCCATCAGTCCAGGAGAACTCGAATGAAGCTGATCGTCTGCAGGACATTCGCCCTCGCGGCGGCCTGCGCCATGGCGCTGCCGGCCGGACCGGCCTTTGCCCAGGGCGTGACCACCGGGGGCATCACGGGCGTGGTGACGGACGCGCAGCAGCTTCCGGTTCCCGGGGCGACCGTCGTCGCCGTGCACGAGCCCTCGGGGACGCGCTACGAAGGCACGACCCGCGGCGACGGCGGGTTCTCGCTGCCCGGGATGAGGGTCGGCGGTCCCTACACCGTCACCATCTCCCTCGCCGGCTTCCAGCCCCACGTGACGCGCGACGTGACGCTCGCCCTGGGCGTGTCGCGCGACCTCGACGTCGCCCTCGGCACGGCCTCCCTCCAAGAGGAGGTCACGGTCACAGCGGAGGCCGATCCGGTGTTCAGCTCCCAGCGCACCGGCGCGGCGACGGCGGTGAGCCGCGAGAAGCTCGCGACGCTGCCGAACATCTCGGACAACCTGAACAACTTCACCCGCCTCACCCCCCAGTACAGCGGCGGGCCGTTCGGCGGCTCCTTCCTGGGCGCCGACAACCGGTCGAACAACATCACGGTCGACGGGTCCTACTTCAACAACTCCTTCGGCCTGGCCGGCGCCCCCGGCGAGCGGACGGGCGTCGCCCCCATCTCCATGTCGGCGGTGGAGGCGGTGCAGGTGAACATCGCGCCCTACGACGTCCGCCAGGGCAACTTCGTCGGGGCCGGCGTGAACACCGTTACCCGCAGCGGCGGCAACAACTTCCGCGGCTCCGCGTACTACTGGTTCCGCGACGAGAGCCTCGTCGGCACCAAGGCGAAGGGCCTGGACTTCAACCCCGGAACGTTCGACTTCAGCAAGCTGGGCGGTTGGGTCTCGGGGCCGATCGTGAAGAACAAGCTGTTCTTCTTCATCAGCGGCGAAGACGAGGCGCTGACCGAACCAGGCACCAACTTCCGCGGCAACACCGGGGGGGAGACCGTCGGAGGCGGCATCACCCGTGTCCGCACCGCCGATCTCGACCAGTTGAGCAGCTTCCTGCGCACGAACTTCGACTACGAGACGGGTCCCTACCAGGGCTATAGCCACGAGACGCCGGCGAGGCGCCTGCTGGCCAAGCTCGACTACAACCTGAGCGACCGCAACAAGCTGACTCTCCGCTACGTTCACCTCGACTCCAGGACCGACGTGCTGGCATCCAACTCCTCGTCTCTCGGTTTCGGCAGCCGGCGCAGCAATACGACGGGGCTCAACTTCCAGAACTCGAACTATCAGATCCTGGAGAACATCCGTTCCGTCATCGGGGAGTGGAACACGGTGGTCGGAACCAACACCACGAACACTTTGCAGGCCGGCTACACGAACCAGGACGAGAGCCGCGCCTCGAGGGGCGATTTCTTCCCCTTGGTCGACATCCTCGATGCGGGGACGGTGTACACGACCTTCGGCTTCGAACCCTTCACTCCCAGCAACGAGCTGCGTTACGGAACGTTCCAGGCCCAGGACAACTTCACGCACCACCGGGGTGCGCACGCCTTCACCGTGGGCGCGAGCGTCCAGCGCTACGAGTCCGAGAACATCTTCTTTCCGGGCTCCCAGAGCGTCTACACCTACAACTCGCTGCAGGACTTCTACACCGACGCCAACGATTACCGCGCCAACCCGAACCGCACCGTCTCCCCCGTCAGCCTGCGGCGGTTCCAGGTGCGGTGGATCAACATCCCCGGCCTGGAGAAGCCGGTGCAGCCCCTCGAGGTGTGGTATTCGGGACTGTACGCGCAGGACGAGTGGAAGGCCTCGCGCGATCTCAAGTTCATCGCCGGCATCCGGCTCGACGTGCCCAAGTTCGGCGACACCGGATTCGCGAACGCCGCCGCCGACCAGCTGAGCTTCCGCGACGAGAACGGCGCCTCCGTCCGTTATTCGACGGCCAAGCTGCCCGACGCCAACATCCTCTGGTCGCCGCGCCTCGGCTTCAACTGGGACGTCCGCGGCAACCGGCAAACCCAGGTACGCGGCGGGTCGGGCGTCTTTACCGGGCCTCCCGCCTACGTCTGGATTTCCAACCAGATCGGCAACACCGGCGTCCTGACGGGGTTCGAGGAGCTCAACAATACGACCGCCCGGCCGTTCAATCCCGACCCGGATCGCTACAAGCCGCAGACGGTCACGGGCGCCCCCGCGACGAGCTACGAACTGGCCCTCACCGATCCCGACTTCATGTTTCCGCAGGTCTGGAGGACGAACTTCGCGGTGGACCAGCGCCTGCCGCTGGGAGTGACGGGCACCGCGGAATTCATCTACAACCGCGACGTCAACGGCATCTACTACATCAACGCCAATCTCGCCGCGCCCACCGGAAGCTTCTCGGGCCCGGACGGGCGGCCGCGCTGGGTCGGCTCCAACCGGATCAACGCCAACGTGGCCAATGCCGTCGTGCTCAAGAACCAGAATGAAGGTCGCTCGTGGAACCTCGCCGGCTCCCTGGAAAAGACGTTCGGGCGTGGGTTCCTGAAGGCGGCCTACAGCTACATTGAAGCAAAGAACACCGTGGATCCCGGCTCCATCGCCTTTGGCTCCTGGAACAACAACCCCCATTCCGGGGATCCCAACAATCCCGGCCTCGCGTTCAGCAATGCGGGGCATCGCGCCTTCCTCACAGGCTCGTACCGGCTGGAGTTCCTGAAGTTCGGCGCCACCACCCTCTCCGTCTTCTCGGAAGCCTTCACCGCCGGGAACACGAGCTACACGTTCTCGGGCGACATCAACGGCGATGGTGGGTTCAGCAACGATCTGATCTACATCCCGCGTGACGTCTCCGAGATGAACTTCCAGGAGTTCGCGGCCGGCGGCCGGACCTTCACCGCCGCCGAGCAGGCGGCGGCCTGGAACGCCTACATCGAGCAGGACCGCTACCTGAGCCGGAACCGCGGCCAGTACGCGGAGCGTGGCGGTGTGTTCCTCCCCCTGAGGTACCGGACCGACTTCAGCGTTTCCCAGGACCTGTTCAAGAGCATCGGCGGCAAGCGCAACGAGCTGCAGTTCCGGGCCGACATCCTGAACTTCCTCAATCTGTTGAACAGCGACTGGGGGGTCGGCCAGCGCCTGGTGAACAACCAGCCCCTCATCGTGCCGACGTCGGCCCAGGGCGGCCCCGCCGACGCCCAGGGAAGGGCGCAGTATCGCCTTCGCGTCGTCAACAATCAGTTGATGAACAGGTCCTTCGAGCAGACCGCGGGGCTCGGGGACGTCTACCGGGTCCAGTTCAGCCTGCGCTACACCTTCAACTAGCTCCACGACCGGACATTCGTCCACGGGGCCGAGCGGTTTTCCGCTCGGCCCTTCGTTCTTGTTCGGATCTTTTTGGCTCCGATTCTCGTTCTGGCTCTCGAGGGCGCCGCGTGCGGGCGGCGGTGCGCGCGGGCGGGCGACGTTATAATCGGTAGTCATCGTCGAACCGGAGGTCATCCGAGAATGAGTCGATTCAATCGCGCGGTCGCGGCCCTGTGCCTGGCCGCGCCCCTGGCCGTGCCGTCCGCGAACGCGCAGGGAACGGCGCCGTCTCCGCTGCTCTCCCCCTCGCCCGACCCCCGGCCCGTGCTCGAGCTGACCCTCGACGACGCAGTGCGGCGGACGCTCGAGAACAACGTGGATATCGCGGTGGAGCGTTTCAACCCGGAGTCGAGCGCCCTCGACGTCGAGCAGCGGCGTGGTTTCTACGAGCCGGTCCTTACGTCCACGATTACCCAGAACTCCGAGGCGCGGCCGGGCAGCAACCGGTTCTCGGGCGGCCAGAGCGTCGACACCGACCGGCTGAACTACAACCTCGGCGCCACGCAGTTCATCCCCACGGGCGGTAACCTGCGCCTCGACTTCGTCAACACCCGGACGGCCACCACCAACGTCAACGCGAACTTCAACCCGTCGTTCGACTCGAACTTCGACCTGAGCTACAGCCAGCCCTTCCTGCGGAACTTCCGCACCGACGCCCGCCGCACGCAGATCAAGGTCGCCAAGAAGAACCGGGAGATCTCCGACGTCCAGTTCCGGCAGACGGTCGTCAACACGGTGGCCAGCGTGAAGCTGTCGTACTACGACCTGCTCTACGCCATCGACAACCTCGAGGCCCAGCGCAAGAGCCTGGCCCTGGCCAGCAAGTTCCTCGAAGAGAACCAGATCAAGGTGCGTGTCGGAACCCTGGCCCCGCTCGACGTCGTCGCCGCCGAATCGGAGCAGGCAAGCCGCGAGGAAGCGGTCATCGTGGCCGAGGCCGCGGTCGAAGAGGCGGAAGACGACTTGAAGCGCACGATCTTCAACACCAACGAGCCCGCCACGTGGGAGACGCGCATCGTCCCCGTGGAGCGCCCGACCGCGGAGCCGTTCGCCGTCGACCTGGACGCGGCGATCCGCAGGGCCCTGGCCGGACGCACCGATATCACCGCGGCGCAGAAGCGCCTCGAGAATGCCGACTACAACATCACGTACGCGCGGAACCAGCTGCTGCCCACCGTCGACCTCGTCGCGGGATACGGAACGACGGGCCTTGGCGGCACGCAGGTGCTCGATCCCATCACCGGCGATCCCCTGTCCAACCCGATCGGCGGCGGCTTCGGCAATGCGCTGGGCAACGTCTTCGGCAACGACTTCCCCACCTGGAGGCTCGGCTTCAACCTCGCCTATCCGATCTTCAACCGTCAGGCCGGGGCCGCGGAAGCGCTCGCGCGCATCACCCGGGATCAGAGCCAGGCGAACATCCGGCGCCTCGAGATGCAGATCACGGGCGAGGTTCGCAGCGCGGCCCGAGCGGTCGAGACCAACTACAAGCGCGTCGAGTCGACCCGGGCCGCGCGCGTGCTGCAGGAGCGGCGGCTCGACGCCGAGACCAAGAAGTTCGCGGCCGGCATGTCCACGAACTTCCTCGTCACCCAGAGCCAGCGCGATCTCGCGGTGGCCGAAGTGGCCGAGCTGCGGGCGATCGCGGACTACCGCAAGAGCCTGGTCAACTTCGAGCGCGTCCAGGAGGCGGGTGGCGGCGGCGGCGGCGGGTCGGTGACGGTCTCGACCGGAAGCGGCCAGACCACGAACACCACCGCCAACAGCGGCAACTCCGGCGGCGGAAGCACGGCCACCGGTGGGCAGCAGCAGTAGCCGGCGGCGTCAAACCGATTCTTTTTCCCTTTCGTCAACCCGCGGTCCCGTTTTTCGGTCCAATGGGATCGGGGGCGGTGGACGGGAGGGCCGGATGGTCAGACAGGGTCTCGTGGCGCTCTTCGCGGCCGTCGCCGCGGTGGCCGGGGCCCAGGAGCAGCCTGCCCCGGAAGGGGCTCGCGCCCTCCCCGAGGCCAGGCTCATCCAGGGCCTGCCCATCACGTTTCCGGCCGAGGCCGATTCGAACAGCCCGGCTTTCTGGGCGGGCGGGCGCCTGCACGTTCTCAATTCGCTCCACCACCCCTTCCTGAGTGAAGGGCGCAGCCTGGGGCGCCTGGACGATCCGGTGGGCGTCGAATTCCGTGGGGGCGTGACGGGTCCGCGCTGGATGGAGTCGGTGATCCAGGAGGAGGACGGCACGCTGTACGGGTTCTACCACTACGAGCCCCGGCGGGTGTGCGACGACGGCACCAAGACCGCGCCACAGATCGGGGCGGCGCGCTCCCGCGACGGGGGCCTCGGCTGGGATGACCTCGGAATCATCATCGCGGCCCCGCACGAGCGCCGCTGCGCCACGGAGAACCAGTACTTCGTCGGCGGCGAGGGCGATTTCACCGCGGTTCTCGATCCGGAGCGGGAGTACCTCTACTTCCTCTTCAGCGCCTACCCGGGCGCGAAAGAAAACCAGGGCGTCGCCGTCGCGCGCCTGCGCTGGAGCGACCGTGACCAGCCGGCGGGCCGGGCCTGGAAGTGGCGGGCGGGCAGGTGGGGGTCTCCGGGCGTGAACGGGCGCGGCACGCCGGTCTACGGCGTTCAGACGTCCTGGGGGGCGGACGCGTTCTGGGGGCCGTCGGTCCACTGGAACACGCACCTCGGGATGTACGTGATCCTGATGAATCGCGTGAGCGACGCCGCCTGGACGAGCGCGGGCATCTACGTCGCGTACGCGAGCCGCCTCGACGATCCGACGACGTGGTCGGAGCCGCGCCTCCTCCTCGACGGCGGCGCGTGGTATCCGCAGGTGATGGGGCTCGAGCGCGGAACCGGGACGGACTCGCTCGCCGGCAAGTACGCGCGATTCTTCATGGGCGGACGCTCCGACTTCTTCATCCGGTTCGAGCGGCCCGCCGAAGCGTCCTCCGCCGCGCGCGCGAACTGAGCGCGCCCCACCAGACTCGAATGATGCGACCGAGGCGCTCGTACGCGTTGGCGGGGCTCGGCGTCCTGGCGCTGGCCGCCGTCGCGTTCTACCTCTGGCGCGGCCGCACCGCGGAAGTGCGCTACGTGACCGTCCCCGTCACGCGCGGCGACGTGCTCGACGTCGTCGGGGCGACGGGCACCCTGCAGGCGGTGACGACCGTGCAGGTCGGGTCGCAGGTGTCGGGCACCATCCAGTCCCTGAACGCGGACTTCAACTCCATCGTGAAGAAGGGAGAGGTGCTGGCCCGGCTCGACCCCTCGCTGCTGCAGGCCCGGCTGGGCCAGGTGCAGGCGGGCCTGGTGTCCGCGCAAGCGAACGTGGAGCGCTCGCGGGCCACCCTCCTGGACGCCGGCCAGAAGCTCGCCCGCGCGCAGACGCTTTCCGCCGAGGGCCTGCTTCCGCAGGCGGACCTGGAGTCGGCGCGCGCCACCCACGGCGAGGCGGCGGCGCAGCTCAAGGCGAGCCAGGCCGCGGTAACGCAGGCCGCGGCCAACGTGAGCCAGGCCCGGGTGGACATGAACCACACCGTCATCACCACCCCGATCGACGGGGTCGTGGTCGCGCGGAACGTCGACGTCGGGCAGACCGTGGCGGCATCACTCCAGGCCCCCGTACTCTTCGTGATCGCCAACGACTTGAGTCGCCTGCAGGTCAGCGCATCCATCGACGAAGCCGATGTGGGCCGCGTGCGCGCGGGGCAGGAGGCGACTTTCCGGGTGGACGCCTTTCCCAACGAGGTCTTCAACGGCGCCGTCGAGCAGGTGCGGCTGCAGCCCATCACGCTGCAGAACGTCGTCACCTACACCACGATCATCGGGGTCAACAACCCTGGCCAGCGGCTGATGCCGGGGATGACGGCGACGGTCTCCGTGATCGTCGACCGCCGGGACGACGTGCTCCGCGTGCCCGCGGCGGCGCTGCGTTTCCGCCCCGAAGGATTCGAGGACACGGCGGGAGGATCCCGCGCAGGCGGAACAGGCGCGCCGAGTGATGGTGCCGGCGCAGGCACCGGTGCACGTGGTGGGGCGGGAGCCGGCGGTGGCGCGGGGGCGGCCGCTCGTGCGGGCGGTGATGGGGGCGGCCAGCGCGGCGGTGAAGGCCGACTGGCCGGAGGTCGGCGTCGCCGCGGCGGCGATGGCGCCGGTGGCGAGAGCGCGTCATCCGACGCGGCGGCCTCGCCGTCGTCCGATCCCTCGGCCTCGCCGGGGGCGGCCGAAGCGCCGGGGGCGCCGGGTACGCGGCGCGGCCCGGGCGCGCGGGCGGCAATGGTCTTCATGCTCGACGAGGGTCAGAAGCCGCAGCCGGTCCGCGTCCGCCCGGGTATCACCGATGGCCAGTTCGTCGAGGTCGTCAACGGCCTGACCGAGGGCCAGGCCGTGATCACCGGGGTCGCCGGCGAAGCGGTGCGCGGCGCGGGCCCCCGCACGGGCGCCTCGCCGGCCGCGAATCCCTTCGCGCCCGCCGCCCCCCAGCGGCGAACGCGCTGACGTGGCGTCGGATGCGCTCATCCGTGTCGTCGACCTCAAGAAGTCGTACGCGCTTGGTGACCTCACCGTACACGCTCTGCGCGGGGTCACTCTCGACGTGGCGGCGGGGACGTTCCTCGCCGTCATCGGCGCCTCCGGCAGCGGCAAGTCGACCTTCATGAACATCATCGGCTTGCTGGACCGGCCGACCGCCGGAAGCTACTACCTCGAAGGCGAGGACGTGTCGGGTTTCGATCGCGACCGCCGGGCAACCCTGCGCAACAAGAAGATCGGCTTCGTGTTCCAGAACTTCAACCTCCTCCCGCGCACCACCGCCCTCGAGAACGTGGAGCTCCCGCTGCTCTACGCCGCGACGCCGATCCCGGCCGCGGCCGCGCGCGAGAGGGCGCAAGGCCTGCTCGACGCCGTGGGGCTGGGCGCCCGCGGGGGCCATACGCCCAACCAGCTTTCGGGGGGGCAGATGCAGCGGGTGGCCATCGCGCGCGCCCTGGTGAACGAGCCGGACGTGCTGCTGGCCGACGAGCCCACGGGCAACCTCGACACGCGGACGAGCATCGAGGTCATGGAGATCCTGCAGCGGTTGAACCGCGACCGCGGCATCACGATCCTGCTCATTACCCACGAGCACGACATCGCGGAGTACGGCGACCGGGTGGTGGCCTTCCGCGATGGCCGCGTGCTCTCCGACGACGCGGTGACGTCGCGACGCGACGCCTCCGTCGAGCGCGCGGCCCTGCCCCCGCCGGAGGTGGAATAGATGCCGATCCGGAACACGCTCAAGATCGCGCTCAAGGCCATCCGGCGGAACAAGGTGCGCTCCGGCTTGACCATGCTGGGCGTGATCATCGGCGTGGCCTCGGTGATCGCGATGATCGCCCTGGGGTCGGGCGCGCGCGCGTCCATCGACCAGCAAATCCAGAGCCAGGGCACGAACGTGATCTATGTGTCGTCGGGCAGCTTTGGGCGCGGCGCCGGCGCGGTGCGGGGCGGCGCGGGCACCATCACCACCTTGACCCTCGACGACGCCCGCGCGATCACCAACGAGGTGCCGGACGTAGCCCTGGTTTCGCCGATGGTGCGCGGCCGCGCGCAAGTCGTGGCCGGCAACCAGAACTGGAACACGCAGATGGAAGGCGGCAACGAGGACTACATCGCCATCCGCAACTGGGCGCTCCAGTCGGGCGAGAACTTCACCGCCCGCGACGTGCTCCTCGCGGACAAGGTGTGCCTGCTCGGGTCGAGCGTTGCGGGCATCCTCTTCCCGGACTCCGATCCCGTCGGCCAGCTGATACGGGTGCGGAACCTCCCGTTCCGCGTGCTCGGCGTGCTGACCTCCAAGGGTCAGGGACAGTGGGGCCAGGACCAGGACGACGTCATTGTCGCGCCCTACACGACGCTGCAGAAGAAGCTGCTGGGGGTCACCCATCTCAGCCAGATCACGGTGTCGGCGCGCAGCGCCGACGGGGTCGAGCCCACGGCGGTGGAGATCACCCGGGTGCTGCGCCAGCGCCACCGCACCACGAGCCCCGAGGACGACGACTTCACCGTGCGCACGGTCGAGGAGATGGCGGCGACCCGAGTGGAGATGGCGAACACCATGACCATGCTTCTGATGAGCGTCGCCTCCGTCAGCCTGCTGGTGGGCGGCATCGGGATCATGAACATCATGCTGGTCTCCGTGACCGAGCGGACGCGGGAGATCGGCCTGCGCATGGCGGTGGGCGCGCGCACGCGCGACATCCTGCGCCAGTTCCTGGCCGAGGCGGTGGGATTGTCGATCGTGGGCGGCGCGATCGGGGTCCTGCTCGGCCTCGGCGTGTCGCGGGGCCTGACCCAGGGGCTGGGCTGGCCGACCGACATCACGCCCTCGGCGATCGTGATCGCCTTTGCGTTTGCGGCCGCGGTCGGCGTGTTCTTCGGATACTACCCGGCCCGCAAGGCGGCGAACCTCGATCCGATCGACGCGCTGCGGTACGAGTAGGACTACCGGCTACCCCACTCCCACACGCCGACCGCGGTCTTCTTGTCGAGGGGCACGCCGGCCT
>Ga0136617_10001146_pt1 | contig 23242 bp, 21 predicted proteins | sample AntDrymUQ3222106_2_FD_129672 | JGI IMG/M metagenome (GOLD analysis project Ga0136617, IMG submission 129672) | Polar desert sand microbial communities from Dry Valleys, Antarctica - metaG UQ322 (21.06) | ecosystem: Environmental > Terrestrial > Soil > Desert | place: Antarctica: Dry Valley...
GGAACATTGAACAAAAGCTGGGCAAGCAGCAGGATCAGCGTGACTTGAACGAAGCCGATCGCGATGTAGGGGACGATCTTGCCTGTCATCACTTCGAGCCCGGTCGCCGGCGTGGCCAGCAAGTTCTCCATCGTTCCCCGCTCGGTTTCGCGGGTGATCGCAAGCCCCGTCATCAGCACCATCGTCATCGTCAGAATGACACCCATCAATCCGGGCACGATGTTGTATTGCGTGACCGCCTCGGGGTTGTAGCGCGAATGGATGCGCACTTCGAATGCGCGCGGGCGCGCGGCGAGTGGTGCGAGCGGTCCAACCAACTGGCGCGCGAGCGCGGTCTCCACCACCTCTTTGACCGCCCCGATCGCGTTGCCCGTCGCTGCCGGGTCGGTCGCGTCCGCTTCGACCAGCAGCGCAGGAGCTTCGCCGCGCACCAGCCGGCGTGAGAAATCAGCGGGAATCGTCACCACGAATTGCACGCGGCCGGTCGCAAGCAAGCGATCGGCGTCGTCTTCGCGGACAACCTCGTGCGTGAAGTCGAAGTAGTCGCTGTTCGCGAGCGCCGAGAGAATGGCGCGCGAAAACTCGCTGCGATCCGCGTCGAGAGCCGCCGTGGGTAGATGCTTCGGATTCGAGTTAATCGCGAAGCCAAAGAGCACGAGCTGGATGACGGGAATGCCCACGATCATGCCGAAGGTCAGCCGATCGCGTTTCAGTTGAATGAATTCCTTGGCGACGATGCCGAGCCAGCGCGACCACGAGAATGTGCCGTTCACGGTTGCACGTTCTCGCGGGCAGCTTCACTCGTGCGCATCAGATGAATGAACACATCCTCGAGGCCGGGCTCGACTTGCTGCCAGCGATAGCCGGGGTCATCGCGAAACTGCGCCAAGTCAGCTTCAAGGCCGCTACCTTCGCGGCCGGTGACGTGCAACGCGTCGCCAAAGGCGGCGACCTGCTCCACCGGCGGCCGAATTCGCAGCTTTGCAGCGAGCCCGGTTAGGTCGGGTCCCGTCACCGCCCAGGTGACTAAGCGCTGACTGGCGATGACTTCGGCGCTCGTGCCTTGCACCAGGAGACGCCCGTTCAGGATGTAGGCGAGCTTGTGGCAACGCTCGGCCTCGTCCATGTAATGCGTGCTGACCAGAACGGTAATGCCGCCCGCGGCGAGCGCATGCAGCTCTTCCCAGAAATCGCGTCGGGCCTTGGGATCGACACCCGCCGTCGGCTCGTCCAGTAACAGAAGTTGTGGGTCGTGCAGCAAGCACGCAGCGAGCGCTAGACGTTGTTTCCAGCCGCCCGACAGCGTGCCCGCAAGTTGTCCGGCGCGCTCCGTGAGATCGAGTTGCGCCAGCGCTTCGTCGACGCGCGCGCGGCGATCGACCATGCTGTACATGCGCACGATGAAATTCAAGTTCTCGCGAATGGTCAAGTCTTCCCAAAAGGAAAAGCGCTGCGTCATGTACCCGACGTGGCGCTTGATCTGCCTCGCCTCGCGCACGATGTCGTAGCCGAGGCAAGTGCCGGAGCCGCTGTCCGGCGTCAGCAATCCGCACAACATGCGAATCGATGTGGTCTTGCCACTGCCATTGGGACCCAAAAAGCCAAAGATCTCGCCGCGCTGGACGGTAAGCGAGAGATCTTTCACGACGTGGTGCGATCCGAAGCTCTTGTTAAGTCCTCTTACGTCGATGACGACATCTCGATTCGCCGAAGCGGTCACGGCGCGAGCGTCACGTCAATGGGTTGACCAGGCTTCAGCGCCGTAGCTGCGCCGCCGGCGAGCCTTGCCTCGACCAAATAGACGAGCTTGCCGCGACTCTCCTTCGAGTAGAGAACGGGCGGCGTGAACTCCGCTCGGTCGGACACAAAGTTAATCGTCGCGGTAAGGCCCGCGGGACAACCGTCACATGCGAGGCCAATCGATTGCCCGATCTTCAACTGCGCGAGCTGGGTTTCCGGAACATAGAAGCGTGCTCTTAGGTTCCCTGGCGGCAGCAAGCTCGCGACGGGGCTTCCCGCGGGCACCCAGTCACCGATCACGTAATAGGTGTCGTGCACGCGCCCAGTGACCGGCGCCGCGATCGCCCGCTGCGCAAGGCGCCATTCGCTTTGCGCGACGACTTCGCGCGCCGCCTTCGCTTCGGCTTCGGCGGCTTGGATTTCCTGGTTGCGTGCCGGAAGCTTCGCCGTGGCGACCTGCGCCTGCAAGTCCGCCGCCGCGGCGTCATCGCGCTTCAACTGGGTTCGTGCGTCGTCAAGCGCAGCGGCGCTGACGAAGCCTGCGCGGTAAAGTTCCTGTTGCCGTCGCAACTGGGCGGCGGAGAGGTCGCGCGTCGCATTGGCACGCTGCAGTTGTTGGTCGACGGAGGCGACTTCAGTCGGACGCTTGCCGGTGCGCAGATCGGCAAGTCGCGCCTCCGCCGCACGCATGCGCTCGGCCGCCTCGCGCCGCGCCGCATCCTCGTTCTCGCGCTCGAGCGCGAATAACGGCGCACCCGCTGCAATGGTGTCGCCACGATGCACCGCCAACTGCTGCAGCTTTCCCGCGAACGGCGCTGCAACTCGCACATATTCGCCCTCGATATAACCTTGGAGCTGTGGCGCGGCGCCGGGGCTGCACGCGGCAAGAAACGCCGCCAAGGGCCACGCGGCGAAGCGAACGCAGCGCAGGAAGCATCGTCGCGAAGTCGACCAAATGATATGCATTGGGCCGTCACCTCGTGCGCTTGCTTTTGCTTGCAAGCTGCGCGTGCGCAAGTGTTTTCTGCAGTGCGCGAGCGCGGTCGCGAATTCCCGCCAACGAGAATTCACAAATATGATCGGCAAGGCGGTCGATTGCCGTCTTGTCGATGGGCAGGTCCGGAAACAGCACACGGATCACCGGACGCTGGAAATAGAGATTCATGCATTGGCTGACGATCGATACCGTGCACAGCTCGCTCTCACGCGACGGACGGCGCTCGCCCAGCAAGGTCGCGACGAGACGGGTGAGCGCCGCGGCCTGAGGTCGCGCGAAGCTCTCCGCGAGACCCGCCAACGCAGGCGTCGGATCTAGCATTTCACGCGCCAACAACCGCGGAAATGCGTGGGTTGGATCGTCGTCGAGCAGCCGCCCGAGCATGCCCCGGACGAAAACCCGCAGTGCGCGATCGGGAGGCAGCGTGGCAAATCCCGGCGCCAGTTGCGTCGGGTGCTCGGCCAATGCGCGTTCGGCGTGGTGCCGAACCACCGCGGTGTAAAGCGCCTCTTTCCCGCCGAAGTGATAGTTCACGGCGGCGAGGTTCGTCTTCGCGCGCGCCACGATGTCCCGGGTCTTCGCTTGCCGCAATCCATCTTCGGCAAAGATCTTCGTCGCGGCGTCGAGCAATCGCTGCTTGGTGCCCAGAGCAATATCCGCGTGAGCCCGCACCGATATCCTCGTTCTAAACACGAATTTCAAACAAGTTTATCAAACATTAATTTCAATGTCAACATTTGTGGCGTAGCTCGCGCCCAGAACCGACTCGAAGCTGTGAAGAGCCCAGTGCTCGTTGGTCCATTTTTCGCCACGATTCGTCCGGAATAGCAGCAGCAACTGAGTTGGCGTTTGCGCGTTGTCGGCAACTCAGTTGACAACTTTTTCCGCAACTTCGCTAACCACTCAGACGGCGGTAGTCAGCAACTGAGTTGTCCAATCAGCCACAGACTCGCGGGAACCCAATGCGGCAAAAGTAGCGTTTCGACGTTGCCGGGTGTAGCTACCCCAGTTCGTCGATGGAGCGCGGCCAGCTTTTCTTGAGCAGTCGCGAGAGCGAGCGATCGGCTAGCAAGCGCCCACCGGTTTGGCAGCGTGCGCAATAGTTGGTCTCGTTTTCCGCGTAGACGATGCGTTGCACTGGCGCGCCGCAATTCGGGCACGGCTTGCCATAGCGGCCGTGCACCGCCATGCCCTCGCGGAAAGCGGTGACCTTCGTAGGAAACTCGGCCCCGGCTTCCTCGCGGAGCCGGGCGGCCCAATGCCGCAGCACTTGTTGCGTCGAGGCGCGAAGCCGCGCCACGTCTGCCTCGGAAAGGTCTTTGGTGAGGGCGACGGGCGAAAGCCGCGCGTGGTGCAGAATTTCGTCTGAATACGCGTTGCCGATACCCGCGAAGAGGCGCGGATCGGTCAGCGCGCGCTTGAGCGTGTGGTTTTCGCGTTTGAGAATCGTCCCGAAAGTCGCCGCGTCGCAGTCGAGGACTTCGATACCGCCTGGATCCATAGTTGCGAGCGCGACACGCCCTTCTATCAGGTGCAGCGAGGCGCGCCGCTTGGTGCCAGCCTCGGTTACAGCAAGCGTCCCATTGTCGAATTCCAAGAGCGCCAGCGTGATGCGTCCGGGCGGCTTGGCGCCTGGCGCGAGCCAACGCAACCGCCCGGCGATCATCAAGTGCAACGCGAGGTAGAGATCGCCCTCGAGCGCGAGGACGATGCGCTTTCCGAGTCGGCTCAAGCCCAGCACCTGTCTCCCTTCGATGCTGGCGATCGGCGGCACCGCGGTGCGCAGGAGAAACGGGTTTAAGAGCCGGATGCGCTCAAGCCGGCGATGCGCAACGCGCACCTCCAGGCTTTCTAAGTAGACAGTGAGATCCGGCAGCTCGGGCACGCGTCGATCATACGACGGTGCGCGAGTTGCGAAGTGTGGGGCCGCAGATCAGCTTGGTGTCACAGACGTGCCCTGGGACGCCGGTCCCGGCCGGGTGATTCCGAACCGGGAAATAGCGCGCGCGGGATGCGACCAGGAGCGATCAGTATTTGACGGTGCACCCGTACGGAGTGGTGCTCGCCATCGTCACCGGCTTCCCCGCGGTCGCCTCGGTCAGCGCCGCGCGCACGTAGTTCTTCGCGGTCTTGGCGTCGGCCGGATTCGTCGAGCGCTTGTCGTCGATAGCACCGTTGTAGAGGATCTTGCCGGCAGGATCGATCAAGAACATTTGCGGCGTCGTCTTGGCGCTGTACGCCTTGCCCGTCGTGCTCGTTGCGTCGATCAAGGTTGCTTTCTGCGCCGCGCCTTTCGCTTTCATCCATTCACTCATCTGTTGCGGTGTCTTGAACTCCGAGCTCGACTGGTTCGTGGAATTGATCGACAGCCACACGACGTCCTTCGCCGCCCATTCCTTTTGCAGGTCCTGCATGTTCTGACTGACGTAGTGCTTCTGCACGAACGGGCACTCGGGATTCGTCCATTCGAGTACGACGAATTTGCCCTTGAAATCTTCCAGCTTGACCGGCTTTCCAGCCGTATCGCTGATCGAGAAATCGGGAGCCGCGCTCCCAGGCGTCGCTGCGAAAGCAGCACCACCAAACAATGCGAACAAGAGCGGGATCAGGCGAAGTGAATGCGACATGGATTTCCTCCATTAAGGGTTAAGCGATACTTGAGACTTGGCGATGGGTCAATTTCTTTGCGACGTCCGTTCCAGCAACGCTATCAAAGCGTCGCAAGCGCGTCCAGCACGGTCTGCCGCTGTAAGACTTCGGGGAGGATCAGCGGTTCCTTGCCAGGACGGTACAAAACATAGACCGGCACGCCTTGCCGGCCGAGTGCGGTGAGCGCTGTTGCGATCGCTTTATCCCGCCGCGTCCAATCGGCGCGGACCAGCTCCACACCGCGACGCGCAAATGCATCCTTGACCGCACCGTCGTTGAGGACGAACCGTTTGTTGACTTGGCACGTCACGCACCATGCGGCCGTGAAATCGACGAAGACCGGCTTACCCATTCGCGCAAGCTCGGTCAAGCGCACCGGCGAGTACGCCTGCCATTCCGACTCGCTGTCAACTTGCTGAGCTGCGTTCGCGCTCACCGCGCCTTCCCGAGCGCTAGTGAAGAGCGGCCACGCCACAACAGCGGCGATCACGAGTCCGGCGATGGAAGCGAGGCTCCAGCCCCCGGCGCGGCTGACACGATAAATCCGCCACGACCACAAGACAAAGGCAAGGAATACAAGCGCGACCAGCAAGCGGACCACGGCGTCGATGTCGACTTGCGCCCCCAACACCCAGACCAGCCACGCGACCGTCGCATACAGCGGAAATGCAAGGAGCTGCTTTAAGCGCTCCATCCACACGCCTGGTTTAGGCAGCGCGCGCCGCCACGCTGGAAACCAGGACATCAGCACATAGGGCAACGCCATGCCCATGCCTAGCGCGACAAAGACGCCAATGGTTACCGCCGGCGACTGGGCAAGCGCGAAACCCATCGCTGCTCCCATGAACGGCGCCGTGCACGGCGACGCGATGATCACCGCGAGGATGCCCGATAACACCGCATCGGCATACGGATTGCGCGCGGTCCACCCAGCAGCGGACGATGGCACGAGGCTCGCGAATTCAAAGGCGCCGGAGAGATTCAGCGCGAGAACGAAAAACAGGATCGCGAGTGCCGTCACGACCGCTGGCGATTGCAATTGGAATCCCCAACCCAACTGCTCACCCGCCGCGCGCAACGCGAGCAGCAATAACGCGAGCGAAACGAAGGTGACCACAACGCCCGCGGCAAATGCGAGGCCTTGCAACTGCATCTGACGCCGATTTTCGTGGCCAGGCGCCGCCAGCGCGAGTGCTTTGAGCGACAACACCGGGAACACGCATGGCATGAGATTCAGCAGCAAGCCTCCAACGAACGCGAATACGATGGCCAAAGCGAGCGACATCGAACCGTCAGCAGGTACCGGCGTCCCGAGATTGAGCGCGGGTGCCGGCTCACTGACAGGCTTTGGACCGGCGACAACGATGCCGGTGAGCGGCACATCGATCGTTGCCGACTTGACCGTCGTTTCACCTGTACCGAAACCTTTGCTCGCGCTGATGATGCCGTCGAGCCGCGTGAAATCCGGAGCCACCTGGTGGGCGACCGGCAGTTGCAACGTCAGGTTGCCGCTCGGGTCGCGCGCCAGCGTTTGGGCGCCGGACGCTTCGATGCGTCCCTCCTGATACGGAAAGAAATACAGCGCACCGGGATCGGCCGCGCCGGCTGGCGAAATTCCCGACAACACGATCTTCTGGCCTTCGGCACGTGCGGTGAACTGCCACCCTGGTGCGGGGGCTGGCAATGCGCCTCGCGTCGTCGCGATGGCGGCACCCCATTGGGGATACGGATCGGAGCGATCGGATACCGGCAAGGTAAGCGTCAAGTCCGCTCCATCGGGAATGCACGTTTCCTTGCACACGAGCCAATCGGCGCGCGCATTGAGTGTCAGCATCGTCCCAAGCGGCGCGTCGCCGCCAATCAAGAGCTCGGTCAACAAAAGTACCTCGCCCTCGTACCCGTAGTTGACCAACGGACCAACCGGCAGCGGATGCGGTGCTGGCCACGCAATGGGCTCGGCGGTCACCCCTGCGGGCAGCGCCCAGGCAATGGTTGTCGGCAGGCCGGAATCGCCGGGATTACGCCAGTACGTGTGCCACCCATCGGCCATCTTGAGACGCAAGGCAACGGTCGTCGCCGTGCCCGGAACGAATGCGGTGCGCTCGGTGACGAGCTCTGCTTCGACGTGGGGAGTCTTGACTGGAGAAGCGACGGCGACAACACGATCACCAAAGGCGGTCGCGCCGAAAAAAAGTACGCAACCAGCTACGCCGTAGCCTGTTGCGGCAAGCAAACGGAAAAATAGGCGCAGTTTGGTGGTCAACTGAGCTGGCAACTGAGCGATCAACGCGCGGTCAATGGGTGGTCGACTTGGGTCACTTTGAGGTCGAGCGTTTTGGTCTCAACCGAGGAATAGCTGACGTTCGTCCGTCGTTCGCGGTCATCAGTTCCCTAAACGCCATGCAATTATCGCACCGGCACGCCCGGTGGTCCGGCCGAATGCCCCCGTTTGCACTTTCCGACGGGCTTGCGGTGGGGTAAAACCTACCCATCGCGCATCTTGGCCGCCAGCGAATGCCCACTGTACGGTCGGTATAATCGATTGTTTGGCTAACGCCTTTGCGCTCATCGCGCATCACCGGCGAACCAGGCCCTAGTCAAATCGCGATGACGCCGTTCAACCCTACTGAGATCGAAGCCGCAGCGCAGTTCTCCTGGCGTGCGGCCGATGTCTATCGCGCTGACGAGCGATCCGACGCGCGCAAATTCTATTGCGTCTCGATGCTGCCCTATCCGTCGGGCAACCTGCACATGGGCCACGTGCGCAACTACACGATCAACGATGTCATGTATCGGTACTTGCGCATGAGGGGGTGGAACGTGCTGATGCCGATGGGCTGGGATGCGTTCGGGCTTCCTGCCGAAAACGCGGCAATCAAGAATCGTGTTCCTCCGGCCAAGTGGACGTACGACAACATCGCCTACATGAAGCGCCAATGCCTGACGATGGGCTGGGCAATCGACTGGTCGCGCGAGTTCGCCACGTGCGACCCCGCGTACTACAAGTGGAACCAGTGGCTGTTCTTGAAGATGCTGGAGAAGGGCGTCGCTTACAAGAAAACCGGCGTCGTCAATTGGGACCCGGTCGATCAGACGGTGCTCGCCAACGAGCAGGTTGTCGATGGGCGCGGCTGGCGCTCGGGCGCGCCGGTCGAGAAGCGCGAAATCCCGATGTATTACCTGCGCATCACCGATTACGCGGAGGAGCTGCTCGCATATCTCAACCAAATGCCGGGCTGGCCTGAACGCGTGAAGACGATGCAGGCCAACTGGATCGGCAAAAGCGAAGGCGTGCGCTTTGCGTTCACGCATGCAATAAGGGGCAGCAACGGCGAGACCATTGGCGACGGGAAGATGTACGTGTTCACGACGCGGGCGGACACGATCATGGGCGTGACGTTTTGTGCGGTGGCGGCGGAACACCCGCTTGCGGCGCACGCAGCCGAGAACAATCCAGCAGTTGCGGCGTTCATCGCTGAATGCCAACGCGGCAGCGTCGACGAGGCCCAGCTTGCGACGATCGATAAGAAGGGCATTGCGACGGGGCTCACCGTGACCCACCCGTTAACGGGCGAGCCGATTGCGCTCTGGGTCGCCAATTACGTTCTGATGAGCTACGGTGATGGCGCCCTGATGGGCGTGCCGGGACACGACGAGCGCGACCTAGCGTTCGCGATAAAGTACGGACTGCCGGTCAAGCAAGTCGTTGAGCCGTTGCCCGTCGGAGACGGTAAGGGCTCGGTGGATAGCGATACGTCCACCATCGAGCCATTTACCAGCGACCGCTGGCGGAGCTGGTACGACACAAAGGACGGCCGTTGCATCAACAGCGGCAAATATAATGGCCTGACCTACGCCGGCGCCGTCGATGCGATTGCAGCCGATCTCGAAGCGAAGCGACTAGGCGAGAAGCAGACGACGTTCCGGTTGCGCGATTGGGGCATCTCGCGCCAGCGATACTGGGGCACGCCCATTCCGATCATTCATTGTGATGACTGCGGCGCTGTGCCGGTCCCGGAAGAGGATCTGCCCGTCGTGCTACCGATGGATTGCGTGCCGGATGGCAGTGGCAACCCGCTCGCCAAGCGCGCCGATTTCGTGAACGCGCCGTGCCCACGATGCGCCAAACCGGCGCGGCGCGAGACGGACACGATGGACACGTTCGTTGATTCGTCTTGGTATTACATGCGCTACGCGTGCCCGGATGCGCCAACGATGGTCGATCGCCGCAACGATTATTGGAATCCGATGGATCAATACATCGGCGGCATCACCCATGCGATCCTGCATCTCTTGTACGCGCGCTTCTGGACCAAGGTCATGCGCGACATGGGCCTCGTGCGGATGGACGAGCCATTCACGCGCCTCTTGACCCAAGGGATGGTGTTGAACCATATCTATTTGCGCCGCAATGCCAAGGGAGGTGTCGAGTATTTCGCACCGGATGCGGTCGATAACGAACACGATGCTTCCGGCAAAGTCGTCGGTGCTCATCTAAGAGCCGACGGCAAGCCAGTCGAGTACGGCGGCGTCGGCGCGATGGGAAAGTCGAAGTTGAATGGCGTCGATCCACAAGACATCGTCGATCAATTCGGTGCGGACGCCGGCCGGCTGTTCGTCATGTTCGCGGCCCACCCGGAGGCGACACTCGAATGGTCCACGGCAGGTGTCGAAGGAGCGCACCGCTTTTTGAAGCGTCTGTGGGCGTTCGCGCAGTTGCACGCCGACGTTCTCTCGAAGTCTGCCCATTCGACCGATTTTAAGGAGACGCACGAAGCAGTGACAGCCGCACGGCGCGAGCTGCATCTGACGCTGAAGCAGGCAAACCACGACTATGAACGAATCCAGTACAACACCGTAGTCTCGGCTGGCATGAAAATGCTCAACACCCTCGAGGCGGTCCCGGTTCATGTGCGCGGCGGCCACGCATTGCTTGGCGAGGGACTGTCGCTGCTGCTGCGCATCATCTACCCGGTCGTCCCGCACATCACCTGGGTGTTGTGGCAGCAACTCGGCTTCGCGCGACCCCACGGCGACCTGCTCGACGCGGCCTGGCCGCAAGTCGATCCCGCGGCGCTCGTACAGGACGAGCTGGAGCTCGTGTTGCAGGTCAACGGCCGTCTGCGCGGCAAGCTCGTCGTGGCCGCAACCGCGGACTCATCGGCAATCGAGGCAGCCGCGCGCGGTAGCAGCGAAGTGGCGAGACACGCGAACGGCGCGCCGATCCGCAAGATCGTGATCGTCCCGGGACGGCTTGTTAATGTGGTCGTCTAATACACCCCGCTTCGTCGTTTCTCGTCTATCTGTCGCACTTGTCCTCGCGGTGGGACTCGCGGCATGTGGGTTTCAGCTGCGGGGTACTGCCGCATACTCGTTCGACTCGGTATTCGTCAGCGCACCGCTCGCACTACCACTTGCGAACGAGTTGAACCGTGCGATCGCCAGCGGCAGCAGTGCGCGCTTAGCGGCAACGGCGGAATCGGCGCAAGTCGTGCTCGAGCTGCCTTCCATCCTCGACGATAAGGAAGTGCTGTCGCTGACCGCAGGTGGATCAGTGCGCGAATATCAACTCATCACACGCGTCGCATTCCGCTTGCACGACAAGCAGGGCAACGACTGGCTGCCTCCCGGAGAAATCGTCATCCGGCGCAGTTACACTTTCAACGAAACGCAGGTTCTTGCGCGCGATCTGCAGGAACAGCGGCTGCGTCGCGACATGCAGGCCGACGTTGTGCAACAGTTGGTCCGCCGGCTGCAGGCAGCGAAGGGGCCCGCTTAATCGCGAAGCGTTCGACTAGCAGCGTTTCCGACGAAACAAGTGATGCCTTCTCAAGTGCGCAATTTCTTTCTTGCGATTGTCATTACTGCTGGAATTCTTAGCACTGTCCACGCGCAAACGCACGAGATCGGGAGCTATACGTCCCCGCCGCGGTCGTTCTCCACCGTGACGTATTGGATTGCAGGTCCGCAAGCAGCCGTCCTCATCGACACCCAGTTCCTGCCAAAAGACGGCGTGCAGGCTTTGCGCGAAGCGGAACGCACGAGCGGGAAGAAAGTCTCTCACGCATTGGTCCTCCACCCCAATCCGGACAAGTTCAACGGCACGGCAGCCTTGCAAGCGAGCGGGGTGCTCGTCATGACCTCTGCGCAAGTGGCAAAGCAGATCCCCGCCGTCCACAGCATCCGTTTGGGGTGGTTCGCCGATGAATACAAGGGCGACTATCCGCACGAGGCGGCAACGCCGACGAGCTTCGGTGAGCACACGCAGGAGGTTCTCTGGTCCGGCATCAAGCTCAAGCTGCACGTCCTCGGCTACGGTTCTTCAGCCGCGCATGTCGTGGCCGAAATCGATGGCTCGGTATTCGTCGGCGACCTCGTCAACCCAGACAACCACGCTTGGCTGGAATTGGGACGTATCGACGACTGGTTGCGGCGCCTCGAGGAGATTCGCGCCATGAAACCTGCCCGCGTTTTTCCCGGGCGAGGCAAGCCCGGCGGCCCAGAATTGCTCGAGCGACAAGCCCAATATCTGCGTTTTGTGCAAACGCTCGTACAAGCGGAACGACCCAGCGGATCACTCGGCTGGTTCACGAAGCTGAGGCTCGAGCGCGCTATCGAGCGCCAGTATCCAGCGCTCGGCTATCCGTTATTCATGCGCGAAGGCCTGGCGGCGGTCTGGCAGGAGGAAGCTGGCAAGCGTGCGACCATTCAGTGACTATAACGTCGTGCAAGCATTATCCCGTCGACACGATGCAAATCCGCGCTGACGATCTCGCAAACCACTTGCAGCGTGGCGTCGCGCCGCTCTACGTCGTGCACGGCGACGAGCCGTTACTCGCGCTGGAAGCAGGTGATGCGATACGCGCAGCAGCGCGACGCGTCGGGTGCATCGAGCGCGACGTGCTCATCGTCGAACCCGGCTTCAAATGGGATGCGCTGGTTGCTGCCAACGCAAACTTGAGTCTCTTCGGTGAGCGTAAGTTGATCGATCTGCGTATTCCGTCTGGTAAACCCGGTGTGGAAGGCAGCGTCGCACTGAAGACGTACGCGGCGAACCTCAATGCCGATAATGTCACCCTCATCACGCTGCCCAAAATCGACCGCGTCACGCAATCCGCCGCGTGGTTCGCGGCGCTCGTCGACACCGGTGTTTCGATTCCTGTCTACCCGATCGAGCGCGACGCGCTCCCCGCGTGGATCGCCCGTCGGCTCAAACGACAAAAGCAGAGCGCTTCCCGCGAGACGCTGCTGCTGCTCGCGGACTTGTGCGAAGGGAACCTGCTTGCGGCTCGACAGGAGATCGAGAAGCTCGCGCTCTTGTTACCGGAGGGCGAGATTGGCCAAGACGCCGTGTTACGCGTTGTCGCCGACGTTGCGCGCTACGATGTCTTCGAATTGTCGGAAGCCTGGCTTACCGGCGATGCCGCGCGCGCGCTGCGAATCCTCGCCGCGTTGCGCATCGAAGGCGATGCTCTCACGCTCCTCGTGTGGCAATTGAGCGAAGACGTGCACGCGCTTGCCGGTGTGCAGGCGCAAACTCGCGATGGGACGCCGGTAGCGACAGCCATTCGCAACGCGCGCGTCTGGGGCAAGCGGCAATCAGCACTGGAGCGCGCGGCCAAGCGGGTCACCCCTGAAACCGTGCCAGCCCTGTTGCTGGCGCTTGCGCGCCTCGACGCGTTAGCAAAAGGAATCGGTTGCGGCAACGTCTGGGACGAGCTGACCACAATCGCCCTGACCTTCGCCGGAAAATCCCCACGTCTCCTGGTCGCGTAGGGCAGTCGACGAGCACGCGCAGTACCGACGGCGTTTGGCTTAAGCGAAATCGCGCGGGCACAGTAACGATGGCGCGCATGTGCGCCAAATGCACCCGCAAGTTAGGCGAAATCGCCCCAGAGCAGATTGATAACGGCGAGCGCCGCCAGCGCCGCCGTTTCGGTACGCAGCACACGCGTGCCCATTCCCACTTTCGTCAAACCGGCGGCGCGGCAATCCTCGATCTCGTCGGGTGCGAATCCGCCTTCGGGTCCAATCACGAGCTCGACGGGTCCGAGAGGACGCGCCTGCTGCGCGAAGCTCGACGCTGCGCCAATCGTGAGCAGTAAACCCGTCGCCGTTTTATCCCGCTGCGATAGCCACGTCCTGAGCGCCAGCGGCGGATGAATCCGCGGCACGCGATTGCGTCCGCATTGCTCGCAAGCGGCAATCGCGATCTGCTGCCAGTGCGCGTGGCGCTTGTCCGCCCGCTCGCCTATTGGAAGCGGCGCACTGCGAGACGACAGGGCCGGGACTATCGCCGCGACTCCCAGCTCGACGGCGTGGCGCAACGCTGCATCCATCGCGTCGTTCGCCGCTACGCTCTGCACGAGCGTCACTGCAAGCGAGGCTTCGCGCTCGATTGCGCTGAACCGGTCGAGTCGCACATACGCATCGCGCTTGTTCGCACGCGCGAGCGTCGCCGCGAACTCGCCTCCGGCTCCAGTAAAGAGCGTCAATTCGGCGCCAACGGCAAGGCGCAACACGCGCAGCGCATGATGCGCGACCGCTTCCGGCAACTGAATCTCGCTCCCTACGTCCTCCGCGCTCAATTCCAGCGGACAGAAGAAACGCGGCACGCTCACGCCAAACCCGGGAATGGCGACGCATCATGCGCAAAAATGCGAGACTGAGGCAAGCGAAAACTCGGGAAGGCGCTCAGAGAAACTCGCGCAGCGCATCGAGCACGGCGTCGGGCTGCTCGGCCATCAACGCGTGCCCGGTGTCCTGGAACGTGACGCTGCGCTTGTCCGACAAGGCTTCGATCAGCGCCCGCGCATTTCGATTTGGTGCCATGACGTCGCGTCCGCCCAGGATGACCAGCGTCGAACAGCGCACATCTTTCGCGGCTTCGAGTCCAGTTGAGTAAGTATGGCAGGCCACGAGATCGGTATGCAGAACGCCCGGCCGCGTTCGCTCCATGAGCCGCAACGCGCTTCCGGTCATCCACATCCCTGGCACTTGATTGCCGCCCACCTGCTTGCCCGCGCTATGCGACCAGCCGTTGATCCATTCGAACGCCACGTGATCGTCTTCTTTCGCGGCGGCGAGAAGTGTATCGCTGACGGGCATCGGGACCGCAGGCCCAATCAATGCGATCTTGCGTACGCGCTCCGGATAACGGGCAGCGCACGCCAAGGTCGCGAGCGATCCCATCGAATGGCCGACCACTGCCGCGCGATCGATTTTCGCCGCGTCGAGCACCCGTGGAATCCAGTCCGCAATCGCATCGACGCTGCCGAGCGCCGCTCCGTCCGAACGGCCGTGTCCGGGCAAATCCACCGCAAGCACGTTGAAGCCATGATGCGCGAAGTAGCGCGACTGCAACGCCCATACGCTATGGTCGTTCGCCGCACCATGGACGAAGACCACCGTTCTAAGCGCGGCGTCGTGCGCACGCGCGCCGGCATAGGCGTAGACATCGCCGTCGTCAAGCGTTAGACGCATGGCGCGCGCGCCATCGGCATTCGATCGACGCTCAAGCTTTGCCTGAAGCGTACAGGGCCCGGCTCAAGTCCTCGATCAAATCGTCGGCATCCTCGAGACCTACGGAGAGGCGGATCGTGCCTTCGGTAATGCCGGCCTGCGTCAGATCGTGGGTGGACATTCGAAAGTGCGTGGTCGATGCCGGGTGAATCACCAGCGACTTGGCATCGCCAACGTTGGCGAGATGCGAGAAAACGTTGAGCGATTCGATGAACTTGCGACCCTGTGTCCGCGACGCCTTCAAATTGAAGGAGAAGACCGCGCCACACCCGAGTGGAAGCAGACGTTGCGCCAGAGCATGGTCGGGATGGTCCGGAAGCTCGGGATATCCCACTGCCGCGACCATTGGGTGTTCGGAGAGGAACGCAACGATTCGGCGCGTATTGGCGACGTGTTTTTGCATCCGCAGCGGCAGGGTCTCGATGCCTTGCAATATCTGGAACGCGGTGAACGGGGACATGCACGCGCCGAAGTCACGGATGCCTTCGCGGCGCGCGCGCAAGAGAAACGCGCCGGTCGTCGATTCCTCGCTGAACACCATGTCGTGAAAGCCGCGGTACGGTTGGGTCAGGGTCGGAAATTTGTCGCGCGACGGGTCGGCATTCCAATCGAACTTGCCGGAATCGACTAGGAGGCCGCCGATGACGACGCCATGTCCGGAGAGAAACTTGGTCGCCGAATGAAAAATGAGATCGGCTCCCTGCTCGAACGGACGGCTTAAGTAAGGTGTCGTGAACGTCGCATCGACGAGGAGCGGTAGGCCGTGCTCGTGTGCCAAATCTGCAATCCGCGGAATATCGAGGACGTCGAGGCCTGGATTGCCGAGCGTTTCGCCAAACAAGAGGCGCGTATTCGGGCGAATCGCATCGCGCCATGCATCGATGTCGCGCGTATTCACGAAGGCCGCCTCCACCCCGAAGCGTGGCAACGTGTAGTCGAGTAGATTATGCGAGCCGCCGTAGAGCGAGCGCGACGCGACGATATGCCCACCTGCGCCGATGAGCGTGACAATCGCGAGATGCAGTGCGGCTTGTCCACTCGCTGTCCCGATGGCGCCGACGCCGCCTTCCAGCGCCGCGATCCGCTCCTCGAGCACCGCGACCGTCGGATTGGAGATCCGCGAATAAACGTGCCCCGCGCGCTCCATGTTGAACAGCGCCGCAGCATGATCGCTGTCCGGAAAGACGAACGATGCTGTCTGGTAAATCGGTGTCGCGCGCGCTCCCGTTGCGGGATCGGGCCGGGCGCCGGCGTGCAGCGATAGCGTATCCAAGTGAAACGTTTTGGGCTTATTCATAGTCGTCGGGAGCTGTGGCCTGTAACGGAGGAATCGGTAGTGAACGAACGTGATCTGGCGCGGCTATTCGCGCTGAGTGCAAGGCGCCGCTGCGCAGTAGGGTAGACCTCCTTGCAAGCAGCGGCAACGCAGCAATCGTTTCAGGCCACTGGTCTGGGCGAATTTTAGCGTCCCTACCATGCGCCATTCCGAACGCTCCCACACGTCGGGCGACGGCGTAAACTTCGCAGCGTGAACAAGCATCCACCATCGCAGGTCGATACGAAGATTGTCGTGCCTGACCCTCTGCGCCGGGCGCCAGGCGGTGCGGCAGAGCGTGGACGGGGCGCGACGTTCAATCCAGCGAACCGTTTTCGCCGCGAAGATCGCGAAGCCTACGACGATGGATGGCACGGTGCCGAAATGGCCGCGGACATTGTCGTAGCGCAAGATCCCGCGCCACAAGATGTCGCCATGCGAGGCGTCGAACCGCAAGGTCCGCCGCCGCTCAAGACGACGGTGACGATCCGACGCGCGCGCACGATCATCGCGCGCAACAATTCCCCCGATATTCCGTTTACCCAGTCGATCAATCCCTATCAGGGTTGCGAGCATGGGTGTGCCTATTGTTATGCGCGGCCATCGCACGCCTATCTCGATTTGTCGCCTGGGCTCGAGTTCGAGACCAAGCTCTTTGCCAAACCGAACGCCGCCGTGCTGTTGCGCGCCGAGCTCGCAAAACCTATTTATCGCTGCGATCCCATCGCACTGGGCACCAATACCGATCCCTACCAGCCGATCGAGCGCGAGTGGAGGATTACGCGGCAGATACTCGAGGTTCTCGCCGAGCATGAGCATCCATTTTCGATCGTGACCAAGTCAGCGCTGATCGAGCGCGATATCGATCTCATTGCACCGATGGCGGCCAAGGGAATGGCACGCGTGTACCTGTCGATCACCTCGCTCGACCGTGACATCGCGCGCACGCTCGAACCCCGCGCTGCAGCGCCGCACCGGCGTTTGCAAGCGGTGAAGATGTTGAGCGCTGCGGGAATTCCGGTCGGCGTCATGACCGCGCCGATCATCCCGCAGCTGACCGACAAAGATATGGAAGCAATTCTCGCAGCCGCTGCCGCTAACGGAGCACGATTCGCGGGCTGGGTCATGTTGCGCTTACCGCGCGAAGTAGCGCCGTTGTTCCGGGCGTGGCTCGACGAGCACTATCCGTTGCGCGCCGCGCACGTGATGAGCCTCGTGCAACAGATCCGCGGCGGACGCGACAACGACCCCAATTTCGGATCGCGGATGCGCGGAGCCGGAGAGTTGGCGGAGCTGGTCGCCAAGCGTTTTGCTCTAGCATGCCAGCGGCTCGGCTTAAATCGCGACCGCGCGCCGCTCGACACATCGCGATTCAGGCCTCCCACGAGAGCAGCCGCGACCGCGAGCGTCGCCACTGGCCAACTCGATCTCTTCGGATAAAAGGGGGAACGCTTCATGCCATTGCTCAATCATTTTGCCGTTGTCGTATCGGCGCTCGTTTTTTTCGCCATCGGCGCGGGTTGGTACAACGCCTTTGCAACCCCCTGGGTCGCCGGCATCGGCAAGACGATGGAAGAGTTGACGCGCCAGAATGCCGGTTCGCCGCTTCCTTATCTCGTTGGCTTTATCGCGATCCTTGTGATGTGCTACACGTTGGCCTGGCTGATTGGTCGCCTCGGGGCGCGATCGGCGGGTGCCGGAGCTGGAACCGGTGCTACCGTGGCACTCGGCTTCATCGCTGCGATGCTCGCGCTCAACTATGGATTCGAGGCCCGCAGCACCACGCTATGGCTGATCAATGCAGGTTATGCACTGGTAGGGCTCGTCATTGCCGGGGCCATCATCGGCGGATGGAGACGCAAAGCAGCAGCGGGGGCGCCCGTCGCCTAATGCCGAATACTTGAACCGGTGCCATCGGGCTTCTGCCCGCGGTGCGGGAGCCTGGAAACCGGGTCGCGTGCCTCACGCGACGCGTTGGGCACGTCTCGTGGTGGGGGCAAACAGCGCTTCCATTTCGCGCCGTATTGTGTACGCGGGCAGAGTCTCGTCGAAAGCGACATCTGCCCAAGTTAGCGATTGGCCTTGGGGAACAGCGCGCACGACTTTCACATTGTGCGCGAGGCCGAGCGGCAACCCACCCTTTTCGATTGACTTCTGCGACGGCGTCAACTTGCCCCAGACGGTGTATCCGCCCTCGCCGTCGAGCATGTCACCGGGTTGCAAATTGCGCTTCGCGGTCGCGACCACGTCCGCATTAAAGCAAGTCGCCGCCCCGGTGGCTTCACCGCGCAAGCCCACCGACGCGACTGAAATTCCAACTTCCAACCCGATCAAATGCCAGCGTTTGTAGAGGCACGCATAGCGGCCGCTCTCGTCGGTGCGGACCATGTATTCGGTGAAGCAGTTGCGGATGTACTCGGTGTCGCCCTCGAACACGACGAAAACGCCAAAGCGAATATCGTAGGGAATCGCGGTGCCGTCGCGTTGCAGCGAGGAGATGACCTCGACTTGTCCCTTTTGATGGAGAACGCCGCCTTCGGCGCGGGGGCGGCACACCGATGGGATCTCGTCGATCGACGCCGGCGGATACACAAGCCCCTCAGGGGGCGCCACGAGCCCCGTTGCATTGCACACCGCGGTGCACTCGATCGCTGGTTTGGAGCCGTCCAGAAACGAGTTGAACATCTTGGGGTTGAGCCCACCCACGCGTGCTTGCTCCGGCGTGAGACCGTAGTGGCCCCAGACTGTTTCCGGGGTCGATTGCGCAAAATGCGGCAGCCACTTGTGGCCACGTCCGGCGGCAACGACATCGAATCCCGCGGTACGCGCCCAATCGACGAGGTCGCAGATCAGCGCCGGCTGATCACCGTAAGCAAGGCTGTACACGACCCCAGCTTCGACTGCTTTGCGCGCGAGTAACGGTCCACAAAATGCATCGGCCTCAACCGTCACGTTGACCACCGACTTGCCATTGCGAAACGCTGTCAGGCAATGCTCGACGGCAGCAATCGGATGACCCGTGCATTCGATCACGATGTCGATCTGCGGATGCCGGAGGAGAGCTTCCCAATCGTCGCCGACATGCGTGCTGCCTTTGGCGATCGCATCGTCAAGCGAAGGCGCCGCGTAGCGCGCGTGCTCCCATCCAACGCGCGCGAGGTTAGTCTTCGCACTGACTGGGGCAAGATCGGCGATTCCCGCAAGATGCAACCCCGGTGTTTTCGGCACCTGCGCGAGATACATTGCGCCGAACTTGCCGGCGCCGATCATGCCGACCCGGAGTGGTCTCCCCTGCGCCTCGCGTTCCTTAAGTTTCGCGTAAAGACTCAATGGATATGTTCCGAGGCCATCGTAATAGAAGAAACACGCATGCGGTTTCGCGCGCCGCTAAGCATTCTGCTCAATGTGCAGACCAATAGGCGGGCCGGCTGCCCGTGAGCATCGAGCGGCGAGTGGCGCAACCAACGCCGTCTCCGGCGTCCGTCCTTTCTCGGGTAGCTGGTCGTCGTCGTATCGTGTGCTGCATCCAGCATTCCCAGCTTGTGACTTCCGGGAATGAACATCAGTGGACCGTTGAACTCGTTGACTTCGTCCAAGAAGATCGCGACGTTCATCGCGCGCGGCTCAGGCATGTCGTGGTCGTTCTTCCACGTTCCGTAGTCCTGGTGCCATTGCCACACATCGCCATCGAATGCCGCCTTGCCGTTGCCCTTGAACTGGTGCATGTACACCGATTCTCCGAACAACTGCATGACCGGCTCGATCATGCGCGGATGGCGCGCGAGCTTGGCGAATGGATAAATGTACAAGTGTGCGGCAAAGTTGGTGCGCACCGCCTCGCCGCCCTTTTCGCGGGACGTTCTCCGGAGGACGTTGGGAATAAAGGCGGCGCGGCACTTCATCCACCAGGACTGCGATTTCACCCGGTTCGAAATGGTTGGGAAAAAACAGGTCGCCGTCGCGCTCGAAGATTTCGATCTGATGTGGGGTTAGGTTCATAGATCGCCTCCTGTACCTTGGGACCCGTCGCGTTCGCGGAGAGCGGGCGCCTAGCCTGCAAATGCTACATCACGTGTCGCTGGTTATGAAATGCTCGCTTCTTCCTTTCAGTACCGAGTATCCTGTGCGCGTTGTACTCCAGTTTGACAAGGTAGCTTCCAGAGGCTACCTTAGCTGCATGCATGTCGTCGGTCTCAAACTTTTGAAGAATAAACTTTCGGAATACGTGCGGCTCGCCGCGCGCGGCGAAACCGTGCTCGTGACCGATCGAGAGCGGGTCGTGGCCGAGATTGTTCCGCCGCGTGAGGAGCGGAGTCCACGCGTCGCTGACGCGCTTCTGGCCGAGGCTGTGCGCCGGGGCTGGGTGACGCCGCCTATGATGGTGTCGCGGACGCCTCCTCCCAGGCTCCCAGTGGTCAACCTGCGCGATCTCCTCGATGTCTTGGCGCAAGATCGCGAGCGTTGATCTACATCGATACTTCGGTCGCCCTCGCGCACCTGCTGGCCAAAGACATCTCGCCGCCGGACTCGCTTTGGGAGGAGTCGCTGATTTCGAGTCGCTTGCTTGAATACGAGGTGTGGGTGCGCGTGAATGCGCAATCACTCGGGCGTTCGCACTCCGATGCGGTACGACAATTGCTGGCGCGAATTGCGTTGATCGAGCTCGCGCCGCCCGTGCTCGCGCGTGCGTTGGAACCATTCCCGGTGGCCGTACGGACGCTCGATGCACTGCATCTGGCGTCCCTCACGTTCATTCAAGCCCAAGGCCAGCCCCTGTCGCTAGCTTCCTACGACGAACGGATGCTCACGGCCGCCCGCCGCATCCGAATCCCTATAGCCCGGATTTGACAGAAGCGACGACGAGACCGGTCGAAGCCTCAAGGTCGATCCGGCCATCTCGCCTTCAGTCGTTAGGACGCGCCCGCGAGTGGGCCGCAAAGAAGCGCATCATCTCTTGGGTGGCGCTGGGGCCATGGGGGTCGGTGTAGCTGCCGCTCAAACTCCCGCCAGACCACGCATGTGCCGCCCCGTGAATCAGCCAGTGCTCGAGCAGCGGCGTACCGGTTGCATCTTCGTAGACCCGTTGCGAGTACGCATGTCCACCCAGCACTTGGCCTGATATTAAAGTCACCCGCAGCTTCGTCTCGCCCGACAGCGCACTGGCACATTGCGCAATGATCCGATCACCATTTGCGGGGGAGACCGTGGTGTCGCGGTCGCCATGAAAAACGATCGTCGGCAGCGCAAGTGATTCCGAACTCGTTCTCATCGTCGCGTTTTGTTGCGGGGCTGTTACCGGCGAGATGCCTCCGTGCATCGCCGCAAGCGCCGACGGCAGGTCATGCGCAGACCGATAGGCAAGTCCCGAATGGATGCCGATGGCGGCGAACAAATCCCCTTGCGTGGCGCCAAGGACCGCGGCCATCGCGCCTCCTGCCGAGAGCCCTACGGCGTAGACACGACGTGTGTCCACAGCGTAGGTCGTCATGATCTCCCGCGTCATCCCCGCGAGCAGCGCGGATTCACCGCCATTGCGGTGCTGATCACTCACCCTGAACCAGTTCCAGCACTTCTGACGATTGGCCGACTGGGACTGCTCGGGGTAGAGCACCAGCCATCCGCGTTCCTCGGCGAATCGATTGAAACCGGTGCCTGCAGCCGCGTCATCGGGGGATTGCGTACAGCCATGCAACATGACGACGAGCGGCACTGGAAGTCCGGAATAACCGCTCGGCACAAAGAGTTTGTAACGGCGAGTTCCCGCAAAGCTTGTGTAGGAGCCACCGATAAACTGCGCGCCCGAATCTGCCTCTTCACTTTCCTCGAATCCATTGCGTCGTGCCGGGCGGTGCTGGGGCTCGGGACGTACGGGCGGCCTTCGGGGCGGAAAGTCGATCGCTGGGCGGTCATTCGCGCTTCCACCGGCCGCCGGAGACGTTGCCGGATCCGATTCGCTGTTCTTGATGACACTGAAGGTTCCTTCCAGCGGCGGTTTCTCTTGGCGAGGCTCCCGCTGCGACGATGGTGCATCGGGATGCACGCCGGCAAGTGCGCGCTGGATGGTTGCCGTGGCATCGAGAAGACGCCCGAGTCCGACCAGCCGGCTCGCCTCGCGCATCTCCGCTTGCACATTTGCATTCACGTTTGATTCGTCCTTCACGTTGTTATCGATCAACCGATGCGATCGGCCAGCGCCGCTTTCACCGCTGGGCTCGCGTGTAGCGCACCCAACACGACCAGCGATTCGATGCTTGCCCGCGCGAGATGTGGGGTGACATCGTCGGCGATGATGGCTAAACCCAGCACTTGAATCCGCAGCTTCTGACCCGCGGCTTTTGCCGCTTCGAGATCAGCTCGGGTGAAGCGCTGCAACCCAAGAGCGAGCGTGCGCCGCGCGATGGTTTGCTTGACGAACTCGGCGTGGGTCGCGAGCAGGTTGCGAATGGCGGTTCGGATGCAATCCGTGCGGTTGGCATAAAAGTTCTCCTGCACTAATAAGTCGATCTGTCCCAGGTCGACCAGGCCGAGGTTGATCGTGATCTTCTCACTGTCAACGCCTTTGGAACGTCCATCGGGTAAATCTTTAGCCATCTCTATACCATCCATATACCATCCACACAGATGGCATCATACCTACAAATTCGGTTCTGTCAAAATTGATCTGGACGCGCGTCACTCGTGTGGGTTTCTCCATCCTCGATCATCGCTCGCATGTTTGGCACCATCGATCTCGCACTGTTCGTCGTTGCAGGGCTGCTGCTGAACATCACGCCCGGCCCCGACACGATGTACATTCTCGGTCGCAGCGCTACCCACGGGAGGCGTGGCGGCACTGTCGCCGCATTGGGAATCTGGGCCGGTTGCTTCGTCCATATCTTCGCCGTCGCTCTCGGCCTCTCGGCCTTGATCGCTGCGTCGGCCACCGCCTTCACCCTCATCAAGTGGATGGGTGCCGTCTACTTGATCTACGTCGGCATTTCGATGCTGAGAATGCAGCCAGCCGTAGTCGAACCAACACC
>Ga0136617_10001147_pt1 | contig 23241 bp, 13 predicted proteins | sample AntDrymUQ3222106_2_FD_129672 | JGI IMG/M metagenome (GOLD analysis project Ga0136617, IMG submission 129672) | Polar desert sand microbial communities from Dry Valleys, Antarctica - metaG UQ322 (21.06) | ecosystem: Environmental > Terrestrial > Soil > Desert | place: Antarctica: Dry Valley...
CAGCGCGGACTCGATGAGGGCGTCGTCGATCTCGACCGGCGCGCCGCAGGCGGACGCCACCGCGGCCGCCGTCTCCTGCGCGCGCTCCAGCGGGCTCGTGTAGACGCGCAGGATCGGCCGGTCCCGGAGATAAGCGGCGGTGGCCCTGGCTTCCTCACGCCCCTCCGCCGACAGCCTCCATCCCGGCAGGCGCCCGTACACCTTCCGCTCCGGATTCTCGACGTGGCCGTGGCGCACGAGATCGATGCGCGTTGCGGTCACACCGCCACCGACTGTCCGATGGCGGTGAAGAGCACGAGGCGATCGCGGACCGACGTCCCGGTGGCGATGGCCAGCGCGCGCCCGTACAACTGCAGCTGCGGCGCATGATGGGCGGCCTGGGCGAGCGCCTGCTCCGGCGCGATGTGGTCGGTCTTGTAGTCCACCACCACCAGCGCGCCGTCCTCCTCGAAGACCAGGTCCACCACGCCTTCCACGAGGTCCGTGCCCTGCGGCAGCCACACCGGCAGCTCGCGCCACACCCGCGAGGCCGCGCGGGCCCGCTGCATCACGGGCAGGCCCAGGGCGCGCCGCGCCGCTTCGCCCGCCCGCCGGGCGGCGTCCGCATCGAGGCCGAACGAAGGAGCCAGCGCTTCCGCCATCGGCCCCGCGCGCTCCGGCGCATCCAGCGGGATCCATTCCAGGATGCGATGGACGAGGCTGCCGAAATCGCGTCCGCCTCCCGACCCCAGCGCGGCAAAGACGGCCGTCGGCGCGTCGCCCGCCGCGATGCGGGTGGCGGAGACGGGTACGAACGGGCGGCGTGACGCGATCTCGATGAGACCTGCGCGCGCGGCGTTCCATCGCACCGCGACGGCGTCGCCGCCGTCGGCCGCGGAAAGCGACCGGAAGTCGATCGGCGCCTCGCGCTGGGCGCGCAACGCGAGGGTGTCCGCGTCCACCACCCGCACGTCGGCATCGGACGCGGCCGGCAGCGCCTTGACGAGATCGCGCCAGAACGAGCCGGTGTGCGCGTCCGAGGGAGGCCGGGGGATGACGAGGATGTCGCGCGCCCGCGTGCAGGCGACGTAGAGCAGGCGGAGCGCTTCTGCCCCCGAGCGCGCGTTCTCCGCCTTCACCAGCTGCTCCCAGTCGGGGGGCTGGCAACCCGCGCGGAACCCGACCGCGATCTGCCCCTGGTCCCAGAGGGTGACCGAGCTGGGCGCGCTGAAGTTGCTGTCGTCGGAGTCGTAGAGGATGACGACCGGGGCCTCCAGCCCCTTCGCCTTGTGGATGGAGAGGATGCGCACGGTGTCGCGATCGCCGGGGCGCGTGGACGGAAGGTCCGGCTCCTCGCGCGCGGAATCGATGCGCTCGGCGAGCAAGCGCGTGAATCCGCGCAGGGTGAGGACCCGCAGCTCGTAGGCCTTCCGCGCGAGGGCGACGATCTTCTCGAGGTTCGACACCTGCGCTTCGCCCCGGCGGCTGCCGGTGAGCGCGGCGAGGATCCGCGTCTCTTCGAAGAGCCGCTCGATCAGCGCCGGGACGGAGACCCGCGTGCGCAGCCGGTGCAGTGTGTCGAGCAGCGCGAGGGCGGGCGCGATCTCGATCCCTCCGGGCAGGGACTCGTCCGCGCCGCCCATCCACAGGATCCCGCCGGACAGCGCGTAGGCGGCGATCTCGCGGTCGCTCACCCCGAAGAACGACGACCGCAGCGCGGCGACGAGCGACACCTTGTCGGAGGGATCGTCGACGGCGCGCAGGACGGCCAGCACCTCGTTCACCTCCTGGCGGTCGAAGAACGACTTCCCGCCTTCGACGGTGAAGCGCAGGCCCGCGGCGTCCAGCGCCTCCTCGAGGAACCGCACCTTGCTCAGGCGCCGGCAGAGGACCATCACGTCCCCGGCCACGCTCGCGCGCTCGATGCCGGTCGCCGGATCGCGCACGGTCTCCTCGCCGGCGGCCACCGACGCGATGAGCCGCGCGATGGCCGCGGCCTCCAGGCGTAGCAGCTCCTCCTTCTCCGCGAACGACGCCTCGAAGCGCAGCGCGATCACGGAGGGCGTGTCGCCGAGGCCGGCGGGCGGGAACACCGGCTCGTAGGCGGGCTGGCCGAGCTCGACCGAGGGCTGGATCAGCTCCGCGAACGCGCGGTTCACGAAGCGGAGGATGGCCGGCCGCGAGCGGAAGTTCTGGGTGAGGCTCAGCACGGCGCGGCCGTTGCCGGCGCGCGCCTCTTCCGCCATGGCGCGGAACTGCGCAACCTCCGCCCGCCGGAACCGGTAGATCGACTGCTTGGCGTCGCCGACCACCACCAGCCCGCCGGGAGTGTCGCCGGCGAGATAGCGCGCGATCTCCACCTGCAGGGGATCGGTGTCCTGGAACTCGTCGATGATCAGCACCGGGAAGCGCTGGCGGAAGTATTCGCGGAGGTCGGGCCGGTCGCGGAGCGCGTCGCGGGTCTTCACCAGCAGGTCCACGAAGTCCAGCATCCCCCGCTCGCGTTTGGCCGCCTCGTAGCGGAGCACGACGGACCCGACCGCGGTTACGACACGGCCGTGCAGCGAAGCGGACAGCGCCAGCTTCCAGCGCGCCGTCGTCTCCTGCGTCCAACCGGCGATGCCGCGGGCCTCGGCCAGCAGCTCCGCAGAGGCCCACCGTTGCTTGTGCCCGTAGTTCCGCGGGATCGTGGGCATCGCGGCCAGCCGCCGCGCGAGGGGTAGCCCCGCGAGCGCCCGGACCTCTTCGACAAAGGCGGGAATTGCCGCCAGGCGTGGGGCCAGCGTGTCGCCATCGGCGACGGCGGCCGCCAGCTCGCGGGCACGATCGCCGACCGCGGCAAGCTCCCGCCGCCAGGCCTCGGCGTCCACGGTCACGTCGGCGACCAGCGGCCGCAGGTCGCGCTGGTCCACCAGCGTCCGCGCGAGGCCGCGCAGCGAGGCGCGCTCGCCGTAACCCTCGCCTTCGAGCGGGATGCCTTCGTCGAGCGCTTCCATCACCGCGGGATGGCCCTCGACGAGCGCATCGGTGAGCCAGGCCTCCCACGCCTGCGCGAAGAGCAGCTCGGACTCGGCGTCGTCGACGGGGCGGAAGCCGGGCACGACGCCGCATTCCAGCGGACGCTCGCCGAGGATGGCCGCGCACAAGGCGTGGATGGTGGAGATCTGCGCGCGCTCGATGGTCTCCAGCGCCGCCGCCGCCCGCTGCCGCTCCTCGTCGCGCGCGGCGGGATCGAGCCGCGCCTTTTCCAGCCGCTCGCGCAGCCGGAGCTTCATGGTCGTGGCCGCGTTCTCGGTGAAGGTGACGGCGGCGATCTGGTCGAGGCGGACCGTCCCCGCTCGCAGCAGCGCCTCGATCCTGTCGATGAGCAGCGTCGTCTTGCCCGTCCCCGCGCCGGCCTCGATGACGAGGCTGGTCGAGTGATCGCGCCGCGCCCGCTCGCGCGCTTCGGAGTCGACGGGCACGGGTCGGGAGGACGCGCTCATCGGGCGTCCCGCAGCTGCTGCACGCGCAGGATCCGCTTGTCGCTGCCCTTGATCTGGCGCCGGCGCGCGAGCAGGGGCTGAGGACCGCACACCGGCGTGAAGTCGCACCATTCGCAGGCCGACGGCTCCTGGACGAAGTGGCCCTGGGAGATGGCGTCCACCACCCCCTTCAGCCGCGCGCGCAACGGCGCCCCCTTCAGGTCGGCGGTGTCGAAGTTGATGCGGCGGCCGGGATCGACGAAATCGAGAAAGGCGTCGGAGACCACGGCGCCGGGCACGATGCGCTCGGCGGCGAGCAGGTAGAACAGCAGCTGCAGCTGATAGCTGAGACGGGAGCCCGCGACTTCGGCGGACGGCGCCCGCCCCGTCTTGTAGTCGCGGAGGGAGAGCATGCCGTCGGCGCGGCGATCGATGCGGTCGATCTTTCCCGAGATGCGCAGCATCCGCCCGTCGCCGAGATCGACTTCGAGGGGCGCCTCCTGGTGGGGCTCGCCGGCGGCGCGCTCGCGGTTGGGCCCGAAGCTCACCTCGAAGTGCAGGGGCACGTTTCCGCCCGCGGCCTGCGCCTCGCGGGCCAGCCAGCCCAGCATCACCTCGTGGAACCGCGCGCGATCGCGTTCCCACAAGGCCGTGAAGCGAGGCGGGCTGCTCGCGATCAGCTTGTCGAGGGCCACGTCGGCGAGCGCGATGAGGCGCCGCCGCTCGTCGGCGTCGTTTTTCACGGGCAGCCGCCCCTGATCGCGGCGCTCCCGGAGGAATAGCTCCGCGGCGTCATGGAAGGCGGTGCCGCGCTCCATGGCGTCGAGGCGCTTGCGCTCTTCCGGCTCCGCGGCCTCCTGCAGCCCGAGGACGTGCTCGAGCAGGTACTGGAAGCCGCAGCGGGCAAAAGTGGCGAGCCGGCTGGCGGAGATCGGCCGCGCCGCGGTCACCGGGTCGAGCCGCGCCGCCAGTTCCTCCGACAGCGGATAGACGAGGCCGTCATAGGCGGTGAGCTGGTTCGACCACCGCGCCTCCGCCGCCATGTGCGAGCGCCGGAAGAACGCGGACCCCGACGCGATGGCGAGCGCGGCCTCGCGGCCGGAGACGCGCACGCGGATGCGGTCGCGCTCACCCGCATCGAGGGCGTCGTCGACGCCGGTGGCGATCAGGGTGTCCTCCGAGACGAGACCTCCGAGCTCGACGCCGGACAACGGCCGGCCCGAAAGGGCGGCGGCGGCGGCGACGAAGAACAGCGAAGGCAGCCGCTCGCGCCCGGTGCGCGCGTCGGCGCGCGGATAGGAAAGGATCAGCCGCTCCGTTCCCTGGGAGACGGCGCGATGGAACTGGCGGCGCGCCTCCGCCACGCGATCGTCGACGGTCGCCATCAAGGCGTGTGGCGCATCCGGCGCGCCCGCGGACGGTGGCTCGGCAGGGTCGAACAGCGACAGCTGCCGTTTCGCGGACGATGCCGGGGGCGGAGCCGCCGCGCGCGGGGCGCGAGCCTCGCGGGTGACCTCTTCCCGCCAGGTGTCGAGGAGGAACGGATCGGGGCGGACGACGCCCGGGTAGCCGCCTTCGACGAGCCCCGGGATTGCGATCACCCGGAAGGGAAGCCCGGCCAGGGCATCGAAGGAACCGACGTGCACGGCGCCGGTCTTGAGCGGATCGAGGGGCACGCGCTCCCACTCGAAGCGCGCCTCGACCACGGCTTCCACTTCGTCCCAGGTCGCCGACGCGCCGAGGAATCCAAGCCCGCCGAGATCGGCGATCACCTCGAGGACGGCATCGCGGTCGTGCTCGGAGCCGATCCAGACGTCGCAGGCCGCGCGCAGCCGGTCCGACCAGTCGCGCCACGAGGCCGTGCCCGTGAGCAGATCGAGGGTCGCGGCCAGCCGCTCCACGAGCAGCAGCAGCGCGTCGGCATCTTCGGCGCGCTGGAGGAAGCGGGCCTGTCGCGCAGGGTCGTCGTGGGACGCGGCCTGCGCGCGCTGGTCGGCGGCGAAGACGCCGATGCCGATACGCCAGCGGTCGACGCCGGAGACGATGCCGGCGTCGCGGCTGATCCCATCCCACACCGCCGGGCGGGGCTTCCGCTCGGCGCCGATCAGCGTCTCGAAGGGGATGGGGGAGAAGGTGATGAACTCCATCACCTCGGAGCGCTCGAGGCCGCGGCAGCGGAACAGCAGCAGCAGGGCGCGCGCGGCGCGGCCGAAGTGCAGCGGCAGCGACGGGTGCAGGCGATGCGGGATCTTCAGGCGCTTCAGCAGATCCGTGAACAGCGGGGCGTACTCCTGGGGCCGCGCCATCAGCACGCCCATGTCCTCGAAGGGCACGCCGCGTGCGGCCTCGCGCAGCAATCGGCGCACGACGCTGCGGACCTCGGCCGCTTCCCCCGCCGCCGTCATGAGCTCGACCGACTCGTCGATGACCGGCTCGCCCGCGGGCGGCTCGAAGAGCGCCGTACGCAGCCGGGCCATTGCCGGTGGAACCACGGCGCCGGTCTCGAGGGACGCCAGCGGCGTGTCCCCCCCCGCGACGGCGCGCACGCCGTGCCCGTCCGCCCAGGCGGCGAACGACTGCGCGCGCAGCGAGGGCGGGATGTCATGGACGAGGCGGCGCACCGGCCGCGCCGCGGCGAGCGCGGCCAGCAACGACTTCTCCGTTCCGCTCGGCTCGAGGTCGCCGACGATCAGCACCTCGGCGTCCTGGAGCCACGGCGCGCGGGCCACCTCGCCCGTGGCGGCGGCGGCGAGGGCGGCGGTGTCCGCGAAGCGGCCGTCGACGGCTTCATGGAAGCCGCGGAACAGGCGCGCGACGGCGGCCGGCGTGCCCTGTCCCTTTCCGCCCGCCCGTGCCACCACGGCGTCGAGATGGCGCGGGTGCACGCCTTCGCGGCGCAGGTCGGACAACGTCCGCGCAAGGGCGCGCGCCAGCGGCCGCCGCGGCAGGTCGGCGGCGATGTCCAGTTGCCCATCGTCGAGAAGCCGCTGCGCGACCAGCGCGTCGTGACCCGAGTTCCAGGAAGCGAGCCCGCGTCCGAGGAGCGCGGGCTCGGCCAGGGCCTGCAGCAGATCGCGCAGGGTCAGCGGATAGAGGCCGGTGACGGCGCGGCCGCCCACCGAAGCCAGGCGGCGGGGGATCTCGAGGGCCGCGGCGCGTGACGGAACGAGGAGCACCAGCGGCCGGATGGACACGCGTGATGATAAACCTCCGCCCGGCGCGCAATCCGCCGTGGGCGGCGGCGCCGGCGGGTTTCGGCCACTACACTCGATCCATGACGTGGCGAGACTTCCTGCGGCGACGGCGCGGCCTCCTGCTCGGCCTTGCCGGCGTGATCGTGATCCTGGGCGTCGTGTGGCACTTCTGCTTCTTCCAGGGCTGCCCGGACGTGCACAAGCTCGGCGCGCACGTCGCCGGCGGCGCGCCGGTCCTGCTCGACCGCAACGGCACCGAGTTCGCCGATCTCGCGCCGGTCAAGGGCGAGCTCGTCCAGCTGTCGGCCCTGCCGAAGCACGTCGGCGAAGCCTTTGTCGCCGTCGAGGACCAGCGGTTCCGCGAGCACGGCGCGATCGACCTGCAGCGCATCTTCGGCGCCATCGTCAGCAACGTGCGCTCCGGCGGCATCGACGAAGGATCGAGCACGATCACGATGCAGCTCGCCCGCAACGTCTTCCCCGACGCGCTGCCGGGGCGCCAGCGGACGTTCGGCCGCAAGATCCTCGAGGTCCGTGTCGCCCACGAGATCGAGGGCGAGTTCACCAAGGACCAGATCCTCGAGATGTACCTGAACCACATCTACTTCGGCAACGGCGCCACGGGCATCGAGGCGGCGGCGCGGCATTACTTCGGCGCTCCGGCGAGCAAGCTGACCCTCGCCCAGGCGGCGCTGCTCGCGGCCATGCCCAAGGCGCCGACCCATTACGACCCGAGGCGCCATCCGAAAGCGGCGCTGGAGCGCCGCAACCTCGTGCTCACCCTGATGCAGGACCAGGAGCGCGTGGACGCGGCCGCCGCGGAGGCGGCGCGCAAGAGCCCGCTCGGGGTATCCGGGCGCCCGCGCGTGCAGCGCACGGCGGCTCCCGTCGCGGCATGGTTCGTCGAGGAGGTGCGCCGCGAGCTGGAGGAGAACATCGGCTCCGACGTCTACCGCGAGCGCATGCGCATCCACACCACGCTCGACCTGAACGCGCAGCGCGCGGCGGAAGAAGAGCTCGCGCGACAGCTGGCGGCCATCGAGTCCGGCTCGCTCGGCGGCTTCAGCGGTCCCCGCTACACCGCGGCCATGGAAGCGGGCAGCGAGCAGACCCCGTACCTGCAGGGCGCGGTGGTGGCGATGGAAGCCGCGACGGGCGACGTCCTGGTGTGGGTCGGCGGCCGCGACTTCCGCCATTCGCAGTTCGACCGCGTGAAGCAGTCGCGGCGGCAGGCGGGCAGCGCGTTCAAGCCGTTCGTGTACGCGGCGGCGCTCGAATCCGGCCGGGCGCTGAACCAGGCTCTCATCGACGAGCCCCTGCGCATCAGCATGGACAACCGCCGCGCGTGGCAGCCGAAGAACTTCGACGGCACCTTTGACGGCCGCGTCACGATGCGCGACGCGCTGGTGCGCTCGAAGAACGTGGCCACGGTGCGTCTCGCGCAGGAGGTCGGGATCCCGCGCGTGCAGAAGATGGCCGAGGACGCGGGCCTCGAGCCGCCGATTCCCGACCAGCCGTCGATGGCGCTGGGGACGATCGCGGTGAGCCCCCTCGAGATCACCAGCGCCTTCACCACCTTTGCGAACCTCGGCCAGCGCACCACCCCGCGCGTGGTCCTGAAAGTGGAAGACGAGAAGGGCGAGGTGATCTGGGAAGCGGAGACGCCGGAGCGCGAGCAGGTCGTGGATGCCGGGATCGCGTACCTCATCACCGACGCGTTGCGCGAGGCGCTCGCGCGCGGCACGGGGCAGGCCGTCTCGCAATCGGGGTTCCGGTCGCCCGCGGCGGGGAAAACGGGAACGACGAACGACGGCGCCGACGCGTGGTTCGTCGGCTACACGCCGGACGTCGTGGCCGCGGTGTGGGTGGGATTCGACAAGCGGCGACCGATCGTCGCCAGGGCCACCGGCGGCCGCGTGGCCGCCCCGGTCTGGGCTCGGATGATGCTGCGGATGTACCAGAAGCGCGCGGTGCCCGCGGAATGGTCGCGCCCTTCCGGCGTCATCGAGGGGATGGTCGACCCTGCGAGCGGGATGCTGCTCGCTTCGGGATGCCGGCCCCTCGGCGGGACCGCGTATCGCGAGGTGTTCGTGCGCGGCAGCGCGCCGCAGACCGTCTGCCCCAGCCAGGGCCAGCCCATCACCCTCGATCCGTGGGAGCTGCCGCCGCTGCCCGGTCTCGAGGAAGGGGTGGAGACCGGAGTGCCGCTCGACGAGGTCGCCCTCGACGACGAGGGGTTCGCCGCGGAAATGGAGACGACACCGCCGCCGCCGGTGGAGGAGCCGTCGGGCCCGCCGGACATGCCGGAGAGCCCCGCTCCGCCGCTCTCCTACGCGCCCTCGTCCCCTCGACCGCCGAGCGCGCCCGCAGTCCGTCCCACGGTGGAGCCGACGGAAGCGCCGGGGGCCCGGCCCACGCCGCGGCCGGAGCCGGAGTCGGGATCCGATCCGCCGGAGGAAGAGGAGCCGGAGCCCGTACCGAGCCCGACGCCGCCGAGCAGCGCCGCCGCCAGAAGCGCCACCGTCGCGCCGGTGAGCAGCGCCGCTTCCGCCCCGTAGGCCTGCCACAGGAGCCCGGTCAGCAGGCTGGCCGGCAGCAGCATCACGCCGGTGACCGCGTAGAACGCGCCGAACGCGCTTCCGCGCCCGCCGGCGGGAGCGAGATCGGCGACGAGCGCGCGCTCGGGGCCCTCGGTGAGCGCGGCGACGAGGCCGTACACCGCGAACAGCATCCAGACCTGCCACGCTTCCTCGGCCCGCGCGAGCCCGGCGTACACGATGGCGAAGAGGGCCCAGCCGGCGGTGATTGCCGGACGCCGTCCGAGCCTGTCGCTGAGCGCGCCTCCGAACGTGCTCGCCGAGGACTTCACGACGTGGAGCGCGGCCCACAGCAGCGGGATCATCGGCAGGGAGACGCCGGCCTGTTGCGCGCGCAGCAGCAGGAACGCGTCCGACGAGTTGCCGAGGGTGAAGAGGGCGACGATGAACAGATAGCGCCGCAGCGGCGGCGGCAAAGGTGTGGCGGCTTCCGCGGGACGCGCAGCGGTGACTCGCACCGGCTCGCGCACGCCCATCACGAGGACGACGACGCTGGCCAGCGCGGGCAGCGCGGCGAGCGCGAACACGAGCCGCAGGTCGTCGCGCCACAGGAGCAGGGCGGACGCGATCAGCGGACCCGCGACCGCTCCCGTGTGGTCCATCGCACGATGGAATCCATAGGCGCGCCCGAGATCCGCGGGCGCCGTCACCTCGGCGAGGAGGGCGTCGCGTGGCGCGCCGCGCAGCCCCTTGCCGATGCGGTCGGCGGTGCGGATGGCGAGGACGTGCCACGGCGCCGCTGCGGCCGCGATCAGGGGACGCGCGAGGGACGACAGGCCATACCCGGCGACGATCAATGGCTTTCGCCGCGGCATGCGGTCGGAGATGCGGCCGGCGGCCAGGCGGGTCAGGCTCGCCACTGATTCCGCGATGCCCTCGACGACGCCCACGAACGCGGGCCCCGCCTTGAGCGGCCCGACGAGGAAGGACGGCAGCAGCGGATAGATCATCTCGCTGCTCATATCGGTGAGGAGGCTGACCGCCCCCAGGGTCTTGACCGTGCGGGGGAGGGGCGGCAATTACCGCGCGGCGGTGATCATGTCGCGGCGACCTCGACGGGCGCTTCTTCCTCGACGTCGCGCTTCAGGCGGCCCAGCGTCTCGAAGATGCCCTGCGAGACCTCGGCCACGGCGGTCGACCGCCCCACGTCGGCGGGGAACTGGGTGAGCACGACCAGGAAGTACGGCCGCCGGTTGCCGATGTAGACGATGCCGGCGTCGTGGTGGACGGTGGAGATGTTGCCCGTCTTGTGGGCGACGCTGGCGTCGCCGGGAACGCCGGCGGGGATCCCGCTCTTCGCCCGGGTGTCGAGCATGATCTCGAGCATCTGCGCGCACACCTGCGGGGAATACGCGCGCCCATCCGCGATCATGCGCAGCAGCCGCAGCACGCCGTTCGCGGTCACGAGGTTGTTGATCCCGGCCTGGAAGGCCACCTCGTCCTGAACGCCGCGCACCATGACGATGCCGTCGATGCGCAGCTCCTCCAGGCACTTCTTGATCGTCTGCACCCCGACCACGTCAATGAGCAGGTTGGTGGCGAGATTGCTCGACTTCGTGATCATCTCGTAGGCCAGGGCCTCGACGGTCATGGTGCGGCCGCCCAGCCTCTCCACCTCCGCGTCGGCAGGGCCGTTCACGACCACGAACGGCGATCCGTCCACGATGCTGGCGAACCGGTTCCGCACGTGGACCGGGGCGTCGGTCGTGAGCTCCCCGCGCGAGATCATCGCGTACGCGCCGAGCAGCACGGCGATCTTGATCGTCGAGGCGGCGTGGAACAGCGTGTCGGCGTTGAAGGACCACTGCAGCGTGGTCTGGGAGTCGTAGAACGCAATGCCCAGCCGCTCGAGGCGGTGACTCTTCTTGATGCGGAGGATGCCGGTGTACAGCGACCGCTCCATCGCGGCCAGGTTCTTCTGCGCGGACTCCACCGCCGCGCGCACGGTCGCCTTTCCGCTGGAGGTGGAGCGCCGGCCCGATCGTCGTCTCACCCCGCCAGCGTAGCGTATTTAGCCGGGGGGGGAACGTCGGCGGGGTGCAAGCAATGCGCCTCGCCCCCCGTCGGGCCCGCCGCCCCGCCACGACGAGCGGCCGCTGCGAGGAGTCGTACTACGCGGGGCGACGCGCTTACGGGAATTCAACGCCCCGCTCCGGCGCGCCCGCCATGAGGAGCGCGGGCCCTCGTACCGCCATGCGCTGACCGGTGCTCCCCTCCGCGGCCGCCCGATGGTCTGTCCCTGGCCCTCACTCCGCTCGCTTGCTCGCGTCCACGTCCTCGTTCCCGCTTGCCCTTACTGATCACACCACCGGCACATCGTCCTACTTCCGGCCCCGGCCGCTCTCCACCTCTCTTTCCGTTCTCTGTGTCTCTGTGTCTCTGTGGCTCTTCTTCGTCCGTTGTTCCTCCGTGACTCCGTGACTCCGTGCCTCCGTGGCTTATGGCGGCCGTTGTAGACTCTCGCCTTCGAGCCAAAGGAGGCCCATGAGCGCATTCATCCTCGCCCTCGCCGTCACCGTGCAGGCCGCTTCCCCCGACGCCACGCAGGCGCGGCCGGACGTCGCCACCGAGCTTCAGCGCGGGATCGCCGCCTATAACGCCGGGGACATCGCGTACTACAACGCGTCCCTCGCCCCCGACGCGGTGTACATCGCCGACGACGGAGCCGTCTTTGCCGGCAAGGAGCGCATCGTCGGCCTGTTCACGCGGATCTTCGCCCGCACGCCGAAGCCGCGGCTCGAGACGAGCGACGTCGTGACCGGCGGCCGCGGCGACGTGGCCTGGGCGCGCTTCAAGTGGAACCTGTCCGGCATCGAGAAGGCGCGTCCCGGCGTCGCCACCGCGATCTTCGTCCGCGAGGGTGGCCGCTGGCAGGTGGCGTCCATCCAGAACACGGTCGCGGGCCACGCGATGCGGACAGCGACGCCCGCGGCGGCGTCCCCCGCTCCTGCGCATCAGCACTGACATGCCATCGGCGCGACGCTCGTTCCTGAAGTCGCTGGCCGCGGCCCCGCTGCTGCCGGCGGCGCTGGCCCAGGTCGCGCCGAACCCTCCGCAACCCCCGTCGCCGTCCCCGCCGGCGGACGCACCGAGCCCGATGGCGGAATCGCTCGCGGACGCGGCGCGCCATCGCTTCGGCGCGCATCTCCAGCCCGGCGACCTGGACGAGATCCGCAAGGCCATCCACGGCAACCTGCAGGCCGCGGAACGGCTGCGCAAGGTCACGCTGACCAACGCCGACGAGCCGGTGACGACGTTCTCCGCCCAGCTTCCCGGCCCCACGCTGCGCGAGCAGCCCGCGCCCCGCCGCCCGCGCCGATGAGCGCGCCCGACGACGTCCTCTTCCAGCCCGTCCGCGCCCTCGGCGCGATGCTGCGCGCCGGGAAGGTCACCTCGGTCGAGCTGACCGAGGTCTCGCTCCGGCGGCTGGAGAACCTCGGCCCCCGTCTCGGCGCGCTGGCCACCCTGATGCGGGCCAGCGCTCTGACGGAGGCGCGCGCGAGAGACGCGGAAGCCACGGCCGGGCGATGGCGCGGCCCGCTTCACGGAATCCCGTATGGCGCCAAGGACCTCCTCTCTACGAAGGGCATTCCCACCACGTGGGGCGCCGAGCCGTACCGTGAGCAGGTGTTCGATCATGACGCCACCGTGATCACCCGCCTCCGCGAGGCGGGGGCGGTGCTGGTGGCGAAGCTCGCCATGGTCGAGCTCGCGGGCGGGATGGGCTACAACAACCCCGACGCCAGCTTCACGGGACCGGGGCGCTCCCCATGGAACACCGCGTACTGGAGCGGCGGATCGTCCAGCGGATCTGGCGCCGCGACGGCGGCGGGGCTCGTCGCTTTTGCCATCGGGTCGGAGACGAGCGGTTCCATCCTGACCCCCGCCACCTTCTGCGGGCTGTCGGGCCTGCGTCCCACGTATGGCCTCGTGTCGCGCCACGGCGCGATGGCGCTGTGCTGGACCCTCGACAAGCTCGGTCCCATGTGCCGCACCGCCGACGACTGCGGGCTCGTCCTGGCCGCGATGGCCGGCCAGGACCCGAAGGATCCGACCACCGTCGCCTCCGGCTTCGACTACGCTCCAGGCCCCCGCGCGCGACGCCCCCGCATCGGCGTCGTGCGCCACGCCACCGCGCGCAGCCAGCCCGAAGTGAAGGCGGCCTTTGAGCAATCCGTCGCCGTCCTGCGCACGTTCGCCGACGTTACCGACGACGTCGAGTTTCCCGACCTGCCCTACGGCCCTGCGGTCGGCATCATCGTGGATGCCGAAGGCGCCGCCGCCTTCCGCGATCTCATCGAATCCGGCCGCACCCGCCTGCTGCGCGAGAAGGCGGACCGCTGGGGCGGCTACGCGATGATGATGACGCTGGCCGCCGACTACGTGGATGCGATGCGCGTGCGCGTGCCGATGCGCGCCGCGCTGGACGATCTGCTCGGCCGCTACGACGCGCTGGTGACGCCGACGCGCACCGCGGTCGCTCCTCCCATCGGGTACGACTTCGACAAGCCGCCGCAGCCCACGCCACCCCCGGCCGCCGATGCGCCCGCGCCACCGGCGACGATCCCCGCCGGCAATCTCGCCGGCCTGCCTGCGCTGTGCGTACCCAACGGCATCGGGCGCCACGGCCTGCCGACGTCGCTGCAGTTCCTCGGCCGCGCGTTTTCCGAAGCGACACTGGTCGATCTCGGCGACCGGTACCAGAATGCGACCGGGTGGCATCTGAAGCGCCCGCCGATGGAAAAGGTCGGGCAGACGCCGAGCCTGGCCGCGCCGGTGCGCACCGCCGAATTCGCGGAGCCGGGCCGCCCCGACCTGTACCGCCTGTAGCTGCCCGTGGGCTGCTAGGGTGGCGGAGCCGCTCAAGAGTCAGTTCGGCGCCGCGGTCGTGAGGCGGATCGGCGCCATGCTGCTGTCCGCCCACGCCGCGTTTCCGGAGCGGCGCTTCGTGGCCGACGGAACGCGGGGTCTCGACGCGCTCGAGCTGATGGACCGCGGAAGGCACGTCGCGGCGGCGATGAAGCGCGCGCTGCCCCCCGATTTCGACGAGGCGGCACGAATCCTCATCGCCTCGCTGGACTCTCCGCTCGATCGCACGTCGGGAATGGGGATGACGGCGTTCCTGTACCTGCCGCACACCATCTTCGTCGCGGAAAACGGGCTCGACCACTTCGAGTCTTCGATGGCCGCCCAGCATGCGCTCACGCAGCGCTTCACCGCAGAGTTCTCGATCCGCGCCTTCCTGGACCGGGACCCGCAGCGGACTCTCGCCCGGCTGCGGACGTGGACCGCCGACCCCAACGTGCACGTCCGCCGCCTCGTATCCGAAGGCACGCGGCCGCGGCTTCCCTGGGCCCCGCGGCTCCGCGCCTTCCAGCGCGACCCGACGCCAGTGCTCGAGCTTCTCGAGCTCCTGCGCGACGATCCCGAGATCTACGTCCGCCGATCGGTGGCGAACAACCTGAACGACATCGGCAAGGATCATCCCGACATCCTGCTCGCGGTGTGCGCGCGCTGGGCGCGTGGCGCGAGCCCCGAGCGGATGGCGCTGATCCAACACGCATTGCGCTGGCTGATCAAGAAAGGGGACCGGGCCGCCCTGCGCGTCCTCGGCTTCGAGGGCGGCGAGCAGGTCGCGGTCGCGGGCCGGATCCACCCGCGCCGGCTGTCCGTCGGCGAGACCTGCGTGATCGAGCTTCTGCTCGAGAACCATGGGCCGAGGACACAGTCGGCGGTCGTCGACCTCGCGGTCCATTACGTCAAGGCCGACGGAAGGGCTCGGGCCAAGGTGTTCAAGGTCCAGTCCGTACGGCTCGATCCCGGGGAACAGGCGATTCTCGCCAAGTCGATCTCGTTCGCGCAGCGCACGACGCGGCGGCATCATCCCGGGCGCCACCGCATCGACGCGCTCCTCAATGGCCGCGCCGTGCCCATCGGGCACGTGGACGTCAAAGCACCGCGCTGATCCAGTCGAAGCCGCGCTGAACCAGCGCGGAGCCTCCCCTCGTCCACAACAAAGCTTCGGGACGGAGAACGTGTCGCCGTCTTCGACCATCCCTCGTTCGGCGACGACCGCGGCTCGGTGGTGATGATCGGATTCGAAGGGAAGCGCACCGTTTCTTTCCGAAGGGTGGGCCTCGCTCGACGGACTGGCGTGGTCTCCCGAAGGCGATGAGGTGTGGTTCACGGGTGCGCGCGCCGGTCTCGAAGCCACGCTCCACGCGGTCACGCTGTCGGGCGACACGCGCGAGGTCCTGCGTGCCCCGGGGCGGCTCGTGCTGCACGACGTGGCCCGCGACGCGGCGATTACACCGGAGTCGGATGGACGCCCGACTCGCGGACCGTCGTCTTCGCGGGGCGCGGGGCCTCCGGCTCGATGCGGCTGTATGCGCAGACCATCGACGGCCGGCCCGCGCGCGAGCTGGCCTCTCTCGCGCTGCGCGGGTCGCGGAGGTTTCCCGTCGCTCCTGCCGGCGACCACGTGGCGGTCTCGACCGCAGAGGGCGCTCCCGCATTTGTGCGCATCGATGACGGGCGCACCGAGGCCGTGCCCGGCAGCCTGGCCGGAGATCGCGCGCTCGCCTGGTCCGCGGACGGCGGATGGCTATGGCCGGTACTACGCCTTCATGTACGCGCGCCGCCTGTCCGATCTCTACGTGGTGGACGGCCTCCGCCAGGCCCCCGGACGCTCCCCGCTGACGGCGCGTCAAGGTGGTAATCTCACGGGCTGGCTGCGGACCGCAGGCATTCCGCCGGCCGGGGAGGAAGGCTTGGGATCACCGGGCGCGCTGATGGTGGCGCTGGCGACCGCGAGCGTCGCCGAGACGGGCGATCTGACCCGGTTGTCCATTGACGAGCTCGCGCGCCTGCAGGTGGTCACCGTCTCCAGACGGCTTGAGGCGCGGATCGACGCCCCCGGCGCCATCCACGTCATCACCGAGGAAGACATCCGCCGCTCGGGGACCACGACGATCGCGGACGCGCTGCGACTGAGCCCCGGCGTGCAGGTCTCGCGCATCGACGCCGACGAGTGGGCGCTTGCCGTCCGCGGGTTCGCCAGCCGCCTCTCGCGATCCGTGCTCGTGACCCTCGACGGGCGCAGCCTGTGGACGCCGCTGTTCTCCGGCGTCTTCTGGGACCAGCACGACACGTCGATGCTGGACCTCGATCGCATCGAGGTGAACCGCGGTCCCAATGGCGCGCTGTTCGGCGCCAACGCGTTCAACGGCATCATCACCATCATCAGCAAGAGCGCGGACCAGACCCACGGCGGGCTCGCCAATCTCGGCCTCGGATCCGCGGAGGAGACGGGCACGTTGCGGTGGGGAGGTGAGGCGCGCCCGGGCCTCCACTACCGCGCGTGGGGGCAGTACCGGCGCCGTGACGGCACGACCGCAGCGGCGCCTGCTGGGTACGACGACGCGTGGCAGCTCGGGACGGGCGGGTTCCGCATGGATTGGCTGCGCGACGCGACGACCGTGACCCTCCAGGGCGATGCGTTCGACGGCTCGGCGGGAACACGAGTATCCATTGCTTGCGGCGGCTTCGAGATCGACCGCGCGTATCTCGCACGGGCCACCGTCGAATGGTGATGCGCGCGCTGGCCGCGATCGCTCTATTGCTCGCGTCGACGGAGGGCCTGGGCGCCGCCGCCCCTTCGCCCGACGAGTACGAGGTCAAGGCCGCGTTCCTCTATCACTTCGCGCACCTCGTGGACTGGCCGTCGCCGACGGGAGGCGACCCCTTCGTGATCGGGGTCGCCGGGGAAGACCCGTTCGGCCGGACGCTGGACAAGGTCCTCGCCGACAAGGCGGTGCGCGGGCAGCCGGTGCAAGTGCAGCGGGTGGCGGGACCGACAGCGCTCGACCACGCCCGCGTACACATCCTCTTCGTCGGCGGCGACGACGAAGAACAGCGCCGGACCCTGGCCGCCCTCGGCAACCAGCCCGTCCTCACCGTCGGCGAGTCCGCGCGTTTCGCCGAGCGCGGCGGGATGATCGGGTTCCGCGTGACGCCGGAGGGACGCATCGCGTTCGACATCAATCTCCAGCGGGCGGAACAGTCCGGGCTGCGCATACGCTCGCAGCTCCTGAAGCTGGCCCGCATCGTGGGGTCCCCGCGATGAGGTTGACGCGCTGGATGGCTGATCTGCCGATCAGCGCCAAGCTCACCCTGCTCGCCGGTGCGACCAGCGCCCTCGCGCTCCTCGTCTCGAGCGTCGCCTTTGTCGTCTACGACCGGGCGACGTTCGACGAGCTGACCATCCGGCGGCTCTCCGGAGAGGCGGCGATCATCGCCGCCAACAGCGCGACCGCCATCGTGTTCCGCGATCCCGATGCGGCGCGGGCCACGCTGGACGCCCTGGCCGCGGAGCGCGACGTCACCGCCGCCGCTCTCTACACACTCCCGGGCGGGGAGATCTTCGCGACGTACTCGTCGCGGCCCGGCGACATCGATCCGCCGGTGCCGTCCTCCGACGACTTCTCCGGCCACGCCTTTGTCGACGGCGACCTCGTCATCCACCGCCAGGTGATGTTCGAGGGACAGCCGGTGGGCACGTTCGTGGTGCGCGACGCGCTCACCGCGCGCTGGGAGCGCCTGCGCCGGTACCTGAACACGGTGGCGCGCGTTTCCCTGGCCGCGCTCGTCGTCGCCCTTCTCGTCGGCCGCCTGGCCGGGCGCGCCATCTCGGGCCCGATCCTGGCCCTGGCCCGCACCGCGCGGGCGATGTCGGAGAGCAATGACTTCTCCGCTCGGGTGGTGCCGCGCGGGCGCGACGAGGTGGGCGTGCTGATGACCACCTTCAACGAGATGCTCGACGGCCTCGAGCGTCGGGACGCCGAGCTGCGCCGCGTCCAGGCCGAGCTCGAGAAGCGCGTCGAGGAGCGCACGTTGCTCCTGCGCGAGGCCGAGGATGCGAACCGGCTGAAGGACCAGTTCCTGGCCACGCTCTCCCACGAGCTGCGCACCCCCCTGAACGCCATCGTGGGGTGGACGACCCTCCTCATGCAGGGCAACCTGGGGGCGGACGCCGCGTCCCGGGCAGTGACCGTGATCGACCGCAACGCCCGCGCGCAGACCAAGCTGATCGAAGACGTTCTCGACGTATCCCGCATCGTCTCCGGCAAGCTGCGCTTGAACGTCCAGGCCGTCGACCTCGCGGCCACCGTCAAGTCGGCGGCGGATTCCGTCGCGCACGCCGCGGCGGCGAAGCGGATCCGCATGAAGCTCGTGCTCGAGGCGGGAACGGGGCACGTCTCCGGCGATCCCGACCGCCTGCAGCAGGTGGTGTGGAACCTCCTCTCCAACGCCATCAAGTTCACTCCCGCAGGGGGGACGGTCACCGTACAGGTCGAGCAGGGCGAGAACGGCGTCAGCCTCGTCGTGCGCGACGACGGCGCGGGAATCCCCGCCGAGTTCCTGCCCCACGTGTTCGAGCGCTTCCGCCAGGCCGACGCTTCCAGCACGCGGGCGTACGGCGGCCTGGGGCTCGGCCTGTCGATCGTCCGGCATCTCATCGAGCTGCACGGCGGGACCGTGCGCGCGGAGAGCGAGGGGCCCGGGCGCGGCGCCACGTTCATCGTCGCCCTCCCGATGATCGTGGACGAGCCGATGCTGCCGGCGGCGAAGCCGATGCAGCTCCCGAGCCGGGCCGGGTCCCCGGATCTTCACGGCCTCTACGTGCTGGTGGTCGACGACGAGACCGACGGCCGGTCGTTCGTCGAGACCGCGCTCGCCGGCCACGGCGCGGAGGTCATGGGCGTCGGGTCCGCGGAAGACGCGATGGCGGCGGTGGTGGCCCGCGTGCCGGACGCCATCGTGTGCGACATCGAGATGCCGGGACGCGACGGCCTCGACCTCATTCGCGAGATCCGGGCCCTGCCTGCCGCTCGCGGTCGCATTCCCGCCACCGCGCTCACCGCCCACGTGCGGCCCGAGGACCGCGTGCGGAGCCTCGTGGCCGGATTCCAGGCCCACCTGGGCAAGCCCGTCGATCCCCTCGAGCTCGCGGTCGTCGTCGCCAGCCTCGCGCGCGGGCCGGGAGCGATGGCCAGCCGGACCTGACGCCGTGCCGCTGAAGCCGGCGCACTGGGCGTCCCTCGTGCCGCGGAATCCGCGCGAGCAGAAGCCGAACCATTACTTCGAGATGGCGCGCGTCGCCTGGGAGAACCGCGACCAGCTCCCCTTCGCGTGGCGCATCCTCGACCAGGGGACGTGCGACGGCTGCGCGCTGGGGACGACGGGGCTGCGGGATTGGACGCTCGACGGCATCCACCTCTGCATGGTCCGCCTCGAGCTGCTGCGGCTCAACACCATGCCCGCGCTCGATCCCGAGCGGCTCCGCGACGTGTCCGCGCTGCGCACATTGAGCTCGAAGGAGCTGCGGTCCCTGGGGCGGCTGCCGGAGCCGATGATCCGCCGCAAGGGTGAGCGCGGCTTCCGTCTGGCGTCGTGGGAAGAAGCCTATGCCGCGGCGGCGGAGAAGATCCGCGCCGCTCCCCCGGAGAAGTTCGCGGTCTACCTGACGTCCCGCGGGATCATGAACGAGCACTACTACGCGGCGCAGAAGGCGGCGCGCGCGATGGGCACCAATCACGTCGACAACTCGGCGCGCCTGTGCCATGCGGCGTCGACGGTGGCCATGAAGCGCACGGTGGGATACGGCGCCACCACGTGCTCGTACACAGACTGGATCGGTTCCGACCTCATCGTCTTCTTCGGCTCCAACACGCCGAACAACCAGCCGGTGACGATGAAGTACCTGTACCACGCGCGCCGCAAGGGAGCGAAGGTCGCGGTGGTCAACACCTATTTCGAGCCCGGGCTCAAGCGTTACTGGGTGCCGTCGGTGCCCGACTCCGCCGTCTTCGGAACGAAGTTCGCCGACGAGTGGTTTCCCGTCGACACCGGCGGCGATCTGGCCTTCCTGAACGGCGTCCTGAAGGTGCTGGTGGCCGAGGGCTGGGTCGACCGTGATTTCATCGCCCGCAGCACGTCCGGCTTCGCGGAGACCGCGGCGCACGTCGCGGCTCAGGACTGGGACGTGCTGGAGGCGGAGAGCGGCACCGACCGCGCGACGATGCGGCGCTTCGCGGAGATGCTGCGCGATGCGCGCAACGGTGTCTTCGTGTGGTCGATGGGGCTCACCCAGCACGCGCACGGCGTCGACACCATCCAGGCCCTGATGAACGTCGGCCTCGCCCGCGGGTGGGTCGGACGCGAGAAGGTCGGCATGATGCCGATCCGCGGCCACTCCGGCGTGCAGGGGGGCGCGGAAGTCGGATGCGCGCCCGGGCTGGAGGAGCCGCACAGCACGCGCTTCCCGGAGGAGTGGGGGTTCCCCTGCCCGCCCTTCAAGGGGCTCACGGCATCGGAGATGGTGGATGCCTCGTATCGCGGCGCCCTCGACGTCTTCTGGATCGTCGGCGGCAACTTCATGGAGACTCTGCCCGACCCGGCGGCCGTCGCGCGCGGCCTCGCCACCGTGGGCACGCGCATCCACCAGGACATCGTCGCGACTTCGATGATGCTGCTCGATCCCAACGACACCGTGATCCTGTTCCCCGCCACCACCCGATACGAGTCACCGGGCGGCGGGACCGAGACCTCGACCGAGCGCCGCATCATCTTCTCGCCCGAGGTGGCCGGCCGCCGCATCGGCTCCGCGAAGCCGGAGTGGGAAGTGTTCGGCGAGGTGGCCGGCCGCGTCCGTCCTGATCGTGCCGCGGGTGTGCGCTTCACGTCGTCGCAGCAGATCCGGGACGAGATCGCCCGCGCCGTGCCCTTGTACGCGGGCATCGAGAACCTGAAAGCGCAGGGCGACCAATTCCAGTGGGGCGGTCCCCGGCTGTTCACCGACGGCGTGTTCAACACGCCGGATGGGAAAGCCCGGTTCACCGCCGTCACGCCGCCGCGGCGGCGCGCGCCCGAGGGGATGTTCTACGTCTCGACGAGACGGGGAAAGCAATTCAATTCCATGGTCCAGCAAGAGGTCGATCCCTTGAACGGCGCCCGGCGCGACGACGTGCTGATCTCCGCGCCGGACGCCCTGCGTCTCGGTCTCGCCGAGGGTGATGCGGTGCGGCTGGCCTCGAGCTCGGGCGCTTACGTCGGCCGCGCGCGCATCGAGGAGATGAAGCCGGGCAATCTCGAGGTCCACTGGCCGGAGGGGAACGTGCTGCTGTGCCGCGAGGAGATCGACATCGCCTCCCACGAGCCCGACTACAACGCGATCGTCTCGCTGGAGAAAGCCTGAAATGAAGATGCCGGGCATGGTCGTCGTGATGGCGGCGTCGCTTGGACCCGCGGGGGTGGGGAGCGCCCAGCCCGCCCGGCAGGTTGCCCCGCGCGTGACGCTCGTGAAGGCCGCGCGGATCCTCGACGTCGAGGCAGGGCGTTATCTAGCCGGCCACGCCATCCTCATCGAGAACGACCGCATCAAGGAGGTCGGCCCCGTCGCCGTCGTGCAGGGGCGAGCGCCCGCGGACGCGGTCGTCATCGATCTCGGCGGAGCTGCGTTGATGCCCGGCTTGATCGACTGCCACGCGCACCTGCTGTCGTCGATGCGGGCGCGGCGCACCACGGGCGAGAACATCCTCGTCACCGTCGCCGAGATGAGCGCGTCCCTGCGCGCGCTGCAGGGGGCGGCCAACGCGCGCGAAGCGCTGGAAGCCGGCATCACGACCGTCCGCAACGTCGGCCACTCCGGCGTGGACGGCGATGCCGCGCTGCGCGACGCCATCAACGAGGGCTGGGTGGCCGGGCCGCGGATGCAAGCGGCCACACGCAAGCTCACCCCTCCGGGGGGTCAGGCCGTGAGCGTGCGGCACGAGCTGGCGCGGGCGATCGTCGATCTCGAGTTCCTGCCCGTGGGCGGGCCCGCGGAAGCGCGTCAGGCCGTCGGCCAGGCCCTGTTCGACGGCGCGGACGTGATCAAGATCGTGATGGACGTGCCCCCGCGCTCGTTGTCGGTGGACGACGCGCGCGCGATCGTCGCCGAGGCGCACCGCGCCGGGGTCAAGGTGGCCGCTCACGCGACCACGGCCGCCGCGATCACGGATGCAGTCGAGGCGGGAGTGGACTCTGTCGAGCATGGCGACGAGGCGACCGACGCCGTCCTCGCCGCCATGGCGCGTCGAGGAACGGCCCTGGTGGTCACGGCGTGGCGCGGGGACAGCGTGCGCGAGCTGTACTCGAAGTCGCTGTTCCTGAACGAGAGCGACCGCGCGGGGGTGGAGGGTTTCATCGCCGCGTGGACGGCGGGGAACATGGCGCTAATCACGCGCGCGCGCAAGGCAGGCGTGCGCATCGCCGCCGGAACGGACATGTGGTTCCGCTATCCGGACAAGACGCGCGGCCAGGCGACGGTGATCGCATTCGAGGGTCTGCAGGAGGCGGGCTTGTCGCCGGCGGAGGTGCTCCGGGCGGCCACCGTGGACGCGGCGCGCGTCATGGGGTGGGAGGATCGCGTCGGGTCGCTCGCGCCAGGCCGGTTCGCGGACCTGATCGCGGTGGATGGTGATCCGCTTGCCGCCGTCAGCGCGCTGCACGGCGTGAGTTTCGTGATGAAGGGCGGGGTGGTGGTGCGGCGGAACTGATCGCGCGGGAGCGATGGTCAGAACCTGCTGCTGGCGCGGGAAATCGCGCCGTTCCGGAACGACGAGCGGGCGGTCCGAGATTCTTTTCGCAGAAAAAAAAGTAATTCTGGCGACTCGCCATGAGCATCTGGCGAGAGGTCACGGACCCGAGGAGGGATCGCCCTGCGCGTGCGCAGGGGCGCCCCACTGCGCACCCCGCACGCGCTGCCGCGTGCGCGAAGGTCCCGGGCCTCGATCGTTCGTGTGGCGGCCAGCGAGACGCGTCGAAGCGTCGGCGCACGCCGGGGTGCTACATACGGTCATGCACGAACACATCCTCGCCATCGCCGCCCGTTTGTCGGACGAAGCGCTCTTCACGCGCATCAAGGCTCTCGCTGTTCGCGAGCGGGATGCCACCGTCGAGCTCGTC
>Ga0136617_10001149_pt1 | contig 23218 bp, 13 predicted proteins | sample AntDrymUQ3222106_2_FD_129672 | JGI IMG/M metagenome (GOLD analysis project Ga0136617, IMG submission 129672) | Polar desert sand microbial communities from Dry Valleys, Antarctica - metaG UQ322 (21.06) | ecosystem: Environmental > Terrestrial > Soil > Desert | place: Antarctica: Dry Valley...
AAGACCGTCAGGTCGGCCAGCGCCCACGGGTCCAGGGTGGCGTGCAGGGACACGAACACCGCGCAGGACACGGCTGCGGCGATCCATCGCGACCCGCTCACCGACGACAGGGTCTGGACCAGCCAGCCGCGGGTCACGTACTCCTCGGCGGCCGCCTGCACAGGGACCAGCGCCACGCTGACGGCGATGATCGCGCCGTAGGTGCCCCACCCCGGCCAGCGCGCCGGATCCCACGACCCGTCCACGGCGACGAGCACGACCACCTGCACCCCGACGAGCGCGATCGCCGGCGTCAGGCAGGCCGCCAGCCTGGGCCGGCGCAGGTGGCCGGCCACGAAGCGGACCGTGCCCAGCGAGCCGCTGAATGCCTCGGAGAGCGCGTCGATGCCACCGTCGGCCGCGCTGGAGTGAGCGAACGACACCGTGGCGCGGCCCGTCGGCGCGCGTACGGAGGCGACGAGTCGCTGCTCTCCCGGGAGGTAGTGGACGTCTTCGACATCATCGACGGCGACGGCCCGCACGGCCTCGGCCACGACCCGGGGCCGCACGACCGCCGGGGGAAGTCCGGCCAACCGCGCCGCTTCGCCCTCAAGATCACTCACCAGAATGCCGGCGGGCAGGTCGCCCCACCCGCCGGAGGAGAGCGTGACCGTCGTGCGCGCGACTCGGCTCCCGGCAATGCGGACGACGCGGCTGGCCGACCGCACGGCCGACTCCGTCACGACGTTGCCACTCGCCAGTGCTGACAGGCGAGCCCCGCCAGCCTTACGCCGGCCGAGTTCGTCGGCACTCGGCGGCGCGTCCTCTCTCACCTCCACCCGTCGCCGGAGGGTGAGCACGACGCCAGCCTCCGCATGCGCGAGGTACACCTCGACGTTGCGGCTGGCATCGTCGCCCCACACCCGGGCCCCGAGTCCGGTCAGCCGCAGCAGGCGAAGAGGGGTCTCCGCCGCCTCTTCGGTCCCCAGCACGCCCGGTCGCAGCGAGGCGCCGTCGCCGGCCACGCAGCGGTGCCGGGCGACGATCTCGGCCAGGAGCGCCGCCATGACTTCGGGGTGGTACCGGGCGCTGCGTGCGCGGTACGCGTCGAGACGATCGGCCACCTCGTCGAGAGCGTCGACCGGCCATCGGAGGTTCTGGCCGTCGAGGGCTCGCCGCGCTTGCGAGATGCCCCCGCCTATCGCGGGGCCGATGTGGGCGACCCCGTCGGCGAGCAGATCCGAGAGGAGCGGAAGCGCTAGTTCGATGCCGGAGCTCCCGCGCGCTGCCCGTTCGACTCGAGCACCGCCCACTGCTACCTCGACGGCGGCGGAGCCGGCATCGGCCTCCTCGGCAGTACGGAAGGCCCAGACGGCCAGGGCAACGGCATCCTCACGGGTGCCTCGAGCGGCGTCGGCACGGGCGTAGCCCAGCTCGCGGGGCACCAGGAACCGCACGGTGCAGGACGGCAGCTCGACCGTCGGGACGGGATCCTGGGAGGTCGGCCTGCGCACGCGGGCGCGGTAGCCGGTGCGGAACGCCTTGCGGGCGAGCCCCAGCACCCGAGTTCCGAGGAGCGCCTCCAGTTCGTCGTCGGAGAAATCGGCGGGCGACCAGATCGCCGGCCCCTCGGTCGCGGTTCGGTCCCGGTAGGCCAGCACGACCATCACGCGATGACGGCACACACCAGCCGATGCGCACGTGCAGCTCGCCGCCTCGAGCGTCGCCGCGGGCGGAAGCACCACCTGCGTGCCGTCGACGAAGCTGCCGGTCACGGTGGCATCATCGGCCTCGGTGATCGTCGGTCCCTTGCCGTCCGCGACCTCGCGAGCCGAACGCTTGACGATCCCCCGGTTGGCCAGCGAGGACAACGAGTCGTCGGTGAGCGCGAGCAGGTCAGGCCGGGCCACTCAGGCCCCGATCCGATCGGCGAGGAAACCGGCGAGTTCGCCCGGCGTCATGGCTCCCACGTGCGCACCGACGTCAGCGAGTCGCTGCGCGAGCGCTCGGTCGTACTGCGGGTTCGCCTCCTCGTCGAGGGCGGCGAGGCCGAGGACGTGCGTACCCTGCTCGGTCAGCGATCGCACGGTGCGCACAAGCCAGTGTGGATCACCGCCCTCGTAGAAGTCCGTGATGAGGGCAACGATGGTGCGGCGTGGCTGTTCGATGAGTTGCGCGGCGTAGGCGACAGCTCTGGCGATGTCGGTTCCGCCGCCGAGTTGCACCTTCATGAGCAGCTCGACGGGATCGTCGATCTCCGAGGTGAGGTCGACGACTTCGGTGTCAAAGGCGACGAGGTGGGTGCGAACGCCGGGCAGACCCCACAGGCAGGCGGCGGTGACCGCCGAGTGGATCACTGATCCGGTCATGGAACCGGACTGGTCGACGACGAGAATGACCTGCCACTGGTCGAGTCGCCGACGGGTACGGGAGTGGAAGTGCGGGATCTCCACGTAGAGGCGCCGCTCCTCGGGCCGGTAGTGCTGAAGGTTGTCGTGGATAGTGCGCCGGAAGTCGAAGCTGCTCGCCCGGCGCAGCCGGCTCGGTCGGCGCGACCGGGCGCCGCTGAAGCTTTGCCGGATCTCCGTCGCCATCTTCTCGATCAGCTCGCGCACGACCTGCTCGACGATGCGACGGGCGAGTCGGAGCACGTCGAGATTCATCAGGTGCTTCGTGCGGAGCACGGCCTTGAGCAGTGTCGGGTTCGGTTCGATGCGTTCGAGCACAGCTGGATCGGTGACGACTTCGAGGATTTCGTACCGCTCGACGGCGTCCCGCTCGAGTCGTTCGATCGTCTCGTTCGGGAACAGCCGATGGATCTCGTCGAGCCAGTCCACGGTGGTCAGGGACGACGGCCCGTGCCCGCCGCCGCGGCGAACGTCGCGCCGGTCGAGGTCGCCGTCACGCTGATACAGCCAGTCGAGTGCGGCGTCGCGGGCAGCCGATTCCGCGCTGAGGCCCGCGCCACCGGTGCAGGCGGCACCCGCCTCGCCGAGCACCAGCCGCCACCGCTGGAGGGCCGGGTCGAGTCCGGTCACGACGTGTCTCTGGTACTGAGGAGTGCTTCGCGAACCAGCAGGTCGTCGACGCGCGCCTCGACCGCGCGGGCCCGCGCGGCCACCGTGGGGTCGGTCGTCAGCCGCAGCAGAGCGGAGACCGAAGCCGGGGTGCCGCGACGTTCGAGCAAACGATGGGCGATCAGCTCACGTTCGCGCGGCGGAAACCAGGAGAAGGCGAGCCGCAGCCCCGGCAGGGCGACGAGAAATTCGGGCTCGCCGAAGCGGTCGATGAGCTCGTCGAGCAGGCCGATGATGCCTGGCTCGGCGCTGAGCACCTGTTCTCGGCCGAGGGCGAACAGCCCGGCGAGAAAGTCGCCCAGCACGTCGGCTCGACCGGCTTGGCGTACCGCGCGCTCGATGTCGTCCAGCTGGCTTGCGCCTGCCTCGTCCAGGGCCCAGGTCATGCCGACCGCGGCACCGCGCAGATCGGGAGGTCGATCCGGCGCCGCCGAACGCGAGAAGACACCGAGGACGCAGGCGCGATCAACCCCAAGGACTGCCTCGGCGTGGACCACCGCGTCGCGCACCGCGACGAGCGCCCGCAGGCGCGCGTCGCCGGCTGGGCTCGGGCCCCCCCGGATGCCTTCGACAAGCCACAGGCTCCGGGTCGTCGCGGCGTCCACGACGTGGGCGAGGGCAGTGCTGCCGGCCGCACCGAGCAGGCGGTCGTGTCGCCAGAGGCCGAGCGCCGTCGCGAGGAGAGCACCGAGGCCGCCGACATCGCTGATCGTGGCGATGAGGCGGCCCAGGTCGGCGATGACCCGATCGGAGAGGTCGTCGAGTCCGCACAGGGCGGCGTCGAACAGCACGGTGGCGACGGCGGCGGGATCGGTGCCGGCTCGGCCGAACCGGTCGCCGAGTGCGGCTCCGGCCGCCCCGGCAAGCGTTGCTCCGTACGAGCCCGCCTCGATGAGCGCCGGCAGCCGGAGCTCGGATTCGCGGATCTCCCACACCTCGACAAGTTGCGGCTCACCCTCGGGGCCCGGGCCGGAATGCCGTTCGATGCGGGGAACGGCGAGGACGCGCAACCGGTGCAGTACACGGCTGGTGTCCAGTCCGGCCGGTGTCGAGAGGTCGGCGTCGAGCCGGCCGGAGACCGGGATGCCGCACCGCCCCATCTCGGCGGCGGCATCGTGGACGAGCGGTGGGTGTGGGGTGGCCGGGTGAAGCCGACCGACGGTGTCGCCGGAGAGGGCCGCGACCATCTCGACGACGACAGGGTCGGTGCCGGCGGCCAACTGCCCCCGGCCGGTCCAGGGCAGGGGGCGGTCGAGTGCGTCGGTGACGAGGGCGCTCACCAGGCCGTCGAGCACGTCGACTCGGCCCGGCGCGGGATGTCCGCGCAGGCGTGCCAGCCCGAGCGCGAGCGTGCGGGCAGCGACGAGGTCGGCGGTCGAGACCGGCTGTCGACGCCGGCGCAGGCGATCGACAACTGACGCGACGATGCCGGCGCCGGCCGCTTCGGCGCCTTGCTCCCACAGCTGCTGGTAGTAGCCGGGAGACGGCATGCCCGACTGGTATCCGTCGAAGGCGTCCAACCGCCGGAACGAGAAGGGAACGAGGTAGCTGCCGCCCTCCGCTCGCTCGGGAAAGCTGGGCACCGCCGGCCACGCCGCCGCCGGCGTCTCGCTGCCGCAATGCCGAACGAGGGCCGGCCGGTGGAAGCCGCCCGTGATGACCACGACCCCGCGGTCTCCCGCGTCGGCGACGGCGGCCCGCACCCACCCGGCCATGTACGCCTCGCGCTGAGTGTCGGTGTCGGAGGCGGCGGAGTCACCGCGGACCAGGTCGAAGTAGGCGACGAGGTGCTCGGCCAGATCGGCATCAGGAGCAATCTCGAACAGGTGGTCCCACAGGGTGTCGACGTTGTCCACCGTGAACGCACGGCAGAGACGCTCGATCGCGTCGCTGTGCCGGCGCTCGGCGTCGGCGTATCGATTCGCCCGATCGGCGAGCGCCTCGTGCCACGCCGGCAGGTCGATGAAACGCACCTCTGCGCCAACCCGCCGGCCTTCGGTGAGGGCAACCCACTCCGGCGAGTGAGCGCACAGCGGGCTCCACGACGCGTGGTGACGGTCTAAGTCGCGGTAACTGGTGAAGATGGCAACCGGTAGATCGTGATCGAGGAGCACCTCGTCGATGCGGGCATTCATGTCGGCCGGACCCTCGACAAGGACATGGGCGGGCCGGCTCTCGCGGATGACATCGCGGACCAGCCGAGCGCAGGCGGGGCTGTGGTGTCTGACGCCGACGAAGGTGGCGGACATCAGCCCGGCAGGGCGTGCCGGGCGTCGTGCATCGCCTTCCAGTTGCGGCCCTTCTTGCGAGGAACCTGCTGTTCGAGGTATCGGCGAACCCGGGCCAGATCCTCGGCGTCGTCCTTCGCGGCCGTGCCGGCGAGGCATTCGACGATGTCAGCCGGGGTGCCCGCCTCACCGCGCAGGAACCAACCCCGGAGACCGACAGCGTGAGCCACCGAGACGGCTTCGGCGGTGCTCATCACCGCGGACATCCGGTCGAGCGGGTCACCGCAATCCGTCACCCCGTCGCGCAGCTCCCGGAAGGTGGCGACCAGGACTTCGAGGACATCGCGTCGGGGAGCGATCCGCACGCCCGATCGCTGAAGAAGGATCGTGGCCTCGGACTCCACGAGAGCCAGCTCGGTCTCCAGGTCGGAGATCGGGAACACCGTCTCGAAGTTGAACCGCCGCTTCAGTGCGGCACTCATCTCGTTGACTCCCCGGTCTCGGGTGTTGGCCGTAGCGATCACGTTGAATCCTTCGACACCGAACACCATCCCGCCCGCCCCGGGCAGCTCGGGGATGGCCATGACCCGGTCAGACAGCAGCGACAGGATCGAATCCTGGACCTCGAGCGGGCAGCGGGTGATCTCCTCGAAGCGCACCACCTTGCCCTCACGCATGCCACGCAGCACCGGCGCCGGCACGATCGAACGCTCCGACGGGCCTTCGGCGACGAGCAGGGCATAGTTCCACCCGTAGCGGATCTGGTCCTCGGTGGTCGCCGCGCCGCCCTGGATCGTCAGAGTCGAGTCGCCGGATACGGCGGCGGCCAGCAACTCGGAGAGCAGGGACTTGGCAGTGCCGGGTTCGCCGACCAGCAGCAGTCCGCGACTGGTGGCCAGAGTCACCAGGGCGCGGTCTATCAGGGATGGATCGCCGACGAACTTGCGCTCGATCCGCTCCTTGGGGTCCCCGACGACGAATCTCCGGGCGGCGTCGAGGCTGAGGACCCATCCCGGCGGCCGGGCTGCCTTGTCGTGCTCCCGTAGCCGCGCCAGCTCGTCGGCCCAGCGCCACTCGGCCGGGGGCCGTTGGGCGCGGGGACCGTCAGCTACCGGGTCGGTCGGAATGCGCACCATGCGCTCATGATCGCAGCCAGCCGAGGTCGCGCAGCACCTCGGACGCCGAGACGGGTCCGATGTCTTCGAGAGTCGGCCCGGATCCAGTACGCCGGATCCCGTCGGTCAGGCATGCGGAGCGCACCAGTTGCTCGGGATGCAGCGTCGGGTCGCCGGCGTAGAGCCCTGGCTCGACCTCGACGACGAGTGCCCGGCTGGCGCCCAACGGTTTGGTGAACATGTATGTCATCCCGCCGTCGCCGACCTCGGGGCGGAGCCAGCCTCGCCGCTCGAGGCCGAGGAAGCGCAGGCTTTCGAGGCGGGCGCCGGCCAGGTCGGTGATGCAGGACTCGCGGAGCTGATCCGAGCTGGGCTGGCAGACCTCCCGCCCGAGCTGCGGGAAGGGTTGAAGGACCTCGTAGTCCGAGAACAGATCACTCCATCGGCCCAGGTCGCTGCCGAGGTGGACGGGGTGGGCCACCCCGATGACCGCGTCGTCGGTGATGGGTAGCTCGGTGTCGGTCACGTCGGCGAAGGTGCGGTCCTCGGCGATCCGGAATGACGCGGTGCAGTCGGCCGTGACCGCGTCGTCGGTGAAGGTGGCCCAGACCAGTCGACGGGTGACATGCCACCGCAGGGGGTGTGCGACGAACAGCTTCCGCAACTCCGCACACGAGAACCGCCGTCCCTCGACCATGGCCCGCTCCAGGCGCCGAATCTGGTCGGCGGCGACCGCGCGAGCATCCTTCTTGAGCTTGCGGAACCTCGCCTCCGCGGCCATGGCCAGCTCGAGATCGTCCCTCGCCCCGGGCTTGGGCAGGTCCTTCCGCCGCGCGCCGCCTTCGTCGCTGACCGTGGGTCGAAGCTGCTCGTCGAAACCGACGACGAACCGGCGCGGGCCGTAGTCCAGGACCGTGGTGCCGTCGGCACCGAGTCCCAGGTCGGGCAGCAGCCGGTCCGCGAGTTGGTCGGCGGTGAGTCCCAGGCCGTCGGCCACCTCAGCCACCTTGGCTCGAGCGCCTTCCCGTACCCGCTTGGTCTTGACCTTCTCGCTCAGCTCCTTGAGGGCGAGCAGGGCAGCATCTGAGCCGATGGCGACGAAGACCTCGAGCGCGCTGACGACACGTGGATCGGCGGTGTCCGCTCTGCTCACGCGAAGCAGGCGTTCGACGGTGCCGTCGTCGCCGAGGGCGCCCAGCGCCTCAACGACCCAGCCCTCCTTCGTCGGCGCGCCCGATGTCTGCCACTGCTCGTAGAGCGCCCACCCGAACGACGCGAGCGACGCCGGCTGGCAGGCAGCTTTGACTCGTTCGACTCCGGCGTAAGGCTCGCCCGGCGTAGACATCACCAGCATCGTGAGCAGGTGATCGACCGCGGTGGGCGGCAACGCCTGCTTTCCGTCCGCGAACAGGAGGGCCGGTAGCAAGGGGACCGAGACCCAACCCGGCACGGTCGGTATCCGAGCGGGCAGCACGTCCACCGGGTCGGTCGCCAGCACCTCGACTACGGCCGCGGCGGCAGCGTCTCCGTAGCCCTGTCCGGCCGCCAGAACCTCGTCGCGGTGACCGTTGTCGGCGAGCAACCGCAAGACCTTGCCGGCCGTCTTGCGGTCCTTTCCCGGCTTGCCCACCGCGTTCGGGACGAGAGCGAAGGCCGCGAACTGCGCGTGCCGTCGGAGCCAGCCGACCGCGGTGGCCCGCAGCGTGCGCCGGTCGAGCCAGCCGGCGACGAGGATGAGGACCTCGACACTCTCGTACGGAGCGATCGCGCCGGCCAGCTCCCGCGGCTTGGCCCGCACGCTGTCCAGGATGAAACCGTGCGCGTCGGCCTCGTGCGCGGCAACGATGGGCTGAAGCGATTGGGCGCCCCAGAGCCAGTCCGGCCGCCACGAGCGCATGATGGGCCCAGCAGCCCGCGACTCGGCGAACGCGAGCGCCCGGAGGATCAGGTAGCTGGAGCCGGGTTCGTTGACCCGGGCGAGCGCCGAGGCGACCTCGTCGGGACTCATGCTGTCGGCCTCGGCGGCCCAGCGTTCGCGCTCGCCCGGCGCCCAGGCGCACCGCACATCGGTCGGCGGTTGGAGGCCCGGGACAACAGTCGGCTTGGCCCTCTTGCGGCCACGATCCCAGGGCGGGGTGCGGAGGATCTCCGGAACGAGGCCGTCCGGTGCCAGCTTCACCGCGGCCCGGCTCACGAGCTCGCCCTGGACGAGCGCGGCAACCGCGCCAGGCAGTGCCGGCAGAGCAGCGTCGGCGGTATCTGGGTGGCTCAGCACATGGGCGCGGAGCAACTCCCGGTGCCGCCCCGCCACCGCCGCTGCACCGAGCAATCGGAGGGCACGGCGCGGGAATCGCCGGGCAGCATCGAGGAGAGCAGGGCGTACGGCCCGCAGCTCCGCCCGATCGAGCAGGAGCGCGAAGGCTTCGTCGGTCGGGAAGTGGGCGAGCACATCGGCGAGGGGGTCCTTCGCGGTCCTCTCGGCAACTGATCGCTCGTCGAGGCACGTCGCCGCGAGCACAGGCGCGGCGCTCGGGCCCACGCCGTCGGCGATGGTGATCGCAGTTGCGACCGAGCGGAACACATAGAACTGCCAAGGCGCCGCGGCCTGGACAAGGACGGCCAGAAGACGACCCAACAGTCTGGCGTCGGCGACCGACTCGATCAATGCGTGGACTTCGTCAGTTCCGTCGGCTGCCACGACATCTCGCACATCGGCCTCGACCCACGCCCGCTCGGACGGCAGCAGGAACGAGGTGAGCACCCGAGCCGGCAGCGGCCCCCGACGGAGCAACCCGCCCCGATGACTCCCGAGCCGCTGACGAGCTTCGGCCACGGCAGTCTCGTCGGCGCCGGCCAGCAGGGTCCGAGCGCGTTCGGCCATCGACCGGGGTCGGGTGTGCCAACTCCACCCACTGGGGACTGGACGGCGGGCCAGCGGCCCCGTCCCGATGCCGAACAGCTCGACCACCGCCTCCACCGCGAATGCCAGGCCATGGCGCGCCGCCCAGTGGTCGACGAACGCCTCGAAGCCCCAGTCCCCCCAGTTGTCCAGCCGGTCGTGGCAGGCGGCCAGCGCGCCGGCGCCGGCCGGTGACGGGTGTGTTCCGTCGACCGTGGCCCGGACGGCCGTGACGAGGCTGCGGTCGTTGCCCGATTCATGCAGCAGGACATCCAGGCGCTCGCGATGCTGCCCCAAGATGCCCGCCACCGCCGTGGCCGCTGCCGCCGCGTCGAGCTTCACCTCGGGAGCGCCGAAGTGCCCGTCGCGTCGTGGCAGGACCGCCCGCCGCCACGACGACGGCGGGGCGAAGACGTCCTCCGAGTCGTCCTTGGAGCTCAGAGCCGTCATCTGCACAGGCTTTCGATGTCCCGCAGCGCCTCGGAGGCGGTGATCGGGTCCAGCAGGCCGAAGCTGAGGTTCCCCTTCGCGTTGCCCCAGTCCGCCGGACCGTCGTTGAGCCACACGCCGGCGATGGTCTGCTCGGCCCACTCCATCGCATCGCCGGCGATGATCCCCGGGTCGAGGTCGATGACGACCGCCCGCCCGCCGGCGACGGGCTTGTAGGTCTCGACCTGGATGCCGGCGTCCTGGGGCATGCCTCGCTCCCACCCGCGATGGGACAGGCCGAGCACCCGACCGATGGGCACCTTGGCCCCGACGAAGCGGTCGAGTCGCTTCGCCGCACGTTCGGCGTCGGTGAGCCGCAGCACCTCTCGACCGAGCTGATCGAACGGTTGCAGGATCTCGTAGTCGGCGAAGACGTCCGACCACGCCCCGAGAGCGTCGCCCAGGTGGAGGGGATGGGCGATCCCGACCACCGTCTGGTCGGGGACCGCGATCTCCGCGTCGTCGCTGCCGGCGAGCGAGCGGTCCTCGGTTACCCGGAACGACCCGAGGGGCTCCTCACGCGGGCCGAAGACACCCCACACCAGGCGCCGGGCGAGGTGCCACAGCAGGGGATGCTCGACGAAAAGCGCCCGCTGCTCGGCCGCGGTCCACCGCCGGCCGGCGACCATGGCGTGCTCGAAGCGCCGGATCTGGTCGGCGGCCACCGTCTTGACGTCCTTCTTCAGCCCGCTGAAACGGGCGTAAGCGGCGTGGCCGAGAGCGGGGTCGTCCTTCGCGCCCGGCTTGGGGAGCACCTTGCGCCGGACGCCGTCCTCGTCGGCGACGGTCGGTTTGAGCTGCTCGTCGAAACCCACGCGGAACCGGCGGTTCCCGTAGTCCAGGAGCAGGGAACGCTGATCGTCGAGGCCGAAGTCGGGGACCAGGCGGTCGGCGAGCTGATCGGCCGTCAGCCCAAGGTTGTCGGCGACGGCGGCCATCTTCGCTCTCGCCTTGGTCTTGAGCCCGGTGAACTTGGCCCTCTGGGCGATGCCGTGTAGGTGCATCAAAGCGACGTGGGAGCCGATTTCCGAGAGCACGTCGAGCCCGGCGACGGCTCGGGCGTTGCCCCCTTCACCCGGCCACGCCCGGATCAGGGGGGCGAGGCGACGAACTGTCTCGTCGTCGCCGACAAGGCCCAGCGCCCGCAAGACCCAGCCGTCCTTGATCGGAAACGCCGCACCGCGCCAGCGTTCGAACAGGCCCCAGGCCATCTCGGCGAGTGAGTGTGGATCCACCGCATCTCGGACCACGTCAATGCCGGCGTAGACGTCGTCCGGCCTGGAGATGGCGAACATCGTGCAGATGTGTCCGACAGCGGCCACCGGGAGCGCCGCACTCCGGTCAGGTAGCAGGACTTGGGGCAGATGCGCCAGGTCCAGCCATGCGGGCAGGGCCGGCAGGCGAGCGGGCAGGAGCTGGAGCGGATCAACCGCGAGCACGGCCTCGATCGCCTCGACCACCTCAGGGCCGTGCCCCTGGGCGCCGGCGCGGATGGCGTCGCGATGCCCCCACTGGTCGAGGAGTCGTAGTGCCGCCTCGGCCGCCGAGCGATCTGGACCCGGATTCGCGAGGGCGAGAGGGATGAGATCGCGGGCGGCCGTTGTCGCATGCCGGTCGAACCAGCTCACAGCAATGGGGCGGATGGACGTGGATCGCCGGTACCACGTGGCCATCTGGGCGGCTATCTCGGACCCTTCGACAGGCATGAGCGCGGCGGCCACTGCCGTTGGGTTGGTGAGCACCACCCGTCGGACGTAATCGACGGCATCATCGCCCAACCGGCCGAGGATCCGGCGTAGCTCCGGTTCTGCGTCCCAGGCGTACGGCGCTGCGGCGTCGTGGAGATAGGGATGGACCAGCTCGGGCGGCGCCAGGGCAAGCATCCCGATCCAGCCGCCCCAGCCCTCACCGGTGAACGCCTTCCTGATGAGATTGCGCCAGTCGTCGGCATTCGAGACGAGCCAGTGGTGGCCGATATTGGTCCTGGCCCACTCCTCACGCTCCCCCGTCCGCCAGGCCAGCCTGAGGGGGGAGGACGGACCGAGGTGCTGGACCACGACGTGCTTGGGTCGGGCCCGGCGACCGGTCCACGGCGGTGTCACGAGCAGAGTGGGCAGCTGATCGGGCGCCGCCACCGGCAGCGCGGCGGCAGCGACCACCTTGTCAAGGGCCTGCCCGGCCGCGCCGCGCAGCGCCGGCCGGATGCGCTCGACCAGGCCGCGATGGGAGACGGCATGACCACGGAGGAGGTCCTTGGCGATGGTGGCCTTCGCACCGGCGCCGGTCGCGGCGACGGCGAGAAGGCGCATCGCCCGGCGTGGGAACCTACGCATCGCCTCGAGCACGACGGGTTGGACGTGCTTCTGGTCGAGCCGATCGAGCAGTAGATCGAATGCCGCGTCGGTCGGCAGCTGGCCCAGCATCGAGACGGCCTGCGTCTTGGCCCAGGTGCCGAGATTGTCGAACACTCGGGCAAGTACCGGCGCAACGGCCGGCCCGATGTGCGCCCCCATGCTGTACATGGATTCCGACCGCTCCACGGCGGCCGAGAGGCCGGTCGCGTCGATGATGGCCATGGCTTGGCCTTCGGTCGTCGCCGATTCCAGCAGCGGCAGGAGAAGATGCTGCGAGGCGTTCAACGTGCGGATGACGGCGATGTCCTCGTCGAGCCAGTGCTGCTCGGTGGGCAGCAGGTACGAGGTCGCCAGGCGGACTCCCAGCGACCCGGAGCGGTGCTGTGTCAGCCGGCTGACCGCCTCCGCATAGCTGGCCTCGTCCGTTGCCGCGAGGAGCGCACGCAGTCGGATCAGCAGCGGGCGGACGCGATATGCGTCGATGAGCCACTGTGCTCTGTCGACGATCAGGTCGAGATCTGGGTAGCCCGCAGGTCGAGTCGGATCGAACACCCGGATGCCCGCCATGAGCACGCCGGCCTCGGCCACGAAGACGATGCCGTGGGAAGCGACCCAATCGTCGACTATTGCCGGCTGCCTGTCCCGGTGCTGCCAGTCAGTCGTCGCGCAGAGGACCGCTCCGAAGACGGCCGCGCCCAGCGCCGGGTCTCCTGGCGGGCACGCCGCAAGAGCAGCGGCTGGAGTGCCGAGGAACAGGCGAGCCCGCTCGACCAGCTCCGCATCGGATCTGGAGGCGTCCAGGGTGCGCTTCAGTCGGGGGCCGGCGTTCGCGAGTAGCTCCGCCACCACCCCGGGCGCGGTCGCATCGACGGCGATCGAGCGCTCCGGCCCCCGACCCCGGAACGGCTCTGCCTGGTCCCACCACGCCGGCGGAACACTCCAGCTGTCCTCGTCGAGATCGGGCTCGAAGTGCCGCACGCGCGGATTGTGTCATTCGTCACGAGCGGTCCTCACCTGCCGTCCCACCGGGCACACCCTCCAGCGAGTGAGCATCGAGCGGAGCGCCACCATCCGCCAATCTCTGGTCGCCGCTAAAGCCGTTGGTATGTTGCCGCGATGCGATCAACGGAATCCGCGAGCCAGCCCGTCAAGCCCGACGCCGACCCAGCGATGTCCGTGCCGAAAGCCCAGAGGGCTCCGGCTTGGCGGTTGATAGTGGCCAGCGCGCTCATGCTGTTCGTTGAACTGGCCTTGATCCGGTGGACCGGCGCCAACATCGTCCATTTGAGCTACTTCTCGAACTTCATCCTGCTGGGATCTTTCCTCGGCATCGGGCTGGGCTTCATGCGAGCGCACCGGAAACGCGATGCGTCAACCTGGTGGCCGCTGTTCCTCACGCCCTTCGTCGCGCTGGTGCTGGTATTCCCCGTGCAGGTCAGCCAGAACAACGACGAGATCCTTTACTTCACGTCGGTCAAGCCGACGGGGGCACCGGCATGGGTCACCCTTCCGGTCATCTTCCTCGCCGTCGCGGCCATCATGACCTGTCTGGGCGAAGGCGTGGGACGACTGTTCCCGAGCTTTCCTGCCCTGACCGCTTATCGCCTCGACATCATCGGCAGCCTCACCGGTATCGGATTGTTCACTGCGCTGTCATTCCTGGGCGCTCCCCCGCTCGGCTGGGGACTGATTGCCGCTACCGGATTCATTGCTCTGCACTACAGCCGACTTCCGAAGGCTTCCGCTGTCGCGCTTGTCGGGCTCGTGCTGCTGCTCGGCTTCGAGTCGCTCAGCGCCGGGGTCAGTTGGTCTCCCTATTACAAGATTCGGGTAGCGGATGACCGGCCCGGTCGCGCCGATATCTCGGTCAATGGCATACCGCATCAGAGCATCGGGAACGTCACGACGGCATCCACCCGTGACCTGCGCTTTATTCCCTATCAGCGCATTGACGACAACCGGCCGAATAACGTCCTCATCGTCGGTGCGGGCAACGGGAACGACGTGGCGGTGGCCCTTTCGCGTGGTGCAAAGTCGGTGGATGCCGTCGAGATCGACCCGAGGATTGCAGAGATCGGCAAGGAGCGCCATCCCAACCAGCCATACTCCGATCCGCGGGTCAACCTCGTGATCGACGACGGACGGGCGTTCCTCCAACGAACCACGAAGAGGTACGACCTGATCATCTTTGCGCTGCCCGACTCGCTGACGTTGGTGTCGGGTAACAGCTCGCTGCGACTGGAGAGTTACCTGTTCACTCGCCAGGCCATCCAGGTCGCCCGCTCACATCTGGCCCAGGGCGGAGCGTTCGCGATGTACAACAGCTACCGCGAGACGTGGCTGATAGATCGCTACGGCGGCACCATCGAGGACGTCTTCGGCCATCGCCCATGCCTGGACTCGGTCGGTGGCGGGGCACGCCGGGCATCGCTCGTCGTCGGGTTGGACCAGGCTGATCAGAAGTGCGCCGAGACATGGCAGGCGAGCACTCCCCGGGCCCCAGCAGCCTCCACCGACGACCATCCGTTCCCGTACCTGTTGAAGCCTGGAATCCCGGTCTACTACCTCTCCGTCCTGCTAGCGGTGCTGTTGTGCGCCCTGATCGCGGTCCGCACGGTCGCCGGCCCCATCCGGAAGATGCGGCCCTACGCCGACATGTTCTTCCTGGGAGCGGCGTTCCTGCTGATCGAGACCCGCTACGTCACCAGTTTCGCCCTGCTCTTCGGCTCGACCTGGGTCGTCAACGCGATCGTCTTTTCCGGCGTGCTGCTGGCCGTTCTGTTGGCTATCGAGACCAGCCGGCGAGTTCGATTGCCCAGCCTGCCTGTGCTCTACGCAGTGCTTGCGGGCACGCTCGCGGTCGCCTATGTGGTTCCCCTGTCGAGTCTGCTGGAGGTCTCCGCGTCGGTGCGACTGGCAGCTGCGGTTGCGCTCGCCTTCGCACCGATCTTCGTCGCGAACCTCATCTTCGCACAGCGCTTTGCCGATACGAGCGGGTCGCCGTTGGCCTTCGGTGCGAACCTGCTCGGTGCCATGGCAGGTGGGCTCCTGGAGTACGCGGCCCTCGCGGTCGGCTATCGCAACCTGCTCGTGCTCGCCGCAGGGATCTACCTGGTCGCCTTCGTTCTCCTGCCCCGGCGTGCCCCGGTGATGGTCACGTCAGGAGCCGGATAGCGCCGTTGCGCTGTTTCGGCCACACGGCCCCTCCGCTTCTCCATGCTGGAGCCGACCCTGCGCAGGGATCGGACATTGACCGGGTGGCGACATGTATCCGACCTGCTCGGGGCTCGACACCCTCGTCGGCCAGGGCCACCCGGTCGTGGTCATCGAGCACAACCTGGACGTCATCGGCCAAGCCGACTGGTTGATCGACTTGGGCCCCGGCCCCGGCAAGCACGGAGGCACCATCCTCTACGAGGGCCATGTGAGCGACTACACCTACCGAGCCACCCGCACCGGGTCACGCCCTTGCTGCCAGCCAAACCGGTCTACTGCCAGGCCCAGATGCCCTCACGTGTTGAGCTCTACGCGGCAATCCGATGGGATGCCCGTGCGGGTGGCTGGCGAGGGCGGGTGACAGCATGAGCGCGTGTTGAGCCTGGGTAGTCCGGCCCGGTGGCGACTCGTGGGGCTAGCCGGCTCCGGCCTGCTGGCGGCTGGGGCGATCGGCTCCGGCGTGCTCCCGCAGCCGGATCCGCTGCGCGACGAGGTCATCGTCTCGACCTTGCGTCAGGGCACTCCCCGGATCGTGTGCGTCGCCGTGGCCGCCCTGGGAATGGCGCTACTGGTCGCGGCATGGCTGCTGCTGGGCCGGTGTCTCGATCGCGCCGGCACGCGCGGCCTGCTGCTCACCGCGACCCTGTGGTCCGCGCCGATGCTGCTCGCGCCACCCATCCTGAGTCGCGACGTGTACGGCTATGCCGTCGTGGGTCAGATGTTGCAAGCCGGCCTGGATCCCTACCGGGTCGGCCCGGCCGAGCTCGACTCATCGTGGGTGGCCTCCACGTCGGTTTCCTGGTTGACCGTGCCGTTCGCATACGGGCCGCTGTTCCTGGTGCTGGCCCGCGTCGTCGTGGCAGGGTCGGGTGGTTCGCTTGCGTTGTCCGTTTTCGGCATGCGACTGCTCGCCGTCCTCGGCACAGTGCTCCTCGCCTGGGCGCTGCCTCGGGTGGCCCGGGCCTGCGGCGGCGACGAGCGTCGAGCGCTCTGGCTGGGCCTGCTGAACCCGCTGGTGCTGACGCACTTCGTCGGTGGGGCACACGCCGACGCGCTGATGGTCGGGCTGATGGTGGCCGGCCTGGCGTTCGCCGCCGGCCGGCGTCCGGCCGCGGGCGCCGCCCTGTGCGCGCTGGCGATCGCCGTCAAGGCCACGGCCGTGGTGACGCTGCCCTTCATCGCGCTGCTCTGGGTGGCACAGCTCTCCGGCCGGTCCTGGCCGCTCCCCCGGGCGGTCGTCGCGACAACCGCCGTCGCCGCCGGGTCCTTCGCCGCGCTGACCGCAGTGAGCGGCGTAGGTTACGGATGGATCGGCACCGTCGACACGGTGGGGCTGAGCAGGCAGTGGACGTCACTGCCCACCGGTCTCGGGCTCGTGGCGAGCGCGGCCGCCGACCGGGCCGGGCTGACGATCGGGACATCGGCGGTGCTCGGCGTCACCCGCGCGGCCGCCTTGGTCGCCACTGCCGCGATCCTGACCTGGCTGTGGGTGCGAGCCGCTCGGCGCGAGGGCATCCGGCTCATCGTCGAGCACTGCGGGTGGGCGCTGGTCGCCCTGGTCGCACTCGGCCCGGCGGTGCACCCCTGGTACGTCACGTGGCCGGTCGCCGTGCTAGCGGCTGCCGGCGTGACTGGCCGGCCACGCGCCGCGGTCGTCGCGGTCAGCGCGGCATTGTGCTTCTTGGTCCTGCCGGACGGATTCAATCTTTCCCGCGTCACCGAACCGGCGGGGCTGACCCTGGACGTTCTCCTCGCCGCGGTCCTGGTGGCGTTCGGCACGCGGCATGTTCGGCGATCGCGCAATCGCCGGCACCGCACACCTGACAAGGCCACGGCGTGAGCCGACGCGAACTCGACGCCGCAGGCAGCAGGTCAGGACCAAGCGGTGCCAGCGGCGGCACACCCGCGCGACCGTGCACGACCTCGAGTGGGGCAGTGGCAAGCAGGCAGGCCGGCAGCACGAGCAGGTAGGCGGCCTTCACGCTGGGAACTACAGGGCCGAGGCCTGCGCGCGCCGCCTGACTTCGGTGCTGCGATTCTCGACGAGCGCCTGGATCGGCGTGCCGGGCAGCGAGTCGTCGGCGGCGTAAAGCCAGCGCAGCGCCGCCTCGTCGTCGTACCCGGCATCCCGCAGGACAGTGATGGTGCCCTGCAGTCCCTTGACGACACCGCCGTCCGCGATGAAGTCCGCGGGTATCCGTAGGACTCCGTCGACCCTGCTAGCGAGCAGGCAACCATCGCGCAACAGTTGGCGCACCCGGGTCACCGGGACGTCGAGGCGCTCGGCCACGGTAGGGACGGTGAGCCAGTCGGCGGCGATGTCGGTCACTCGGTCAGCCTGCCATGGCTTTCGTGAGCGCACCCCCGCGGTTCTTGGCCCTAGGCTTGCCGCCATGACTGCCCTAGAACCGACCGAGGACCCTGCCGAGCGGATCGCCGCAGAGGTCGCCGACTCCGATGACGGCACGGCCGAGGAGAGCTACTGGCGGCACACACTGGCGGCGCTCGTCGGCCCGGGCGCGCTCGCGCTCTCGGCCTTCACACTGTCGGCGTCCGGGCTTGTCGTGCTCGCCGGACCGCTGGCCGTCATTCCCTCCTTCGCCCTGGGCGAACGTTCCCCGGTCGAGTCGGCCCAGAACCTGGCCTACCTCGGGATCGGGATCGGGATAGTGGCGATCGCGCTTGCCCTGTGGTCGCTGCTGCGGCCCGAATCCGGACCACCGTGGCCCAGGGTCGTGGCGGGAGCTGCGGTAACGCTGGCCCTCATGGTGATCTTTCAGTACGCCGTCGTGCTCCTCATGGCCGCCAACGCCGTGTCTCCGGCCAGCTACGGCAAGTAGCACGTCACCTCGCAGTCGTCCGGCAATCAAGGCGACGAAGCGAGTCAACAGTTTCTTGCCTTATCAGATCGGCGCGCCGGAGCGCGGCAACGGCATCGGCGTGTCGAAGAACGTAGACTAGCCCGGTGACCGCCACGCTCGCCGACCCGCTCGTCGGGGCGCTGCTCGAAGGGCGATACCGCGTCGACGCGCGGATCGCTCGGGGCGGCATGGCGACCGTCTATCGCGGCCTTGACGAACGGCTGGACCGCGTCGTTGCCATCAAGGTCATGCATCCGGGGCTGGCCGAGGAGGCGGACTTCCTGGCTCGCTTCACCCGCGAGGCCAAGGCCGCCGCGCGACTGAGCTCCGGCAACGTCGTCAGTGTCTTCGACCAGGGATCTCACGACGGCCTGGCCTTCCTGGTGATGGAGCTCGTCTCGGGCCGGACGTTGCGCGACGTGCTCGCCGAGCGCGGCCGGCTCTCCCCCGCCCAGGCACTGTCGGTCCTCGAGCCGGTCCTGCTCGCTCTCACCGCAGCTCACCGAGCCGGCCTCGTGCACCGCGACGTGAAACCGGAGAACGTGCTGCTCGGTGACGACGGATCGGTCAAGGTCGCCGATTTCGGCCTGGCCCGGGCCGTCGAGGCGTCGTCGATGACGCTCACCCGCGGAGTCCTCATCGGCACGGTCGCCTACCTCGCACCCGAGCAGGTGTCCAGCGGGTCAGCCGACGAACGCACCGACGTCTACGCCGCCGGCTTGCTGCTGTTCGAGATGCTGACCGGCACGGTGCCCTACGCCGGCGAGACCGCCGTTTCGGTGGCCTACCGCCATGTCCACGAGGACGTCCCGCCGCCGTCGAGTCGGGTGTCCGTCCCACCTGCGCTGGATGCGCTGACCGTGCGAGCCACCAGGCGCGACCCGGGAGCGCGGCCCGCCGACGCGGGGGCCTTCCTGGCCGAGTTGCGCGACGTGCGCGACGACCTGGGGCTCACCGCGGTGGCTATTCCGGCGGCGACCGGATCCGGCGCTGCGGGCCGGCACACGGTCGCCGTCGCGCTCCCCGAAGCGCCGGCTCCCGCAATGCCCGGACCGGTAGCGCCCGAAGCTATGGCGCCGGCTCGGACGCGTCGGCGCCGGGGCGTCCCCGTGGTCCTGTTGACCGTGCTGCTGCTCGGCCTGCTTGCCGCGGGAGGTGGCTGGTGGCTCGGCGCGGGCCGCTACACCACCACGCCGTCGCTGACCGGTATGACCCAGGCACAGGCGGTCGCCAAGGCGAAGCAGTCCGGCCTCAGCGCAGCCGTCGGCGCCCGTGCGTACAGCGAGGTGATCCCGGCCGGATCGGTGATCTCTCAGTCGCCGGACGCTACGGACCGAATCCGCAAGGGAACGGCGGTCAGCCTCACCACCTCGCTGGGCAAGGAGCGCTACGACGTTCCCGTCCTGACGGGAATCACCCGTCAGGACGCCGAGGACAAGCTGCGGGCGGTCGAGCTCATGCCGGCGGTGCGGACGCGCTACAGCGACCGCGTGAAGGCGGGCACGGTGCTGTCACAGTCTCCTGCCGCCGGGACATCGGTGCGCCCGGCCACGCCGGTCACGCTTGTGGTCAGCGACGGTCCGGCACCGGTCGACATACCCTCCCTGGTCGGGTCGGCCCTCGACCGCGCCAGGAAACGTCTCGCCGACATCGGCCTATCGATGGAGATGACCCGGACGTTCAGCGAGACCGTGCCCAAGGACGGAGTCATCTCGCAATCCCCGGCCACCGGCCGGCTCCCCCGCGGGACGGCAGTGAAGCTGACCGTGTCCGACGGGCCACCGCTGGTCGTCGTGCCCAACGTCGACGGCATGCCGGTCAACGCCGCGCAGAAGGTGCTCAAGGCCGCGGGTTTCAAGGTCAACGTGGTGAACTTCTTCTTCCGCGACACGGTGTTCAGCCAGTCCCCGGACGGCGGGAAGCGGGCGCCGAAGGGCAGCACCGTCAGGCTCCTGCGCTAACCGGCCCGCAACCGGTGCCCGCGTGTCGCGCCCACGGGCGTGCGAGGATTGTGAGCGATGGTCATCGTCATGCAGCCGGGCGCCGCCGAGGGCGAGCTCGCCGATGTCGTGCATGCGGTGCAGAACGCCGGCGGCGCCGCGTTCGTCTCCCGTGGGGTCAGCCGCACGATCGTCGGCGTGGTCGCCGGCGAGGCCGTCCTGGAGGCACTCGACGGGCTGCGGCTGCCCGGTGTCGCCGACATCGTGCGAATCACCGCTCCCTACAAGCTGGTCAGCAGGGAGAACCATCCGCACACCAGCACCGTGCACGTCGGTGGCGTCCCGATCGGCCCGGACACCTTCACCCTGATCGCCGGACCCTGCGCGGTGGAGTCGGCTGAGCAGACCCACGCGGCGGCCCGACTGGCCAAGGGCGCCGGAGCCCGGCTCCTGCGTGGTGGCGCCTACAAGCCGCGCACCTCGCCGTATGCCTTTCAGGGGCTGGGCGTGGACGGGTTGAAGATCCTGGCCGAGGTGAGCGCAGCGACCGGCCTGCCGGCGGTCACCGAAGTGGTTGACGCCGCGGATGTCGCGACGGTCGCCGAGTATGCCGACATGTTGCAGGTGGGCACTCGCAACATGCAGAATTTCGCGTTGCTGCAGGCCGTCGGCGGCAGCGGCAAGCCGGTGCTCCTCAAACGGGGGCTGACCGCGACGTACGAGGAATGGCTGATGGCCGCCGAGTACGTCGCGCAGCGCGGCAACCTCGATATCGTGCTGTGCGAGCGGGGGGTGCGAGGTTTCGAGACCAGCATCCGCAACATGCTCGACATCTCAGCTGTGCCGATGGTGCACGAGATGTCGCACCTGCCGGTGATCGTCGACCCGTCACATGCCGCAGGGCGCCGCGATCTGGTGGTGCCGCTGGCCCGCGCTGCCATCGCCGCCGGGGCCGACGGAGTCATGGTCGACGTGCACGCCCACCCCGAGCAGGCTCGTTGTGACGGCCCGCAGGCACTGCAAGGGAAGGCCCTTGACGAGCTAGCGGACGCCGTTCACTCGTTGCCGGAAGCGCTCGGTCGGATCACCTCGGCAGGCTAGGCCGGTGGGAAGAGGACGGCAGTGCCGGCGGCGCGGCACTGTTGCGGGAATCCTCTGGACGAGTGTTCCGGACATCACCGCACGAAGACGGCGTTGACCTGCGGCGTTCCCACTGGCGGTTTCCCTAACGGACACCATCCGCGTCCACCATGCTCCCCGGGATAGGATCTGAGATCCAGACCGCACTCGGAAAGCACCACATGATCGGTATCGGCGAGCTCACCCTGGCAGACCGCGCCGGCTGGGCAGCCCTATTCCGGGCCTACAACGACTTCTACCAGCGCACGCTGGCGCCCGAGATGTACGACCGAGCCTGGACCGCGTTCCAGGAGGACACCCGGATGCACGCCCTCGGCGCGAGACTCGATGGCAGGCTGGTTGGCATCACACACTTCCTCACGCACGCCAGCACCACGGCGCCGGACGTGTGCTACCTGCAGGATCTGTTCACCGCGCCGGAGGCCCGCGGCAAGGGCGTGGCCCGAACACTGATCGCGAAGGTGACCGAGTGGGCACGTGCCCGGGACTGCAGCCGAGTCTACTGGTCCACCCAGGAGACCAACGCCGCCGCGCGCCGGCTCTATGACCAGGTGGCGCTGAACCAAGGCTTCATCCTTTACCAGATCAACCTCTAGAGGCAGCGCAGGTAACCGTGGCGCTCATGAAACGGGGGCTTCAGGCACCGATCGTGGGTCTCACCCCGGCATTCTGCACCCGAACAGACACGCCGTGCGCGGCCTGTTGTCGGGGCCTCTCTAGTCACGCAGCATCTCGGCCACGAGGAAGGACAGCTCCAGTGCCTGCTGGGTGTTGAGCCGGGGATCGCAGGCGGTCTCGTAGCGGCCTGCCAGATCACTGTCGGAGATCTGCTGGCCGCCCCCGAGACACTCGGTGACGTCTTCCCCGGTGAGCTCGACGTGGACACCGCCGGGCCAGGTGCCCAACAACCGGTGCACCTCGAAGAAGCCGCTGACCTCGTCGACGATCCGATCGAAGTGCCTGGTCTTGTAGCCGCTCACCGACTCGACGGTGTTGCCATGCATGGGGTCGCAGGCCCACACCACCTGTCGACCGGTGGCTTCCACCTTCTCGATCAGCGCCGGGAGCCGGTCGCGGACCCGTCCGGCACCCATCCGGCAGACCAGGGTGAGCCGGCCGGGCACGGCATCGGGGTCCACCTGCTCGACCACCGCCGCGGCTTCCTCCGGCGCCGCGCTCGGCCCCAGTTTGAGGCCGATCGGGTTGGCGATGCGGCGGACGAAATCCAGGTGCGCGCCACCGAGCTGGCGGGTACGGTCGCCGATCCACACGGTATGCGCCGACAGGTCGTACGCCTGGTCCCCGCTGATCCGCGTCAGCGCGCGCTCGTAGTCAAGGATCAGCGCCTCGTGACTGACGTACAGCTCCACGCCGCGGACCGCCTCGTCGCGGATGCCACAGGCGCGCATGAAGGCCAACGCCCGATCGATCTCCGCTGCCACCGTCTCGTAGCGCTGACCGGCCGGCGAACGCCGGACGAAGTCCTTGTTCCAGTCGTGCACCGCGTGCAGGTCGGCTAGACCCCCGGTGGCGAAGGCTCGGAGCAGGTTGAGCGTCATCGATGCCGCGGAGTAGGCGCGCAGCATCCGCTGGGGATCCGGCACTCGAGAGTGCGGGTCCGGGGCGAGGGAGTTGACCATGTCGCCGCGGTAGGTCGGCAGCCCGGCCGCGTCGACGTCAGCTGATCGCGGCTTAGCGTACTGCCCGGCCATCCGAGCCACCTTCACCACCGGCACGCTAGCCCCGTAGGTGAGCACGATCGCCATCTGCAACAGCGTCTTGGTGGTCGCTTGCAACGCCGGCTCGGTAGCCCCGAAGGTCTCGGCGCAATCACCTCCATGGAGGCGGAAAGCCTCGCGGCGGGCTACCGACGCCAGTCGCACGCGCAGCATGTCGACGTCGCCGCGCCCCACCAGGGCC
>Ga0136617_10001150_pt1 | contig 23198 bp, 19 predicted proteins | sample AntDrymUQ3222106_2_FD_129672 | JGI IMG/M metagenome (GOLD analysis project Ga0136617, IMG submission 129672) | Polar desert sand microbial communities from Dry Valleys, Antarctica - metaG UQ322 (21.06) | ecosystem: Environmental > Terrestrial > Soil > Desert | place: Antarctica: Dry Valley...
AGATCGGGCGCGATGCACAGGAGCGCGCGCACCGGCTGCTGCCCGGCCTCGAGGTGGTGGTGGCCAGCGAGGGCCTGGAGCTCGAGATCTAGATGGCAGCCACAAAGAAGGCCGCGCCACGGAAGAAGCGCGGCCCGGCCGAACCACGCGGGCCGCTGCCGCGCGAGACGCGGATCGACCAGGACGACCCCGAGCTGCGGTCGCAGGTTGCGCTCGTCGAGACGAGCGGTGGCGCGGTGCTCGCCGCGTTCCGGGACCCGTATGCCGGCAGGCCGCTGCTGCTCGCGAGCCTGCCGCTCCGGGCGGTCGAGCCCACCGCCTTTCAGCGCGACCTCTCGCGGACCCACGCGCAGCGGCTCGGCGCGGCGATCGCCGACGCCGGCGTGTTCCTCGACCCGATCATCGCGGTCGCCGGCGCGGAGGGCTTCCACTCGCCGAACGGCCGTCACCGCCTCGCCGCCGCCAAGCAGCTTGGCCTGCGCGCGGTCACCGCTCTCGTGGTCCCGGACGCAAACCTGATCTACCGGATCCTGCCGCTCAACACCGAGAAGGCGCACAACCTGCGCGACCGGAGCATGGAGGTCATCCGCATGGCACGGTCGCTCGCGAAGGACCGGCCGAAGTCGAAGGAGAGCGATCACGCCACCGCCTTCGAGTCAGCCTTCCTGCTCACGCTCGGCGCGTCGTACGACCAGCGCTCGCGGTTCGCCGGGTCGTCCTATCAGCCGATGCTCCGCCGGGTCGACGTGTTCCTCGACGCTCCATTGCCGAAGGCGCTGCGGCAGCGCGACCAGTGGGCGACCCGGCTCATCGACATCGACGACCGCGTCGCCCTGCACGTCGCAGCGCTGCAAGAGCGCGGCTTCAAGAGCCCATACCTGCGCACGCTCGTGGTCGCGCGGTGCAACCCGGTGCGCTGGATCCCAGCGAAGCGCGGACAGGGGCCGCCGATGCCGCTCGCCGAAGCGCTCCAGCGCATGGCCGCGAGCGTTCGCAAGTTCGACGCGGGGAAGGTCCGGCAGCAGGACCTCGCGCTCGTCGCAGCCGTCGCTGCCGACGACGGGTAGCCGAACGCGCCTTCGGACCTCGTGGGCGAGGAGGGACTCGAACCCTCACGCTCTTGCGAGCATCAGACCCTAAATCTGACGAGGCTGCCGTTACTCCACTCGCCCGCGTCTAGGGTAGTCGTCCCTCGCGGTCAATCCGCGTCGTCGTCGCGCGAAACGAAGACCGAGCGAGTGCCCTCCTCACTCGTCACGAGGAAATTCTCCTCGTCCCGCTCGTCGACGTTCACCGACGCGATGAGGCGCTCGTCGGTCACGTGCACGAAGTGGCTCGAGCGCTCGAGCTCGTTCGCGATCGCTTCGGCGAGGCTGTCCTCCTCGTAGGCGTCCTTCACGAGGAGCCGCGCCTTCCTGACGAGCGCGAAGAAGTCCGCAGGCTCGAACCGTTGGGCGTGCTGCAGCAGAACCGCCGTCGCCATGTCGTCGTCGCCTTCGTGGATCTCATAGAAGTACATCGGTCGCGAAGACCTTAGACTACCGACCTCCATGGCCGACGATCCCCAGACGCCCGCGCCCAGTGGTTTCCGCTACTCGGCCTCGCGCGGCGACGGATCGGTCGTGACCCTGGCCGTTGACATCGATGCCGAGCGTGTGCGTGCGGCGACCGACCGCGTGTTCCAGCGGCGTGTGCGGCAGGCCAAGATCCCCGGATTCCGCCCGGGGAAGGCGCCGCGCGCGATCTACGAGCGCACGTACGGGACCGAGCACCTCTGGCACGAGGCCGCGGAGGACGTCGTCGACGAGACGTACCGGGAGATCGTGCAGCGCGAGGGTTTCGAGCCGCTCGACCGTCCGGAGGTCGAGATCGGTGAGCTCGCGCCGGAGCGGCCCGTGCACTACGCGGCGACGTTTCCCGTCCGGCCGGAGGTCGCGGTCGGTGACTACGGCGCGCACGGTGCGCGCGTCGAGCCCACCCCGGTGACCGACGAGGACGTCGAGCGGACCATCGCGGGCATGCGCGATCATCACGCCGAGCTCCGGCCGGTGGAGCGGCCGGCAACCGGCGGCGACGTCCTCACCATCGACCTCGATGCGTCCATCGACGGCCGTGACCTCGTCCTTGGCCGCGGCGCCCACATCGAGCTCGGTCGCCAGTACGGCATCACGGGTCTCGCGGAGGGGCTTCTCGACGCGAGGGTGGGGGATGAGCGCGCGCTCGATCTGGCGTTCCCGGAAGACCATCCCGACGAGGGTCTACGCGCGCGGTCCGGACGCTTCGTTGCGAAGGTCACCCACGTCGCCGAAAAGATCCTGCCGGACCTCGACGACGGATTCGCGAAGACCGCCGGGGTCGCCGACCTGAAGGCGCTGCGGCGGGCCGTCCGCAGCGAGCTCGCCCATGCCTCGTTCCACGAGGCGCGCGACGCCGCGGCGGAACGGCTCATGGCGCACCTGCTCGAGACCGCGCGGGTCGAGGTCCCGGACGTGCTCGTCAACGACGAGCTCGACCACCTCGCCGCCGAGCTTCGCGACCGCATCGCGCAGCAGGGCATCACCTACGAGAAGTTTCTGCTCGAGGCTCGCAAGACCGAAGAAGAGCTCCGCCTGGAGTGGTGGCCGGCCGCCCAGCGGCGCGCGAAGGCGCTCCTCGTCCTCGATGCCATCGCGAAGCGCGAGGGCATCACGATCTCCGGCGCGGAGCTCGCCGAGGAGGTCGCCGGCACGCCGATCGCCCAAGATCCGCAGGCGCTCCGGGACCCCGCTGTGCTGGCGTCGCTGGCGCGCTCCCTCCGCAATCGGAAGCTTGTGGACAAGCTCATCGGTCTCGAGGGCCCGACCGCGGAGCGCGAGGCGATCAAGAAGGCGGGCGGCCCGGATGACGAGCCGGAGGCGCAGCTCGTCGTGCCGGAGAGCGTGCCCGAGCATTCCCCCGACGAGCGCGAGGCGATCCGCAGCCTGCTGAAGGGGTAGCGGCGGCTGGCTGCCTCTCCCACGGACGCACGCTCGGGCCGCCGCGCCGGCCGATGGCGCGAAGCGGCTCGGTACACTCAGCACGGCGCTCATACGCAGCGGAGGAAGAGAAGATGACGCTGGTACCGATGGTCGTGGAGCAGTCGGGTCGCGGCGAGCGCGCCTATGACATCTACTCGCGCCTTCTCAAAGACCGGATCATCTTCGTGACCGACATGATCGAGGACCACATGGCGAACCTCATCATCGCCCAGCTCCTCTTCCTCGAGTCGGAAGACCCTGAGCGCGACATCTACCTGTACGTCAACTCGCCAGGCGGGGTCGTCACGAGCGGGCTGGCGATCTACGACACGATGCAGTACCTCAAGGCACCGGTGAACACGGTGTGCATCGGCCAGGCGGCCTCCATGGCCTCGGTCCTGCTCGCGGCGGGCGCGAGGGGAAAGCGCTACGCGCTCCCGAACGCCCGGATCATGATCCACCAGGGCTCCGGTGGCTTCCGCGGCAACACACCGGATGTGATCATCCAGGTCAAGGAGCTCGAGACGCTCGTCGACCGCATCTCCGAGATCCTCGCGCGGCACACCGGTCAACCCGTCGAGAAGATCAAGCGCGATTCCGAGCGCGACCGGTTCATGTCGGCGCAGGAGGGGAAGGCCTACGGACTCATCGACGAGGTGTACGTTGGAAAGGAGTCGCTCATCTCTCTCGCGAAGGCGGAGGAGGCCGACCCAACCCCGGCGCCAGACTCGAAGGAGCCCGTGGCCGTCCGATGACCAGCACCGCAAAAGGCGGCAAGCCCTACCGCTGCTCCTTCTGCGGCAAGAGCCAGGACCAGGTCCGCAAGCTCATCGCCGGCCAGGGCGTCTACATCTGCGACGAGTGCATCACGCTCTGCCGCGAGATCGTGGACGAGGAGTTCATGGAAGCGCCGAAGACCCGGGCATCCGGCCAGAAGGTGCCGAGCCCGCGCCGCATCAACGAGACGCTGGACCAGTACGTCATCGGTCAGGATCGCGCGAAGCGCGTGCTCTCGGTCGCCGTCTACAACCATTACAAGCGCGTCGGAGCCGGTCACCGAGTCGACGACGTCGAGCTCCAGAAATCGAACGTCCTGCTCATCGGTCCCACAGGCTGCGGGAAGACTCTGCTCGCCCAGACGCTCGCGCGGATCCTCGACGTGCCGTTCTCGATCGCGGACGCGACCAGCCTCACCGAGGCCGGGTATGTCGGCGAGGATGTCGAGAACATCCTGCTGCGCCTCATCCAGGCGGCGGACTTCGATCTGAACCGCGCGCAGCGCGGGATCATCTACATCGACGAGATCGACAAGATCGCGCGCAAAGGCGACAACCCATCGATCACACGCGATGTTTCCGGCGAGGGAGTCCAGCAGGCGCTGCTCAAGATCCTGGAAGGCACCGTCGCCAACGTCCCTCCACAAGGAGGCCGCAAGCACCCGCATCAGGACTTCATCCAGATCGACACCACGAACATCCTGTTCATCCTCGGCGGCGCGTTCGAAGGTCTTGAGAAGATCGTCGAGGCGCGCGTCGGCCGGAAGACAATGGGCTTCGGCGCGTCGCTGGCGCAGAACACCAAGGAGACCACCGCCATCCTCGAACAGGTCATGCCTGATGACCTGCTGAGGTACGGGCTGATCCCCGAGTTCGTCGGCCGGATGCCCGTGATGGTCCCGCTGCAGGCGCTCGACGAGGGCGATCTGCTGCGCATCCTCACGGAGCCGAAGAACGCGATCGTGAAGCAGTACCAGAAGTTCCTCGCGCTGGACAAGGTCGAGCTCCAGTTCACCGACGACGCGCTCGCCGCCGCGGCGCGCGGCGCGGCGAAGCGGAAGACTGGCGCGCGCGGCCTGCGGACCATCATCGAAGAGGTCCTCCTCGACGTCATGTACGACATCCCCTCGCGGCCAGAGGTGCGGCGCGTGGTGGTCACCCAGGAGGCGATCGAGGGCGGCGTGAAGCCGCTGCTCCTCTCAAAGACCGAGCAGGTGATCGCGGAGAACGAGGCCACCGCGTAGCCCCGCGGGAGTGCGGACCCTCGACGTTCATGGGTGGCCCCGGGGGGCCTCATGTCGCCGGCGCGAGCCGCTCCATCAATGCGGCGACATCGAGATCGGTCTCCGGGTACTGAGGGTCCATCGCCTCGAGCGTCTCGATGAGGATCCGGGTGACCGCCCAGTTGCGGTACCACTTCTTGTTCGCGGGAACCACGTACCAGGGAGCTGCAACGGTCGAGCATCGGCGTAGCGCCGCGTCGTAGGCGAGCTGGTAGTCGGCCCAGCGCGCCCGCTCCTCGAGGTCCCGTGGGTTGAATTTCCAGCGCTTGGTCGGATCCGCGAGGCGGGCGATGAGCCGCTCGCGCTGCTCCTCGAACGAGATGTGCAGGCAGATCTTGACGATGGTCGTCCCGCGGCGACTGACTTCGCGCTCGAAGCGGTTGATCTCGCCGTACCGCTTCGACCAGACCGCTTTCGGGACGAGGGCCTTGACGCGCACGATGAGCACGTCCTCGTAGTGCGACCGGTCGAAGACACCGATCTCACCCGGCAGCGGAAGCGCCTTGCGGATGCGCCAGAGGAAATCGTGGCTCAGCTCCTCCGCCGTCGGGGCCTTGAAGCCGGTGATCCGCGCGCCCTGCGGGTTCACCGCACCGATCACGTGGCTGATCGCCCCGTCCTTGCCGGAGGTGTCCATCCCCTGGAGGACAAGGAGCACCGTCCGCTTCGCTTCCGCGTAGAGGCGCTCCTGCAGCAGCCGCAGCTTCAGAGCGTCGGCGCTCAGGTCCTTGCGCGAAGGGCGCTCGCGGATCCCTGGCGTCACCGCCGGGTCGATATCCGCGAGCCTGCGTGTGACCTTTCCCGTCCGGACGCGCAGGAGGTCGCTGATCGAGCGGGGTGCTGACATGGAGGAGCATCGTCGTCGTGATCGAGCGCGAGCGCAACGAGCGCGTCCCGTCACGCGGCTATGCTGACCGCTCTGGCGCTCGCGGATCTCGACCGTGCGGGAGGTGCAACGATGGCGCGGGCCAGGAAGGCCGACGGGCCGAGCGTCGCGACGGCGCCTCCGACCAGGACGAGCGACGCCGGATGGCAGGCCCCCCCGGTGGCCGACTACGAGAACCTCGGAGCCTTCTATCTCGGTCGTCCCCACGACCAGGCGGCGAAGGCGCCGGAGCCGGGCCTCCTCCTCTACGACTCCAAGGATCTCCTCACGCATGCGGTGTGCGTCGGCATGACCGGCAGCGGGAAGACAGGCCTGTGCATCGACCTCATCGAAGAGGCCGCGCTCGATGGCATCCCGACGATAGCCATCGATCCGAAGGGCGACCTCCCCAACCTTCTCCTGACCTTTCCGGAGCTCCGAGCCGAAGACTTCCGTCCCTGGATCGAGGACGACGAGGCTGCGAGGCACGATCAGGCGCCCGACGAGTTCGCGGCCGCCGAGGCGACGCGTTGGCGGGAGGGCCTCGCCGCCTGGGGCCAGGATGGCGAACGCATCCGCCGGCTGCGCGCGGCCGCCGACTTCGCGGTCTTTACGCCGGGGTCGCGAGCGGGGATCCCGCTCTCGATCGTGCGCTCCTTCGCCGCACCTCCCGAAGCCGTGCGGGCGGACGAGGAGCTGCTGAACGACCGTGTGAGCGGGGCCGCCACGGGGCTGCTCGCGCTCGTCGGCGTCGAGACGGACCCGGTGCGCAGCCGCGAGCACATCCTTGTCTCGACGTTGCTCACGCGCGCGTGGCAGCAAGGGCAGGATCTCGACCTCGCGACCCTCATCGGCCAGGTGGAGGAGCCGCCGCTCGAGCGCGTCGGCGCGATGCATATCGACCGCTTCTTCCCGAAGAAGGCGCGTGCGGCGCTCGCGCTCCGGCTCAACGGTCTGCTCGCGGCGCCTGGCTTCTCCGCCTGGCTGGAGGGCGAGCCCCTCGACCCCGCGATGCTCCTGCGTAGCCCGGACGGGCGGCCGCGCGTGTCCGTGATCTCGATCGCGCATCTCAGCGACGCCGAGCGGATGTTCTTCGTGACGCTCCTGCTGGGCGAGGTCGTCGCGTGGATGCGAGCCCAGACCGGCACGTCGAGCCTGCGCGCCATCCTCTACATGGACGAGATCTTCGGCTTCTTCCCACCCGTCGCCGAGCCGCCCTCGAAGCGCCCGCTGCTCACCCTGCTGAAGCAGGCACGCGCGTACGGACTCGGCGTGGTGCTCGCGACCCAGAACCCGGTCGACCTCGACTACAAGGGACTCGCGAACATGGGAACGTGGTTCGTCGGCCGCCTGCAGACGGAGCGTGACAAGGCTCGGCTGTTGGACGGACTCGAAGGTGCGACGGCGGCCGCGCGCGGCGGCTTCGACCGGGACGCGGTGGAGGCGACGATCGGCGGGCTCGCCAAGCGCGTCTTCCTGATGAACGACGTCCACGAGGATGCGCCCGTGCTATTCGAGTCGCGCTGGGCGATGTCGTACCTCCGTGGGCCCCTTACCCGACAGCAGATCGCCAAGCTCATGGAGGGCCGTCGCCCCGCAGCGGCGCCGGCCACAGCGGCCGCACCTGCCACAGCGGCCGCACCTGCCACAGCGGCCACAGCGGCCACAGTGTCCGTGCCGGTACCCGGCGCGGGACCGGCTCCGGTCGTCGACGCGGCGGATGTCGATCAGACGCGCCGCGAAACCCGCGATGCCGCGGTCGAGAAGCTCCGCGTGAAGTACGCCCCAAGGCTTCGTCGGGCCGCGGAGAAGGTCCGGAACGCAGCCCAGGTGGTCGAGCGGGAAAGCGCGCAAGCGCAGGGCGCAAAGGTCCAGACGGCCGTTTCGATCGGCGCGACGGTGCTCGGCGCGCTCTTCGGCAGGAAGCTGGGCACGGGCACCGTCGGCCGCGGCACGACGGCCGCACGCGGGGCCGCGCGCGCGATGGACCAGCAGCAGGACGTGCAGCGCGCGAAGGAGGATCTCGCGGCCGCCGAGCAGGACCTCACCCGCCTGGAGGAGGAGCTGCGCGCCGAGATCGCGACGCTTACAGCGGCCGCGTGACCAAGGACCGTCGTGGAGGCGTCGGACCTGCCCACGGCGCGTAGAATCGACGCACACCGGCAGCGACCGGGAGGAGTAGCGTCCCAGCACCGGCAGGGAAGGCGCGCCACCGACTGAAAGTGCGCCGCGGCGAGATGGGACGCGAACGTCGCCCGCGAGCCGGATCGGGGAGCCCGATAGAGCCACATGAGGTGCGCGCCCGAGGTGGCGCGCACGAACTTCGGTGGTACCACGGCTGACCGCTCGTCCGAGGACGGGCGGTCATTTCTATTCCGGCGAAGGAGGTGCGCGATGGCGATCGATCCGCCGGGATCCGTGCTCACGTACGCGGGCAAGAACTGGGATGCATCGGCCGTCGAGCGTGACCTCTACGACTGGTGGGAGCGCTCCGGATTCTTCACGCCGCCCGCCGACCCGGTCCCCGGCGAGCGCCCCTTCGTCATGATGCTGCCGCTCCCGAACGTCACCGGCGATCTCCACCTCGGGCACGCGCTCGGGTTCGGCGGCTACGAGGACCTCATGGCCCGCTACCACCGCATGCTCGGCGACCCGACGCTCTACATGCCCGGGAACGACCACGCCGGGATCATCGCCCAGATCGTCGTGGAGCGAGAGCTCGCGAAGGAGGGTGTGACGAAGCAGCGTGGCCTCACGCGCGAGGAGCTCCTCGCCGAGATGTGGCAGTGGATGGACCACTACCGACCACGGAACAACGCGCAGCTGCGGCTGCTCGGGTGCTCGCTCGACTGGTCACGGCCCAACTTCACGATGGAGCCCTCGAAGCAGCGCGCGGTGCGTACGCACTTCATCCGCCTGTACCGACGCGGCCACCTCTACCGTGCCGATCGGATCGTGCACTGGTGCCTCACCTGCCAGACGACCTACTCCGACCTCGAGTCGAAGCACATCGAGCGGACCGACGCGCTCTTCCACGTGCGGTACCCGTGGGCGGACGGCGCGCCCGAGGGCGCTCCCGATGTGGTCATCGCCACGACGCGTCCGGAGACGATCGTCGCCGACGTCGCGATCGCCGTGCACCCCGACGACCTGCGGTGGCAACGGCTCGTGGGTCAGGAGGTGCTCGTGCCCATCTCCGAGCGAAGGATCCGGATCATCGCGGATGCGGCCGTGGATCCCGCCTTCGGGACCGGCGCGCTGAAGATCACGCCCGGGCACGACGCGACGGACTTCGAGATCGGACAGCGACACGGGCTTGCCGTCCTCACGGTCATCGACACGAAGGGGCGGATGACGCCCGCCTCAGGCGTGTTCGCCGGCTCGGATCGGGACTCCGCGCGGAGCGACGCCACGGAGCGCCTGCGCAGAGCGGGGCTCCTCGTGAAGGAGGAGCCCATCACGCATGCCGTGGGCGTGCACGACCGCTGCGACACGGTCGACGAGCCGCTCGTGATGAAGCAATGGTGGGTCCGCACGCCGCCGCTCGCAGCCCGCGCCATCGAGGCCGTGCGCTCGGGCCGCATTCGCATCATCCCGGTGAAGTTCGAGAAGGTGTACTTCAACTGGATGGAGAACATCCGCGACTGGCCCGTGTCGCGCCAGATCTGGTGGGGCCATTCCATTCCGGTCTGGTATTGCCGCGACTGCCAGGAGATCGTCGTGCCCGATGAGGACGGGCCGGACCCGACGCGCTGCGGGCGGTGCGCCTCGGACGACATCCACCAGGACCCGGACGTGCTCGATACCTGGTTCTCGAGCGCGCTCTGGCCGCACTCGACTCTCGGGTGGCCGGACCGAACGACGGATCTCGAGCGGTTCTACCCGGGCAGCGTGCTCGAGACCGGCTACGACATCCTGTTCTTCTGGGTGGCGCGCATGATCATGATGGGCCTCGAGAACATGGGCGAGGTCCCCTTCTCGACCGTGTACCTCCACGGCATGGTGCGCAGCGGCACCGAGAAGATGTCGAAGTCCAGGCACAACGTCGTGAGTCCTGTGGAGTACATCGAGGAGTACGGCGCGGACGCGCTGCGCTTCGCGCTCGTGAACGGCGTGTCGGCGGGAGCCGACCAGAACTTCTCCGAGAGCAAGCTCCAGAACGCGCGGAACTTCACGAACAAGCTCTGGAACGTCGGTCGATTCGTTCTGCGGCAGATCGAGGGAAGGCCGTCTGCCCTGTACGGTCGCCCGATCGACGCGCGGCCCGAGGGCGACCTCGCCGAGCCCGAGCGGTGGATCGTCTCGCGGGCCGACGCGACGGTCGCGGAGGCAACACGGCTCCTCGAGGGGTACCTGTTCGGCGAGTACACCGCGCTGCTGCAGCAATTCGTCTGGGGCGAGCTCGCCGACGCGTACGTCGAGCTCGCGAAGGCGGGCCTCCGCGACGAGGGACGCGCGGACCAGGTGGTCCGGACACTGGCGTACACGCTCGATCGCGTGCTGCGTCTCTTGCACCCGATCAGCCCTTTCATCACGGACACGCTCGCGCTGCAGCTCTGGAGCGGTCGGCAGGTGGCCGCGCCGGCCGAGTCGCTCGTGGTCGCTGCGTGGCCGCAGCCGGGCCCGCGCGACGAGGCGCTTGAGGACCGGTTCGGCCTCGCACTCGAGATCGTCCGGGCGGTCCGCAACCTGCGACAGAACGCCGGCGTGGACCAGTCGGAGACGGTCGACGTCGCGCTCGGCGGGGACACCGACGCGATCCGCTGGGCGGCGCCGCACATCGCGGCTCTGACGCACGCTCAGGTCCGCTTCGGTGGCGGCGACGGGGGCGCCACTCTGGTGAGGACGGTCGAGGTACGGCTCGCGGGACGCCGCGACGCCGGCGTGGAGCGGCAGCGGTTCGAGCGTGAGCGTGCCGAAGCGCGCGGCTTGCTCGAGCGCTCGCGCGAGCTGCTCGCGAAGCCCGGCTTCGCGGAGCGCGCGCCGCGCGAGGTCGTCGAGCGTGAGCGCGCCCGCCTCGCGGAGCGCGTGGAGCGCGTTCGCATGATCGAGGAGGAGCTCACGCGGCTGGGACCTGGTCCGTAGGTGCCGGCGCGCAAGAGGATCAAACTAGGCGAGGAGCGGCTGTGCCGCGACGAGCCGCAGGGCCCCCGCGAGCCGTCGCAGACGAAGTCGGCGAGGCGCGGGATCGAGGGATTGACTAGAAGAGAGCGTCACCGAGCTTCGCGTTCTCGCGCGGATCGATCGGCACCGCGACGAGCGCCGGGCCGTCGTGGTCGAGCGCGCGGCGGAGCGCAGGTAGCAGGCCCGCCGCGTCGACGACGGCTTCGCCGGGCATGCCGAACGCGCGCGCGAGCGCCACGAGGTCCGGATTCCCGAACGCGATCCCGCCGGTCCGGCCGAAACGGCGCTGCTGGTTCGTCTCGATGACGCCGTACCGGCCGTCCACGAGCACGACGACGACGATCGCCGTCCGGAGACGCGTCGCGGTCTCGAGCTCCTGGACGTTCATGAGGAAGCCGCCGTCGCCGCAGAACGCCACGACCTTGCGATCCGGGTGCACGAGCTTCGCCGCGATCGCGCCGGGCACCGCGATCCCCATCGCCGCGTAGCCGTTCGCGATGACGACGGTGTTCGGGTCGTGAGCAGGGAACAGCCGCCCGAGCCAGACTTTGTGCGCGCCGACGTCGGAGACGACGACGCCATCCCGCGGGAGCGCCGCGCGCAGGTCCGCGACGACACGCCTAGGCCAGAGTGGGAACGCGTCATCGCCGGGCGTTCGGAGTTCGCGTCGCGCCGCGGATGGCGTCTCGCGGGGCCGCACCAGCCGCGCCAGCGCGTCGAGCGAGTCGGCGATCTCACCGACGACCTCGATCGACACGACGTACGAGGAGTCGACCTCGGCGGCGGTGCTGTCGACGTGGACGATCCGCTTCGAGCGGTCGGGGTTCCAGAGGGCCGGCGCCCACTCGACGAGGTCGTATCCGACCGCAACGACGACATCCGCACGCGCCAGCTCGGGCAGGCCCGCGAGGTCGGCGCCGGCCCGCTGGAGACCGACCGCGGGCAGCGCCTGCGGGTGCGCGTCGTCGACCGCGCCCTTCGCCATGAATGTGTGTGTGGCCGGGATGCGCGTGCGCTCAACGAACGCGCGCAGCGCCTGGACCGCGCCGTGACCAGAGGCCTCCCGCCGGATCACGCCGTTGCCCACCAGGAGGACCGGCCGGTCCGCCGCGTCGATGAGCCCGGCCGTCTCTTCGAGGGTGTCGTCATGCGCCTGCGCGTAACGCGTCCGCCGCACGGGCATCGGTTTGGCATCCGTCTCGAGCTCGGCGACGTCCTCCGGGAGCTCGACGTGCGTCGCGCCCGGCTTCTCGAGCCGCGCCAGGCGGAACGCCTTTCGCATGACCTCGGGCGCCGTCTCTGGCAGCTCGATCCGCGCGCCCCATTTCACCGCCGGACGGAACATGTCGAGCACGTCGACGTACTGGTGCGATTCCTTGTGGATCCGCTCGAGCGCCGCCTGGCCCGTGATCGCGACGAGCGGCGCGCGGTCGAGATCCGCGTCGGCGACGCCGGTGAGCAGGTTCGTGGCGCCCGGCCCGAGCGTCGCCACGCAGACGCCGGGATACGACGAGAGCCGTCCGTACACGTCCGCCATGAACGCCGCGCCCTGCTCGTGCCGGACGACGACGCTCTGGATGCGCTCGCTGTCCTCGAGCGCGAGACCGAGCGCCAGCGTCTCCTCGCCGGGGATCCCGAACACGTGGCGCACGCCCTCCTCCTCGAGGCAGCGCACCACGAGCTGCGCGACGGTCTGCGGCAGCTTCTCTCCTATTCGGGCGTGGCGCGTGCCGGCTTCGGCTCCTTGGCCGGGCCGATCCAGACGGTCTGCACGTTCACGAACTCGCGGATGCCGAACTCGGACAGCTCCCGGCCGTAGCCGCTCCGCTTCACACCGCCGAACGGCAGCCGCGGGTCCGACGAGACCATGCCGTTGACGAAGACGGAGCCAGATTCGATCCGACGGGCAAGCTCCCTCGCCCGCGCGATGTCGCGCGTCCAGAGCGCCGCGCCGAGCCCGTAGGAGGAACGGTTCGCGACCTCCACCGCTTCGTCCGCGTCGCGCACGCGCATGAGCGCGGCGACGGGGCCGAAGGTCTCCTCGCGGAGCACGGGCATCTCCTCGGTAACGTCCGCGAGCAGCGTCGGCTCGAAGAAGAAGCCCCTGCCCTCGCGGGCGGCCCCACCGACGACGACCCGAGCCCCCTGCCCGACCGACGCCCGGACCTGCCGCTCGAGCGCCTCCCGCAGGTCCTGCCGCGCCAGTGGGCCGACGTCCGTCGCCGGGTCCATCGGGTCGCCGACGCGAAGCGCGCGGATCGCGGCCTCGAAGTGCCGCTCGAAGTCATCGGCCGCGCCACCGGTGACGAGGAATCGCTTCGCGGCGATACAGGACTGCCCGGCGTTCTGATTCCGGGCGCGCGCCGCGATCTGGCCCGCCGCGGCGAGATCCGCGTCGTCGAGGACGATGAACGGATCCGAGCCGCCGAGCTCGAGCACGACCTTCTTCAGCGCGCGACCGGCCAGCGACGCGATCCGCGCGCCCGTGTCCGAGCTGCCCGTGAGGGTCACTGCGCGGATGCGGTCGTCCGCGATGAGCGGCTCGATCCCGCCACCCGCCACGAGGACCGTTCGCAGCAGACCGCGCGGGAATCCCGCGTCGCGGACCGCCTCCTCGATCGCGAGCGCGCACTGCGGCACGTTGGAGGCATGCTTCAGGATCGCCGCGTTGCCGGCCATCAGCGCGGGCGCCGCGAAGCGCACCACCTGCCAGAACGGGAAGTTCCAGGGCATGACCGCGAGCACGACGCCGAGCGGCTCGAAAGCCACGTAGCTCTCCCGGGCCGTCGTCTCGACGTGCTGCGGTCCAAGGAACCCCGCCGCGTGCTCGGCGTAGAAGTCGCAGCCCGCCGCGCACTTCTCGAGCTCCGCTCGGGCCTGGGTGATCGGCTTGCCCATCTCCGTCGTGATGAGCAGGGCGTAGCGGTCGCGCCGCTCCCGGAGCAGGGCCGCGAGCGCACGCATGGGAACGGCACGCTCCGCGACCGAGCGCTCGCGCCACGCGACGTACGCGGCCTGGGCTTCCTTGAGCGCGTCCGCGACCTGCTCGTCCGTGAACGGGTCGAATCGACGCAGGACCTCCCCGGTCGCGGGGTTGACGCTCTCGATGGCCATGGCTACAGGATAGGAAAGAGGCGCCGGTCGTCTGGCGCCTCTTCGTTACATGCGGGGATCGACTCCACGGCGCCTATTGATTCTCCTTCAGGATCGCGTTCGCCTTTGCGCCCGCATCCTTGACCGCCTTTTCGGCATCCGCAAGCTTGCCCGTCGCGATCCCGACGAGCATGTCCTCCATGACGGTGCGGATATCCTGCTGGCCGCGGACGTTCGGCTCGGGCACCGCCGTGCCGGAGAGATCGAACGCCGACTTGCCCTGCGTGTCCTTCGCCCAGTACGTCTTCAGCGACGCGTTGTCGGCGGCGCTCTTCCGCACCGGCATGTAGCTGGACTTGATCGCCCAGTCCGCGGTCTGGTCGCCTTCCGCGAACCACTTGATGAACATCCAGGACGCGAGCTGCTTCTCCGGCGTGCTGCGGAAGGAGATGATGTTCGCGCCGTACTGGACGGTCTTCGCCTTCGCGGCATCCGTCTGCGGGATGCTTGTGATGCTCCAGCTCGGTGCCGCCTTGTCCTTCGGGAACGACGACACGAAGAACGGACGGCCCGTGCTGGACTCCTGGACGAACGCCACCTTCCCGACGCCGAAGTCGGTCTGGTAGTCAAAGCCCTTCGGCACGTAGGCGACGCCCTCGCCGAGGAGCTTCTGGAACAGCTTCGCGGCCTCGATGCCTTCCTTGCCGTCCCACGCAACGGCCTTGTTGTCCTCGCTCATGAGGCGTCCGCCGCGGGAGAGGACCCACCCGTTGAACGTCGATGCCGAGGTCGGCGCGGCCCAGCCGTAGCGCGTCACCTTGCCGTCGGCGCCCTTCTGGGTCACCGCACGCGCGACCTTCTCGAACTCGTCCCACGTGCGGGGTGTGGTCTGCCCGGCCGCCTTCAGGACGTCCTCGTTCTGGTACATGATCAGGAGCGACTTCGTGAACGGGAATGAGAGGAGCTTGTTTCCGAACTGCGGAAAGCGGTTCGTGTCCAGGTATGTCTTGAAGATGTCGTCGAGGCTCTCCTTGGGAAGCCCGTTCTTCTTCGAGGCCACGTACGGATCGAGGTCCAGAACGACGTCGGCCTTCTGGTAGTCGGCGACGAAGCTCTCGTAGCCCACCGCGATCTCCGGCAGCGCGCCGGCCTGGATCGCGCCGAGCGTCTTCTGGTACAGCTGGGTGTAGCCGCCCTGGTACTCCATGACGACGGTGACACCCTTGCCGTTCGTGCTGTTGAACTTGTCGACCATTTCCTGGAGCGCTTTCGCGTTCGTGCCGGTCTGCGTGTGCCACAGCGTGACGCTCACCGGACTGGTCAGGTCGATGTCGGCCTCGGTGCTCTGCGCGCCCTGCGGGGCCGTGCTGCCCTGACAGGCCGACGCGACTATCAGCGCCGCGAACAGGATCGCCGCCTTCAGCTTCATGCTGCCCTCCTACTCCCGTGCCTTGGACCCTCACTGTTCGGTACGTGTGCGTGCCCGCGATGGACGTGCTGTGAGCGGCATGTGTCAGCCGCGGATGCCGGCTCGCGCGTATCCCTGGATGAGCTGTCGCTGCGCGACCAGGAACAGAACGATGACCGGCAGTATCACGAAAGTCGCCGCCGCCATCGTCAAATGGTACTGCGACCCGAACTCGCTGGAGAACACCTGGACGCCGAGCTGGACGGGCCGCAGCTCGTCCTTCGACGTGACCAGGAGCGGCCACAGGAACGCGTTCCACGACGCGAGGAAATTGAAGAGCGCGACCGTGACGAGCACCGGCGTCGAGTTCGGCAGCAGGATGCTCCAGAGGAACCGCAGGTGCCCCGCGCCATCGATCCGCGCGGCGTCGAACAGCTCCTTGGGGAAGGAAAGGAAGAACTGGCGCAGGAGGAAGATCGAGAAGCCCGACGCGACGAACGGGAGGATCTGCGCCCAGTACGTGTCGTAGAGGTTCAGGTACCGGCGGCCCATGATCACGAAGTTTGGGATGATCGTCGCCTCATTCGGGATCATCAGCGTGGCGAGGACGAGCGTGAAGATGACCGACTTGCCCTTGAACTCCATGCGGGCGAACGCGTACGCCGCGAGCGTCGCCGTGATGAGCGTTCCGATCGTTACCGACGTCGCCACGAGGATCGTGTTCAGGAAGTAGCGTGCCCACGGCGCCTCGCTCCAGGCTGTCGCGAAGTTCTCCGGGTGCAGCTCGCGCGGAATGAGCGTTGGCGGGAACTGCGATGCCTCGAAGAAGTCCTTGAACGCGGTCGTGAGCATCCAGTAGAAGGGGAAAACGAGGAGCGCCGCGAGCGAGCCGAGCCACAGGTGCTTCAGCACGCTCGAGGGGCGAAACGGGCGACGGCGCGGCTTCACCGCCGCGCTGGCGTCAGTCGTGTCGCCTCGGCTCGCGAGCATCGCTCGTGCGTCCGCGCCGCCGTGCGCGACGTCGCGTTCCGCCCTCGCTCACTCGTAGTGCACCCGGCGGCCGACGAGGCGGAACTGGAAGAACGTGAGCAGCAGGATGATCCCGACCAGGATGAACGCCATCGCCGAGCCGATGCCGAAGTTGCCTTGCTGGAAGAACGTGCGGAAGATCTCGAGCGACACCACGCGGGAGGTGTCGAGTGGGCCGCCGCGCGTCATGACGAAGACCTGGTTGAATGCGCGCAGCGCGCCGATGGTCGCGATGATCAGCACGAAGAAGGTCGTCGGCGACAGGAGCGGCATCGTGATCTTCCAGAAGATCTGCCGCTCCGTGGCCCCGTCGATACGCGCAGCCTCGTAGTACTCGGGTGAGATGCTCCCGAGACCCGCCATGAAGATGACGACCTGATAGCCGATGAAGTGCCAGACCGTGAAGATGCACACGCCGATGAGCGCGAGGCTCGGGCCGGCGGCCCATGCGGGGACGCCCAGACCGAGGCCGCCCGCGATGAGCTCGATCACGCCGCTCGGCTCGTCGAGCCAGCGCTGCGCCGGTAGCCCGACGCCCTCGAGCGCCCAGTTCATCAGCCCGTAGGTGGGGTTGAATATCCATGCGAAGACGATGGCGGCCGCCACCGTCGACGTGATGTATGGCATGAAGTACGCGGTACGGTAGAAACCGCGGGCGCGCAGCGGCCGGAATAGCACGACGGCGATCCCGAGCGCGATCGCGATCTCGATCGGCACCGTGAACAGGACATACGTGAAGGTCGTGCCGAGCGACTTCCAGAAAGCCTCGGACCGAGGCCCCCACAGGACGTCGGCGTAGTTCTGCAGACCAACGAACGGTCCCTGGATGATCACCCAGCGGAAGAGCGAGATCCAGAACGCGAAGAAGGCCGGAAAGAACTCGAAGACGCCGAGACCGATGATCGCCGGCAGGAGGAACAGCCATGCGTGCACGTTCTCGATGAGCGTGCGCCGGCGGCGGCCCTGTGGCGTCGCAGCCGGACGTGCCGAGACCACCCCTGCAGCCACCTATGGGCGATGATACGAGCGGTGCCCATCTACGACTACCGGTGCGACGCATGCGGACATGCCTTCTCGGCGGTCCAGTCCTACCAGGACGCGACGCTTGAGATCTGCCCCCAGTGCGGCGCACGGCCGCGGAAGCTGATGGTCTCGCCCGCGATCGTGTTCAAGGGCTCCGGGTGGTACAAGACCGACAGCCGCAGAGGCTCGAGCGACGCGAAGGCCGACGCGAAGGCGGACGGAAGGGATACCAAGGACGGACAGGACGGGAAAGCGGACGGGAAGGACGCGAAGGCGGAGGGCAAGGACGCGAAGGCGGACGGCAAGGACGCGAAGGCGGACGGCACGGGCGTGAAGGAGGGGAAGGGCGGAAAGGCCGAGACGACCGAGTCGAAACCCGCCGCGGCCGCCGAGAAGTCCAAGCCGGCGGAGGCGAAGAAGGAGCCGTCATCCTAGCCCGCGGGGCACGGCGCGCCCGCCGCATCGCCCTGGGATTCGGCAATGACGACTGCGGCTTCCTCGCGGGCGGCGTCGCCTACCAGATCTTCTTCGCGCTCATCCCGCTGCTCGCGCTCGCCATCGGCGCGTTCAGCCTCATCTACGGGCCCGAGCGCGCCGCAGGACAGCTCTCCACGCTCGTGCATCAGGTGTACCCGGCCGCGCGTCAGGAGGAGACCGACCTCGTCCGCGGCCTCGTCGAGGGCCGCGCCCTGTCTCTGGGGATCGGCCTCCTTGGGACCATCTTCTCGGCGAGCGCCATCTACGGCGCGCTCGACATCGCGCTCTCCGGCGTGCTCGGGCGCGACGGCCGGCGGAGCCTCGTCCGGGACAAGCTCGAGGCGCTCCTGTTCATGGGCGCGCTCGGGGGCCTCGCCGGCCTCTCCTTCGTCGCGTCGTACGGACTCCAGCTCGCGCAGGACCTCCTTGACGGTGCTGGCTTCGGCGAGGGACTGCGCCTGCTGCTCGGGATCTCCGCCCCGCTCCTGGGACTACTGCCGGGCGTTGGCTTCTTCTACTTCGTCTACCGGCTCGTGCCACGGCGGCGCGTGCCGCGGGGCACGGCGCTCCGTGGGGCCCTGGTATCGGCCGTGCTCTGGGAGGTGGCGAAGCTGGCGTTCGCCGTGCTGACGCGCCTGCTGGGGATCTTCCAAGCGTATGGAGCGCTGGCGTTCGCGGCGGGGCTGCTGACCTGGATCTACGTGAGCGCGGCGATCGTGCTGATCGGGGCCCAGTTCATCAAGACGGAAGGTGAGTCGCCGTGATGGAGCGTCTCGAGCACCTCGCGAGCCGTCTCATCGAGGGCTGGACGGGCCGTCTCTTCGGCGCGCGGCTGCAGCCGGTCCAGCTCGCGAAGCGTCTCATCCGAGCGATGGAGTCGCGCCAGACGATCTCGCTCGCCAAGACCTTCGTCCCGAACTCGTACGTGCTCTCGCTGTCGCCGAGTGACTTCGCTCAGTTCGAGCAATACCGGCGAAGCCTGGAGCGCGATCTGGCGGAGGCCGTGCTGGGCGCGGCGCGGGACCGCGGCTTCACGCTCCTGGCATATCCGACGGTGGAGCTCGAGCGGGACGAGGACGTGCCACCCGGTGACGTGCGCGTTTCGTGCGCCCTCGTCGACGCGTCGGGCGAGGATGTCGAGCCCGGCGCACATGAGCTCGGGGCCGTCGAGTCGGGTCACACCATGGTCCTCGACCGTGAGGCGCTGCTGCGCGACCGTCAGCGCGCACCAAAGGCCGAGATCGAGATCGCCAAGGACCGGCGCCGGATCCCGCTCGGTCCCGAGCCGTGCACGATCGGGCGCGACCCGCAGAACGACATCGTTCTCGACGACCGGCCGATCTCGCGGAAGCACGCCGAGATCCGTCTGCGACTCGGGCGATACACGCTCTACGACCTGCAGAGCACCAACGGCACCTTCGTGAATGGTCGCCGGATCGCGGAAGTGGTCCTCTCTGACGGAGACCGCATCACGATCGGCGGCAACGACCTGGTCCTCCGGACAGAGAGATAGCGTGAGCGAGCCTCGGGCGCTGCCCGGCCGGGCGGATTCCGCCAGCCCGGAGCGCGCCGGCGACCGAAGACCCCCGCTCGAGCGGACTGCGTAGCTGTGGAGATCACCTTCACCGTCCTGCTCTGGGCCGTGCGGATCGCGTTCCTCGTGCTGCTGTACCTGTTCCTCGTCCGCGCGTTCGCGGGACTCTGGCGGGAGATGCGCACCGAGGAGGCCGCTCCAGCGCGACCCGGCGGCCTCGCGTACCTCGTTGTACAGCGCACCCACGCGGGTGGGCCGCGCTCGGGCGAGCGGCTGTCGCTGCGCGCGGTGACCTCCATCGGGCGAGATGGGGGCAACGACGTGGTCCTGAACGACGAGGCCGCGTCCGCCCGCCATTCGCTCGTGAGCTTCTCGGATGGCGAGTGGTGGATCGAGGATGCGGGCAGCACGAACGGCACGGTCGTCAACGGGACGAAGATCTGGCAAAGGGAGCGCCTCCACTATGGCGACGAGCTCGCCATCGGCCGCATCGGTCTCCGGCTGGAGCAGGCGTGATCCGGCTCCGCGCCGTGCCGCGCTTCGCCGAGCTGCGGCTGCTGGTCGTCGTCGCCGCCCTGCTCGTGCTGGGCTACGTCGCCGTCGTCGCGTCCGCGGTCGCCAGCTTCTCCGCGACGCCGGTCGTGGTGCCGATCACGTTCATCGGGCTCGCGCTGGCGTTGCATCTGTTCCTCGTCGTAAGGGGTACCCGCGGCGATCAGCTTCTCCTGCCGCTGGCGCTGGCGCTCACCGCGATCGGCCTCATCGAGGTCCAGCGTCTCGCGCCGGAGCGGCTGGCACTGCAGCAGCTGACGTGGTGCGCGATCGCTGGCGCCGCGTTCGTCGTGGCGATGCTGTTCCCGCGCGATCTCTCGGTGCTGTCGCGCTACAAGTACACCTGGGCGCTTGCGGGGGTCGCCCTGCTCATCTCGCCCCTGCTGCCCGGCATCGGGCGCGAGATCAACGGCGCCCGCATCTGGATCGGTGTCGGCAACCTGTTCCAGTTCCAGCCGTCGGAGGCCGTGAAGATCCTGCTGGTCGTCTTCTTCGCGGCGTACCTGGATGAGCACCGCGAGATGATCAGGTCGTCGCCGCGGCGATTCGGCCCGATCCCGGTGCCCCCGCTCCCGTACCTCCTGCCGATCCTCCTCATGTGGGGCATCGCGATGATCGTGATGGTCTTCGAAAAGGATCTCGGCGCGACGCTGCTGTTCTTCGGCATCTTCCTGGCGATGCTCTACGTCGCGACCGGCGAGGGGTTCTACACGATCCTTGGCGCGGCAATGCTCATCGCCGGAGGCGTCCTCGCGTACCAGGCGTTCGGGCACGTGCAGGCCCGTGTCGACACGTGGCTCGCGCCATTCGACGAGGAGCTCCGATTCGGCCCGAGCTTCCAGCTCGTGCAGGGGCTCTTCGCTTTCGCGAACGGGGGCCTCCTCGGTGCCGGGCTGGGGAACGGCATGCCCGAGCGGATCCCGATCGTCTGGAGCGACTTCGTCTTCGCCGCGTTCACCGAAGAGACGGGATTCGTCGGCGGGCTCGCGCTCCTGGCGCTCTACCTGGTGTTCGTGTTCCGCGGCATGCTCATTGCCCTCCGCGCCCCGACCACGTTCCTGCAGCTGCTCGCCGCCGGGCTGGCGTTCATCGTCGCGTTCCAGACGCTCGTCATCGTCGGCGGCAATGCGAAGCTGATCCCGCTCACGGGCGTCACGCTGCCGTTCGTCTCCTATGGCGGCAGCTCTCTCGTGACGAACTTCCTGCTCACCGCGTTGCTCATCCGCGTGAGCGACATCACGGCGCGCGTGCGGGGCGGCCCGTGATCAGGCGGACGGCGTCCACAACGGTGCTGCTGGGCCGGTGAGCCCCATGGCCGCGAACATCCGCGCCCTGACGCTCGTCATCGCGATCGCGTTCCTCGCGACCTCGCTCGGCGTCGGGTACTGGACGCTCGTGGCCGCCGAGGAGCTCTCCGACGACCCGTTCAACCCGCGCCTCCTCGCGGCCTCGATCGACCGGCCGCGCGGGCGCATCGTCGACGCGAGGGGAGGCGAGCTCGCCGCAAGCCGCCAGACGCCCGACGGGTGGCGTCGCGTGTATGCCGACCGCTCGCTCGCTCAGGTCACGGGCTACGCATCGTTCAAGTACGGCGCCGCCGGCGTCGAGGGCGCCTATGGCGAGTCTCTCATCGGGCAGGATCCGGCGGACCCCGTCGGCCGCATGCGCGCGAGGTACCTGAAGCAGCTCGCGGAGCCCGGTTCGCTGATGCTCGGGATCGAGCCCGCGGTCCAGCAGGCGGCCGTCGCGGCGCTCGGCGGCCGCCGCGGCGCGATCGTGGTCCTCGATCCGCGCACCGGTGCCATCCGCGCGTCGGTCAGCCTGCCGAACTACGAGCCGTCGCTCGTGTCGGATCCCGCCCAGCAGGACGTCGCGTGGACGCAGCTGAACCAGAACCGCGAGCGTCCTCTCGTGAACCGCGTGGCGCAGGGGCTGTACCCGCCCGGCTCCACCTTCAAGGTCGTGACCGCCGCGGCCGCCGTCGAGAACGGCGTCGACCCGAAGGAGAAGATCCGCGTCGACGACCCGTTCCAGGGCGATCCGTCGTGGGGGACGTACCGGGTGCGCTCGTCGTCGCAGGCGCACGGCGACTTCGATCTCTCGCTCGCGATGCAGCGCTCCGAGAACATCTACTTCGCGAAGCGCGCGCTCCAGATCGGCGGTGCGCGGCTCGCCGAGTACGCAGCACGGTTCGGCATCGGGACGGCGCCGAAGCTCGATCTTCCCGCGGGCCGCGGCCAGCTCTCGAACGCCGGCACCCTGGACAGCCCGATCCTTATCGCGGACACCGCCTACGGCCAGGGCGAGCTGCTCGTCTCACCCTTGCAGATGGCGCTGGTCGCGGCCACGATCGCGAACGGCGGCGTGATGCCGACGCCGCAATATGCGCGTGCGGTCCTGGACGCCGGCGGCGCGGTCATCCGGACGATCGCGCCCGGCCCCGCCGGTCAGGTGATCAGGCCCGAGACCGCTCGGATCGTCGCGCAAGCCATGGTCGACGCGGTCCAGGCGGCAGGAGCGTTCGCGTCCGCGGCGCGCGTGCAGGGGATGAACGTCGCGGGCAAGACGGGCACCGCTGAGAACCCCAGCGGCCCGCCGCACGGCTGGTTCATCGGCTTCGCGCCGGCGGAGGCGCCGACGGCGGTCGTCGCCGTGCTCATCGAGAACTCACCCAAAGGCGGCGAGGACGCCGCCCCGCTCGGCGGTGCCGTCCTTCGCGCGGCGGTGGGAACCCGGGCGCCGTGACCTGTGTATGTGAACCACCGGGCGCTTGGCACGTTCTGTACAGAACACCCTGACCACCTACCATCCTCGGAGGGCGGGCACCCATTGATGAAGGGGAGCGTTGTGTGACAGGAACCGAGCTGAGCCAGCGGGCCAGGGCCGTGGTCGAGAATGTCGAGAGGGCCATCTTCGGCAAGCATCACGAGGTCGAGCTCGCGCTCGTGGCGCTGCTTTGCCGTGGGCACATCCTGGTCGAGGACGTGCCCGGGACCGGCAAGACCGTCCTCGCGAAGGCACTCGCGCGGTCGCTCGGC